>Ga0302319_10002517_pt1 | contig 39462 bp, 34 predicted proteins | sample Bog_T0_2_FD_203319 | JGI IMG/M metagenome (GOLD analysis project Ga0302319, IMG submission 203319) | Peat permafrost microbial communities from Stordalen Mire near Abisko, Sweden - Bog_T0_2 | ecosystem: Environmental > Terrestrial > Soil > Wetlands > Peat | place: Sweden: Abisko, Stordalen Mire... | reverse complement strand
CACACCGAAATATAAGCGGCTATCTCCTGAGGCGATCCGGGAGACGAACCGGCGACCACCAGAGCCGGCTTATCGCGCAGAGCTTCACGCCGCACGTAAGCGAGCGCCACGACCTGACCCAGCGCCGGCGAGAATGCCGCCGAAGTAATTTCCGCCACGGGATTGCCGTTAACCAAGAGTTTCGTGCCGGGCTCGGGCGACGCCTCCGCGGCGATGCGAACGGGTGCCAGCAAGCGATGCACCTGGCCCTGCGCGCGAACGCGCTCCACAATTTCCTGGCCGAGATAACAACCCTTATTAGAATGGACTGCGTGAGCAAGCTGGGTTTCTTGCGCCAAGTAGCGCGAACTAATGTCTTCGCCAAAACGCGGCATGCCATGCTCCAAGCGAACGATTTTTACCGCCGCAAGGTCCGCGAACGGAATATTCGCGGCCTGCAGGCTTTCAATAAACGCAGATTTTTCATCTGCCGGAAGAAAGATGCGCAAGCCTGGCGAACCCGTGGCGGAAACCCGTGCCACAAAGCCGTTCCCCCACAAGATTGAACTGAACGCTTCGCCAGGAACGGACAGCCCAAGAGCAGCCGCGGCTTCCAAACTGAGCGGCCCTTCCAGCGCAATGGCGGCCAATGCGGCGGTTTCATCTTCCAACGCCGCGTCATCGGCAATGATGTAACGATCCAGATGATCGCGCAGCACGCCGGCGGATTCTGGCTCCGTGTCGAGCAAAAAGCCGTCGGGCCGGTGGTAAATATAAGCATCGGCCAGGATGCGGCCCTTATCGTTGAGGAAAAACGCATAAAGGCCCGCGCCTTCCGCCAGATTTTTCACATCATTCGTACTCATGGCATGCAGCAGGCGCGCGTTGTCTTCGCCGGTGACGAGGATTTTGCCGCGAGCGGAAAGATCAAACCACGCAGTGGCCGACCGCAGAGCTTCATAACCTTGCATAAGATTCACTACTGGTAAGATGCCCTGAAACGTGGAAAGTACGCGCGTTCTTACGGCAGACTCAAAGAACGCAAATAGGCTGAAATCAACACCACCAGCATGCCCGCGATGGTGATACTGATCAGCCGGTGTTTGCCTTTGCCGGAAATATTGACATCGCCATAGGGCGAGGTCGCCCAAAGGATAGCCGTAGCGTAAATATGCAAGACCAGCAGCATTTTAATGCCGAAAGCAATGTGATAGATCTTCGAATGCGGTGCCTGCAAGAAATTATAAATTCCCGAAAGCAGGCTCAGCGCAACCAGGATGAAGAGCATGGAACGGTAGCGCAATTGCGATCCGGCGGCAACCTGCATGCGCTTGTCTTCCGGCAGGACATTTACCACCGGCGTGAGGACGTAGCGGGCATAGAAGCACCCACCCAATAGGAAAATCGCGCAAATGATGTGAATGAAGCGGGAAAGAACGTGTATGAGTATTTCGATATCGGTCACTTAACGAGTATATAAAGCGCGCCGGCCAACCTCGATATGATGATTCCGTCATGCTAACCAGAAGAGACTTTGGAAAACTCACTCTTGCCGGCCTGCCTATCGCAAGCGCCTTGGCAAGCATCAATTCAAAAATCGACGGCGTACAGATTGGCGTGCAATCATACAGCTTTCGCGACCTATCCTTCGACGACGCGCTCAAAGCCATGGTTGCCGACGGCTTGGGCGAATGCGAACTATTTGGGAACCATATCGAGGGCGGCCACCCCGACCAGAAGCCGATGGGCTTTGATGAGACCAAGGAACAGCGCGAGGAATTGCGCAAATGGCGCACTTCTGTTTCGCTCGATTATTTCAAAGACATCAGAAAACGTTTCGATACGGCGGGCGTTAAGTTGTATTCGTACAACTACAGCTTTAATGACAGCTTCACCGACGACGAAATCGAACGGGGCTTCGAATTCGCCAAAGCATTAGACGTCGGCATCATCACCGCCTCTACAACTCTGCCGGTCGCCAAGCGCGTGGTGCCCTTCGCCGAGAAGCACAAGATTATAGTTGCTATGCACGGTCATTCGAATCGGAAGGACCCGAACGAATTCTGCACGCCCGAAAGTTTCGCCGCGGCCATGGCCATGTGCAAGCTCTACAAGGTGAATTTGGACATCGGTCACTTTACGGCGGCAAACTTCGACGCAGTGGATTACATCACCAAGAACCACCAGAACATCATGGAACTGCATCTGAAAGACCGCAAGAAGAACGACGGTGACAATACAGTTTGGGGAGAAGGCGACACCCCAATCAAGCAGGTGCTGCTCTTGCTGAAGGAGAAGAAGTGGCCGGTTCCGGCGCTCATCGAATATGAGTATGACGGAAAGGGCACTTCGCAGGAAGAAGTGAAAAAGTGCTTTGAGTACTGCAAGCAGGCGCTGGCCTAAGGTTAATTCATAAGCCTCCAAACAGCGATGAGATGTAGCGTCTGCCATGCACTACCCGCAGGATCAACACGTAGCATCCCGAACGCGGTAGACAATTTGATACTCGTCCACGGCAAAACTTCGGAGTCCAGGGCGTAAGTCGTCGCTTCGCGTCCGGCCGATATTAGGATGTATGGCAATGAGTGAGAATCGGTCTGTGATGGAATCGATAAATCGATCTGCAACTTCGACACTACCGCTCTTGGACGCGACGTAAAACCAAATGTCATCCAGGTCGGAATCGGCCTGCGGAGCGCGGAGATGTCCCATGGCCCGAGCGTTTATCGCTCAGCCGCAAGACGAGCGCGTCCCCGGCGTTTCACATCGTCGGCCAATGCTTGCATGGACTCGGGCGTTACGGGACGCCCTTCTCCGCGCACGAGCAAAGCTTCTGCTTCATCAACCAACGCGAGCATTTCCGCGCGCATCCGCTCACGTTCCTCCCACAAGCACAGGGCTTCCGTCAACGCATCTTCCTCGCGCCGCAGCCGACCGCTCTCAATGGCTTGACGGACAAAAGCCTCTTGGTCGTGAGTAAGCTGTACTTCCATGGACGTCAGCGTACGGCGTCTGCGAGCATCTGTCAAGCTTCTGACAGCGAGCTAAAACGCCTACGGATATTATCGCGCGAGGGTGAAAGCGTACAGGCTATCGCCCGCGCCCACAACCAGATATTGCTTGCCATCCAGCATGTACGTTTCAGGACCATTCGCCACGTTTCCGCCCAATCCGCAATGCCAAAGTATCTTGCCGTTTGCCGGATCGAAGGCGACCAGATGTTGCGATCCATCGCCCGCGAAAAGAAGATGTCCGGCCGTAGTCAATAAGCCCGCTGTGCCGCCGCCCGGGAAATCATGACGCCAAACGGTTTTACCCGTCTTGTAATCGATCGCCCGCAAAGTATTACCCAAACCACCCGATGATCGTTCGGTGGCGCCATAGCCTTCGGGATGCGGGTCGGTATCGGTCAAATAAAACACGCTGTACGATGCCGAAGTCCCCACATAAAATAAGCCCGTCTCCGGATCAAAACTCGGCGGAGGCCAATTGGTTGCGCCGCCCGACGGCGGCGAAACGAGCACGCCTGGAACTTGCGGTTCCTTCGCCTCATTAGGAATCGGCCTGCCGTTGGCATCCACGCCTTTAGACCAGTTCATCGTCTCCAGAAACGGATGCGAAACAAGATTCTTGCCCGTTACGCGATCCAAGACAAAGAAATATCCATTTCGATTCGCTTGCGCCAGCAACTTGCGCGGCTTGCCATCAATCTCGCCATCGAAAAGCACCGGCGTCTGCGCCGCATCCCAGTCATGCGTGTCATGCGGCGATGTCTGGAAATACCATTTCAATTTTCCGGTCTCGATATCCAACGCCACGATTGAACAGGTATATAAGTCGTCGCCGCGGCGGCTCTGCCCGGCCATCACGGGATTCGGATTGCCGGTGCCAATGTAATAAAGCTTGAGCTCCGGGTCATACGTTCCCGGAATCCACGTCATGCCGCCGCCATGCCGCATGGAGTTTTCATCGGGCCAGGATTCCGAACCTTCGTCGCCCTTCTTTAGCGGTTCGCTCCACCATTTCCATTGCAAGTCGCCGGTTTCCGGATCGTGCGCTTCGAGAAATCCTGGGACATCGAGCGAATCGCCGCCGGTGCCGACGATCACGTGATTACCCACCACAATCGGCGCGGGCGTCGAGAAATATTCCTGCTTCACATCCGCGATTTCCTTGTGCCAGCGCTCCTTGCCCGTCTTGGCATCCAAAGAAACAAGGTAATTGTCGGGCGTCTCAAAGTAGAGCCAATTGCCATACATGCCTACGCCGCGGTTGCCGATGTGTATGCCGCCGCGCGTGCGCCAAAAATAATGCCATAATTCGCTGCCGGTCCGCGCATCCACTGCCCACGTGTTATCGGGTGTAGTGAAATAGAGAACTCCGTTCACCATTAGCGGCGTTGCTTTGATCGAGACGCCGAAGGGATTGCCCGCGCTTTGGCCTGGCAAGGGCGCTGGCCCTTCGCCGCCTACCTTCGCTCCTGGCGTCTCTCCCGGGTTCGCGCGATAAATCCAAGCCAGATTCAGATTCTTTATATTCGATTGGTCAATCTGAGCCAGCGTGCTGAAGCGGCGTCCCGAATAGTCGCCGTTATAAGTCGGCCAAGCGTTGGTCGGCGGCTTCAACAGCAACTCGGGGTTGAGCATCTGTGCCGGCAGCCATGCCGGAAATGCAATGAGCCAGATAGTAAGAGCAGCGCGCGCAATTTTCATTTCAATGTCACCAGATACGCCGTCAGATTGTGAATATCCGCGTCGGTATATTGCTTCAACAGTTCAGTGTGCCCCTTCATCGGATCATGCAATTCAATCTTAGGCACCTCGCCGTCGCGGCTGAACGAACGATAATCGCCCTGGGCGTCAATCAATGTGATTGAGAAATCGTCCATGTGGTGCAGAATTCCAGATACCGTCTCGCCGGAGGGCAAAGTGACCGTTGCGGTAACCGCCGTAGCTTTATCCACCTGCCGGCCTTCACGCGGCATCACAATTTTCTGCTGCAGGTTCAGGGCATCGTACTTGGCGCCGATATGCGCCAGGTCGCCCGTTACCGAATGGCAACTTGTGCATCCTCCGGCGCCGTTGAAATAAACCTCGCCGGCCTTGGCGTCGCCCACCAGCACGTTGAGAATTTTGTAGGTGCTTCGTTCTGCCGCCGCTCTTACGCCATCGTGCAGGAAGGCCGAAATATCGGCAATCTGCTCGGGCGTGAAGTTGAATTTCGGCATGCCCTTGTCGGGGCGGCCATTCAATACCACCTTGCCGATCAACTCGCCGTTCTCGTCATGCAGCACCGTAATAGAGCGCAAAAGATCTGGCCCGCTTTCGCCGCCTTTGGCATTGCCGCCGTGGCAAAAGGCGCAATTGGCGGTATAGGTTCGTTTCCCGCGTTCCAAAGTCGCTGGGTCATATTCCTTGTAGTCTCCGCCGGCGCCGGCAAATCCTTTAGGCGGTTTGTTTGGAGGTGGTGCGGCTGGAGTTTGCGGCCACGCCAAACACCCGGCGCCATAGAGCAACAGTAGCGCCACACGGGGGAGCTTTCCAAAATCAATCAAAGCGTCTCTCCTCAAAGGTTCTGTAGGGATTGTATCGCGCTTGCCGGGAGTAGAATGCGATTTGTCTCCCCTCTTCATAAAAGTCGCCGCGGCCGACAACGTAGGCATCATCGTGGCCGCCGAAGGCGTTCTTTGCGGAGCGCAAGATCCATCCGGCCTGGTTATTCGCGAGCGCATTCCGCAATCGCAGAAAATAGCCTTGGCCAACATTGAAGCAAGCGAGCCCATTGTTCGCTACGGGCAGACCATCGGCTATGCGAATCGCGATATCGAAGCCGGTGCTTGGGTGCGCGGAGAATTTCTCGATTTGCCGACCGCTCCAAGACTTGATGAAGCAGCCCTTGCCACGGCTGTTCCCGCGCCCTTGCCGCCGCTCGATGGCTTCACTTTCGCTGGTTTTAAAAACCCCGATGGCAGCGTAGGCACGCGAAACATTCTGGGAATCGTTACCACTGTCCAATGCGTCGCGCCCACCGTTGATTACGCGGCGCGGCGCATCAAGGCCGAGATACTGCCGCATTTTCCAAACGTTGATGATGTGGTGGCTGTTACGCACGGCTACGGTTGCGGAGTCGCCATCAACGCGGCGGGCGCTGCTATTCCCATCAGCACGCTCAAGCACATCGGCCTGCACGCCAATTTCGCCGGGCAGCCGCTCATCGTCAGTCTGGGATGCGAAAAGCTTCAGCCAGCGCGTCTATTTGAATCGATCATTCTTGAACCGGTCAGCCCCGTTCTGGCGGCGGGCAACGTGATCCGTTTGCAAGACGAACGCGGTTTTGCCGCCAGTGTGAGCGCCATCATGGAGGCGGCTGAGAAGCGACTGACCGAGTTGAATCGCCGCCGGCGCGAGCCGGTTCCCGCCGCGCATTTGTCCGTGGGCTTGCAATGCGGGGGCAGCGATGCCTTTTCGGGCGTCACTTGTAATCCTGCGGTCGGGTTCGCGGCGGATTTGTTGGTGCGCGCCGGAGCATCTGTATTCTTTTCAGAGGTAAGCGAAGTGCGCGATGCCGTTCATTTGCTCACACCGCGCTCCATCAATGAAACGGTTGCGCGAAAACTCTTGGCCGAGATGAAATGGTATGACGACTATCTGGCCGCCGGCGGCGTTGATCGAAGCGCTAACCCGACGCCAGGCAACAAGCATGGTGGTTTGGCGAACATCGTCGAAAAAGCCTTGGGTTCTATTGCGAAGGCTGGGTCAACGGCAATTATGGATGTCGCGTCGCAGGGCGAGAAAGTGCTCTCGAAGGGTCTGGTCTTCGCGGCTACTCCCGCGAGCGATTTCATCTGCGGCACCCAGCAATTGGCATCCATGAACTTGCACGTCTTCACCACGGGCGAGGGAAGTCCTTACGGTCTTTCGCTGGTGCCGGTAGTGAAAGTTTCTTCGCGCAGCGCGCTGGCCGAAAAATGGCACGATCTCATCGACGTGGATGCGGGCCGCATTGCCACCGGCGAAGCGTCGATTGAAGAGGTGGGCTGGGAGCTTTTCCGCTTCATTCTTGAGGTCGCCAGCGGCCGCAAAAAAACATGGGCTGAGCATTGGGGGCTAGGTAACGCGCTGACGCCCTTTAATCCCGGACCGGTGACCTGAGCCGGCTCCTACCACCTGGGCAGCACTCGTTTCCAATTGACATCCACATGCTGGCGCATCTCCGCCTCATCGTCGCGCTTGCGGAACGGAATCTTGTCATAGCGCTCGCGGCCGCGCGCCAGTTGGTCGTAATCGAGTGTCACGCCCAACCCTGGCTTGCGCGGAATTTTGACCGCGCCGTTTTCAAATCTGATGCGGCCGCCTTCCACTATTTCATCCCGCGCCGTTTGCCAAGGGTAGTGGGTATCGCAGGCGAACGTCAAATTCGGGCACGCCGCCGCTACATGAGTCATCGCCATTAGACTGACTCCCAAATGACTGTTCGAGTGCATCGAAAGGCCGATGCCCAAAACCTCGCAGAGATTCGACAAATGCTGCACCTGCCGCATACCGCCCCAATAATGCGGATCCGACAACACAATTTTCACCGCATCCAGAGCGCGCGCTTTGGGCACGTCGGCAAACTGAGTAACAGCTACATTGCTCGCCAACGGTGTTTGAATTCCTTTGTGCAGGAGACGCCCGCGCACCTCACTCATGCCTGCGAGATCGGGACATGGGTCTTCCAAATAGCCGCCTCCCGATAATTCTTCGCGCAATGCCTCGCCAACCCGGACCGAAGTTTCAACCGACCAAGCGCAATTCGGATCGATTCTCAGCGGATACTCATCGCCGAACTCCGCCCTCAACGCCTGGATCGTGGCGATCTCCTCAGCGGGAGGCAGCACTCCGCCCTTCAGTTTGATTTCGCGAAAACCATACTGCGCCACCATCTGGCGGCACTCTCTAACAGCCGACTGCGCACTCAACACTTCGCCATATTCGTCGGCATAGCCGCCATCTCCGCCTGCGCCCGCGTGCTTATAGAACAGATATGCCGAAAAAGGCACCGCATCGCGCACCCGCCCGCCGATCACCTCGCAAACCGGCTGTCCCACAGCCTTGCCGATAATGTCGAGACAAGCAATTTCAAGAGCGGCAAACGTCCTGTTGTGCTGATCGAGCGGATTTTCGCCCGGCACCAACCAGGTTTGCGAACGGCCGCCCGGAACCTCGCGGCGCGGTTGACTGGTTTCGCAAATCTCGCGATATAGGCCCGCAAGCTGAAAGGGATCTCGACCCATTACCAGCGGCCGCGCCGCCTCTAGCGCCGCGCGCGGTGCGTCACCACCGTAGGTTTCGCTCACGCCCTTGATCCCGTCATCCGTTTCGAGTTCAGCGATCGTGCGCAACGCCCAAGGCGCGTGCAAACCGTAAGAGCTGCGCAGCGGCGGGTCTGCAATGGCGATCGAATGCAAGGTGAGAGAGGAAATTTTCATAAGCCCAAACCGTTGTGATAATTTCGAGCGGAGTCAATCATGAATCGACGGACCTTCACTAAACTAACAGCCGGCAGCGTGGCTTTATCGCCTGGACCCGTCTCGGCGCGCGCCGCGGAGCAGGGGCGAATGAAGTTGGGCACGCAACACCAGTCGAGTGACGAAATTCTGCGTATTCTGGCGGCTCTTGGCGTCAGCCATATTTGCAGTGAACTGCCCTCGCCTCACATTGACGAAGCTTGGTCTGTCCAAGGCTTGAGCAAACTGCGCGAACGTGTTGAATCGTTTGGCATTCGCCTCGAAGCCGTGCCGCTCCCGCTCAGTTCCAGCTACATTGCCAAATCGGAAAATCCGCACATCATGTTGGGCCAAAATCCCGAGCGCGACCGCGAAATCGATGCCATTTGCCGCATGATTGAGAACGCCGCGCGCGCCGGCATTCCCATGTTGAAATACAATCTCACTATTCTGGGAGTCGTGCGCGGCGAACGAACTCCGGGGCGCGGAGGTGCGAGCTATAGCACCTTCGATTACGCCAAAACTCCCCAGGATCCGCCACTCACCGAAGCGGGGCGCGTGACTGCGGAGATGATGTGGGAGCGCATTACCTATTTCTTGAATCGCGTGATTCCGGTGGCCGAGGAGAATAAAGTCAAAATGGCTTGTCACCCGCACGACCCCGGCATGCCTCCAGACAAAGGATTCCGAGGCGTCCACCGCGTGCTCGGCAGCGTTGCTGGTTTGAAGCGCTTCGTCGAAATCAATGCCAGCCCGTACCACGGCTTGAATTTTTGTCAAGGCACTGTCTCGGAAATGCTCGCCGACCCAGCGCATGAGATCCTCGATGTCATTCGCTACTTCGGCAGCCGCAAGAAAATCTTCAATGTGCATTTCCGCAACATTCATGGCGGTTTCCTCAACTTTCAGGAGACGTTCCCGGATTGTGGCGATGTCAATATGCTGGCCGCGCTGAAGGTCTATCGGGAAGTCGGCTACGACGGCATGCTCATGCCCGATCACGTTCCCATCATTCAGGGCGACACTGGAGGCCTTCAGGCATTCGCCTTTGCGTATGGCTATATTCGAGGATTGATGCAGGCAGTGAACGCCTAACCCCATGACTCCCCAGCGCACCTTTGTTTCCCGCCTCACCGGCGTCTTCGGATTTCCCGTCACGCCGTTTCTTCAGGATCTATCGGTTGATCTGGACGGTCTCGCATGCAACGTTGAGCAAATGGCGACCCATTCGTTCTGCGCGCTCGTCGCGGCAGGCGGCACGGGTGAGATGTATTCCCTAGCGCCCGAGGAAATCGAGCAAGTTGTCGCGACATCAGTGAGGGCTGCTAACGGACGCATGCCCGTTGTCGCGGGCACGGGTTTCAACGCCGTCCTCGGAGCCGATATCGCGCGCCGCGCTGCGAAAGCCGGCGCCAGTTGCATCCTCGCACTGCCGCCTTACTATGTGTCGGCGCCTGAAGAAGGGCTCTTTGCTTATTACGAGAGCATCGGCAAAGGCACGGATCTTCCGTTGCTGGTTTACAGCCGTGATTGGGCGGTGTTCACGCCCGCCATGGTTGCGCGCCTGGCAGACCGGGTGCCCACGCTCGTCGGCTGGAAGGACGGGCAGGGTGACATTCGCAGATACCAGCGCATCATGGAACATAATGGCGACCGGCTTGCCTGGTTCGGAGGTCTGGGCGACGATTGTGTCCCAGGTTATTTTGCCATTGGCGTTCAAGGCTACACTTCGAGCATTTCCAACATCGCTCCCAAGCTCTCTTTGTTACTCGCCGATGCCGGGCTCAAACGTGATTTCAACCGCTTGAACGAACTCATGAAACGCTATGTGAATCCGCTGTATGCATTACGCGAGCGTTCCAAAGGTTACGAGGTCGCTGTGATGAAGGAGGCGATGGAGCTTTTGGGAATGGCCGCCGGTCCAGTGCGGCCGCCACTCATGAATTGCAAAGTTGCCGACAGAGACGATTTAGCGCGGTTGTTGAAGGTTTATGCTGACGTTCTCTAGCTCACTTCACGGCATCGACGTTGAGGGAGCAGCCCAGCGGGATGAGACCTTTTCCGTCCTCTGACACCACATAGGGCGAGACTGTGTGGCTCTTGTAGTCGAGATTCACAAAGCCGCTCCATTGCCGCTCGGCCGAGATGTTAAATTTCGAGAGCCGCTCCGGTAGACCGGCGGGAAGCCGGGAGCCGATCCCCACAATACGATGACTCTCATCCACCAAAACCAGTTCGAGAGGATGTCCGAGGCTGGACCGCGCGACAGTCCAGCCGGCGAGAGTCACTGCCGTTGCGAGTCTCTGTGAAGCGACGATTCCTCCCTCGGTAGGTGCGCGCATCGGCTCTGGGAAGACTGTCTCCCAATCGCGCCCAATCCAGTTCACCTCCGGCTTGGCAAAAAGACTCAGCCGTTCGCTTCGCATCAATGGAGTCCAGGCAACCACATAGTTGGCGTCGGAAAACAGAATGCGGTCGGGAACCGGGTCGAGTATGCCGTTCTCGACAGCGAGCGCTGCCCACTGCTGGTTCGCAAAAGAGTTAGTTACTTCGAGGTCGTACCAGTTGTTGAGTCCCGCTTTGTGCGACATGCGAAAAAGAAGCAGCCCGATTGCCACCGCCAATACGGTCGCGAACGCAGTTCCGAAAAAACGGAAATAGCGCGCTGTCACCCAGATCGAAATGAATGCAAGCACGCTCCAGTAGGTGAGAGGCTCGGTCATATAACGAGGAGCTTTGGGGCTTTGCAGCAGCGGGTCGAAAGGATTCATTCTTCCTAGCGCCGTCATAACTCCACACGACAAAATCGTGGCGCAGTAGCCGAATAGAACGATTCCGGTGGTGGTCTTGAGGAGCTTCGCCCGCCAGGCCAGAAAAGCGAACAAACCCAAAGTCGCCAAGCTCACCAAGCCAATATGCACGCCGAACAATGGCTCTCCGGACCGCAGCTTGGCAAAGGGCATGCTGACATACGAGGCCATGAATTCGGCAAAATAGATTGGATGGTTTACCAGCAGGCGCCACTGCAAGGGCGCCAACGGCTTATAGCCCACGAAGTACAAACCAATGCTCACCGCTCCAACGGCCGCAAGAATGACGTTTTGCCGCCGCGGCAGGCGCAGCAAAAGCGCAATCGCAATCAGCAACGGCCAGAGCAACAATCCATTACCGGATGAATAATTGCACAGTACGCCGCACGCGCAGAGCGGCGCTAGCCAAACTGCTTTCTTGCTCTTATAGAGTTTCGCGAGGAAGGCCAGCGCCAAAATAGCGGCAAACTGGTTCATGGTCCACTGCATCAGGAACGGAATGCCCAATGCGATCGCACAGCCCTTCCAGACAATCAGGATGGCGCCAAGAAATATTGCCGAATAGCGCGCAATGGGAGCGATGGCGTCATCTTTCCAGAACGCCCACACCATCGTCAGCCAGACTCCGAAGTGAAAGCAAAGGCTCAGCACCGTCGGCAAAATGATTTGCCCGCGGAGCATCAGCAAGTCCAAGGCAAATATCATTTCGGGGAAAACAATGCGGTGCTCATTATGCTGAATCCATAAAACGCTCCAGTCGGCTGCCTTATAACGGGCATAGTGACTGATAGTGTCAAAATAATCCCACACGGGAAGATCAATGTAGAAGCGCGCCACCTCCTGAACCGCATGCCACCAGTTGGCGATAGCCCAGAAGCAAAAAGTTCCTAAAATCGCGGCTCGGAAGAGGGCCCTCGGTAGCTTGCTCAACGCTAGATTGTACCAAGCGCCTTCTAGCCTAACCACGTAATTCTTCGCGGCCTGTGTTAAGTTAAGGGAGATTGACGAAAAAAGTGCTAGTAACAGGCTCTTGCGGACTGATTGGGTCGGAAGTCTGCATACATCTTTCCAGGAATGGGTATGCCGTTTTTGGGGTAGATAACAACGAACGCCGGGTGTTTTTCGGCCCGGAGGGAGACACCAGTTGGTCACTCGGGCGACTCAAGCAAAACATACCCGACTATAGCCATTCCGAGTTAGATATCCGCAACCGCACCGGCGTGCAGGAACTGCTCTCAACAATTCGTCCTGATGCTATTGTGCACACTGCCGCCCAGCCATCCCATGACAAGGCGGCCGCGATACCTTTCGACGATTTCGATACCAATGCCGTCGGCACTTTGAATTTGCTAGAGGCCGCTCGCCGGGCCTGTCCGGAATCGCCCTTCGTTCACATGTCCACCAACAAGGTCTATGGTGACTTGCCGAACACGATCGCCATGAAGGAGTTGGACACCCGTTGGGACTACGACGATGCCCGCTTCGAACATGGTATTCCCGAGACATTTTCCATTGACCAATCGAAGCACTCTCTTTTCGGCGCGTCGAAAGTGGCGGCGGACGTCATGGTGCAGGAATACGGCCGCTATTTTGGCATGCCCACTTGCTGTTTGCGCGTCGGCTGCCTGACCGGTCCCAATCACTCCGGCGTGGAGTTGCACGGCTTCCTCAGCTATCTTGTGCGTTGCAACGTCGAGGGCCGCGAGTACAAAATCTTCGGTTATAAAGGGAAACAGGTTCGCGACAACATTCACTCCGAAGATGTAGCGAATTTTATTCTTGCCTTTTGCCAGGCGCCGCGCGCAGGCGAGGTTTACAACATCGGCGGCGGCAAGGAGAATTCGTGCTCTATCTGGGAAGCTTTTGCGGCGGTGGAAAAGCTCACTGGCAAAGCGCAGAAGAGCAGCTACCTTGAGCAAAACCGTATCGGCGATCACATTTGCTATTACAGCGACTTGCGCAAAATGAAGACCCACTATCCGCAATGGGGCATCACGCGCACACTCGAAAATGTTTTTGAAGAGATTGTGCAGGCTTGGCATCAGAGGTTGGCTCCTGCGCTGAGTTAGGCGGCCGTCTAAACGATGAAGCTGTTCGTCACCGGCGTCTGCGGCTTCGTCGGAAGTAAATTAGCTTGCAGTCTGCTGGAATTGATGCCGGGGCTGGAAATCAGTGGCATTGACAATCTGTTGCGCCCAGGTTCCGAGATTAACCGCGCGGAACTCGCCCGTCTGGGCATACGTTTTACTCACGGCGACCTCCGCATGGCGAGTGACTTGGAAGCCATTGGCCCTTCCGACTGGGTGATTGACGCCGCCGCACAACCCAGCGTGCTGGCAGGCGTAGATGGCCGCTCAAGCCCGCGCCAACTGGCTGAACACAATCTGATTGGCACGTTAAACCTTCTTGATTATTGCCGCCAACACAAAGCTGGCTTGATTCTGTTGAGTACCAGCCGTGTCTACTCCATTCGAGATTTGGCGGCGCTCCCTGTGACCGCGCACGAATCGGCCTTTCAGCTTGATGCGGCCAAGACGAGTGTTCCCGGGGTCACCGCCGAAGGCATTGCGGAAGATTTTCCAACCCGCCAACCAGTCTCTCTTTATGGCGCGACGAAGCTTGCGTCTGAAACCATGGCTCGGGAGTACGGTCAAGCATTTGCGTTCCCTGTGTGGATCAACCGTTGTGGGGTTCTAGCCGGAGCTGGGCAATTCGGCACGGCGGAACAAGGCATATTCTCTTATTGGCTGCACGCTCACCGCGCGCGTTTGCCGTTGCGCTACATCGGCTTTGGCGGTCTGGGCTACCAGGTGCGCGACGCTCTTCACCCAAGAGACTTGGCTGAACTTATTCGCCTTCAACTGCACAAGACACCGCCTCCCGATGCTACCTTTCACGCTAGTGGAGGCGTCAAGAATTCTATGTCGCTGGCCCAGCTAACGGAATGGTGTAACCAGCGCTTTGGTCCGCACGCGCCCGCCGCGGATCACCGCCCACGCCCATTCGATATACCATGGCTAGTAATGAACTCCGCGGCCACTAAAGCGAGTTTCGGGTGGGAGCCTAAGACCACATTGGCTGCAATTCTAGAAGAAATCGAAGAACACGTCGGCCGCAATCCAAATTGGTTGCGGCAGGTAGGGGCCTTATGAGCGATCCACTGCGGCTGTTGAGCATCGTTTTACCGGCGCGCGACGAAGAAGGTTGCATCGTCTCAACCGTCGAACATTTGCACCTGGAGTTGCGCCTCAACTCGATTCCTCACGAAATCGTCGTGGTCGATGATGGTAGCTCCGATTCCACCTGGGCCATCCTGCAAGACTTAGCCACCCATTTGCCCGCATTGAAGCCGGTGCAAAATCTCGAACGGCATGGCTTCGGGCGCGCTATTATTCACGGTCTCGACAACATGACCGGCGATGCCGTGGTCATCATGATGGCTGACGAATCGGATGATTGCCGCGACGTTGTCCGCTACTGGCAACTGCTGAACGAGGGTTGGGACGCGGTGTTCGGTTCGCGCTTCATTAAGGGCGGGGGCGTGATCGACTATCCGTGGATTAAGCTGCGCGTCAATCGCCTCGCCAATTTGTTTATTCAGTTCATGTTCAACATCAGTTTGAACGACACAACCAATGCCTTCAAAGCTTATCGGAAGAGCGTCATTGAAGGTTGCCGCCCGCTGTTATCGCCGCATTTCAATTTGACCGTCGAATTGCCGCTGAAAACCATTGTGCGCGGCTATCGTTGGACGGTTATCCCCATCACCTGGCGCAATCGCCGCACGGGCGTACCAAAATTAAAGATCAAAGAAATGGGCAGCCGCTATCTGTTCATCTGCCTTTACGTTTGGCTGGAAAAATACTTCAGCCGAGGTGACTATAAAGTTGAGCACCACGCTGAGGAAAGCCAAAAAGCTGAAGGTCAGGGCGCGATGGCTAATCGACATTAGCGCTCCTCCCGGGCAGGATTCACCTGCCTTTACGCAGGGCCAGTAAGATTTTCATAGCTTCATAAAGCGCGGACAGAGCTAGATAATCGGCCGCCACGTCCGGCCGTCTCGCTGCAACATCGCGTCGGCGGACTGCGGGCCATAGCTGCCCGCTATATAGTTGGGAAACGTCTTAGCTGGATTCGTGGCCCAGAAATCCAGAACCGGCTGCACCTGCGCCCAAGCGCCCTCAATATTATCCGCGCGTTGAAAAAGCGTCGCATCGCCGATCATCACATCGAAAATGAGCGTCTCGTAGCCGGTCGACGGGCGCGCGCCAAAGTAGTCTTCGTACTTGAAATTCATCGTGACTTTGCCAAGCTTCATGTTGGGACCCGGAATTTTTGCGCCGAATTCGAGCGAGATGCCTTCGTCCGGCTGGACACGAACCACCAGCCAGTTGGGCGCCGGAGTGGCATCCTTCAACAGCATGGCTGGCGTTTCCTTGAAGCGAATGGCAATCGCGGTGCGCCGCGCGTTCAACCGCTTGCCGGTGCGAATGTAGAACGGCACCCCTGACCAGCGCCAGTTGTCGATGTTGATTTTCATCGCCACGTAAGTTTCCACAGTTGAATCCGGCGCTACGTCCGCTTCTTCGCGATAAGCGGCGGCAGGCGTGTCGCCGATTGCGCCTCTGTCATACTGGCCGCGCACCGCGCGCAGCGGAATATCTTCGGCGTCGAGGCAGCGGATGGCCTCTATAACCTTGGCTTTTTCGGAGCGCACCGCATCCGCGCTGAGCGAATTAGGCGCTTCCATCGCGGTTAACCCCAACAATTGGAATACGTGATTCGGAACCATGTCGCGCAAGGCGCCCGTGCGCTCATAAAAGCGCCCGCGCTTTTCCACGCCCACCGTTTCGGCCACGGTGATTTGCACATGATCGATGCGGTCGCGATTCCATATTGGCTCGAACATGCCATTGGCGAAACGGAACATCATGAGATTCTGCACCGTTTCCTTGCCTAGGAAATGGTCGATGCGGTAAATTTGCGTTTCCGCCAGCACGCTGAGGATTTGTTTATTCAGCGCCTGGGCCGACGCCAGATCGTGGCCAAATGGTTTTTCGACGACCACGCGGCGCCATACGCCGTTCGCTTCCTCGGCTAAACCCGCTTTGCCAATCTGCTCAACCGTCGACCCGAAGAAACGATCCACGACGGCCAAATAGAAAAGATAATTTCCGGCCGTGCCTTTGCTGCCGTCCACCTCGGCGAGTTTTGCCTTCAGCTTTTGATAGCTATCGGGATTGTTGAGGTCGCCCTGCACGTAGAACATGCGGTCCGCTAACCATTTCCACTTGTCCTGGTTGAGCGCGGCATTAGCGTCGGTAGCTTTGACAAATTGCTCTACCATTTCGCCCAGAGTTTTCTTCCAGGCGTCTTCGTTATCGTCGGCCAGGTCGAAGCCCACAATCGCGAAACCTTCGGGCAGTAAATCTGAACACGCCAAGTTGTATAAGGAGGGGACAACCAGGCGCTTCGTTAAATCACCGGCGCCGCCGAAAATCACCATGCAGCAGGGTCCGGCCTGTTTGCCGCCCGTAGCTTTATCGTTAGCCATCGACCTATTCTCGCTTATGAATTATTCGGCGAGTAATTTCTTTCGATCTTCTTTCGTCAATCCATCCAGTAATTCGAGAAAAGCCGCGTTGGTCCAACCGAAGCCCACCTGATTGGCGCTGTAACCAAAATGAATGGCGTTCACAGCGGTACCGCCATGCACCACATCGTATTTCTCAACGATTACGCCGGTTCGCTGATACTCGTGCTTTACCAGCGAAAGGAACTTCATCGAAATCCGTTCCGCGTCGGCGTGATAGCCATAGCGGCGCAAGCCTTCCACGGCGATCATTTCGAGCGGCGCCCAACCGAACGGCGAATCCCACTGATTGCCCGTGAGCTGCGTACTAGTTTGCAATCCCCCCGCTCTTTCAAACACCGGCAAATTCTTTACGATGCGCGCAGCCTGTTCTTTGCTTGCAAAACCTGCCCACAGAGGATAAAAAGTTGTTAGAAACGGATAGCGCCGGACCTTCTTGTCGACAAAGTCGTAATCGTAATAGAGCCCGTCTTTTTCATCCCACATCAACTGATTAACGGCGCGCGCGCGCAATTGCGCTTTTTCTTGCCACGGGCCGGCCTCGCCTTGGCGGCCAAGTTCAGTCAATATTTCAGCGGTCTGCATTTCCATCAAATGAAGCAGCGAATTCAGGCAGACCGGATTGTAGTGAATGATATCGATGTTGAAAGCCCCAAAACGGTTCGACGGATCGAAGCCGGATTCGCGCATCGACCGGTCGCCTTTGTAGAACAGCATCGTGAGTTGATCGGTGGTCTTGTCGTAGTACTGATCGACGCGATAATCCCCGACGGCGTGCGTGCGATAAAAGTCGCGGACAAGATCATAGTGAGTCCGGCCCTGCGCGTCTTTTTCGGCTGACAGCACTTCGGGCGCTGGACCTTCGCCGAAATCCCAGTAACGCGCCAAGCCAGTTTCGGGAGTGAGGTGCGGTTCGGTTGCCCACAGTTGGTAATACTTCTCAATCAACGGCAGCGCTTCCGCCAGCCACTTGTTGTCGTGAGTTTTTGCATAGACGCCTTGCACCATTTGCGTTAGAAAAGGTGGCTGAGAGCGATTCAGGTAGTACGTTCGATTGGCGTTCAAAACTTTGCCGTAATTCTTAACTTGATAAAGAAAGTTGTCGGCCATGTCTTTAGCCAGATCGATCTCATTGTCTTTCAGCAATCCCAATTGAATGAAATAACTATCCCAGCCGTACATTTCGTTGAACCTTCCGCCGGGGACCACGTATGGCTTCGGCAAATACAGCAAGCCTTGCTGAGGTAGGGAATCCATGTCTTCGGGCAGTTGCTTGATGCTAATCGTGGCAAAGCCGGCGGCGGGCATGTCGCGGCGCAGCCCTTCTTCCACCAGTTGTGCGTCTTCGGAGCGCGCTATGTAGAGCGGCCACTTACCGTCGGGTCCGGCTTTGAACTTAGGATCCACGACAGCTTGGGCCAGATCTTTATCGGAGCGCGTGAGCGTGGTCCATGTTTGTTTAATGTAAGTCAGGATTGGCAGTCTATCTGCGGGTTGCTGTGCGGCCAAGATTGTCCCCAGTATGAAAGCTACGAGCGTCTTTTTCATTGTCTCTACCACTTGAAGTTCACCTTCTTTGTCATGTAGCCTTCCCCGGCAGGGAACTCTAGGTGAAGCTTTCCATTCCGCGCTTGTGCGCCTTCCACCGCCGTTCCGGCACGATTCATGCGCAGCGGCAAATCGTAAACCGCACCCGCTTGAGCTTCGAAAGAGAATGCGGCCCCGTGTTCACTCAGGTCTTCACTGAGCACTTTCAATTGCCGGGTGCGATCGCCTGGATTCGGCAGTTGCGCCGGCACCGCCAACTCCAGCGCCGGCAAAGGCACGCTCAATGTGTGCGATTTTGCCGCCACGGTGTCGCATTCCTTGGTGGAGAGCAGGCCCGACGTGAGACAAAGAGTTTCAGCCTCTTTCGTAACGGCGGTAACACGCAGAACGCTGCCCGCGCGTTCTATTTCCAAATCAACACTCAGCGAACCCACTCTCACGTTGCGCAGCTTGGCGCGCTCCCAATCGGCCGGCAATTGAGGATTCACGCGCAATTGCTTTGTCGTCGCATCCCAATCCAAGCCGAACAAACCGCGCACCAACGGACTAACCACCATCGCCGACGACCACAACTGATGCGAGCTGCTTCTGCCCAGCGGTTGAAAAAAATCACCCGACAGCAATTCGGTCACCGAGCCCAGATCCTGAGCCCAGGTCAAATTCAGGTTCTGCATCAGGCTTGCGTAGCCGGCCAGCGGCTTGCCCGCGCGATATTCCGCCAGCGAAATCCATCCCGTGAAAAGCGGCCACACAGAACCCTGGTGATAGCTGATGGGATCGAAGAACGAAGTTTTGCCGCTAATATCGCGCGCCCCCCAATCGGTCGAAAATTCGTCCCCTGCCCAGCGGCCCAGCATCGCGTCCGCTTTGCTCAGCCCGAACGTGCCATCCCACCATGCCACCGAGGGATACACGGTCACGGTGTGGTCAAGCGTGCCATCGCTATTGCGGCTGAAGGCATAAAAATCCGCATCGTAAAATTCGCTTTCAACTTTTGTGCCTATTGCTTTAGCCTTTTCCTCGGCTTGTTGCGCCAATGCCGGTTCGCCCATCGCATCGGCCAGCCGCGCCATCGCCGTATTAGCTTGCTGGTCTAGCGCCGCCAGATAAATTTCTTCTTGCGGCATGCCGCCGGGCCACGACTCCACCCAACCCGTGCCTTGCGAATTTGAATAGATGTCGTCGTTGCCTTCGTGCTTGCGCGTGAAGTCATAGGCCGTTTTGAGTGCTTCCCAATTCGCCTTGATGTAGCCTCGGTCGCCGCTCGTGCGCAAATAATCCCAAGCGGCCATCAGTATCAGTGGCGTCGAATCGGCGGAAGCATAGAAATAAGGCGTCGCTTGCCAATCGATGCTTTCCGCCGCTTGCGAATATTCGTGCATGATCTTGCCATCCGCCCGCTGGCGGCGAAACAGGAATTCGAGTGCGCGTTTGGTCAACCCATAATCGCCATAGCTGTTGATCGCGTAAGTCGTCCAAAGCGTATCGCGGCCAAAAAACCACGCATAACCAGGGCGCGCCGAATCCGCCGATTCGTAATAACCCGCCACCATTCCTGTCTCCCCATGCGCGGTCTTTACTTGCGCCTGATCAATGGCAATTTCTGCCCAGCGCAAACCGTCGTTCACATGCGCGTCTGGTGTTTCGGCCGTAAGCCTGTGATCAAAAAAATGCGCGTAATAAGCCTGCGTATCCGCATAAGCCTGCGGCAGCGCGCTTGCCAATTCAGTAATCCGTGCGCTGGCGTTATCCGCTTGCGCCAGCGTCATGATCAGCGGAAAAACCAAGCCCCTATCGCGTCTCGGGTCAAACTTGAGTTTCAATTCCAGTGGGAAGGTTTGCGGATGCTCCTGATAGGGAACCATAATTCCCGGCTGCGTGCGCGGCATGGCGATCGCTGCCGAAAATTTGTCGTTATCGGTGTGCAACACGTAATAACCGCCCTCGCCTTGCTTCACCCATTCACCGCTGGGCCTCCCAAAGTTCGCCGCCGGCCACATGCGCAGCATTTCCGGCGTGAACGAAAAAGTCAGCGCCAAAGGGCGCACGGAATCAATTTCGAAAAACGTCGCTGCCGGCAACAATGCATTTGCCCCGCGCCCCGCGAACATATGCTGGCGGACCGTAAAAGCGGAATGCGAATAAGTGATTACTGTTTCGCCGGGCGTGACCGTAATCTCGGCTGCTAGCGCGTTCACGTCAATCGGCACCGCATAATCCGCCAGCTCCGCGCGAATGCGGAAATCGCTCAAAATCTTCACCGGCCACTGCCAGGCTTCAAACTTGCCGCTCTGCCGCCCGAACAGCGCGCCGTGTTCGCCGGCTACGGTCCAAGGCTTGCTTGGCTCGCAAGGCGAAACAATAGCGAGATCGCCCTTCGGTACCGAAAAATTCGCCGCCGGTTTTATTTGCGCAAGCGAGACGCTGGCGGCGAGTAAGCTGAGAAGGCCAAGTCGCGATGTCATAAACTATCGACTTCCATCCTATTCCTTCGCCTTTGCAGATTGAATGAAAGCAACCGTACAACTATCCCTGGATTTAATTGACATCGATGAAGCGATCCGCACAGCCGATATGGCCATCCGCGCGGGCGTTGACTGGCTCGAAGTCGGCACCCCGCTCATCATTGCCGAAGGCATGCGCGGCGTTCGTGAACTGCGCGCGCGCTATCCGCAGGTGCCCATCGTGGCCGATCTCAAAACCATGGACGGCGGTTGGCTCGAGGCGGAAGTAATGGCCAAAGCGGGCGCTAGCATGGTGGTAGTGATGGGTCAAGCGCATGCGGAGACAGTCGAATTGGTAGTGAAAGCGGGCCGCGATTTCGGCGCCAAGGTCATGGGCGATAACATGGCGATGCCCGATCCCATCGCCGGCGCCAAGCGGCTGGAAGATTTGGGCTGCGACTATCTAATTCACCACATCGGTTTCGATATGCGAACCGTGCGCCGTTCGCGCGGCCAACATGCCGATACGCCTCTTGACCGCTTGGCCGAAGTTGTGGCTGCTGTCTCCGTACCCGTGCAAGCCGTCGGCGGACTCACTTTGGAGCAGGCTACCGACACGCCGCGCTATGGAGCGCCTCTGGTCGTAGTCGGCGCACCCTTGGCGATTGATCCAAATGCCTTCCGCACCGCGCAAGGCGATGTCGAAGCAACTCTGCGCTTGATCTGCGAAAAAGTGCACGCCTTTGGCGATGTGAAAACCGGAAAGGAAAAGTAACGATGAACAGGAAGATGCCGGGTCTGGTGAACTACGCGCGCGCGCCCCTCTCGGTGGAATTGCGCGAAGTCTCCGTTCCGGAAATTGGCGAGCACGATGTGCTGTTGCGCGTAGGCGCGGTGAGTGTTTGCGGAAGTGATTTGCATCAATGGCGCGGCTCCCACGGCTGGCATGTCAACTATCCATGCATTCTCGGGCATGAGTTTTCGGGAACGATTGTCAGATCAGGTTCGGAGGTTGCCCACTTTAAAGAGGGCGACCGCGTGGTGAGCGAGACCGCCGCCGTGATTGACGAAATGTCACCGCTCAGCCGCACCGGCCTTTATAATCTGGACCCCAAGCGGCGCGGTTTCGGTTATGGAGTGGATGGCGCGATGACGCAATATGTGCGCGTGCCCGAGCGCTGCCTGCACCATATACCGGACAGTCTGCCGTTTGAAAAAGCCGCGCTTACCGAACCCTGCTGTGTTGCATATAACGCGGTCTGCGTCAACGGCCGCATCCGGCCGGGCGATAGCGTTTTGGTGATTGGCCCTGGGCCCATCGGCATCCTGTGCGCTCTCATGGCGAAATTGAGTGGTGCCGGGCCGCTGATTGTCGCGGGATTGCCCAGTGACAGGCACCGCCTCTCGGTCGCGCGCGAACTGGGAGCTACCGCGACGCTCGAAGGTGGCGCGCAGGAATACATAAAGGATTTGGGCGATGGCTTGGGCGTCGATGTAGCGATTGACGCCTCCGGCACATCCGTCACTTTGCAGATGGCCCTTGAGGCCGTGCGGCCGGCGGGGCAGATTATTAAAGTAGGCTGGGGCCCGCAGCCCGTTGGCTTCAGCCTCGATCCGCTAGTCCAGAAAAACGTCACGCTCGCGGGCAGTTTCTCGCACAACTGGCCTATCTGGGAGCGCGTCATCTCCATGATCGTCTCCGGCCAGATCAATCTCAACTCCGTCATCAGCCGCGTTGCCGGCCTCGACGATTGGAACGAATGCTTCGAGAAAATGGAAGAGGGCGAATACGTGAAGGCGGTTCTAACGCCCTAAATGCCGCTCAATCTTTCAGCATTTCCCAAGTGCTATTTGGAACAGATTTCAAACGGCCAGATGTCTGTTTTCGACTGGATCGAAATGGCGAAGCAACTGGATGCCGACGGCCTCGAAATGTACACCGGCTTCTTCACCAGCTTCGAAGACGGTTATATCGATTGCGTGGGCGAGGCCATCCACGCGGCGAGTTTTTCCATGCCCATGCTTTGCTGCTCGCCCGACTTTACCGCCCCAGACGCGTCCAAGCGCAAGCACGAAATCGAACGGCAGGTCCACATGATTCGCCTCACCAAGCGGCTCGGCGGTCCGCGCGCCGTGTGCCGGGTGTTAAGCGGGCAAGCCTATCCGGAAGTGAGTTGGGAGCAGGGCAGGGAATGGGTGGTCGAGGCGCTCCATGAGTTGATTCCGGTTGCCAGGGAAAACAAAATAATTCTCGGCATGGAGAACCACTACAAGGACGGCTTTTGGAAGTATCCCGAATTCGCGCAAAAAATGGACCGCTTTCTTGGCATTGTGGACGCCGTCGCTGAGCGTGAATACTTTGGCGTGCAATACGATCCCTCGAACGCCATCGTGGCGGGTGACGATCCCATCGCCTTGTTGCGCAAAGTAGCGGATCGCGTCGTCAGCATGCATGCCAGCGACCGCTATCTGGCCGAAGGCGCGACCCTCGCCGACCTTCGGCAAACCGACGGCACAATTGGTTACTCCGCGAATCTTCGCCACGGCGTGACCGGTAAGGGCCTGAACGATTACGATGCCATTTTCAAGATCCTCGCAGAACAGCATTATGATGGTTGGGTAAGCATCGAAGACGGCATGAACGGCATGGGCGAAATGGCCGAATCGCTGGCCTTCCTGCGTACCATGAGCGAGCGGTATTTTGCTTGAATCGGTAACTTTGAGCTGCATTGTGCCGTCTTACCCTGCCAGGGAAGTTGCGTTATTCTAGTGTGCGAAGTCACCCCGCCTGCCTGTGACTCGCTTCCAATAGGTTTCAAATGTGGATAGTTCATTTAGCCCTTCGACGCCCATACACCTTTGTGGTGGTTTGCGTTCTCATATCCCTGTTGGGTGGTGCGGCCGCGGTGGTAACGCCCAAGGACATTTTCCCTTACATCAATATCCCCGTCATTAGCGTCGTTTGGATCTATAGCGGTTTAACGCCGGAGGAGATGGAGAAGCGCGTGGTCACCGTCTGCGAACGCGGCATGACAACCACCGTCAACGATATTGAACATCTGGAGTCGCAGTCTTACCAGGGCGTGGCAGTCATCCGCGTCTTCTTTCAGCCCAAAGTAAAAGTCGAACTAGCCATTGCGCAGATTACCGGCATTGTGCAAACTATGTTGCGCATCATGCCACCCGGCAGTTATCCCCCCAGCATCATCAAATATGATGCCGCCAGCGTGCCCGTCCTCACGCTCGGACTTTCCGGCGAAGGCTTGACGGAACAGGATTTCTCGGATCTCGGCTTGAACTTTATCCGCACCCGCCTCGCTACCGTGCAGGGCGCATCCGTGCCCTTGCCCTGGGGCGGCAAGTTCCGCCAGATCATGGTCGATATCGATCCCAACGCCCTCTACTCCAAGCATCTGTCGGCGTCGGACGTCTCGAACGCCTTAGGTTCGCAAAACATTATTCTGCCCGCCGGTACCGCGCGCGTCGGCAATTTGGAATATGTAGTGCGCACCAACGCCAGCCCCACCACTCTTGACGCCCTGAATAATCTGCCCATTCGCGCGGCGAACGGCGCGGTCGTCTATATCAAGGATGTCGCCCAGGTGCGCAACGGTTACGCCGTGCAAACCAACATCGTTCGCACCAATGGGCGTCGTTCCGCTTTCCTCAGCGTCTTGAAAAACGGCCAAGCCTCCACGCTCGACATTGTGAACGCCGTCAAGAAAGCGCTGCCGCGCGTCGTTGCGGACCTGCCGCCCAATCTCCGCGTCACCCCGCTTTTCGATCAGTCCATTTTCGTCCGCGCGTCCATCAATGAAGTCTTGCGCGAAGCAGGCATTGCGGCTTTCTTAACCGCGCTCATGATTCTGCTCTTTCTGGGAAGCTGGCGCAGCACGCTGATTGTCTGCATCTCCATTCCGCTTTCCATTCTCACCTCGCTGTGCATCTTGGCCGCCCTCGGCGAAACCATCAACGTCATGACGCTCGGCGGCTTGGCCTTGGCCGTCGGCATATTGGTCGACGATGCCACCGTGGAAATTGAAAACACCCACCGCAATCTCACCCACAAAAACACTTCGCTCGTGCACGCCATTCTCGATAGCGCCAGCCAAGTCGCCATGCCCGCCCTCGTTTCCACCCTGGCTATCTGTGTGGTTTTTGCGCCCGTGCTTTTGCTCACCGGAGCGGCAAAATTTCTCTTCACCCCCTTAGCCATGGCCGTCGTCTTCGCCATGCTGGCTTCTTATTTTCTCTCGCGCACGCTGGTCCCAACCATGATGCACTTCCTGCTGCCGAAAGAAGTGGCCCTTTATCAGCGCGAAGAGGGCGACCCCGAACCGGAAGAAGCCAAGAACTGGATTTGGCATGTGCACGAACGCTTCAACGTCCGTTTCGAATGGCTGCGCGAGCACTATAAAACCTGGCTCGGCTGGAGCTTGCACAATCGCGCCATCGTGCTTACTTTGTTTGGCGTGTATGTCGCCGGCTCCATGCTGCTCACCGGAGTTATCGGCCGCGATTTTTTCCCCTATGTCGATTCCGGTCAAATGAAATTGCACGTCGTACCCCCGCCCGGAACCCGCATTGAACAAAGCGAAGTCGTCTTCGGCCAGATTGAAGACGAAATCCGCCGCTTGCTGCCGCCAGGCGCCGTCGACATGATTTTGGACAACATCGGCCTGCCCAACGGCGGCTTTAATCTGTCCTTCTCTAACAGCGCGACCGTCAGCAACTCCGATGGCGATATTCAAATTTCGCTCAAACCCGGCGAGCGCCATACTCTCGAATACACCCGTTTGCTGCGCGCCAAACTGGCCGAAAAATTCCCCGACGATCTGTTCTTCTTCACCCCCGCCAACATGACCAATCAGATTCTCGATTTCGGTCTGCCCGCGCCCATCGATCTGCAAGTGGTCGGACGCAATCCCCAGGCCAACTATCGGATCGCTCAGCAGCTTCTCAGCCAGGTGCGCGCCATCCCCGGCATCGTCGATTCGCACATTCATCAGCAGGTCGGCTATCCCACCGTCGAACTGGACGTCGACCGCAACCGCGCCGAACAACTGGGCATGACCGCCAATGATGTCACGCGCGATATGCTCATTTCGCTTTCCGGCACGTCGCAAACCAATCCCAATCAATGGCTCAATCCGGTCAACGGCGTCAATTATCAGGTCGTCGTGCAAAGCCCCCTCTACCGCGTTGACTCCTTTGAAGCGCTCGAACACACGCCCATCACCGGACCCGCCGGGTCAAACAGCCAGTTGCTCGCGAACCTCGCCACCCTTCATCGCGACACTTCCGCCATCGTCGTAAATCACTACAACATTCAGCCCACCTTCGATATCTACGCCGACGTCGACCGACGCGACCTAGGCAGCGTGGCAGATGAACTGCACAAAATCATCGCCGGCGCCAGGAATCTTCCCAAGGGCACTTTTCTTGATCTGCGCGGCGAAGTCACCACCATGGAACAATCTTTCGCGCGGCTCGAGCTAGGTATTGCCTTCGCTGTGATCATCGTCTACCTGCTCATGGTTGTGAACTTTCAAAGCTGGCTCGATCCGTTTATCATTCTCATGGCATTGCCCGGCGCATTCTCCGGCATTCTTTGGATGCTTTACATGACTCACACAACCTTCAGCGTGCCGTCTCTCATGGGCTCCATCATGACCATTGGCGTGGCCACCGCCAATTCCATTCTGCTGGTCGTGTTCGCCAACGACGAGCGCATTAAAGGCAAAGACCAGTTGGAAGCCGCCCTCGAAGCCGGCTATGTGCGCTTGCGGCCCGTTTGCATGACCGCTCTCGCCATGATTCTAGGCATGCTGCCCATGGCCCTCGCCTATGGCGAAGGCGGCGAACAGAACGCGCCCCTCGGCCGCGCGGTCATCGGCGGCCTGCTGGTGGCCACCGTCGGCACCCTTTTCGTCGTCCCCATCATCTATTCCTTTATGCGCGGCACGCCTCCCGTCAATTACGATGAACGTATAGATCTCGAGTACAAAGGCCAGTTTGATCCGGCCAAAGGCGGTGCTTAAAGGAGATGGCAATTAGCAACGAACCAATAGCGGATGTAGCGGCAAGCGGCAAGGGCCATTCCATGCGGCATTGGCTGCTATTTCTCATTTTAGTGTTGGTCGTGGCAGGTTTGATTGTTAGGTTCGTTTGGCTGCCCAGGCATGAAGAAGACCGCGAAGTTGTCATGGCCGCCAGGACGCAAAGCCAGGCCAAGCCGGTAGTCGAGGTTCTGAAGTTAGTGGCCGCCCCCTCCGCGCGCGATCTTACTGTCCCCGGCACCGCCCTCGCCTATACCGAAGCGACCATTTACGCGCGCTCCTCCGGCTATATCAAACGGCGCTTAGTCGATATCGGCGATCACGTGCGCGTTGGCCAACTGTTAGCCGTCATCGACGCGCCGGATGTCGATCAACAGGTGGCGCAGGCACGCTCGGTGCTGGCGCAGAGCGAAGCCACGCTGGTGCAGATGGAGGCGCAAGAGCATCTTGCGCAATTGAATTGGGACCGTTATAAAGTGCTCGTCGCTAAAGGCGTCTTTTCAAAGCAGGATGGCGACCAGCAGGAAGCCAATTTGCAGGTAGCCGTAGCCAACGTCAACGCCGCGCGCAGCACCGTGCAAGCGAATAAGGATAATTTGCAGCGCCAAATCGTCATGCAGCAGTATGAGCGCGTCACCGCGCCCTTCAGTGGCGTGGTCACAGCGCGCAACGTCGATGTGGGTACCTTAATCTCGGCGCAAGGCGGGGGCGGCGGCATGCTCTCCGATTCCACCGGCGCTTCGGGCAACAATGCCGGCTCTTCCGGCATGATGAATTCGGCGGTATCCCCATCCACCGGCGGCGCCCAGGGCGGCGCGATGTTCACCGTGGCGACGATTTCACCCTTGCGGATTCTGGTTTCCGTCCCCGAGCCCTATGCGCCCTATGTGCATCTGAAACAAAAAGTCGGTTTGACGTTTGAGCAGTTTCCGGGGCGGGCATTCGAAGGGGTGGTGACGCGCACCTCGGCCTCCATCGATCCCAACACCCGCACCTTGCTCGTTGAAGTGCAAGCCAACAACCCCGACGGCCGTCTCATGCCCGGCAACTATGTGGTCGCCGTGTTTAAGGCAGTCCAGGCCGGCGGCGGTGGCGGCGTTTTCATTCCCGGTGAAACCATTGTCGTGCGCGATGGCAAAACCATGGTGGCCACTGTCGTCAACAACCGCGTGCAATTCAAGACAATTCAGATCGGCCGCGACTACGGCGATCAGACCGAAGTGCTCGCCGGACTTAAGCCGGACGATATCATTGTGCGAACGGTAACGGATAAGATTCAGGAGAACGTTGAGATCGATCCACGCTACCGGACGGAAAAGGCGGATACTCCTAAGCGTCCATGAGATCTGTATTGGCAGGACTTCTCGTCCCCACTTTTTTGGCGGCTCAAGCCGCTGTCGATTTACCAGGCATCCAAAACAGCAAGGCGGGGCCAAAAGATGAAAGCGCTAAACTGCCGCACAAGGATTTTCTCTCCTACGGCCCGGTCAGCGCGCCGCCCCTCCTGTTCAGTCCCGCCGAACGCGCGCGCGCCTTGGTGCGCGATGGAGCCATTCAGTTATCCCTCTATGATGCGTTAGCGCTGGCCATTGAAAATAATCTTTCGGTAGAGGTTGGCCGCTACTCGCTTTCCATCGCCGGATTAGATACTCTGCGCGCCAGCGGCGGCGGCAGTCTGCGCGGCGTCGATTATACGGTGGCGGAGGGCCCCACGGGCGTCGGCGGGCCCGGTTCGCCATTGTTGAACAGCGCCGCTTCTTCCGTCACTCCCACCACTCCCACGGTCAACGATCTTAGCTCGCTCAACGTGTTGACCGAAACCAGCACCAGTCTTTCCGAGCAAGGCGTTACGCCGTATGCTTCGGGCCCCCCTGTGCCCGATTTCCAACCCACGCTCATTGGCCAAACGCTGTTCTTGCAGCGCGACAATTCATTTGTTTCTTCAGATCCCCTCCGCTACACCGCGCTCAACTACGCCCTCGTGCAAGGCTTCAGCAGCGGCGCGCAACTGCAGGCTGGAGTGAATAATTCGGCGCAAGCTCTATATGGGAACGTGGGGAATTTAGACCCATTTTCTCAGCCCAACTTCTCCCTCACCTTGAGCCAACCCCTGCTGCGCGGTTCCAGCAAAGACGTCAATCTCCGTTACATGCGCATCGGCGCAATCAATCAACGCATTTCGCGCCTCGTGTTTTACCAGCAACTGATCAGCACCGTATATGGCGTGGCGCGCCTCTACTGGGATCTCGTCAGCTTGCGTGAAAACGCCACCGTCAAGCAGCAAAGCCTCGATGCCGCCCGTAAGCTTTACGACGACGATAAAGCGCAGGTAGAGCAGGGAACCTTGGCGCCACTCGAACTCACTCGTGCGCAAACCCTGGTCACCTCCAGCGAACTCGATCTCATCCAGGCGCAAGGCCTCGTGAAGCAGGAAGAAGTAGTTTTGAAATCGCAGCTCGCGCGTAACGGCAGTGGCGACCCAATAATGGTCGATCTGCCCGTGATCACCACCGACACCATCAACGTTCCCGCGAATGACGACATGAAGCCCATGGATGAGCTGGTTGGTCTCGCCATGAGTTCGCGGCCCGATGTCGCGCAAGCGGTCTTGCAGGTGCAAGGCGACGAGATTGCCGTCAAGGCTTCCCGCAACGCCGCCTTGCCCGAAATCGATCTGGTCGGCAACTTCCAAACGCGCGGCGCAAGCGAAGTGCCCTTCGAGGCGCTAGGCACCGCCGGTACCGCGCTGCTAAATCCGCCTGCCGATTTGACAACCCCCGCTACGCGCACCTCGCGCGTCTATCAGGCCGGCGTGCAATTGAATTTGCCGCTCCGCAACCGCGTGGCGCAAGCCGACGCGGCGCGCGACGTCCTGCAATTGCGCCAAGCCGAAGCGCGCACTCACTTGCTGGCCAACCAGGTAAGGGAGCAAGTAGAAAGTTCAGTGATCGCGCTGCGCACAGCCCGCACGGCCTTGAGCGCCGCCATTCAGGCGCGCCAGTATCAGGAGCAACTGGTCAGTGCCGAACGCGACAAATTCTCCGTCGGCGCTTCCACCAATTTCCTGGTGATTCAGCAGGAAAGCTATCTCGCGCAGGCCCGCTCCACCGAAGTCGCCACCCGCAGCGTGTGGATCAAAGCCCGCATCGCGCTCGACCGCGCCCTCGGCGATTTGCTCGTCAAGAATGGCATCAGCTACGAGCAATCCGTGAACGGCATCCTCCCCCCCGCGCACTAACTCACATCCACCCTAACTGTTTTTTGTTTGACCAATCTTTGTTTGACCAATCTTTGTTTGACCAATCAATGATCGGCTCACTTTCTTATCGGTAAGCGTCTTTGCGGTTCCGAACACGGAGGATCTCGATCCAATCGCCACGGTCGTAAAAGCGGAGGCGGTAGTCGCCGAGGCGCAGGCGGAACTCCGGTGGATCAATATCGGCGAGCCGCTTTACGTCGCCTTCTTCGGTGGCGAGGAAGCGGGCCAGGCGAGGCAGCAAATCGATGGCCACCTCGCGGTCGATGTCGCGAATGTCCGCCTTGGCCTAGTCGGTCCAGGCAACCTTCTTAGCCATGTTTCCTCGGACAAAACGCGCCAGCCCGCCGCGGAGTCAGGCACTGGCCGAAAGGGCTGAGAGTTGTTTCTATTCTGATGGCGACGTCCATTCCACACGCCTTGTGCCCCAGCCGCCTTTAATGATTAGAGCGGTGAGGCCCCGAGGGAAGAGGAGTTCGGCTCATGCGCTCAAAATCAGCCGGGGACAACCCCAGCTCGGCGAGCACCTCCTCGTGGGCGATAGGCTTGTTGTGTTTGAGCCACTCGCGGGCTTCCGCCACGGCGTGTTCTTCGTCCTCGCTGACCTCTTCGTCTTCCAACGGTGCGTTGGCCAGAGCGCGCGACGCCGGATCGAGCATCACTTCCATAAGATGGACCACAGCCGCCACTTGGGCGGGAGCCAAATGACCCAGCAATTGCTGGGCGTGTTCGAGATCATTCAAGCTGGAACTCATGCTCCCCGCGCTGCGCCTCCTTCCAGAAGCTCGTCGATGCTGCTCAGCAGTAACTCCGTCTTTTGCGTCAACGGCAAATCCACCACGAAATCATATGAAAAATGGAGCCCGCCTCTATTCTACGGTATGAAACCCTGTTTTCAATCCCGGGAATACGGGAACCGGGCCACCCGCGGCAAAGGAGCGGAGTTAACACCCCATCACTCCGCATGCTGCACCGCATGATGCTGGCTCACGCTATCCCCATCGCCGCTCTTCAACTCTCTAAAAATCACCGTCGATACAATCGTCATCCCTCCCAGCACCAAAAACGCCCGATGAATCCCATGAATCATTTCACCCGCGCTCGAATGGAACCGATCCGGAATAAACAACGCCACCACCAACGACGCCGTTGCTACCCCAAAGCTGATCGACATCTGCTGCATCGTGCTCGCAATAGTGCTCGCGTTGCTCGTCTGTCCGGCACTCACATCCGCATAGACCAGCGTATTCATGCTCGTGTATTGCAGCGAAGTAAAAAAACCAAAGCAAAACGCCTGCAGCACGATCAGCCACGGCGGCGTACCCACGCCGATCGTCGCGAACAGAAAAATCAGCAGCCCAAGAATGATGGTGTTGGAAATCAGCACGCCACGGTAACCCACCCGCGCCAATATTTTCGGCATCGTCAGCTTCAGGCTAATCGCCGCAATCGCCTGCGGCATCAGCAGCAAACCCGATTGGATCGGCGTATAGCCAAGCCCCACCTGATAGAGCAGTGGGAACAGAAAAGGCATGCCGCCAATCCCTAGGCGTGTGAAAAAGCTGCCGCTCACCGAGGCGCGAAACGTCCTGATGCGAAAGAGGTTCAAGCGCAACAATGGCAGCTCTGTTCGCGTCGCGCGAAATCCATACAACGCCAAAAGCACCGCCGCCACACCAAGCAGCCCCGCTATTTCCAGACCACTCAGCGTATGTTCGCCGAAAACCTCCAGCACATATGACAGCAACCCAATCCCTGAACCAAACAGCAGCAGCCCCGCCCAATCGAGCGAAGTGGGATGTTCCTCGCGGTAATCCGGCAAATGCCGGTACACCATGTACAAGCCCGCCAAGCCAATCGGCAGGTTCACGAAAAAAATGACCCGCCAGTGAAAGTAGCCGACAATCAAGCCGCCCGCAATCGGTCCCAACATAGGCCCGATCAATCCGGGTATCGCCACGAAGCTCATCGCCCGCACCAATTCGGATTTCGCAAACGTTCGCACGATGGTCAGCCGCCCAACCGGCACCATCATCGCCCCGCCGCAACCTTGCAAAATGCGGCATCCCACCAGCACATGAATACTGCTCGAAATCCCGCACAAAAATGAACCGAGCGTGAACAGTCCAATTGCCGAAGCGAACACCCGCCGAGTCCCGAAGCGGTCGGCCATCCAACCGCTAATCGGGATAAACACCGCCAGGCTCAACGTGTAGCTCGCCAGCACCGCCTTCATGCTCAACGGCGCTACCTTCAAAGCTTCGGCAATCGCAGGCACCGCCGTATTCAGAATCGTCGTGTCCAGCGATTCCATGAAAAACGCCACCGCCACCAGCCAAGGCAATAAGCTCTTGCTGGTCGCCGGTAGCGAAGTGCTAGCCTGATCTCCTACCTGTTCCCCACCTGACCGCATTTGGTCAAATGACCCGGTTTGGTCAGTACTAGCCGCGGCCCGCTGAACGGTCCGCTCTGGAATCTTTCTGGCCGCTCGTCTGTGCGAACAATCCGAAGATCACGCCCACCAGGGCACCCACCCCGAACGCCAGCGCCACCGCCGCTTTGGGATTATGCTTCACTTGATACGTCGCTTCGTCCAGGTAGTCTTCCGCCGCCGCCCGGCCGCGTTTCAAAAGCCGTTCGGCGGCAATTCTCCCGTCTTCCAGCGTGTCGGTCAGCGCTGCTTTCGAAGCGTTGAAACTCCGTTCGGCGCGTTTCACCGCATCTTCAATTTCTTGCCGCAAGAACGCTGCATCGCTGTCCGAAATGGGCTCAGCCCGTTCCTCTGTCTTTGTATCTTCTAATACTTGTTTCATTGGAATTCTCCTCTTGAATTAAATTGTCCCAAATTCCCGCAAGCCGTCCCTAGCGGAACGCGCCCAAACCATAGGCCACTAGCAAAATAATCAACACCGTAGTCAAGCTGATACCCGCCCCGCCTCGATAACCCCAGCGGCCATAGCCATAGTATCCGCCGCCGAATCCAAACAGCAGCAGCAAAATGATAATCAGTAACAACATGTGAAGCCTCCTGGCTCGTAGTCACCCGCAACAGTTGACGTACCAGCACGTGTTCGCCCAAACCAGGGTCATCATCGAGAACATGTTTGGCCTCGCAATTGCCCCCTCGTATCGAAGGAGAACAACATGAACCGTTTCTGGAATAACGCCCCGCTAGGCTTCGCACTTCTAACCGCTCTGGCCCTTGCCCCGGTGGTATTGCGAGCACAAGACCATGACCACCCGCGCAGCTATCACGACAAACAACACAATGATGATCACGAATGGAATGCGCACGAAGACCGGGCTTACCGCATTTATGTAAAGCAAAATCATCACAGGTATCACGATTTTTCCAGGTTGAACGAGAACGACCAACAAGCATATTGGGGCTGGCGTCACGAACATTCCGACGCTTTATTGAAAATCGATATTCGCTGACACTGCCAACATTGTGGGCAGGACGTCCATCCTGCCCGCGGCGCCCCTTGCAAAAAATCGTGTCAGACACTCATGTCTGCCGTCTCGCCATTCGTGTCGAGACCCCGCCGTGGCCGCCAGTCTTGCACTTCCTGTTTCTCGGAACTTTTCTTACATGTTTTCGTTCCTCTCAACATGGTCGCTGTTGGCAAGGATATTCAATATTGTCTCCGCGGATTCCGTAGACAGCCGGGCTTTGTCGCTATGGCCGTCTGTGCCCTCGGGCTTGGAATTGGATTGGCAACGGCGATTTTCAGCGTCGTGGAGAACGTTCTCTTTGAACCATTTCCTTATCGGGCAGCCGGCCGAATTCTTTCCGTGCAAGTTCACGATTTGAAGCGCAGCGAACCGGGCGGCCGCGGCGGCTATTCCACCCCGGAGTTCCTCGAACTTCGCCGCCAGGTGCGAACCATGGAAGACATCGTGGGCATAGATAATCACGATGTGCTCTACGCAACCAAAGAAGGCGCCGAACGCCTGCAAGGTGTATCCGTCACCCCCAACGCGTTTCAGTTCCTGGGCATCTCGCCCGCCCTCGGCCGCGGTATCAACCCGGAAGACGGCAAAGCCGGCGCACCCCTGGTTTTTGTCATGAGCCAGCAAATGTGGCTCAAATACTTCAACCGCGATCCCGGCATTTTGGGCAAGCAATTTACCTTTGACGGCGAATCGCGAACCCTGGTAGGAATCATGCCGCCCCGCTTTACCTACTTCGGCGGCGATATTTGGTATCCTCACGAACCCAGCCTGAGTGACCCCGACGCGCCACGCCAGTTCTACTTTCTGCAAGGCCGCGTGCGCCCCGGAGTTAGCTTTCAAGCCGTCGAAAAAGATTTCGAGCTGGTCACAAAACAACTCGCCAAAACGTATCCCGACTACTATCCCGAAAAGTTCAACATGCACGCCGAGACGCTTACCGATATGGTTGTGGGGCGTTTTCGCAGTACGCTTCTCACACTGTTTGCCGCCGTGGGATTGCTTCTGTTTATTGGCTGTATGAACGTGGCCAACATGCTGCTGGCTCGCGCCACCGCGCGCGAAAGAGAAATCGCCATCAGATCCTCCCTCGGCGCGAGCCGCTGGCGAATATCCCGCCAGATGTTGATCGAAAGTGCCTTGCTTGCCTTCGGAGGCCTCGTCCTCGGAACGGTTTTTGCCTTCGTCGGACTCAAGGGCTTAGCGATGGCGATTCCGGAAAACACCATTCCCTCGGAAACTGTCATTTCTCTGAATTGGCGCGTGCTGCTCTTCAGCCTGGCGGTGGCAACCCTCACCACTCTGCTGGCAGGCCTCGCGCCGGCGCTGCATGCTTCACGCAAAGAATTGATCGAACCACTGCGGGATTCCGGCAAAGGCGTCAACAGCGGTTTTCGCCGCGGTGGAGTTCGCAAGGCCTTGGTTGTTTGTGAGATCGCCTTGTCTATGATCTTGCTCGCGGGCGCGGGCTTGCTGATGCGGACCATGGTGGCCTTGATGACAGTCGATCTCGGATTAAATCCGCAAAACGTGTTGGTGATTCGTTTGCCTTTGCCCAAAGACCGCTATAAAACAGCGGCTCAAGTCCAGCAGTTCTACAGCCAGCTTTTGCCGCGCTTGAGCGCGTTGCCCGGCGTCGTGGCCGCTACCGAAACCAGCACTCTTCCGCCTTACGGTGGCATAGGCAGCGAAGCCGACGTGCCCGGTAAAATTCACGCCGAGAAATGGCGCGCCATCTATCAACTTTGCAGCGAAGGATATTTTCCCACGGTAGGCCTCAAGCTGATTTCGGGCCGAGTTTTTACCGCGCAGGAAGTCGCGTCAAAGCGCCACGTGGCCGTCGTCAACCGCACCTTGGCAAAGAAGTTTTTCGGCACTGAGAATCCTTTGGGCCGGCAGCTTGTGTTGAAAGATCTCCTCAAAGCGCCCGATCCAGTGGCGGACCCGGCGTTCACGATTGTCGGAATTATTTCCGACGCCAAAAATCAAGGTCTGCAAGAACCGGTATCGCCCGAAGCCTTGGTGCCCTACACGATCACCGGCTCATACGAACGCGGAATCCTGGTGCGAACCAGCGTGGCGCCACTGAGGTTACAGCATGTTGTCCGGCGCGAAATCTGGGCGGTCGACCGGGGTGTTGCCTTAACACTCACCGGCACGCTCGAGGGATATCTTAAGTCATTCTCTTATTCAGGGCCGCAATTTGCACTAACGATACTCGGCATTTTTGCCCTCACCGGGCTGATACTGGTGGCCATCGGAACATATAGCGTGCTGGCGTATACCGTTTCTCAACAAACGCACGAGATCGGCATCCGCATGGCGCTGGGCGCATTGGAACGAAACGTATTCCGCATGGTCCTGCAAATGGGTGGAATTCTCGTTTGCGCGGGCTTGGCGGTGGGCGTGATTGCCAGCTTACTCCTAAACTCTCTCATCGCCAATCAGTTGTGGGGAGTTCAACCGCACGATCCAACCACCATCGCCAGCGCCGCAGCGATCATTGCCACCGTAAGCGCGCTTGCCTGTTTGATCCCCGCCAAACGAGCTACTAGAGTCGATCCGCTGGTGGCTTTGCGATACGAGTAGTCGCCCTCGAGCGAAACGGCGTTCTACCACCACCAAAGCGCGAACCACTTCGCTTCGCAGCTTTTAAACCCAAATCCGCGTGCAGCGCGCTAAACGTCCCACTCACAACTGCTATTCCAAAGCCCCGGCCATTCGGTTGGCCTATCCGGAAAGGGCTGCCTCTTGGGATTCGAACATATCGGTGGGTCTTCAACCAAACTGACCTGGCGCTAGAATCAGCTTGAGAGGCGGCCTTGCATATCGATATCGAAATTCCCGACAGTTTCGCGGACGTGATCGCCCCTGGCCAGGACCCGGCTCGCGCAGCGCTCGAAGCAATCGTGCTCGAAGGGTATCGTAGTGATCGTCTTTCCGAGTACGATATTCAGCAACTGCTACGGTTCGAAACCCGCATGGAAGTGCATGCCTTTCTCAAGGAACGTGGTGTCTATCTGCATTACGGGCCAGAGGAACTAGAGCTCGATATGCGGGAGGCAGACCGCATGCTCGCAATGCTGAACGCGCGTGAAACCAAGGGCGAGCGTCGCACCGGATGATCGTTGTAGCGGATACCGGCCCTATCAATTACCTGATCTGGATCGGCCACGTTGCCGTCTTGCCGAGACTCTACCACTTCGCGTCGCCGAAGTTTCCGAAGGTTCGCAGCTTTTAAATCCAAATCCGCGTGCAGCGCGCTAAACGTCCCAGTTACAACTGCTATTCCAAAGCTCCGGCCATCCGGTTGGCCTATCCAATCAAACCTCCGGGTTTTCATATCAGATACCCCCGGCGGTCTTTCCCGTCGCGCGTTGCTGGAACAGGTCAACCGCGTGCTCAAGCGCCGAGTGGTTAAGAGAAGTGGCTCTGGGCATCAGGGTGTCGGAGATCCAGGATAGGATGTCGGACACCCGGTGCGTAAAATCCTTGATCGCAAGTTGCTCGGCGCGGTCGGCATGGCCAATGCTAAGGCGGTCGAGGTCTTTGAGTATCCTGTCAAGCTTCTTCTCCTCCTCCCGCCAGTAGCGCGCATAGCCGAGCCGGTCGGCGGCGCGAGAAAATTTGAGGTCATCGAGAGTGAGCACCACAACCCGCTCAGAAAAGTTGGCGCGCTCGCCAAGGCTGGCATGGTAGATGTAGAGAAGTTCGCGCATACAGTAGACGGATTTCAGATATTTCTCGCTGAGCACGACTAAAACCCGTTCGGCGCGGCCGATATCGCGCATGAAGCGAGAGATCCAGCCGCCGGCCCGCATGGTTGTTTTGTCCTGGATGAGCCGGAATTGTTGAGGCAGACGACGCGCGAAGTCGTTCACAAGCCTGTCGCTTTCTCCGCCCCACGCGTACGAGACGTATACGGGCAGCGGTTCGCCCGCGAGGAGAGGCGGGTAGCCCGGTGCAATGCGTGCGAATGCTTCATCCGGTTTTCCTTCTTCGGATGCGACTTGGCTTGAAGACTTTGCGCCGCCAAGAGTCCAATGAACCTCTGGCTCGGCGCCGATCTTGATTTGCAGAATGGAATCGATCAGATGCTCGACGAGATACTCTACTTGGCCGCCCCTTGCTTCAACGATAATGCGGCCACTGGGGTCGTTCCCGGTGTGATCGGCTGGTTCGCTTCGAATGCGGACCGTAGATTGCCGCTCCAGGTCATAGAAGCAAACGCCCCAATCCCAATAAACGGCGCTCTCACCCGCCTTTTCTCCCACATGACACAGAATGGCGCGCAAGATACCTTCGTGCAGGAACGGATAGTCCAGTAACGCCGCCGCGCCCAGCGTGTCCGTTTTTCGCCAGAGCTGCTGAATTTGACTGGCTACCTGCCGTTCCGGAGGAAGGGCGTCCGGCGCGATATAAGAATCGGTCGCTGTCTTAAAACACATCTGACATTGCCGCATGAGGGAGATAAACAACTCGTGATCGGCAGACGAGTAATGCGGCCAGACAAGGATTGCCAGGAGTTGGGGAGTGAAGCGGCCAGCCTGAGCCTTCAAAGCGCGCAGGGTTTTCCGGCGGTCAAGGACGGCGTAGATGCCGTCAAACGCCCAGTCGAGATCGATGATGACTTGATCGCCGAAAGCACCGTGGCGATAGAAAACCTGGCCGCTCCGGTGTAGATACTGCAGTACCACCTCGGGAACGGCTGCTTGGTGCTCTTGCCGGCAGAGTACCTCGAATTCTGAGTAGGAAATTGTTTTTGTTTTCCGCTGCCGTAGCGATTCGATTTACCGCTCGACAGCGCACCAGCTTTTCGGCAAGCGGATTTTGCCATAACGCTCCAGTGGGTAAAGGGCGGCGCTCTCGATCTCGAGCTGAAGGCGGCGAAATGCCAAGGGGCGTCTTTGCGCTGCAATACGTGCTCAGGAGGCGTTCAAAGCCATGCTCCCCGGGTAAGGGCGGTTCACAGCGGTCGCTTTCACTGTCGCACTGCGTTTGCGCCACAATGACCGGCGCACTTTGACCGGCAAGAGAGCCGACGTACTCGACCCAGTAACGCAGCCGGCGATTGCGCATGGCGATACCATCTTGCTCGATTTCGTCGCTATTCTCGTAAAGCGGAGACCAGCATAGAACGTAAATGGCACGGTCATCGATAAAGAGACCATGGGTCCCATGGTAGATGCTTTGGCCGCCGAAATCCCAGAGCCGGGCAACGATTTCGGGCAGGGCGTCGTTGCCGGGAAGGATACGGTGTTCCTCCAGGTCGATGCCGTGGGTTGTAGAGACAGAGGGGTCGAATGGTTTGCCCAAAAGGCGGCGCCAGATCTGCGTTTTGCCGACGCGCCCGTTTCCCAGGAAGAAAATCTTAACGGTGCTGTTGGGAGCTTCACCGGCCCGCAGATCCTCTTGCCACGCCCGAATGCGGGGAAGCGCATTGATGTCATAGCTATTCTTGGAGCCAAGCTCGTTGGGTGCGCCGATCAGTTCATCGGCGTAGACTTCGACCGCCCGAATCCAGGAGGCGAAAGGCTGCGCGGCTGGCGAGCAATCGATTTTGACGCCCAACAGCCAAGCCTTTCGCAGGGAACGAAGGGCGGACAGCGGTTGCAGATCCTGCACTTGAGCGCAATAACTCAGGTCGAGCGATTGCAGACTGGTGAGGGCGGCCAGTGGTTGCAGACCGGTTAGCTCTCGACAACTTGTTAGGTCGAGATCGGCGAGATCAGTGAGACAAGCGAGATCGGAGGGCAGTTCCCGAATGGCGAGCAATGCAAGCGAAAGTGAAGTTGAACCGGACAGGCGCGCACCGCCAATTAGTTCGCGAGC
>Ga0302319_10002515_pt1 | contig 39465 bp, 28 predicted proteins | sample Bog_T0_2_FD_203319 | JGI IMG/M metagenome (GOLD analysis project Ga0302319, IMG submission 203319) | Peat permafrost microbial communities from Stordalen Mire near Abisko, Sweden - Bog_T0_2 | ecosystem: Environmental > Terrestrial > Soil > Wetlands > Peat | place: Sweden: Abisko, Stordalen Mire... | reverse complement strand
TCAGGCCGCCCGTCGTGTGTAGGTTTGGTGGCACATGACAGCAATCGCGTGTGAGCCTACGCCAATACCGTCAGCCCAAGCCCCGGCCCAGGCGGCAGGATCAGCTTACCCTTTCGCACTCTCACGCCCTCATACGGATCGTTCGAAATCAGCAAGTTTCCGTCCAGGTCGGAGTAGTCTACCAGCGGGGACAAATGAGCCGCCGCGGTGCACGAGCATGAACTGGAGATCATGCAACCCAGCATCACCTTCATGTTCATCGCGCGGGCAAGATTGATCCACCGATAGGCTTCCATGATGCCGCCAGACTTATCGAGCTTCACGTTGATGCCGTCGTAGGCTTCCTTCAGCTGCGGAATCATCGACGCATCGGTGCAGGCTTCGTCCGCGATGATAGGCATGTGGACTTTGCTACGTATGTACTTGGTCTCTTGAAACATGTGCGCCGGCATGGGCTGCTCAATGAACTCCACGCCCTGCGTCTCCAACCAGTTGATTTTACGGATTGCCTCTTCCTTGTCCGTCCAGCCCTCATTGGCATCCACGCGAATCGGCTTCCGCGTGACGCTGCGCACCGCCTCGATCGTCTCCTCGTCGTTCTTGAGCCCAACCTTCACCTTCAGAACGGGGTACTCTTCCGCCTCGCGCGTCTTCTGCCGGGTGATCTCCGGCGTGTCAATTCCAATTGAAAAGGTTGTCAGAGGAGTGTCGGCGGGATCGAGCCCGAAATACTCGTACAACGGAATACCGAGTTTTTTGCCAACCCAGTCGCATATCGCGATGTCCACCGCGGCCATGGCTGCGTGCTGACTTGCACCCAGCGAGTGGCGCACACCCGCAAGGAACTTTTCAAACCTCCTGGGGTCGCCAGCGGCAATCTGGTCGATGATTGCATCGATCGCCTGCTTGGCTTGTTCTGGGTACTCTTTGTAACGCACAATCGGCGCGCCCTCGCCGTATCCGGTGATTCCGTCACGCTTATATTGCACGTGCACCGTATCGCGATACGCGCTGGAAGACATCGTCGTCGTCCAGGTGTGGCGCAGCGTCAGACGCTTCAGTTCGGTCTTTACCTCGGTGCTGCCATCGGGTGTTAGCGTCTCTTTGGCATTCATTCGCGTTGGCATTGCGGCAGTCACTCCCACCGCGCCTGCGGCCGTCAACCAATTCCTGCGATTCATCATTTCAATCTCCGCACAGCTACTAGCAGTTTGGTCCAGGGCATGTCATTCAGCTTGCTAATCTGCACCACTGGATGCGCGTGCGTAGTGGCATGGATAAACTCACCGCCGCCAATGTACATTCCGGTGTGCGTGACGCGTGCCGCGCTATCGCCAAAAAACAGCAGGTCCCCCGGCGCCATATCCTGGCGTTCAACCGGCGTCACTCCGCTCCAGTTTGCCTGCACCCCGGCATCCCGAGGCATAGTGATTCCGCGCTGTCGAACCAGCATCTGCGTAAAGCCTGAGCAGTCGTATCCATAGCTGGAAACTCCGCCCCATGTGTATGTGATGCCAAGAAACTTGCGAGCGAGTTGGATCGTCTGATCAATCGTCAGAAACGAAAAATCCGCACTCACGTCGCCTTGCTGCACGTATGCGGTCTCTCCATTCACTAACCGCACATGCAACCATGCCCCGTGCTCATCCACATCGCCGGAAAGCACTTCGAGCCGCGACTCCCACGGCAGGTTCAGCACGGGCGCGTGTTTCGTCACGTCTGGTTCGCGATAGAGGTTCGCACTCAGCTCCACGACTCGAACCGCTTTTCCCTCCCGAGCATACTCAGCGTGCAGTGACGTAATATCGCCTGCCGTAACCCATCCTGCGTATCCATCTGCGGTGCGGATCTTGATCCATCCGCTCTTTTCCTCCAACGAAAGCGCGCCTGTTCCATAGAGAGCCTGCGACACCACGTCGCCGTCGGCGGAAGGAGAGGAGTACATGTTGATCACTGGCCTAGATACGGCATAGTCAGCCTTTGCAAATGAGTACTGGCCAACCGCGTGCGGAGCCCAAAGCATTACAGACAAAACCAGTAGAAATCGAGCCTCTGACAATACGGTCTGAACACGAATTCTCATCATTGTGGACTCTTGGTCTTATTAAGGATACCCCGATCCGCCATCCTCTGATTCTGCGGGTTGCACGCCTTCCTCCGGAAGCCGTTTTCACGCCCGCCAGGCGCAGTTGTCGCCGTGCCAGGAGAATCTAAGACCGAGAAAACCTGTGCTTTCAGCGCACTCCTGCCGGATTCACGGCGCTATGCTGCGCCAACATGATGTTAACTGAACTGCAATAGCGACGAGTACTCACATGCCACCAAGACTCACGAACGAAATCATCGCCGCCGCCATCGCTGGGTACGAGTCACAAGAGGCTTACCTCCTTCCCTTCGAAGTGGGGACAAAGGCGGGACGTGTCCCACCTGGTGCCAGCCCGTCGGACTGGCCGGGCGGCCTTTCTCTAACACGTCCTCGCCACTTGTAGAGGATGTTGTGGAACTCGTTCTTCGTGGGCTGGCCAGCACGTGGCGTTCTGGTGGCTATCTCAATCCCAGCCATGCGCGTTTCGGACTGCGATCATCGCAGACAGAATCTCGTTCCAGATCTGCTGGCCTGAGAGGACCGAGTTCGGGAACATGCAGCCATCCCAACAGATGTGCGCGAACGCGCGAGTCGGCTCTCCGCCGTCGTCGCACATCCAGGCGCCTGCGTCACGCACGATGTCGAGTTTGCCGTTCGGGTCGAGCGGCTGGCAATGCCGGCCGGTCTTGTCGTGCGAGCCCGATCCTTTCACCGTGCCGTCGTTCTGGGCGATGTGCAAATCGATAGTCCAGGGACGAAGAGCGGCGGCCACCTTTCGGTACGCCTCGGCCAGCTTGTCCTGCTGTGACCAATCGAAGCCTTCCGGCAGCAGGCTGTCTTCGGGCGCGTTGAAGCCCATCGTGAAAAGCATGGTGTGCGCCATGTCCGCCTGGAAACCTAGTGTGTGCGGACGGTCCACCATCTCCAGCAACTCCACGTTGCGCCGCCAACTGTGCATGCTGCCCCAACAGATCTCTCCTTCGGCCGCAAGCCGTTCGCCGTAATCCTCGGCGATGGTGCAGGCCTCGCGGAATGTCTGCGCGATCCGCCTGGTGTTCTCCTCGGGATCTTTCGCCCACTCCTCGACGCCGGTCGCCGAGTCGATCCGGATCACGCCGTACTCCCTGATCTTCAGATCGCGCAGCTTGCGCCCGATGCGGCAGGCATTCCTGACCTGGGTCAGAAAGCCGGTTCGCTGCGTTTCGTCGCCCATGGCGGAGCCGCCGCCCGTCCCACCCCAGACGGGTGCGACCAGCGAGCCTGCCTTCAGATTCTTCGATGCCAATTTCCCGGCTAGTGCTTGGAGGTCGTCGTCCGATGAATCGATGTCGGTATGCGGCAGCGACAGGAACAGATCCACGCCGTCGAACCCCACGCCGTCCACCCGTGCGGCGGCGGTCAGGTTCAGCATCGTGTCCAAGTCAATCGGAGGTTCCGAGCCGGGCCCTTTCCCGACCAGTCCCGGCCACATCGCGTTTTGAAGAGCAGGGTATCTGTGCGGAGTTCCGATGCTCATGATTGTCGGCTCCTCATTCGGAATTCGCCATCTACGCCTGTGGGATTTCGATCCAGCGGCTGGCGCGCGCGCTCTCGAGCACTGCGTCGCAAACCCGCTGGGTCCGCAGCCCGTTGCGGAAGTCGGGCTGCGCCGGCGTCCCACTCTCGATGCCGGCCACGAAATCCGCGAGTTGGTTCAGGAACGTGTGCTCGTATCCGATACACGTCCCAGGAACCCAGTAGTGGCTCATGTAGGGGTGCTCCGAGTTGGTGACGTGGATCTTGCGCCAGCCGGTCAGATGGGATTCCACCTTCCTGCCGGACTGCAACTGCTTGTACTCGAAAAACTGGAGGTACTCCGGCTCCTCCAGGTTGAAGCAGATGCTGCCGTCGGCGCCGTTCAACTCGAAGGTGTTGAAGTTCTTTCTGCCGCGCGCGTAACGCGTGGATTCGAACGTCCCCATCGAGCCGTTGGCGAATTCCGCCAGGAACATGCACGCATCGTCGATGCCGACCGGCTCTACCTTTCCCGACACGACGTGCTGGCGCTCCTTGACGAAGGTCTCAGTCTTCGCCACCACTCGCGTAATGGGTCCGTTGAGCCACATCGCCGTGTCGATGGAATGCGCCAGAAGGTCGCCCGTCACACCGCTGCCGGCGATTGTTACGTCCAGCCGCCACAGCGCATCGCCCCCCTGCGGCACGTCGGCCGAGATGGTCCAATCCTGAAGGTACGTCGCGCGGTAGTGGAACGCCCGCCCGATACGTCCTTCGTCGATGATCTGCTTCGCCAGCGCGATCGAAGGCACGCGCCGGTAGTTGAACGAAATCATGTTCGGGACTTTGGCCGCTTCCACCGCGCGCACCATCTCCTCGCCTTCGGCGGCGTTCATGGCCAGAGGCTTCTCGCAGATAATCATCTTGCCGGCTTGCGCCGCCGCCACCGCGATCTCCTTGTGTGCGCAATTCGGCACGCAGATGTCGATCAGGTCGATATCCTTGGCGGCCATCAGCTGGCGCCAATCCGTCTCCGTACGCTCATAGCCCCACACGTCCACGAATTGCTGCGCCTTCTCGGAGTTGACGTCGCAGATGGCCCGCAGCACCGGCCGGTGGTCGACCGGAAAAAAGTTGTTCAGCCGCCGGTAGGCGTTCGAGTGCGTGCGGCCCATGAAGCCGCATCCGATGAGACCGACTCCCAGAGTCTTGGCTGCCATTGCTGCCTTCCCTTCACTTCTTGATCAGTGGCGCGGCGTCCGGATTGCCCGGGCCGAAGTGCTTCAGCATGACCAGGTTCTGTTCGCGGCTCGTATTGGTGATCCTCAAGCCGGCTGTGGCGGCCGGGGCTGAGACGAACACCTCGTCCATGGTCATCTCGCCAAAACGGATCATATTCGGGGTTTCGACGGTCAGTTTGCCCAGTGTGCCGCGGCCTTGCGTCAGGATCACGCCGTAGGCGGCCGCATCCGTGATCGTCACGCTTCGGCCCGGGAACACGGTCAGTTCCTTGGCGGAATACCACGGCTTGCCATAAGTGATCCACATCTCGGAGTAGCCCTCTGCGGCCATCTCCGCCGCCGGCTTCACCGGCTTCGGGAACACTTTGTTGTGCTTGCCGAATTCGGGATCCACGTTCTTGTCCCAATCTAGCATGCCGATGATGTAATCCAGATCCCGGGAATACTCCGGCGGAACGTCCTTCACCAGCAGCTCCCACGGCACGGGCCGGTTCTCCACCATCGACTGGAACATGCCGAACACGTCCGCGTTCACCTGGGGCTCGTAAGTCACCAGCGACCCCGGGGCGTGCAGCACCCCCGCGTCGACCTGCCAGCCGGTGCCGGGCTGCAACTTGTAGGCCTTGGCATGGTATAGGATCCCGTTGTCTCCCTGGTCCCATCGCTCCAGGCATGCCCGGACGTCATCCTTCGTCGTTCCCGGCTCCAGCCCCATGTAGGTATGTGGGAAATTATTCCCGATGGAGTTGAACTGCGGCGGGAAGTAGTAGGCCTCGGGCTTGCCCTTCTGACCGACCTTGGCTGCGTGCTCGTCCATCTGGTGCATGTGGTGGGGAATCGGCCCCAGATTGTCGAAGAACTTGCAGAGGATGTTCCAGCCACCGTGCTCGGCCATGACATCGGCGCCCAGGAACAGGTCGCCCAGAGTCTCAATCGCCTCCTTCAGCAGGACCCGCTTCTCGTCGAGCGCGATGTAGCTCAGTCCTTCGTCGTCCGGCGTGCCCGGACCGTTGGCCGCGTTCGTGGTAGAGGAATACCAGCGTTCATCGATGCCCCCACGATGTGCTCCTAGCGCGTACAGGTCGCGAGGGTCCAGCTTCAAACGTCCGCCCGGCATCAGAAAGGAGCGGGGGACCCAGCACGGAGCCATCCGGACTACGCCTTCGCCGGCGCTCAGTGCGTCTTTGATCATCGCAGCGTTGTTCATATTCCACCTTCAATCCATTCGATCTGCTTGTTGGGGCGGCCTTATCCACGGTTTTTGTGTGGCCTTTTCGCCCCGACCAGTTTACTCCCACTCGCCTTCGTTGGGGTGGTGCTCCTGTCCTTGCCATTCTCAACAAACCTGGCGGCTCAGGCACTGGCCAACTCCGGCTCCTTCGTGTACGCAATATTCTGGAAGTGCCTTAACAGCAGCCAATAATGCCGCAACAATCAGTGGGCCGGATGCGGCTCTGATAGTCCAGTTGGGCCCATGCCACCCGCGGTGCTTTCCCAGCGGCTCGGCGCGGCCGGGTGAGCGCCCAGGACTCTGGCGGCAGCGAGGAGTTGACGGCGCCTAACCCGCATGCTTCACAGGCGTCCTGATTTCGTCGTCCTCGGCGTTCCCGTGAGGTTAGGAGGGCGCTGCGACGGCGTTCGGGCTTCGCAGCGGACCCCGGCAAGGGCATGCGGGTCTTCGAGTGCCTCAATGGCGCGGCAGCGGCGGACTGCCGTAGTCCTGGTCCTGTCAGTAGTACTTCTTATAAAACAAGGGGATTTGTACTAGCGACTGCTCATAGGCCTGTACCCCTGCAAATTGTGAATTTCGGTTCATTGTTGTTCATTCAACATGGCCGCATTCTTAGATTGTCCAGATGATCGAGGAAAACGGGAAATGGCAGTTTAGGCCGTTGGAAGAAGCACACTGCTTCCGGACGGTCGCTCATCCGCCGGGTGACGAGGGCGAAGTATATCGCTTAGCAGAGGAGCCGTTACCCGGCGGGTTTTTTCAGCCGGGAGCAGACGCGGGGTAGTTCAGTTCTCCTCGACTCTCTACTCCCACGCCTCCGCATCTAGGGAGAAATGCGATGTGGATTTGCCTGAGCGACGCCTTCTTAAGCATCGCAGTTGACAAGAACGACCCGCCCCGACTGATGGTCCGAACTCGGCGGGAGGAGCATTCGGTCAATGTGATATGAGTCCCTTCAGAGATCACTCCCATCCGGTCCGCAGAGCCCACATCGTCCAGGGTCTGGCGTTCGGCGACGAAGGCAAAGGCACGATGGTGGACTATCTTTGCCGCGAGTACGACGCGCCCTTGGTGGTGCGCTACAACGGGGGGCCGCAGGGCACCCGCAACGTCGTCCAGCCCGACGGGCGCCACCACGGGTTTCGCCAATTCGGCAGCGGGATGTTCATCTCCGAGGTTTGCACTTTCCTCTCAAAGTACGTCCTGATCGAGCCCTTCTCGTTGATGAAAGAGGCCGAGGCGCTCGAGCGGAAAGGGATCCGCTACACCCAGGAGCGTTTGTTCATCGATCCCGAATGCTTGATCGTCACGCCCTATCACCAATACGCCAACCGCATTCGGGAATTGGTCCGCGGCGCCAACCGCCACGGCTCCGGCGATTGTGGGGCCGGCGAAACCCGGCGCGACGCCCTGCAATGGGGCACCTACATCCAGGTCAAGGACATTCTGTCCGACGCTCCCGCGATGCGAATGGTGGACGACATCCGGATTCACAAGCTGAAGCAACTACAGGAGTATTGGGGCGTGAATCGGGAAGCCGACAAGCTGCTGGGGGAGTTGACCAACGAGGATCCGCGCAGGATCGCCGAGTATTACCGGCTGTTCTCCCAAGGCATTCAGCCCACGACGTGGGCGGAGATGGTCGAGTCCTATCGTCACACCGATGTAGTTTTTGAGGGCACGGCGGGCACCCTGCTCGATGAGAATCACGGCTTCACCCCCTACACCACGGCGACCAACACGACCTTCGACAACGCCCTCGAGTTGTGCGAAGAGGCCGGACTGGCGCCCGTACGGATCGGGGTGCTGAGAACACATTTCACGCGCCACGGCGCTGGCCCGTTCGTGACCGGGGATCGGGCCCTTGAATTCCCCGACCACAACGTCCTTACGAAAGCGGAATGGCAGGGGCAGATGCGTTTCGGGCATTTCGACTTCGTGGCCGCCCGCTATGCCATTCAATGTTGTGGCGGGATCGACGGGTTGGCGCTGACCCACATGGACTGTGTCGGGTCATCCTTTCCGTACGTGGAGGAGTACCGCGATTCGCAGGGGCTTACGTCCTCCCGGCTGAAACCGGACGCCCGGTCGCTTTTCGCAACCGAGCCCGCGAGCTTGAAACAACAGGCGGTGGAGGACCAGGAGTCCCTGGTGCGCTTCATCGAGCAGCGGCTGGGATGCAGGGTGCTTTACACCTCTTCCGGCCCGACGTATTTGGACAAGGCCAACCTGCGGCCAGAAACCGTCCGCCCCCCGGCGGCGAGAGCGGGGGTTAGCGAGACCCCGTTTACGCAGCCCCAACAGCTCGCGGGCTAGATGGCTGGCCGCCATTGGTATGTAGGAGTAGTCGATTCTCTCTCAGGAGGGAAAGGTACATGAGTGGCGCCGAGTTTTATAGCGTGGTGAATTTCAGCCTGGTCCTGGGGGCAATTGTCGGGGCACTTCTGTGCATCTGCCTGCAGAGCGCGTGGAACAGCCTGGCGCCCGGTGAATCGGCCGTCCAGGCCGGTCACGGGCTGCGGGCGAAGATCGCATTGCTGCAGCAGACCATCAGATCCGACACGTTTTATGCCCTACCCGCGGCCCGGAAAGAGGCTTCAGTCGAACTGGCCGACAGCCCGGTTGCGATAATGGCCGGACCCGCGGCTGCCTTCTTAGACGCCTTGTGGGCATTCCTCGCCGATGAGTCAGGGGCGTCTGCGAAGCACCCCAAAAACCTGGCTGCAGGGCACCGCATCGAGAAGCCGATGGCCCCGGCACTCTGTATTGTCCCCCCTCCCCGGTCGGCGGAGACGGAGACGGTCGCGCCGATCCGCCGGCGCCTCCGCGGAACGGAGAGCCCGAGGGTGATCGATACGCGGATGGTTCAGGAGATCGTCCTGCGCCACTTCGGCGTCACCCTATGTGCCATGCCACTCGGCCTGCAGAATCCCTCCCCGCTACCGTTGCGCCAGGAACTCCTCAGCCCAGCGGCCGAAAGGGACCGGGTGATGATGGTCTGGTATCTTCCAAATCGTCTGGGGACATTACGGCATGGCCACCGTTCATCCAATCGCACGTCTATCGGCCAGCCATTGATCTCCGGCGCTCCCGTGGATTTGAACTCTTCGTATCGCTCCTCGTAGGCGTCCATTGCCGCCTCTTGCGCCGGCATTGGTTTGGCATCAGGATCCTCCTGTAACTGCTCGGCGTAATCTTGCAGAACTTGAAGATCATCACCGGACAGAGAACACCAAGCCGAAACCGTTTCTCGGCTTCCACCGGGTCCTGCGTGTCAGTCCGGTTCTGGCTATTGAGAGCCCTAGTCCTGTGAGTAGTACTCCAAGCACAAAATAAGACAATCTGTACTAGCGTACGCTCCTAGGTTTGTACCCCCGCGAATTGTGAATTCCGGTTCATTGTTGTTCATGGAACATAGCGCGATGCTTGAATCGCCAAGAGAGGCTGATTGAGAAGCAACGAGCATGGCCGTTTCGGCCGCTGGAAGAAAAGCACTGCTTCCGAACGGCCGCTTATCCGCCGGGTGACGAGGGCGAACTCTATCGCCTAACAGAGGAGCCGTTACCCGGCGGGTTTTTTCAGGCGGGAGCAGAGGCGGGGTAGTTCAGTTCTCCTCGACTCTCTTCTCCCACGCCTCCGCATCTCGGGAGGAATGACGATGTGGATTTGCCTGAGCGACGGTTTCTTGAGCATCGTAGTTGAGAAGAACGACTCGACCCGACTGCTGGTTCGGGCTCGGCGGAAAGAGCATTTGGTCATTGTATTTGGCAAGGATCAGGACTTGACGAATCGCATTGACAATTGGCGGTCACAGTTTGTACGGAGGGTGGGTGCTTTCGTGGCCGGCAAGCCCAAGAAATTCGATTTTGGGCATTTTCCGGGGTCCTTCCAGTCTCTCTATTCGACTGGTACGGGAAACTCCGGTCAGGTCATGTCTAGATGAACGGGGAAGTGGGAATATGACGTCAGATGTCCTTCAAGTTAACGCCGTGAATGGCGCACTACGGAATGCGAACGCCGACAAGTTGGGAGCGACCGTTCCTGTCAACGGCGCGCGTTGCGCAGTACCTTCTCCAGTTGCCTATGTCGCTGCACCCAATTCTGAACACGCCATGTTGCTCACCTGTCCGAAGTGCAAGGGCCACGATGTTTCCCCCTTGCGCTCGCATAGCTCCCTCGAACGAATACTGACGGCGCTGAGCCTCCCCACCTACCATTGCGACAACTGTTCCTCGCGCTTCCGCCATCTCACCACCCATGCGGAACTGCGCATGCTCAAGCGGGAAGTGCTTCTGCGCTCGGCCATCCGCTCGCTCGGTTCACAGACATCTATGTAACCGCCCCAACCACCGGCGCCATTTATCTCGAGAGGCTTCCCGAAAGCCGGCACCGGCAAAGAGGGACTCCATCGTGAAGGATGGGCTCGGTCAACGGAGCTCACTGCCGGCAACCCGAGGCAGGACACGGAAACAACTGAACTCCCCAGAGCAACGCCCGGCCGCGCGTGTGGGATTTGAGAGTTTAGCACCCCAGAAAAGAGCGGTCTCGCTAGCCGACAGTGTCGCTCATGGAAAGCGTGGCTCCAGCCGAAGCGGTTGGATGTAGAATGGACGACAGCAACCGAGCCAAGACGGGAATCCCGCCCAACAACCGAAGATTCAGTCGCATCCTTCAACTGCCCGACCCGTGGCAGCAGAGAAGTGAGAGCTCAAACGAGGAGATTGAACATGGCATTTGAACCATCGCGAAGAAGCTTTCTGGCGGCCGCGGCGGCATTACCCGCGGCAACGGCGCTGCCCGTAGTGGCAGCCCCAGCCGAACACAATCAGGTGAGCTACCGCGTGCTGGGCAAGACCGGATTGAGGGTGACGACGGTGGGATTCGGCTCCATGATCACGTCCGACCCGAGCGTGATCGCCCGCGCCCTCGAAATGGGCATGACCTATTTCGACACCGCTCGCGGCTATCAGCACGGTAACAACGAACGCATGGTGGGTGCGGCGTTGAAGAGCCGGCGCAAGGATATTGTGCTGTCGAGCAAGTCCGAAGCCAAGACGGCCGCCGAGGCGACGGCGGAGCTTGAAACCAGCCTGAAAGAGATCGGTACCGATTATCTGGATATCTGGTACATCCACAGTAAGGACAAACCGGCGCAGGTGCCGGATGAGTTGGTGGAGGCGTGGGTCAAGGCCAAACAGCAAGGTAAGATCCGCCACATAGGGTTGAGCACGCATTCACCTAACGACATGGTGGACCGCATTCTGGAGATAGGAAAGATCGAAGTCGTGCTGTCCACCTATAACTTCACTATGGGCGACACGCGCGATGCTACTTTTGAACGCATCAGCAAGGCCGGTCTGGGCCTGGTGTCAATGAAAGTGATGGCGGGCGGGCTCAGGACGCAAAATCCGCAGCCGCAGATGCAGCGGCCGATGGCCGGATTAGCGGCTCTGAAATGGGCGATCCGCAAGCCGTACTTCGCGACGGCGATTCCAAGCATGACCGATATCGACCAACTCGAGATGAACTTCCAGGCCATGACGGGCACTTTGGGGTCGGCCGAGGAGCGCATCCTGGCGGCGCGGCTGGAACAGATCCGGCCGGATTATTGCCGCATGTGTTATGGCTGCGAAGGGCAGTGCACGAAGGGTTTGCCGGTGACCGACATGCTGCGCTATGTCACCTATGCCGACGGCTACGGCCAGTTCGCGCTGGGGCGCGACCATTTTCTCAAATTGCCGGCAGCCATTCAGAGCGTGAAGTGCGGCGATTGCTCCTCGTGCGCGGTCCAGTGCCGCAACGGTGTGGATGTGGCGCGCCGACTGCGGCGGGCGCAGGAACTGTTCGCCTGACCTTCCGCGATAGGCTGCGCACCGCAATTTATCCGGTGCCGCTCGGGGTATGAGTTCCAGATGTCGCGGCCCGATCAACCATTTTCTGCCGGAGTCGCGCCGAGTACAGCAAACCAGCGGCTACTCTACCCAAGCAAAGCGCACCCCGTGACCGCCGCCCGAGGGTCTGGCGGCGATCAGTTTGTCGCCAGGCTTGACCGTCGCCTCCCTACTCCTACAGCCACTCCTAATTGTCACCCGAACCACTGAATATTATGACGCTACTCTGACCTGCTCCCTCGAATTGCGGTGGCAAGCTTCTTAAGTGCTGTCAACGGATCGGAGTTCAGGAAATCGGAGGCATACCAGGCGTCGAGTTTGGGGCTCAGACGGTCCCAGCCATCGCGTGAATTCCGGGAGGCGAAGTCGTTGATGGCAGCCTTGCGTTCGTCGGCTTTGGCGCCCTGGTTTGTCTTTTGGTAGCAGATGGTCAGTAAACAATCCTGAACGCGGTAATCGGGATCGGCAGGCTTCCCGGTCCCGAGATGCTCGGGATAGATCTTGGAGCCTTCAATGTGCTCCACGGCGAGATCGTAGCGGTTCTGCTTCATCGCATCGAGAGCCAGCGCCATCTGGCAGTCGGCGAAGAGCTTGTAGACGTCGCTCTGGCCTTCAGCCGGCAGGATAGTCGCGTGCTCGAGCGTGGCATGGCATTCCCGATAGTGGCCAGAGTTCATGTAGGCGCGGGCCAGTGTGACTTTGATGGCGTCTTCGTTCGGGAATTGCGTGGAGGCGCTTTCGGCCACAGCCAGGGCTTTGTCATGCATGCCACGCGAGGCGTAGTAAGCGGCCAGACGTTTCGAGTTCCTCCAGTCCTTGGGATCGACGGCCCGCGCCCTTTCGTAGTCGGCCTGAGCTTGGGCCGGATCGGCGGCCTGTTCGAGATATGCGCGGCTGGCGTAGAAGGCGGCATAGTCGGGCAGGTTCCCGGCGGCGGCGAATTCCTTCCGGGCGTCGTCCTCGCGCCGCAGTCCCCATTCGATCAGGCCGAGATAGTACTTCGCTTTCCAATTCCCGCTCAGCGCCTGATCCGCCCATTGGAAGACCGGGATGGCCTCCTGGCGGAAGGGAAAAACGAGATAGGGCGAGAGCGAGGCCGCCTTTTGCAGCACTTTCCGGCTCTGTTCGGCCGATTTGTTGCGCAGCAAATAAGCTTGCCAATAACGAATCTCAGCTTGATCCGGAGCGACTTCGAGCAGCCGCAGAGCGTCTTCGTCCAGCCCGAGATTGACGTAGTAGGACGCGATCTCCAGGTACGACTCGTGCGGCATTTCGTTGCGGATCATGAAGCGGAAGTTCTTTAGCGTGGAAGCGTCCGGCTGTAACAGGTAAGTCTCAAATCGCGCGAAGTGGCTCAACGGATCGATATCCAGAATCCGCGCCAGAGTAGTGCGCGCCCGCTCTTTTTTGCCCGTGCGCCGGGAGAGCGTGCTCAGTACCTCGAGCGTCTTGATGTTATGCGCGTCGTATTCAAGCGAGCGCCGCAAGTACTCATCGGCGCGCTCGAAGTTGCCCTCCATCAGGTAGATCTCCGCTAGTTCGCAATACGCCGAGGAGCGGTACTTCATCGACCGGGCGGCCCAGCCCAGCGTCTCCTTGGCATCCACAAAGTCGCCCAGACGACGCGAGATCAGGGCGTAGAAGTAGTTGGCGTCGGGGTCGTACATTACGAAGTCGAGCGCCCGGCGAGCGTACTCCAGGGCCTTGGCATACTCGGCCCGGCGATAGTAAACCGCGGACAGGCGCGTCAGGGCCCGAACGCTCGTGGGGTCGCGTTGGATGCATTCGAGGTATTGGTTGAGAGCGGTCCGGTAATCGCGCGATTTCTCGGCGCGCTCGGCCGACTGGTAGAGCCCTTCCAGAGTCTTCGTGTCGTAGTTGTGGAAATTCAGGGGGCGCTTCAGCACTCCATCCTGAGGGTCGTCAGTGTAAATCTGCTGCTGTCCAAGCCGCACCCGGAGCGAGCCTATGGGGATCTCGACGGCGAGCTTCTTCTCGAATACGCCCATGGGTGCGAGCCGCAGGTGTTCACGAAAGACTTCTTTGTCCCCGTTAAAAACCACCAGGTCCTCGTCCGTCTTCTGCAGCGCGCTGAAACCGAGCTCGACTTCGTGCCCGTTCGTCCTGGCGTTCAGTACGCCGGCGGGCGTGGCCGTCACCATGGGACCGATCTGCTTGTAAGGGAACCAGAATTCGCGCCAGCGGTCGGCGGTATAAGCCGCGAAGAACTCGTGGTCGTTCTGGTCGAGAAGCCTTCCCGACTGTGGTTCGAAGTACGGGCCATCGCTGTCGGTGAGCAGGTTTTCCCACATCGCGCCATCGCGTGAAAGCGGCCAGCGGAAGAACTTCTGGCCCGGCACTTCTTCGTGCAGCGCCCAATGGCCATAGCCGAACTTCGAGTCGTGCCAATAGGCGCCGTTGGCTTCCTGGAGCTTGCCGTGAACGAAGTAGCTGCCGCCTTCGTCCGCTTCGCGATGGTCCTTGTACAAAGCGAGGCTGCGGCCATCCGGGAGCAGCGGCCATGGCTCTGTCGGAACTGAGTAATCGTGGGCGATGTACTTCGTGCCCGGCAGGATGAACTCGAGGTCCTGGCCGAGCTTGGCGGCGGCGTTCATCCACACGTAGTAGGACTGTTCCAGCGGCTGCGGGTTGTACCACAGCGCATCAGTGAGGAAGTACGCCTTGTCCGGCGGCAGTGTGATGGAGACGCGCCATTCGGTCCGCGAGGGCAGATCCATCGTTCCAACGACGCAGGTGACGCTGCCGTCGGGGTTCTTGCGGATCATGTAGTCGACGGGCGAGGCCGTCGCCGGCGTGTGGCCGACCAGGCCAAAATTCCACTCGATGCCGCCCGAGGTCCACGGCCCGCGATGGGCGATGTCACGGTACTTACGGACCTTGTTGAAGTAGATGAAATCCTTGCCCGTGCTCTTCTCGATGGCCGCGAGAAGCTTGCCGCCGTCGGAGGGCGAGATGAGCAATTTGAGGTAGGCGTTCTCCAGCCGGATGGTGTTTCGCTCCTGGCTGACGCCGTTGAGGCTGAGCTCGTCGAAGAAGTAATAAGGGTAGAGGCTCGCTCCACTGCCCCACATGCTGGAGCGGGTCATGATGGGCGCTGGATCCGGTCCGGAGAAAGGATATGTCTTGAAGGTCTGCTTTTCCTCCTGGACCGTTGCCTCCTGGGCAGAAAGGCCAGAAGCGGCGGCCAGCGTCAGCAGTAAAGCGGCAGTGCGAAGCCTGATCATGTCGTAACTCTACTACGCTTTCGGGTATCCGTCACTTTTCGAGGAAGCGCCGGCGTGACCATATCGAGCCGCCGTGTACGGACCCATATGCGCGAAGCATGGCAGTGTTCGGCGGGTGCCCGCCTCTGTGCCGTCCTAATGGCGTGCAAGGGAAGCTGGGATCGGCGGGTCAGACGGCAAGCCGACAATTGCCGATGTTCGATTGCGGCACGACCGCGGCCGAGTGGGATCTGCGCGCGCTAGTGGCCCTGCTCCATCAGCCCGATGACGCCCAGCAGCGCACCCCAATGATAGTAGGCGTCGCTGCTGCGCACGTCGTTCCCCTCGCCCGTGATCGAATTGTAGTTCTCGTAGATCGAGCGGTCGCTGTGCCACGACTTCATCAGCAACTTGTTCGATCGCTCGGCGAGATCCTGGCGCGCGGGCGCGAGATCGTAGTTGCGCAGGCCCAGGTATACCAGAAAGTTCATCGGTCCCCAGATGCGCCCGCGCCAGTAGTTCTGATCCTGGTAACCCGGCACGTTGCGCGCGATTGAAGGAATCACCCACTCACCATGGAACTCGCGCCGGTTGAAATAATGCTCGCGCACCATGCGCGCGGCCTGCTCCGGCGTGGCCACCTTCGCGATCAGCGGATAAAAGTTGGTCGGAGAAAGCCGCGGCGATTTCTCGCCAGTGTCGGTGCGTTTATTCAGGTAGATGCCGGCCGTCTCATCCCACAGCGTGCCTAGGGCAGCGGCGTACTTATCGCCACGCGCGAGCAATTCGCGTTGGTCCGCGTCCTTGCCCAACACGCCGGCGATCTCGGCCAGCGCGCGGCAATCCGCTACGTACAGCGCGTTCAGACCAACGTCGGCCATCTCCAGTTGATTGGTCTGCTGGTTGAACGGCACGCCGTCGTACATCGGCGAATTGTCGAGCCCCGATTCGAACAATGCCGCTTGAAAATTGTGGAACGTGCCGTCCACGAGTTGCGGCACGTTGTCCGACCCCCAGGCCAGCAGTCCCTTGGTGTCGCGGGCGCCCGGCCACCAACGATTCCAGCGCAGCAGTTCGTCGTAAACCTCGGCCAGGAACCACGCCTCTTTGTGGCGTTTGTAGATCTCCAGCACCATCAGACTACCCACCGGCGGCTGCGAGCGGTCGTCGCTCTGAATGTCGTAGGCCGAAGCCGAATTCGGAATGAAGCCGCGGCGCGTAATGCCTTTGGTCACTTCCACCGCGTTCGCGAAGGCCAGATCCTGGTTGTACAGGCCGTACATGAATGACGCGAAGTACGTGTCCCAGTCGAACAGCACGTAGCCGCCCCAGCCCGCGCTCCACATGCGGCTCACCGGCGCGATGGCGCGGTCGTTTTCCGGGTCATAGGTCAGGTTCCAACCCAGAATCGTCTGCATCGCGGTGAAGACTTCGCGCGCCTCGCCATAATCCGCCAGCCGCTTCATCTGCGCCGCGCGGTGCGCCTCCACAATCGCGGCCACCTGTTCCAGCGTCTTCTCCGCACCTGTGTAGACCGCGATGCGCCCCTCCAGCGCTACCGAAAGATATGGCGCGTTGGTGGTCACGAACGGGTCGTTCACTTCCCGCGCCGTCGTTCGCACTTCAAAAGCGCGGCCACCTTCGCGCCCCGACTGCGCCTTCAGCACGGCGCCATCTCGCCGCACCGTGCCCGGCCGGTTCCAGTAGTAGCCGGTCTCTACGATCAGATGCTCGGGCCGCAATGTTGCGCGCTTCTCCACGCTGACCAGGATGTACTCTTCGCCGTTCTCCGCAGCGCTCTGCACCAGCGCAAGGTTGGCGGAATCGGCGCCGCCCGTATTCAATTCCACCGTCAGCTCGGTATACGAGCCATCGTCGGCGTGTGGCCCCAGGCGAATCTTCTCCGGCCGCCGGGCCGTCGCATTGGCCTGGAAAAATGTGTCCTGGTACGCGTGACCCATACCGGCGCTCTTCAGGCCCAGCGTCAGCGCGAAGCCGTCGGGCAGATAGACGTGCGCCAGGACGCTGTTCGCACTCCACGTGTTCCAGCCGTGGCACAGCTTCTGTTGCAGGGCCCGGTACTCGGCGGTGTGCAGCACCCGCGAACTGTGTTGAGCCGCGGCTGGCAGAGCCGTCCCGGCGCACAGCGCGGCGGCTGCTAAGAAAGAGATGAATGGCTTGTTCATGGCGCGGAGAAGTCCTCTTCTATATCTGTCGCTCGACCACACCGCCAGTCCTACCGCAGTTGAATCGTCCTGCCGGTCTTCGCGGACTCCCGCGCCGCCGAGAGAATCTCCGTGACGATCATGTTGTTCTCAAGCGACGACAAGCCAGCGGGTGCAATCCGGCCGTGCACCACCGCCGTCAGATAGGAGAGCGAATCCTGTTGCTCCGGCGGCAGCGGGGTCGGCGCCCGCGTCTCCTCCTGGCGGCCCGGCAGACGCACCCGAAGTTCGTTTCCGCCGACGGCGATGGCATACGCCCGCTCCGCGTAGACTTCGAAATCTTTGCGTCCAAAAGGCCAGTTCCACGACGCCTGAATGATTCCCTGCGCCTTGGGATACTGCAGCAGGACCGTCGCCTCATCATCCACTCGCGCATAAATCAGCGGCTTGTTGCGGGCCACCAGAGCCGTCACCGCGAGCGGCCGCTGGTTGTCCATCAGCCACGTCATCAGGTTCGCTCCGTAGCATCCGAAGTCAAACAGAGCGCCGGCGCCGTTCTTTACAGGATCGGTCAGCCAGGCGAAAAACTCCGGTCCTACGTGAATCTCCCGCGGCCCTTCATGCCCGTCCATCGCCACCATCTTGCGGATCTCTCCGCCCGCCTGCTGCTGCTTGAGCAGGTCCCACATCGCCGCATGGCTCTTGTACCAGGTGGTCTCGTAGTTCACGACCACCGCAATGCCGCCTCGGGCCGCCGCGCGCTGAATGGCCCGCGCGTGGTCCATACTCACTGCGAGAGGCTTCTCCATCATCACCGCGATGTGCCGTGTCGCGCACGCCTCGACCACCATCGGATGATCGAACGTGCTGGTGAACGACGCCACCGCTTCGGGCTTGACACGGTCCAGCATCGTGCCGAGATCGGTAAAGAACAGCGCATCGGCCAGGCCGTATTTCTGCCCATATTGGCGTTGCAGCGCGGTATCCGGATCGAAGACGCCGACCAGCTCGACATCGACGCGCGTTTTCAGAGCTCGGAAGAAACCGTCCGCGTGGCCATGAACGAGACCTGCGATTGCCAGGCGGAGCGGCTTCGGCGCAGCGGACTGGGAAGTCTGCGCGCCTGTCAAAGGGAGCGCCCCCACCAGCAACAGCGCGACCAAGAGCGGAGTAAGTCGAGTCATGGTTGAGCAATACTTTATCAAATCCCGTCGCAGGAACCGGTTGGGCCAGTGCGGCGTCAGACGGCGCCGCCGTTAGCGTATGTAACATTCGAGCCGCCGCGAAGCAGAGTAGTGGGGCCGGGCGCCGGAACAGCGGCCAGACACGCGGGTGCATGCGACAATAACGGGTGAGCGTTTCAGGTGACCAGACCCCCCCAGCGCACTTCCGCGCAACCCCACGCCCCACGCGGCCGCTTCAAGCGATTCCTGGCGGCACTTCTGACAATCGTCGTGATTTTAGGCCTGGGCGGCGCGGTTTGGATATGGGTGCATTACTCGAACCTGGTGGACGAAAAGCTGAAGGAAGGGCCGTTCGCGCAAACGGCGGAGATCTTCGCCGCGCCGGAGCCGATCAGCGTGGGCGAGTCACTGAGCGCGGCCGAACTGACCGAATTGTTGCGGCGGCGCGGCTACACGGAGAATCGATCCAGCCGCATGGGCTGGTATAAGGTCCGTCCGGACGGGGTGGAGGTTTTCCCGGGCGTGGACGCGTGGACGGGAAGCGAGCCGGGGGTGATTTTTCTCCAGAACGGCGTGGTCGAGCGGATCGTGTCGAACCGCGACAACAGCGAACGGACGATCTACCAGCTTGAGCCCGAGCTGATCAGCAACCTGTTCGACCGGCAGCGGCAGAAGCGCCGCGTGGTTCGCTACAGCGACATTCCCAGGGTGCTGGTGGATGCGGTGACGTCGGCCGAGGACAAACGGTTCTTCCAACACGCCGGATTCGATCCGCTGCGTATTATCAAGGCGGTCTTCGAGGACGTGCGCGAAGGGCGCAAGGCGCAGGGCGCCTCGACCCTGAGTATGCAACTGGCGCGCAACTTCTGGCTTGGTCCAGAGAAGACGTGGACGCGCAAAATCGCCGAAGCGATGATCACCCTGCAGATTGAACAGAAGCTGACCAAGGAGCAGATTTTCGAGTACTACTCCAATCAGGTGGACTTGGGGCAGCGGCGCACATTCGCCGTGCGGGGCTTCGGCGAGGCGGCGCAGGTGTACTTCGGCAAGGACGTGCGCGAGCTGAAGGTGGAGGAGGCGGCGCTGCTGGCGGGCATGATCCAGAAGCCGAACCTGTACAACCCTTACCGGCACGAGGATCGGGCGCTGCAACGGCGCAACGTCGTGTTGGGGCTGATGCACGAGAACGGTTATCTGACGGACATGCAGTATCTGGAAGCGACCAAGACACCGCTGAAGCTGGCCGAGGGCGGCATCGAGTCGACCGACGCGCCGTACTTCGTGGACCTGGTCAACGACGAACTGCGGGAGCGCTTCGCGGAAGTCGATTTTCAGACGACGCAATACCGCATCTACACGACGCTGGACATGAAGCTGCAGCGCGAGGCGGTGGAGGCGGTGCGCATCGGGATGAAGGAAGTCGACGCGCAACTGTCGAAGCGGCGGAAGAAGTATCCCGAACCGCAGGTGGCGCTGGTGGCGATGGATCCGCACACCGGCGAGGTGCGGGCGCTGGTGGGGGGACGCACGTACGGCCTCAGCCAGTTGAACCGCGCGCTGGCAATGCGGCAGCCGGGCTCGTCGTTCAAACCGTTCGTGTACGCGGCGGCCCTGCGGACGGCGATCACGGGCCGCGGGACGATTCTGACGCCGGTGAGCCAGGTGATCGACGAGCCGACGACGTTCGTGTTCGACGACAAGACTTACGAGCCCAATAATTTCCACGAGGAATGGCACGGCCGGGTGACGCTCAGGGAGGCGCTGGCGCATTCGATGAACATTCCGACGGTGAAGTTCGCCGAGACGGTGGGCTACGAAACGGTGGCGGAACTGGCGCGGGACGCGGGGCTCACGACCACGCGGGGCACGCCGGCCGAGGCGCTGGGGTCGTATGAGGCGACGCCGCTGCAGATGGCCAGCGCGTATACGACATTCAGCAACGGCGGCGCGTGGATGGAGCAAAACGCGATCAACGAGGTGCGGGACCAGACGGGCAAGCTGGTGTGGCACTACATTCCCGTGACGCGCGAGGTGCTGGACCCGCGGGTGGCGTACATGGTGACGAGTCTGATGGAAGAAGTGCTGCGCAGCGGCACGGGGGCCGCGGCGCGGACACGCGGGTTCCTGCTGCCGGCGGCGGGCAAAACGGGCACTTCGCACGACGCCTGGTTCGTGGGCTTCACGACGCGCCTGCTGTGCGCGGTGTGGGTGGGCTTTGACGACAACACAGAGATGCCCCTGGAAGGCGCCAAGGCGGCGCTGCCGATCTGGACCGAGTTCATGAAGCGGGCGCATAGCTTCCGCGAGTACAGGAATGTCGCGCAATTCCAGGCGCCGGATGGCGTTGTCACCGCCGAGATCGACCCGCTGAGCGGGCAGCTCGCCACGGCCGCGTGCCCGCAGCGCCGGGCCGAAGTATTCATCGCCGGGACGCAGCCGACCGACTACTGCCGGTTGCACGGAGGCAACGGCCGGGCGCTGATTGCGGGTTGGGATACGCCCGAGACGCAGGAGGGCGGGACAAGCGGCGCGGACAGGTCCGCCTCCGGCACTGCACGCGGCCGCTCCGCGCGCCCGAACGCTGCCCAGAAATCCGCGCCGGTCCCTCCGGCCGCGCCCGCCGCACCCCAACCGAAGAAGGGGTTCTGGAGCAGGATCAGAGCTATATTTAAGTAAGTTTACCCGGTGAGCCGGATTGTCAGGTGGGGAGGCAATTATGGTCTCGTGGGGCCATTCGTGCAGGATACTCGGCGCCGTGGTGGCACTGATTCCAGGAGCTGCCTGGGCCGGCATCGCGGATGGGCAACAACCCGCCGCGCCCAAAAAGGAACTCACAATTGAGGACCGCGGCGACATCTTCATGGCTCGCAAGATGTTCCGGGAGGCGATCGAAACATATCTGAAGACCGAGCCGATGACTGCCGTTGTATTGAACAAGACGGGCATCGCCTATCAACAGCAGAATGACCTGGAGTCGGCCAAGAAGTACTACGGGCGGGCGACGAAGGCCGAGCCACAGTATGCCGAGGCGACCAACAACCTGGGGACGGTTTATTACGCTCAAAAGAGCTACAGTCGGGCCATCCGGTACTACAAGCGGGCGCTGCGGCTGCGACCGCGCTCGGCCTCGATTCTTTCCAACCTCGGCACGGCCTGGTTCGCGCGCCGCAATTACAAACAAGCGTTCGAGACGTACCAGCAGGCGCTGGAAATCGACCCGCAGGTTTTCGAGAAGCACGGCAATCAGGGCGTGCTGCTGGAGGAGCGGGACATCGAGGAGCGCGCCAAATTCAACTACTACATGGCGCGGTTGTACGCCAAGCGCGGCATGAACGAACTGGCGCTGCAGTATATCCGCAAGGCGCTGGAAGGCGGCTTCAAGGATAAGAAGAAATTCCGCGAGGAGGAGGACTTCACGGCCTTGCGAAAGCTGCCGGAATTCGACGAGCTGATGAAACTGGAGCCGCGTGTTCTCTAAGGTGCGCCTGATTGGCGCAGTGCTGGGCGTCGCATTGATCGCCGGCGGATTGTGGCTCTACTGGAGCCGCACGCAGGCCGCGGCCGAACGCGGGCAGCCGCGGCGGATCGCCATTCTGCCGATCGAAAACCTGACCGGGCGGGCGTCGCTGGAGTGGACCGGCCGTGCGATGATCGAGGTCGCGCAGCTCGAACTGGGGGCGGGTGAAGAAGCGGCGGTGTTCCCGGCGCGCGACGCGGGTGAAGCGGCGGCGCGGCAGGCGACGGACTTGGCGTATGGAACGCTGGAGCTGGCGCAACCTTCGACGGGAGACGGTGCGCCGCGGCTGCGCTACGCATTGTTCATCGAGAACGCGGCGCGGCACACGGTTATCGATCGGCAACGGGGCACGGGCACGGCTTTGAATGCGGCGTCGGCCCTGGCGGCCCTGCTGGCCAGAACCGCGGGCGTGCGCGCGCCGCGGCCGGCCGGCGTGCGCGACGACCGGACGCTGGAGCTGTTCTCCAAACAGAAGTACGAAGAGTGCACCCAAGCGGACCGGCAGGCGTATTGGTGCTGGGAGCGCTGGGCTGTTTCCACTTTCGAGGCGGGGAAGAAGGAAGACGCGCTGCGGATCGTGGCCCAGGGCCGGGCCATGGCCACCGCTGCGCCAGCGGCCGCGCGGGCACGGCTGGATTTCGCGGAGGCGACCTTCCGCGGCGATCCGGCGTTGCGCCTGGCGGCGTTGGAACGGCTGGTCCAGGCCGATCCCGGTAGCCCGGGCGCGATCACCGAACTGGCATCGCAATTCGTGGCCCAGCGGCACTACGCCGAGGCCGAGTCATTGTACCGGCGGGCGCTTGAGGCGAACCGCGGCCAGAGCGACGTGTGGAACCTGCTGGCGTACGCGCAGGCCTGGCAGGGGCGCTTCGACGAAGCCCGCAAGAGCGTGGAGGAGTACGACCGGCTGGCGCCGACCGACCCCAATCCGGCCGATTCACGAGGCGAGATCGAGATGCTGGCGGGCAACCTCGGAGCGGCGCAGGCGTGGTTTCTCAATTCCTATCACCGGGACGCGAAGTTCAACTCCGGCGCGGCGCTGGAAAAGGCGGCGCTGGCGAGCTACCTGGCAGGCAACGAGAAGGTGGCGGCGCAACTGGTGGGCGCTTATCTGGCCGAGAGGGAGAAGGCTGGCGACGCGCTGGCGGCGTACGCCCGCGCGCGCTGGCAGTTCCTGTTCGGCCAGGGCGACGCGGCGCAGAGCGCGCTGGAGAATGTGGTGCGGCGGGGAGGGCCGGACGCGGCTCTGGCGGCCACGCGGCTGATGCTGGCGGCGCTGCGCAATGGAGAGACCGAGACCGCGCGCCGGTGGGCCGGCAGAGTGCGTGAACTCACACCGGCAACAGGCAATCCGCTGCTGGCCCACATCGCCGCGCTGCTCGGGCAGGGCGACGCGAAGGGCGTGAGCGACGCTGCGCTGCGGACTGAATTGCAGGCCGTCGGGCTGACGCTGCGGGCCCAGTTCGCGCAGGCCCTGCCGGTGTGGGATGAGGCGCTGAAAGGGTCGCGGGGCGGAGCGGATGGGTTCGCCCGCGAGATGCAAGCGTGGTGCCTCGTGAGAACTGGCAAGACGGCCGATGCGGCGCGCCTGGTGCAGCGCGGCTGGCCGTTGCTGGCGGACAACCAACGCCTGCTGTTCGATTTCCTGATCTATCCCAACTCACTGTTCGTGCGCGCCGAAGCCGCGGCAGCGGGCCACGACGCGGCCGAAGCGCGGCGGCTCTACGACCTGTATCTGCGCTACGCCGGCCCAGGCCGCGACCGCTTCGGGCAATTGGAAAAGGCGCGCGCCGCGAGCCGGCTGTAAGTGCCTGCCAGGCGCCGCGAGCCGAGGCGGGGCGAGTCTTCGATTCGGGACAGGTCGCACCTTCGCTGATGCCGGATGGTCGGCGTCCGGGCGGTGAACGGCGTCAGATCGACTCGAGCTCTTCTTCCAACAATTGCTTTTGATTCAGGTCGGCGTAGTAGCCGCCAGTGGCCAACAGCTCGTCGTGCGATCCGGATTCCACGATCCGGCCCTCATCCAACACGTAGATCCGTCCGGCCAGGCGAACGGTGGAGACGCGGTGCGAAATCAGAATGGTGGTGCGCCCGCGCATGAACTGGAGCAGGTTCGCCAGGATCCGCTCCTCGGTAATGGTGTCAACAGACGAGAGCGCGTCGTCGAGGATCAGCACGCGCGGGTTGCGGACCAGGGCGCGAGCGATCGCGGCGCGCTGCTTCTGGCCTCCCGACAGCGTCAGGCCGCGCTCGCCGACCGCGGTCTCCAAGCCCTGCGGAAACGTCTCCAGGTCCGGCGCCAGGCCGGCCATTTCAGCTGCCTCGCGGATCGTGGCAGCGCTGGCCTGCGGAGCGCCGAAAGCGATGTTGTCCGCCAGGGTGGCGCTGAACAGGAACGTCTCCTGCGGCACATAACCGATGGCCCGGCGGACGCCGGCCGGATCGTAGTCGCGCAGATCGGCGCCTCCCAGCAACAGGCGCCCGGAGGTCGGATCGTAGAGCCGCGGGATCAGGTTCACGAGCGTGCTTTTCCCGCTCCCAGTGCGCCCGACGATGGCGATTACGGCGCCTTCCCGCACCTCCAGATCGATCCCGTCCAGCGCGCGCCGGCTGCGGCCGTGACCGTTCTGCGCGCCGGCGAAATCCATGGCCACTCCGTCAAATTCAAGATCGAACGCGGCCGGCAGCCCAACCGGGCGCAGCGGGGCGGTGATCGACGGCTGCTCCTGCATGATTTCCACAATCCGTTTGAGCGAGGCGGTGCCGCGCTCCATCAGGTTCACCACCCAGCCGAAAGCGATCATCGGCCAGATCAGCGTGCCCATGTACAGGTTGAACATGACGAAGCTGCCGAGGCTCAACGAATGCGTCATGACCCGCCAGCCACCGACGAACAGCACCACCAGAAACGTCAGCCCGATCAGCGCCTGTAGCAGCGGCATGAAGGCGCTGGAGAGCCGGGCCAGTCCGATATTCTGCGCAATGAATTCACGATTTAACGCGGCGAATCGTTCCAGCTCCGAATTTTCTTGCACATACGCGCGTAATACCCGCGCACCGCTCAGATTTTCCTGGACCCGGCTGCTAATATCCGAAAAAAGCGCCTGAATTCTTTCGAAACGCGCGTGAATCTGACGTCCAAATAGCACCACGACCACGGAAACCAGCGGCGTGGGCGACAGCGCCCACAGCGTCAGCCGCCAATCCACGGCCGCCATCACGCCGACGGCCAGAACGAACGTGAGCGACGTTTCGGCCCAATACATCATCGCCGGGCCGAGCATCATGCGCACGGCGTTCAGGTCGTTGGTCGCGCGCGCCATCAGGTCGCCGGTGCGCGAGCGGGCGTAGAAATCATGGTTCAGCGAGACCAGCCGGGCGAACAGGTCGTTGCGGATATCGTATTCGACGTCGCGCGAAAGCCCGACCAGCAGCACCCGCATCCAATATTGAAAGAAGCCCTTGAACAGGGCCGCGCCGACGATCGCACCGCACACCCACCACAGCCTCCCCAGCGCCTGGCCGCGCATCACGGTGTCGACGCCCGCGCGCGTGATCAGTGGAATCACGGCTCCGGCCAGGTCCTTCAACGCCAGCGCCAGCAGGCCCAGCACCAGGGCCAGCCGGTAGCGCCGCATGTACGGCCAGACTGTTTTGAGAGCTGCGATCATGCCACCATTCTCCGCCGGCAAATCAGAGCCGGAAGGGCGTCGACAGCAGTTTCAGATACTCCTCGAGAATCGTCTTGCGGCCCTCGCGCACCCGGAACCAATACCTGTTCACAAACAGCGGGCTCTCCGCGGAGACGGTCACAAACTCGAGTTGCGGGCAGAACTTGCGGTACAGCTGCGTGGCCCGGCGCGTATGGAAGGCCGTGGTGACGAGCAGGAACTTGCGGACCCCGGCGCGCCGCAGGGCCGCACAACACGCCTCGGCCTCGGTGGCTGTGCTGAGTTCGGCGTGCTCGATGCAGCGGAACGCCGCGGCGGGGTATCCGTGCAACTCGGCGTAGGGAATGCTGGCCACGCACTCGGGCATGTCGTAGAACGTCTTCGGTCCGCTGACAAACGCCACGGGCGCGTAGCCCTGCCGCACCAGCTCTCCGGCCTTCAGAATCCGCTCTCCGGACCCGCCGCCGGCCAGCACCAGAATCGCATCGGCCTTCTGCGGCGGCTGCCCGACGTCGAGATATGCGCCGGCGCGCTCGAGCAGCGGTTCCCGCCAGCACCACGCCCCAGCGATTAGTATCAGACACAGCAGCAGCACCAGCCATGGCCGAATGCGGGGAGCCTGCACACCGGGGCTCACTTGTCGTCGCTATCCAGACGGCCGGCGCTGCGCAGAATCTGGAACATTCTCTCGACCTCGGCCGCGTCCGCATCACTCACGATGCGTGGCGGCACCGGCGCGGCTTTCTCGGCCTTGGCCGGCGCAGCTTCTCCGAAGATGCGGCTGTGGGGCACGCCGTTGATCAGGGCGTGGGTGCAGCGCTGTTGAATCAGGCGCAGCAACAGGCGGCAGTGATCGGCGTGTCCAGGATAGAGGATTCGCAGTGGCTGGCCCTCCACCCGCGCCAGGTGGACCACCAGCGGCGAAACCCAATCGGTCTGGTCCACGCGCCGGATGGTCGTCCAATCGATGGTCTGTCGTCCCACCACGAGATTTTTGGCAGTCACTTCGATGCGCGGGCGCGTGGCCAGCCAGGCGGCCCCGAGGGCTCCGGCCAGCAGAATTCCGGCGGGAATCCAGGCCGGCCACCAGCTCCAGGCGCACCACGCCGAGAAGCCCGCCATGAGAAGTCCCGCCAACGCGGCGAGCGGATAAACACGGGAAGGGGAAAATCGGTTCATAGCGGCAGTGCCACCTTCAGGCTAGCCGCCGTTCGGACCAAGCGTCAATGCCGCTCCGCCCGCAGCAGCCGGACCGCCGTCCAAAGATAATGTACTCCGCTCCACGCTGTGGCCGTCACAACCGCCCACACCAGCCCCGTAAACACTAGTTGGGGAGGCAAATCCGGCCAGCCGGCGCGCAGCACGCAAGCTCCGGCGAGCAACAATTGGAGGGCCGTGGAAAGCTTGCCCCAGACGCTGGGGGGGAATCGGCGCGCGCGGCCGGCGGCCAGGGCTGTCGCGGCAAAGCAGAGGATCATCGCATCGCGGCCGAGCACCAGCCCGGTCAGGCCCCAGCTCAGCATGCCGCGCCAGGCGAAGCAGAGGTAGAGCGTGGCCATCAGCACCTTGTCGGCCACCGGGTCCAGCTTCTCGCCCAGTTCGCTTTTCCAGTTGAAACGCCGCGCCAAGTAGCCATCGAGCCCGTCGCTTATGCCGACCAGGAACAAAACGGGCAGGGCAATGCGGAAGTTGCCGCGCGAGAGCTCCCAGCCCAGCCAGGGCGACGCGACGATCCGCAGCATGCTGAGCAGATTGGGTGGCGTGCGCCAACCGTTCATGACGCCGGTCAGACCATCAGGCTATCACTTGCGCCGCCACGCGGTTGGCCAGTTGGTCGAAGGTGATTACTTCATACAATGACGGGTCCGACATAATGCGCGCCACTAGCGCCACGTGCATGGCGTGGCCCGCGCGCTCGGCCACCACGTGTCCCAACAGCGGACGCCCGATCAGGGCCAGGTCGCCGATCAGGTCCAGCGCTTTGTGACGGCACGGTTCGTCGGCAAAACGCAGCCCCTCCGGGTTCATCACACCATCCGGCGTGAAGCACACCGCGCTTTCCAGCGACGCGCCACGAATCAGGCCCATGTTCTTCATCTGCTCGAGTTCCCAGTCGAACCCGAAGGTGCGGGCAGGTGCAATTTCCCGCGCGTACGTCTCGGGCGTTACCCGCAGGTCCAACTCGCGCTCACCCACTTGCGGGTGCGGGAAGAAGACCCGGCAGGTCAATCCGAAAGTGTCGGCCGGGTAAATCGCGATCCGCTTGCCGTTGCCCTCTATGTGAACCGGTTCCAGGACCCGCAAATAGTGGCGGCGGCGGCGCGTCTGCCGGGTGCCCGCCTGCCGCAGGAGTTCGACAAAAGGCAGTCCGCTGCCATCCAGAATCGGCACCTCCAGGTTGTCGATCTCCACGTAGGCGTTGTCGATGCCCATGCTGTAAAGCGTGCTGAGCAGGTGTTCAGTAGTGGAAATCAGCACGCCTTGCCGCATCAGGCTCGTCGCATAGCTGACCTTTTGGACGTAGCGCCAACTGGCGGGAATTTCGAAGTTGTCCAGGTCCGTCCGGCGGAAAACGATGCCTGTCGCGGCCGGCGCCGGAGTGAGCCGCAGTTTCACCGGCACGCCGCTGTGCAGGCCGACGCCCTGCGTTTCGACGGCACGCATCAAAGTTGTTTCAAGACGCACGCGTTGCTCCCATGCGAATACTTCCGAGGAACTAACCTACATCCTAACAGGCGTGGTCGCAATTGCTGAAGTTACTTGTTTCCTATGATATACAATTTTTCATATGTGGTTTTATTGCCACTTTAGGCTAACGCTTCGTCATATGCCAGCCACGCATATGCCTCAAAGTACTGCTGCCATGAGAGTTCTCAGTTGCAGCAGAGCTTCAATTTGGACACAGCTTGGTGTGCCGATGGCCCGCCGGGCCAGCCTGCTGAGAGCTTTGAAAGCTCCACTGGGCCGGGATTCCGCTTGCCGCGGGGGCTATTCTGTAAATGATGCCGCAGCGCCCGCGTCTCTACCTGGTTGACGCGTTCAACCTGATTTTCCGCGCTTACCACGCCCGCCAGCGCAGTGGCGCGCCGCCCATGCGCACTTCGCGCGGCACCTCGACCGAGGCCATCTACATCTTTCACAATATGATCCGGCGCATCCAGCGCCAGTTCACCCCGGATGCCCTGGTCGCCGCGTTTGAATCGGAAGGGCCCACACTACGTGAACAGGAGTTTGACGCCTATAAGGCCAATCGCGCCGAGACCCCTCCCGAACTGATCGAGCAAATTCCAATCATCGCCCGGCTGCTGGCCGCCCTGGGCATCCCGGTACTGCAGCAGGCGGGCTACGAAGCGGATGACGTGATCGGCACGATCGCTACGCGCGCCGCCGCAGCGGGCTACGACGTGACCATCGTCTCCAGCGACAAGGATATGCTGCAGCTCGTCGGCGACGGCGTCTCCATGCTTGATCCGATGAAGAACGACACCCTTTACGACGCCTCCAAAGTGAAGGAGTTTAAGGGTGTTCCGCCCGAGCGCATCGCCGACCTGCTGGCGCTCTCCGGCGACTCCGTGGACAACATCCCCGGCGCACCGGGGATCGGTGAAAAAGGCGCCGTGCAACTGCTGGAGCAGTTCGGCTCCCTCGACGCTTTGCTCGAACGCGCCGGGGAAGTGCCGCGCAAGGCCTATCGCGAGAGTCTGCTGTATTTCAAAGATCAGATCCTGCTCAGCAAGCGCCTCGCCACGATCCACTGCGACGCGCCACTACAGGTCGAACTCGATTCGCTCCAGGTCCAACCGCCCGACCGCGAGGCCCTGACAGCCATCTACCGCGAACTCGAGTTCTTCAGTCTCTTGAAGGAACTCGAGGCTCAATCTCCCTCCGCCGCCGTGGCCGACACACGGGCGCCACTGACCATCGAAACCGACGAGGAACTCGCTCGGTTCCTCGAAGCAGCGCCGGCCGATGAGCCCATCGCCCTGGCCATCGACCCGCCCGCGCCGGATAGCCTGGGCAGCGGCGCCATCGGTCTCGCCACCGCGTCCACCTCGGCCAGTCTGGCCTGGCCTCTGCTCCACTCAATACAATCGGCGCTTGGCCGCCGAAACTTTAGCCTCCATGACTATAAAAGTTTGCTCACGGCCGGTCTACTGCCGGAAGTGGCGCTGGGCATCGACGACCTCTTCTTGCAGGCCTTTTTGGTCCTCGCCGACCCCTCGGCCTGCGAATTCAGCTCGCTTTGCACGCGCTACCTGAGCCAGGCTGCGCCCGCCGGCGCGACCGCCCGCGCCGCGGCGATTCACGACATCGCTTCCCGGCTGCGCCCTGAGATCAACGCCGATTACCGCCGCATCTATGAGACCATCGACCTGCCCCTGGCGCCGGTGCTCGCGCGGATGGAGCGCGCCGGCATCCGCGTCGATCCGGACGTGCTGCGAGGCCTCTCGGAGTCGATGGATGCGCGTCTCCAGGCTCTGACCGCGGCGATCTACGAAGAGGTCCGCCATCCCTTCAACATCAATTCTCCGCAACAATTAGGGAAGGTTCTGTTTGAAGAGCTGGGCCTGCCCGCGCAGGGCCGCACCGGCAAGACGAAGAGTTATTCAACCGCCGCCGACGTGCTGGAGACTCTGGCGCCGGCGCACCCCGTCGTGCAACAGGTCCTCGACTATCGTCAGATCGCCAAACTCAAAGGCACTTACGTCGACGCGCTGCCGCTGTTGATGGATTCGGCCGGCCGCGTCCACACCACCTTCAATCCCGCCGGCGCGGCCACCGGGCGCCTCTCGTCCTCGAATCCCAATCTGCAGAACATCCCCATCCGCAGCGACCTCGGGCGCGACATCCGCGCGGCTTTCGTGCCGCACCCGGGCTGGGTCCTGCTCTCCGCCGACTACTCGCAGATCGAATTGCGCCTGCTGGCCCATTTCTCTTCCGACGCGGTGCTCATCGACGCTTTCCGGCACAACGAGGACATCCACACGCGCACGGCCGCGGAGGTCTTCGGCGTCGCGCCGCTCATGGTCACGCCGGAGATGCGACGCGGCGCCAAGGCGGTTAATTTCGGCATCGTTTATGGACAGACGGCGTTCGGCCTGGCGGCCCAGATCGGCGTCTCGCGCGAAGAGGCCGACCGCTATATCCGCAGCTATTTCGAGCGCTACGCCGGCGTGAAAAAGTGGATCGACCGCACCGTGGCCGAGGTGCGCCAGCGCGGTTACACGCTGACCTTGCACGGCCGCCGCCGGTCGATTCCCGACATCCAGTCGAAGAATCCCAACGCCCGTTCCTTCGCCGAACGCACCGCGGTCAACACGCCGCTGCAGGGCACCGCCGCCGATCTCATCAAGCTCGCCATGATTGCCCTCGACGCCGACCTGCACGCCCAGCACATGCAGTCGCGGCTGCTGCTCCAGGTCCACGACGAGTTGGTTTTGGAATCCCCGACCGACGAACTCGAGGAGGCCACGCGACTGGTCAAGCGCCGCATGGAGGGCGTGGTTCATCTGAAAGTGCCGCTGCTTGTGGAAGCTGGCACCGGCCCCAATTGGCGGGATGCTAAATAGCTCCCGCTGGCCACCGGCCGGGCATTGATGTGCTCAAATTGACAAGCGAACGGTTACGCGGCGCTTATCAAAGTAAAGGATAAACGACATGCAGGTCATTCTCTTCGGAGCGACGGGTATGGTGGGGCAAGGCGTATTGCGAGAATGCCTGCTCGATCCTGACGTGGAAAGCGTTCTATCGATCGTGCGCACTGCTTCAGGGCAACGGCACGCAAAGCTCTGCGAATTGGTGCACCAGAACTTCTTCGACTACTCTGACATTCAAGACAGAATGACTGGCTACGACGCCTGCTTCTTCTGTCTTGGAGTCTCTTCGGCAGGCATGAAGGAAGACGACTATCGGCGCGTGACGTACGACCTTACGCTGACTGCGGCGCGGGCTTTAGTCGCACGCAACCCGAACCTGACGTTCATTTACGTATCGGGAGCGGGAACGGATAGCTCCGAGCAGGGGCGAATGATGTGGGCGCGGGTGAAGGGTCGGACGGAGAACGCCCTCTTGAAGCTGCCATTCAAAGCAACCTACATGTTTCGACCGGGATTCATCCAACCTATGCACGGGATCAAATCGAAGACCAGGCTTTACCGGGTTCTGTATGCGCTGACAGAGCCACTCTATCCACTGTGGAAGACAATCGTCCCCAATCTGGTGACGACAACCGAGCAGGTAGGTCGAGCGATGATCCAGGTCGCCCGGCAGGGCGCGCCCAAACAGTTGTTGGAGAATCGGGACATCCGCATCCTGGGCTCGCACGCAGACCGGCCGCAGTCTCGTGAATCCGTTTGACAACGCGTGGCTGGAGCGATCGAGAAGCGATTCGTTTGTGCGAGGGTTGATTAGCCATTGCCGTCTACGACGGAATGGAAAACACCGCCCGCACCTCTGCGCTGACCGCCGTCGGCTTGCCCGTGCGGGCGTCGATCGGGCACCAGACCGTTCGCGCCCGCGCCAGCGGCTTGCGGTCCCGCTCCCGCAGCAGCTCCGTGTGCCGGTCGAACTTGATTCTCGTCGCCGCGCCGACCCACGTCCGGGCCACGATCCGGTCGCCCGGCATCGCCGGATGCAGGTAGTCGATCTCGTGCCTGACAACCACCCAATAAAGCTGTTCCTGGTCAGCCGGCGCCGCAACGGCTCGCCAGTGCGCCGTCGCCGCCTCCTGCACCCAGCGCAGATAGGTCACGTTGTTGACGTGCCCCAGATCGTCGATATCCTCCGGCTGCACATCGATCGGCAGTTCGTACGGCTCCGCGGTGCTGCTCATGGCTCTTCTTGAATTGTCGCAGCCATCGCGCGCCAGCGGCTCGGCGCCCCGTTGCCGTTCACCTCGCGCCGTCCCTCGCCCGCTACATCGGACTGCCGTGCGGCTCGATGCACTTGCCCGTTGAAGCCGTACCTCGGTGTGCGGACTTAAGATAGCCGCTCTTCTCCAAGCCAAGGTTGAATCCTCGCCCCGACGAGGATATGGTGTTGGCACGGGCGGCCGGCACCTCGCGCCCGGCCATTCTCGCGCTTTGGTGGAGGAGAAAGCATGGCTGTTTTCGCAGGGAACACTCTGACCGCGCGCAAGGTCAAGGATCCCGGCACCGACCGGACGCTGCCCGCTCTGAAATCGCTCACCTACACGGCCATCGACACGCCGGGAGCGCTGGCTGAAGTCACCGGGCTTGACTGCAAGCTGATCCATGGCGACCGCCAGCAGTGGATGGATGGCGACAGCAAGACCACCGTCGAGGGGAACTATCGGCGCATCGTCGATTGCAACGAGTACATCGAGATCGATGGGCACCGGAACGACACGGTGTATGGCGATGTCATCGGCAATTACTACGCCCGGACGAGCTGCAGTTACTGGGGTCCAGTGGCCCTCACGTACTTTGCGCAGCTTTTAGTATTAAACCTGGACGACGACACGACCAATTCTTCCGCCACGTCGTGGAGCAACACCCCGACTGACATGGGGGCGACCGGCTTCCAGTTTTCGAACACCGCATTGTCGATCTGTTTCACCGGAGCCCAGATCAGTGCCACTGCCGCCACGGTTTGCGGCAGTGGCGCAGTCCTCTATCTCAATGGAATCTGTGGAACGATTTCGGGTATTGCGTGGGATTTAGACATTTTCCACGACAAGATCAAAGCGTGTGAATCGAAGGTCGAGGGGATAGAAATGGAGGTCTTCGCGATGGAAACCAGGGCCGTCCCCTCGGTGGATGAGGAGCCAGATCTGGAAGGCCTCGCTCCCTTAGGATGAGGAGCTCCGCAAAGCTATGCTCAGAGACTTCGACAAGGGCGCGCCTGACACCCGCTTGAGCCGGCTGACGCCGCTCGACCGGCGCGAAGAGATTCTGCCTTGGCGCAGGGCCAAGCGGATGACATCCTGTTACCTCGCCTGGATGCCCGTCTCGACCTTCCCCCCGCGGGAAGCCGAGCGGGAGTGGCTTCTGCATTTCATATCCCGGCTGGAAGCCCGGCTCAAGCAGAATTACGCAGTCGAGCCGCACGCCTTCCTCGAATTCAAGACAATCTCCAAAGTGAAGGACCAGTTCATTCGTCACGCTAAGGAATTCATGCCGATGGCGGGCCTGGGGCGTCATCCCGGCACCCAACTCCCGTCTCCGCCTACGCGCGAAGATATGAAGCAACTCGTCGAATCCGGCCGCGATATCAGGGTCCATGACTACATGCCCGACGCCTGCTACTGGTTCCGGGTTCAGTCCACTGCGCGCCAGTGCGAATTGTTCCTGGGTCATGCAGGTATGACGATCGCGTACTGGAAGGCCGACCCGGCAACCAAGCCGCCGGATTTCCCGATTCCGCCCCAAATGCTGAAGCACGAAGTCTTACGCCAGTTCGACGTCAAGGGCCTGTTTACAGGCCTCTGCGCCACGCGCGATTCCTTCCTCGCCCGCAGCAAGCAGATCGCCGGTGCGGGCCTCGAGAACAGCCTCGTGGCCGAATCGGTGCCTTTCATTCTGCCCCTGCTGAACACGGCCGAGATCTTCGCCTTGCGCCCGGAAGAGCTGCAGTCCTACTTCGAGCTGTTCGACGTGTATCTGCGCGAGAGCCCGGTCGACCGCGGCATGGTCCTGGCCTCGAAGCACGACCTCGAGGAGATCCTCATCGACCTGATGAAGGAAATGCGCGATTTCAAGCCGGTTGATCGGGATTAGGAACGCAAACCACGATGTCCACCGCCGCCAGCATACACTCCGCCAGCCTGCGCCGCCTGCGCTGCGCCGCGCCTGCCGAAGCCGTTCTCATAGCCTGCTCTGGCTTCCCGATCCCCGAGCCCGAGCGCGCCGCGCTCCTGCGCTGCGCCATCTCAGTATCCACAGCTCTCTCGGACCCCTCGAAAACCCACTCGCATATCTTCCTGCACATCTGCCCCGACAAAAACCCCAAGGCGGCGCAGATGATCTCTCCGCACGCCCGCCGCTGGAAGCCCGAATTCGGCTTCGGCGTCTGGCCGGCGCGCAAGCCCCCGACGATGTGGACGAAGGAGGACTTCGAGAATCTCGAACCGGGCCAGCAGCTCCGCCCGCTGGTCGAGATCGCCGTCCGCATCGGCGCCAACGCCGGCGCCGGCGAGGACGCCCGCTCCGTCATGTTCGGCACCGGCGCCGTGATCGAGGTCCAGTCCCGCGACGCCTGCTCCGTCTTCCTGCGCCGCACCTCGGACCTTCTGTTGCCCACCATCCCGGAGCCGCTCTTCCGCAGCTATCCGTTCTATCTCCCGCTGCTCGCTGCCGCCGCGGTCGAGGGCGCCTCTTTCGAGCGCCTCGAGACATGGCTTTGCGGCGCGACCTCCTATATCGCCGAGAGCATCGAGGATCGCGGCGTGCTGGTCCTCTCTTTGCACAGCCTGACGCCGGCTCTGGACCAACTGCGCGCGGAGCCCGATCCTCAAACGCCAGGCGTCTACCACATCCCGTTGGATTGAACCGGCCCGCGGTTCCGCGCACTTCGTAACTCCGCCACGGTTCCGCGCGCTGCCTCCCGGATCTCCGCTGACCATCTGCATGCCTGCGGCTTCCTCCGCACGCAGTTGTCCCCGCCGCCCCGGACCGCTACTCTGGCAGGCAAGGGGCGCATGCCGGATCTCTCCTCTCAGCTCGAGGCGTTGCGGCGGAAGATCGCCCGCCTGGAAAACCGCGCCGCCACCGGCGATCACGCCGCAGGTCCACCGCATTTCACCGGCGAAGACATGGTGTTGCATGGTGAAATCCCTGGTGAAGACACGGTTGGTCATGGTGAAATCTCCGGTGAAGACATGGTCGCCGCCGCTGGAAATCCAGCCGCGGGCAGGGAAGTGGTGACGCCGGGCGGGCGGCATTGGGAGATGGAACGCACCTGGCCGTCGCACTATCGCCACGGCGTCTCCGACGTCGGCGCGCTGATTGAGCTGCCGGCGGACATTCTCAGTGAGCTGCTATCGGCGGGCAGCGGGGCAGAGCAAATAAACAGTCCGCCCGAGCGCTGGGCCTTTCTCGATACGGAAACCACGGGGCTCGCCGGCGGCTCCGGCACGCTTGCCTTCCTGGTTGGCATCGGTTCGATTACGCCCGCCGGGTTCGGTCTGAAGCAGTACTTCCTGCGCCAGCCGGCGGAGGAGCCGTCGCTCCTTTCGGCCCTCACCGCCGATCTCGCAAATTACGATGTATTAGTCACTTACAACGGCAAGGCGTTCGATGTGCCGCTGCTGGAGACGCGGTTTCTGATGAACCGCCAGAAAGCCCCGTTCGCGCGTCTGCAACATGTCGATCTGCTCTACGGCGCGCGCCGCTTGTGGCGGCTGAAGCTCGAAAGCTGCCGGTTGCAGGACCTCGAGCGCCGCATCCTGGGCCATGAGCGCGTGGGCGACGTCGGCGGAGGCTTCATCCCCAACCTGTACTTCGATTACCTGCGCCGGAGCGACCCCGGCCCGCTCGAGCCCGTCTTCTTTCACAACGCCATCGACATCCTCTCGCTGGCCTGCCTCACGGCGGTGGTCCCGCAGGCTTTCCGCGAGCCGGCGCGGCTGACACACGGCGCGGAACTGGCCGGCCTGGCGCGCTGGCTGTGCAACGAAGATCGCCTGGAGCAGGGCGTGGCGCTGATGCGCCTGGCGCTGGCGCGTCCGATGAGCGACGCTCTGGTGTGGGAGACGCTGTGGCGGCTGGCCGACAGCGAGCGCAAGCTGCATCGCCAGGCCGCCGCCGTGGCCGCGTGGAGTGAACTGGCCAATGTCCGCAACCCCTTCCAGGGAAGGGCATTGGAGCGCCTCGCAATGCATTACGAGCGCACCGGGAAGAACCCGGCCATGGCGCTCGAATGCACCCACGCCGCCATGGCGGTCGAGCGCACTCCGGAGTTGGAAAAGCGCGCCGCCCGGCTGGCCGCGCGGCTGTCGAAACCCCGCCCGGGCCGGTTGCTTTAGCCCGATTTTCACGCCGCAGAGCTGCCTCCTCACCCGTGCTTTCGCCCCTGATCGAGGATGCCCGTCTGCTCCCCGTGAGAAATGCGCTCTGGCCGCGTGCCGTGGCAATTCGTCGAGAGACGCGACACGCAATGCGGCGCGGGATGGGCCCACCGACGATCAGGGCGCAGCGCCGCGAAACGGTCCAATCCGACCCGATTGGGAGGTCTTCTTGAATGACATTTTTTGCGGACATCGAACACCAGACCGCTACTAGTAGCGGCCTCCATTTTCTAAGTCATTGATAATGGGCAATTTATCTTAACAACCCCGCTACGCTGTAGCGGCCCTTGCTTGCTCCATGCCCCCGATTGTCAGCCGTGCCGGACGCTGGACTGCCGGGCACCGCCGGGTCTGTCCAGTTCGAGCCGCCGCGGGCGGTCGCGGGCTGGGGAACGGGCGCCTGCGTCTCCGAACAGCCAGTCGCGTTGCCGCTTCTCGGCTCCCGCCGGTGGCCGAAAACCACCACCCAGGTGGAACGAAGCCACCGGGCCACTCCGCGAGAAAATGTAACTGTATCTAATCACGAGGGTTAGTATTTGGCATGGAACCTGCTATAACATGCGCGAAGCGTGGAGGCCAAGAGTATGAAGCGGCTCAATCGTTCACTGATGCTGGCGTTGCTGGTCACGGGGATCAGCGCACCGGCGCTGCTGGCGCAACCGGCGGACCAGACGGCGGGAGTTCCGCCGGGCCAAGCGGGGGCGGAGGAAGACGGACCCGGACGCGGCGTGGCACGGATCAGTTTGATGAATGGCGACGTTTCGGTGCGGCGCGGCGATTCGGGAGACGCGGTAGCGGCGGCGATCAACGGTCCGTTGATGGCCGACGACCGTGTCTTGACCGGGCCGGGCGCGCGCGCTGAAGTCCAGTTGAACTATTACAACCGCATCCGCCTGGCGGGCGACGCCGAAGTCCGGTTCCCGCAGTTGGATTGGCACAAATACCAGATCCAGGTGGCCAGCGGGACAGTCGCGTTTTCCGCACTGCCGGGCAGCAACGACCAGATTGAGTTCGCGACGGAGGCGGCGGCTCTGCGGCCGCTGGCGCCGGGCTCGTACCGCATCACTGTACTCGGCGGCGGCGCAGTCGAGTTCACGGTGCGGCGCGGCGAGGCTGACATTTTCACGCCCAGCGGCAGCCGTCGGCTGACGCCGGGACACACCATGCGCGTGCATCTCGGGGAAGACAATGTCCCCGAGTTTCAGTTGACGGCCGAGATTGGGCGCGACGCCTTCGACGAGTTCAATGCGCGGCGCGATCAGGAGTTGAGCCAGGTCAAGTCGTATCAACACATGAGCCGCGACATTGAAGGCGGCGAAGACCTGGACAACGCCGGAGAATGGGTCGATCAGGCGCCGTACGGCTCCGTGTGGCGGCCCTACGTATCGCCGGATTGGGCGCCCTATCAGGATGGGCGCTGGATGTGGGAAGACTACTACGGTTGGACTTGGTTGAGCTACGATCCCTGGGGCTGGGGACCGTATCACTATGGCCGCTGGTTCAACAACGCCGGTTCCTGGTATTGGTATCCGGGCGGTTTGGGCGGGCGGATGTGGTGGCGGCCGGCCCTGGTGGGTTTCTTCGGCTGGGGCGGCTTCGGAGTGGGCTTCGGCTTCGGCGGTTATGGTTGGGTGCCGTTGGCGCCGTTTGAAATGTTCCACCCGTGGTATGGCCGCGGCTACTTTGGTGGCGGCCGGTGGGGCGGGTTCAACCAGTCGATGGGTCGCAACGGCAATATCGGCGATGTTTACCGCAATGCCCGGGTGGCCAACGGAGTGCACGGCACGAGCGCGCAGAACTTCGGACGCGGCTCGGTCGGGCGCGGTTCGACGGTGCCCGCTGGCGAACTAAGTCACGCCAGCGCAATGCACGGGCCGCTGCCGGTGACGCCGAGCCGGGAAAGTCTGCGGATGAGCGACCGGGCGTCGTCGAGCGCGCTCACCAGTCGCAGCGCACAGTCCGGCAATCAGCATTTCGTTGGTTCGCGCCAGACTTCAGCGACGAGCCGCACGTCCTTCGAACAGCAACGGCAGAGCATCTCGCAGGCGGTGCGCGGCAGCACTGCAACCGCCGCCGGCGGCGCGGCCCGGACGGCCGGTGCGGCAGGCGGGGCAGGGGACACGGCCCGGACTAGTTCAAGTGGCGTAAACAGCCAGGGCGGATGGCCGCGGGCGAATACGACAACGGGCACGGCCGGCAACCGGACTTCGACGGCGCAGAGCGCCGGCTCGGGTGCGGGCGCTGCGGGCCGCCAGACTACGAGCGATTCCCGCGGCGGGTGGGGTTCGTTTGGCGCGCCGGGCGGGACCCGGACTACGACGTCGACGGCCAACTCGGCGACACGCAGCAGCAGCGGCGGCGGATGGACTTCGTTCGGCGATCCCGGACGCAACGGCGGCGCCAGTGGGGCATCGAACTCCAGCGGTTACAGCACCAACGCCAACGGCAATGTCAGCGTGTTCCGCGGCGGCCAGAACTCGGGCGGCGTCACGGCGCATTCCAGCACCGGCTGGAGCACGGGCAGCAACGGGACCGAGCGTGGGTACGGCAGCCAGAGCACCGGCAATACGGCTCCGCGTTCCAGTGGAAGCTGGAGCACGGGCGGCGGCTCGAGCCAGCGCTATTCGACGCCTAGCGGCGGCAGAACGTATGGATCGTCTGCCCAGCGCTATTCGGCCCCGAGCGGCGGGTCGTATGGCGGCGGCCACGCGAGCAGCGGCGGCAGCAGTAGCGGC
>Ga0302319_10002510_pt1 | contig 39484 bp, 32 predicted proteins | sample Bog_T0_2_FD_203319 | JGI IMG/M metagenome (GOLD analysis project Ga0302319, IMG submission 203319) | Peat permafrost microbial communities from Stordalen Mire near Abisko, Sweden - Bog_T0_2 | ecosystem: Environmental > Terrestrial > Soil > Wetlands > Peat | place: Sweden: Abisko, Stordalen Mire... | reverse complement strand
AGCGGGGGTGCTCTAATTGGCTGTTTATAATCAATAACTTGCAGACGAGGGCCGCTACTAGTAGCGGGTTTGTCAATTTTCAGCAGCCGTCGCCGGGGCCGTTGGATGGTCCACAATCGCGCCGCCGGCATTGAAATCGACTACGGGCCGGAACGACTTTGACTGGTTGATTAGTGAGTGCTTGCGTCGATTAGAAAGGTGCTCAACCGGACGGGCAAGAAGGGGTTACTGATTTTCGTCTGTGAGCCAATGATTCCAAAGAGGCATGGCAGTAAGGCCTTACCCTTTTCCGCGAGCGCAAGGGCACAAACGAGTAAGACGCCGACCATCAAGACGAATACGGACGAGGTCTATGATTTGGGAACCTGAATCGGCCGCAAGCAGGCGTTTGCCGAAGTGGTGGGGCGGCTGCGGGAAGATTATCAGGCATCGTGCAACGTGCAAAGGGGTTGTCCCCTTTCCCACCTTTCCCAGATGACAACCTTCCGCGCCTATACTTCCCAATCTGAGTTTTATCCGGGAAATGCTGAGGCGTGCCGTCATGTAACCCCACTACGCGACAACCTCCAGAAGTGGGAAACCCGACAGCGCTAGGGTCATGTCTCGCAGATTCTTTGACAATCACCGGCCATTCACCGTGGCGCAGGCACTCGTGCCTGCCGTGTCGACACTCGTGTCGACGCTCGGCCGACACGACGCTTGGCCGGCGTTGTCAATCCTTGACTGAGACACTGCACTGGGGTCGGCTCGTCCTTCGAGGCTACCCCGCACGCCTGCTCTGCTTCCCGGATAATGAAGAAGACACCGTGACGGCGAAACTCACATATTTGGAAAAACTCGTTCGGCGCGCGCGCCGCCGCGCCAGCGTGCAGATCATCGCCGCAAGCGCGTTCCAGGCTCTGACGGCCGCGCTGGTAGCCGCTGCCGTGATGCTGATCGTTGGCACGAACCTCGTCGCCTGGTATCTGCCCCTGGTCGTTTTCGTAGTAGCGCTGGGAGCAATTCTCTGGATCCGTCGCCGCGCGCTGCCTCACGAATACGATACGGCCCAACGTCTCGACTCGCTCCTTCAGCTCGGCGATCTGCTCTCCTCGGCCTGGTATGCCGCGCGCCGCGCGCCCACGGCCCGCCTCGCTCCGGCGCTGCTGCAGGAGGCTGAATCGGCGGCCCGGCTGGCCGATCCCGCGCCAGCGCTGCGCTGGCGTTGGCCGCGCCAGGCACGCTGGACTGGCGCGCTGGCGCTGGCTGTGCTGGCGCTTCTCTTCCTGCGCTTTGGCATTCTGCGCACGCTGGATCTGCGCGCATCGGTGGTCCCGCTGGTGTTCGATACGTTCACCGGACAGGCGGCCAGCAACGCCAAAAAGCAGTCGGCCGCTGCCAAGCTGCCGCAGCCGTTTGACATTGGAGTGGACGCGCCGGGCGACCGCGTTGAAAAGCTTCCCGGCGACGAACTTTTGAAGGACTACGAAATCGCTGGCCAGACGGATGCGGGCAAGCCGGGGAACGCTCTGAGCCCCAACCCGCAGTCGCGGGAAGCGCCTGGCCAGGTGGATTCGCCCGACGATCCCAGCGAGAACGTCAACCTGCCGGATGGCGCGCAAGGGGCCTCGACCGGCGCCAACGATCGGAAGTCGAACGACGTGAAAGGCCCGCGCAAAGCGGCCTCGCGTCCGCCCGACAAACCGAATGGTTTGCTCGATAAAATGCGCGACGCGCTGGCCAGCCTGATGGAGAAAATGAAGCTCAACGGCACCGCCGGCGAGAGCCCGCAAAACGCGGCGGCGCTGGAAGGCCAGAAGCAGCCAGGGCAGCGTAAACCGGGCGAGAAAGGCAATCCCAGCCCCGGCAAACCGCAGGCCGGCGACCCGCGCGGCCAGGAGTCCGAGCAGCAGGCCGATTCCTCGCAGGCGGGCCAGAATTCGCAGTCCGATTCATCCTTGCAGCCGGGCGCCGAACAGCAGCGCAGCGGCGCCGGCAAGCAGGACGGCAACAAAAACACGGAGCTCGCCGAGCAAGCCCAGGCCATGGGCAAGCTCTCCGAATTGATCGGCAAGCGCAGCCTGAATGTGCAGGGCGAAATGATGGTCGAAGTGGAAAAAAGCAGCAACCCGCAGCTCCGCACGCCGTACCTGAACCGCGGCGCCACGCATGCCGAAGCGGGCGGCGATCTGAGCCGCGACGAGGTCCCGCTGCGGCACCAGGATTTCGTCCGGCGCTACTACGAGACGCTGCGGCGTGAGCCCGACAGCCTGCCTCCGGCGGCGCAAAAAGCACATTGAAATCACCGTGATTTCCGCTCGGCGCAATGTGCAGCGACCTTCGCTAAGTCCTTTAGAAAACCATAGATATGCGAAACCACAAAAACACCACGAAACACCGTATTTTCCCCGCGTAAACACGGTGTGTGCATGGTCCAATCGCGCGCTGCGCACGGTGGAACTTCGGTCCGCGCGCCCCGGACGGGCGAGATTTACTGACCCTCCTCAATCGTGACAGCGCCCGCAGGATTATCAGGAAGCGGCCGGCGAAAACGGCCTCTCCGCGCAGATGCAAGAAGCCACGAAGTTGTACAATTGAATGCCGAAAATCCGTTGTATACTCGGGTCGGCGAAAGGAGCAGGCTGTTCCCATGTTCGGTGACAAACCTCCCGAAGTTCTGATCGCCGGCGCCGGGCCGGTGGGTCTGTTTACGGCGCTGGCGCTGGCGCGGCGCGGGGTGACGGTGCGCATCGTCGATACGGGCGTGTGGGCCTGCACGCACAGCTACGCGCTGGCCCTGCAGCCGCAAACGCTGCCGCTGTTTGAGGATCTGGGCCTGTACGACCGCGTGATGCATAACTGCTATCGCGTGAATTCCATCGTCCTGGCCGATGCGGGCGGACCGCGGGCGCGCATCGCGCTCAACGCAGGCGACCCCAAGCTGTGCCTGGCGGTGCTGCGGCAGGATGTTCTGGAGAGTCTGCTGGAGCGCGCCCTGGGCGAGCACGGCATCCAGGTGGACTGGCGCCGGGAGGTCGCGCGGCTGGAACAAGGCGCGGGCAGCGTGCGCACCGGGATCGACCATTTTGAGAAGGAGTCGCGCGGCTACGTCATCGCCCATACCGAATGGGTGGTGGCCGGCTCGTCGACGACCGAAGTGCCGTACGTGGTCGGCGCGGACGGCTACAACTCGCGCGTGCGGCGGGCCTTGGATTACGATTTTCCCGAGGTCGGCCGGGCGCAGTATTATGCCGTGTTCGAGTGCAACACCGACGCCGATCTGCAGAACGAAATGACGGTCGTGCTGGGCGAGAAGACGGCCGATGTGCTGTGGCCGCTGCCGGGCGGAGATTGCCGCTGGAGCTTCCTGCTGCCCGGCCATTCCGATCCGCAAACGGAAGAGATCAAGGATGTTCTGGCCAATTCCGGCTTCGGCCACTTCCCCACCGAGCGCCTAAAGGACCGCGTGTTCCGCGGCGAGGGCAGCCGGGATGAGCTGCTGAGCGATGACAACCTGCGGCGGCTGATCAGTGAGCGCGCGCCGTGGTTCAAGGCCAAAATTAACGCCGTCAAGTGGCGCACCATCGTGCGCTTCGAACGGCGCCTGGCCACGGGCTTCGGCCACGGCCGGCTGTGGCTGGCGGGCGACTCCGCGCACCTCACCGGGCCGGTCGGCATTCAAAGCATGAACGCGGGACTGGCCGAAGGCCACGATCTGGCGGTGGCGCTGGCCGCGGTGCTGAGAGACGGCGCGCGGCCGTCGATCCTGGACGCTTACGGCCAGCGTTGGCTGGGCGTGTGGAGGGAATTGCAAGGCCAGACGCTGGCTCTGAAACCAGGCCCCTCGCCGCATCCGTGGGTCGTTGCGCACGCCAAGGATTTGCTCTCCTGCCTGCCGGCCTACGGCTCCGCGCTGGGCGCGATGGCGGGCCAGATTGGCCTGGCGACGGCGGCGGTGCAGGAGGCGGCCGAGGCTGGTTAGCGGCTCGACGCGGAGACAACCAGAGCCGACCGCTCCCTCACGGTTGCGGCTCTGAAACAGATGCCGGGTCGGACCCGGCTTTAAACCAGCTCAAGCCGAAGTTCGCGGCCCACGGCGAGGGCTGCTTTGCGCAGTGTGCTCAGCGTCACTGATTCGTACTCAGGATCGAGCAAACGATCGAGCGCGGCGCGGCTGGTGTGCATCCGGCGCGCCATCTCCGCCTTGGAAAACTGTTTCTCCTGCATGGCGGCTTCGATCTGCCGGGCCAGGGCGCGCTTGATGGCGGTTGCCGTGACTTCTTCGTAGATGCCTTCCTCGCGGAGCCAGCTATCGAAGGACGATCCGATATTCTTCTCTTTCATGTGCCCCTTCCCGTTTCCCCCTATTCCTTCTTTTCCGGCATTTGTGGATTATAACCCTCAGGCAGTCCCGCGATGACGTCTACACTTCGGCGCCCACAGGCGCTATCTTTCGATTTTTGGAACTTAGCGCCACTGGATCCCACCGATTGAAAGTAGTGGGAGGGATTTCCGAATGCAAAAAGCCCAATATATAGTACTGATCGTCACAGTCTCTTTGGTCGTTGTGGCATCGGTTGCCGAATTGAAGAGTCCTAGGGGCATGCCGATTGAGCAGCCTCACGACCATCGGGAGAGTCCCGTCCAATTCTTCAATACGGCGATGCTGAAGTTGGCGTTCCCGGGGATAACGATAACTCCAGCCGGGGCCTCTCCTGGCATATCACAGGACGGCGCCTAGGAGTGCCACGACCAAGGAGAAATGGGCCTTCAGTATCGCCTCGGGTCTGTCTCTGGATGCTCCAGGATGGACTTGTGGTAGTCGTCGATCAGTTTCTTCGCATTCAGATACTGCACCTCGACCTCCCTCGGAGTCGAGCCGTTGCCCAGTAGGCGAAGAACGGTTAGAATAAGTCGGAAAGTTTCATCGTCCATAAATATCTTCTTTATCTGTTAGCCACTATCCTAGGGGACCTCACTTTATCGGCGTTTTTTGTTTCGAGTCACCCTGCCACTTCTTGGTTATCCGTTCCTCTAGTGTAACAAAACGGTGCTTTGGGTCGCTATTGTCCGAAAGCGAACGTATTTCCAGATCAAACCACTTCTCCCCGACGTTAAACTGCAGGGTCTTCCACCGGTGGTTCCCATTATCCTTCTCCACGGATACCACCGACACTTGTTCGATTCGGGTCCTGGTCCATCCGCCGCCCGGTTCTTCTGCAATTTTTTTGTATTGTCCGGAGTTGTCATAGATTGATTGAAACAGCTCGTCCAGAAGTTCGAAATCACACTGACTGGATTGGTAAATAGAGATCGTTGCCGACTGCAGCTTTCCTCCATCGAAATATAGTTCCCCAAGCGGTTGGTCCCCTTGGAAGACGCTGACGAACTCATATTTGTCTAGGCTATCTGAGGAGGGAGCCTTCATGGTGCGCTCATCTGTGAGCGTGTAGGTCGCCAAGAGCCTAGCTAACACATAATCACGAGGCATTCCAATCTCAAGATCCCTGACACTCAGCGGCCTGCTTTCTGGCTGTTGGGCGAACAAAGAGCAGAAAAACATGGCCAATATGGGCAGAATTCCAAATTGGCACATGCAATGCGAGAAAGCTCGGAAAGAATCAGCCATGCGAAATATCGACATGAGATCATTGTGCGGCCGAGACCGCATGGAATCAAGGAGCCAGGAACTGGGACATTGGATTGGCAGACCATGATGTACTTCATGCAGTTTGTAAATCCGAGCGCCCGGCAGTCGCATCGTGCTACGAGTAGCAATCCCCTCAAACCAAGGTTTAGCCGGAAGGCAGGGCGTGGGACCCCGGTTCATCTACCGCTCAGTGTTCCCGACGCGGCGTGCGCCAGGCCCCCTGCTGGCCGGCCTCAGGCGCCGGTGATTTTGAAGGTCACGGCCTCGGGCGGCAGGACTGGTTTCTGGGCCGGCAGCTCGATGCGCAGGCCGGATTCGTCCTGCTTGAATTGCAGGCCACCCTCGAAGCCGAGCAGCTCGACGTGCTGCACCTTGTGCGGATTCTGCGGGCTCTTCGTGCCCAGCGGCTCGATCAGGACCGATTGCTCCGGCAGACCCATGCAGAAGGCAAACAGGGTCTCGCCTTTCTTTGTGAAGCGCACGTCGGCGGCGGAGAGATCCTTGCGCTGATTCTCGTTGAAATGCATCGTATCGCCTGCGGTCTTCGCCGCCGGGGCGGCGTTCGTGCCGTAGATTTTCCAGGGCCTGGTCGAGTAAATGCCTTCACTGTTAACGGCCATCCAGCGGGTGACGCCTGTGAGCACGTTCATTTCGTCGGCATCGAGCTCGCCCTTCGAATTTAACGGGAAATTCAGCATCAGGTTGCCGTTGCGGCTGACGATATCCACGAGCAGATCGATGACGACTTTGGCGGTCTTGTACTTCTGGCCTTTGTTGTAATGCCACTGGCCGACGCAGGTATCGGTCTGCCAGGGGGTGGGCCAGATGGTGTCGACCAGGCCGCGTTCAATGTCGAGCACGCACGTGCCGACGGCGGAGTCTTCGCGGCGCTTGCTGGTGTAGACCGTTTGCGGCACGCCGCCGTGCTTGCGAGCGCTCAGGTTGTACTGGTGGGCCACCAGCGAGAGGCCGTATTCCTCGAAGAAAATGGGGCCGTCGATGTACATCAGGTCGGGCTCGTAGTGGTCGATCAGGTCCTTGATGCGGTCGAAGTAGCGGCGCTTCCAGACTGCGGGCACGTTGACGGGGCTCCACAGATCTTCTTCGCCTTTGGCGTTGCGCGGCACCTCGTGCGTTTCATGATAGAGCGACGAATTGGCGGCGTTGGCGCCGTCGTAGGGCACGCCGGCCAGGGGACCGAACTTGTCGGCGCGGTGCGAGGTCTGGAACCAGTGGTAGCTGACGGCGAGGTGTTCGCTGACGGCGAACTTCAGCCCGTTGAGCCGCGCGGCCGCGGCGAACAGACCGACGATATCCTTCTTCGGACCGTTGGCGGCGGCATTCCAATACGGCTGGAACTTTGAGTTCCAGAGGTCGAAATTGTCGTGATGCACGCCCATGCTGCAGAAGTATTTGGCGCCGGCCTTGCGGTACAGCTCCAGGAGGTAATTGGCGTCGAAGTTCTCGCCGCGCCAGGCGAGCGCGAGTTCCTTGTAACCGACCTTCGAGGGATGGCCGTAGGTAGCCAGATGTTGCTTGTATTGGGGCGAGCCTTCCTGATACATGCCGCGGGCATACCAGTCGCCGAATTCGGCGCTGGACTGCGGACCCCAGTGGGCCCAGATGCCGAATTTGGCGTCGCGATACCAGTCGGGGATGCGGTAGTCGCGGAGCGATTCGCGGGTGCCTTTGAAGGGGCCGGGAGCGATTTCGAGGGCTTCCGCGGAAGGCTGCGCCGAGGCGCGTCGCAGGGCCGGAGCGGCGGCGGCGAGAACGCCGAGGGCTTGGCGGCGACTGATGATCATGAGAGGAACTCCTGTCGTGAGGGCATATAAAACGCCGGCAAGGTTGCCGAGAGGAAGCCTTGCCTGGCGCGGCGCGAAGGCAGTCAGCGGTGACTCTATCGCGCGGCGGAGGAGGTGTCAAGCCGCGGTTGTATATCATTGATTGGTGGTTACGCAATGCCATAGGATGGCTGGGGTTTGGGTAAACGTTTTTTGCGGCAGACCGCGGCGCGATCTGCATAGCGAAGGGGGCAGAGCGGAGTGAACGGTGCGAAGTGGGCGCCGGGGGCGGATGGCGTGGATCCTCGCCTGGTTCCGAAAAGACGGCTGGCGAGCGGCGCATTGATGCCGGCCATCGGGCTGGGCACGTTCGGCTCGGACCACGTTTCACCGGACGCGGTGGCCGCGGCCGTGATGGGCGCGGCGGCGGTCGGGTATCGGCATTTCGACTGCGCCTCGGTGTACGGCAACGAAGAGCGCGTGGGCGCGGCGCTGGGTGCGCTGAGGGCGGCCGGGATCCGGCGCGAGGAGCTGTGGATCGTTTCGAAATTGTGGAACGACAAGCACGGCGCAGGGGACGTCAAGGCGTCGTGCCGGCAAACTCTGACCGACCTGCGGCTGGATTACCTGGACATGTACCTGGTGCACTGGCCGTTTCCGAATTTCCATCCGCCGGGGTGCAGCGTGGACTCGCGCAGCCCGGACGCGCAGCCGTATATCCACGCGAATTTCATGCGGACGTGGCGGCAAATGGAGCAGTTGGTGGACGCGGGGTTGACGCGGCACATTGGCACGTCGAACATGACGATCCCGAAGCTGAAGCGGCTGCTCGCGGACGCGCGCATTCGGCCGGCGGTCAATGAAATGGAATTGCATCCGCATTGCCAGCAGCCGGAGTTGTTCGAATTCGTGCGGGGGCACGGAATCGAGCCGGTGGGCTATTGTCCGGTGGGGTCCCCGGCGCGGCCGGAGCGCGATCGCACGCCCGAGGACACGGTGGACATCGAGGACCCGGTGATCGCGCGGATCGCCCTGCGGCTGGGCGTGCATCCGGCGGTGGTGTGCGTGAAATGGGCCGTGCAACGAGGGCAGACGCCGATTCCGTTTTCCACGAAGCGCGCGCATTACCTGGGTAATTTGAAAAGCACCGTGAGCGCGCCGCTAACGGACGAGGAGATGCGGGCGATCGCGGGCATCGATAGAAAATGCCGGCTGATCAAGGGGCAGGTGTTCCTGTGGAAAGACGGGCAGACGTGGGAAGACTTGTGGGACCCGAACGGCGAGATCACTCCGCCGTAGCCGATCAGGCAGAGAGGGACGAAGCGATGAGCGAGACGCCGATTCAGATAAAAATGCAGGGCGCGTACCTGCCCGGCGACAGCACGACGGTGTTGAAGGAAGTCGCGGTGGCGGAACCGGGCCACGGCGAGGTGCTGCTGCGGATGAAGGCTTCGACGATCTGCGGCTCCGACATCCGCTGCATTTATCACGAGCACCTGGGCAAGGGCCCAGAGGGCTACCAGGGCGTCATCGCGGGGCACGAGCCGTGCGGGCAGATTGTCAAAACGGGGCCGGGCTGCCGGCGTTTCGGCGTGGGCGACCGCGTGATTGTGTATCACATCTCGGGTTGCGGAGTGTGCAACGACTGCCGGCGCGGGTACATGATTTCGTGCACCAGCGAAAAGTACCGGCGCGCCTACGGGTGGCAGCGCGACGGAGGGATGGCCGATTATCTGCTGGCCGAAGAAAAGGACCTCATCTATCTGCCGGACGAGCTGAGCTACACCGACGGCGCGCAGGTGGCGTGCGGCTTCGGCACGGTTTACGAAGGCCTCATGAAGATTGGGATCAGCGGCAATGACACGGTGCTGATCACGGGTCTGGGCCCGGTGGGACTGGCTACCGGCGCGCTGTGCCGCAAGCTGGGCGCGCATCGGATTATCGGGATCGACGTAATCGAGGAGCGGCTGCAACTGGCGCTGGATCTGAAGCTGTGCGATGAGGTGCTGAGGTCGGGCGCGGACAATGTCGGCGAGGTGCGGCAACTGACGGACGGCCACGGCGTGGAGCGCGCGGTGGATTGTTCGGCCAACGACACGGCGCGGGCGACGGCCATCCGCGCCACGCGCAAGTGGGGCAAGATCGTGATGTTGGGCGAGGGCGGGCGCGTCGAATTCAACCCGTCGCCGGACATCATTCACGATCAGAAGACGATTTTCGGATCGTGGGTCACGTCGACTTGGTTGATGGAGGAATTGGTGGAGCGGCTGGTAAGTTGGGGGCTGCATCCGGAGGCGCTGGTGACGCACCGCTTCGCGTTGGAGCGCGTGGACCGGGCGTACGCGCTGATGGCGGCGGGACGGTGCGGCAAGGTGGCGGTGTGTTTTGACGAGGAGTTGAAGACGCGGTAGCGGGGTGAGTTGGAGATTCACTGAATTAGGTCGAGCAAGACCGCTCTCTGCAGTCATTGCTCGGTCACAACGGATCGAAGAAACCGCTCCCTTTGGTCACGGCTCGGTATTCAAATGAGATCACCGCCAGGCTGCTCAAAATCAAAAGAGACCGTTTGCGTTGTGCGGGCGTGACCTTTATCGGAGTGCCGATGTTACCGCGAGTTTATCCGATTGTCGATACCGCGACCCTGGCCGCATGCGGGCTGGATGCGGGGGAGTTTGCGGTGGCGCTGCTGGATGGTGGCGCGCGGTTGCTGCAGTTCCGTCACAAGGGCGCGTATTCCGCCGAGAGATTCGAAGAATTGCATCGCGTGGCGGCGCTGTGCCGGGATGCCGGCGCGCAGTTGATTGTCAACGACCGGGCCGATCTGGCGGCGATTCTCGACGCGGGTCTGCACGTCGGCCAGGGCGATTTGTCGCCGGAGGTGGCGCGCGGCGTGATCGGCACGGCGCTGCTGGGGCTCTCGACCAACGGAGTGGAACAGATGCGGGCCGCGGCTCGGGAGCCGGTGGATTACGTCGCGCTGGGCCCGATTTTTGCGACCAGTTCCAAGCCGGACGCGGATGCGGCGGTGGGACTCGAAGTGTTGAAAGCCTGTCGTGCGTTAACCGCGCGGCCGTTGGTGGCGATCGGCGGCATCACGCTGGAGAACGCCGCGCAGGTGCTGGAGGCGGGCGCCGATGCGGTGGCCGTGATTCGTGGATTGCTGCCGGAGCTGAGCGATGGCGCCGCGCCGCGGTCGCGAGACGTGCGGGCGCGGATGGAGGAGTGGATCCGGAACATCGGGACATGAGAAGCGCATGAGCGCGGGGCATGAACGCGGCGCAGGCGGCTGCGCAATTGTGGTAGCTTCGATTTACTCCTGGCTGCACTTTTCGCTGTACGCTGAGATATTGTGCCAGCGCCGGCGTGCTGCCACTTTTTCACCGGGCACCGAAGATGGAGCGACTGGGAGGGGTGACGTGGCGGCGTGGTCCTCAGCGCACGGTCCGTGGCACAGGGAGTGGCGAGCGACGCTCGCGTAACGGGGCGGGGAAGCGGCGGAGACGAAATGAGGTTTGACGGATGAACCTGTTTGCAACGAAATCGCTGGCTACGATTCAAGCCGAGGCGGGCAATGATGCGCACGGCCTGAAGAAGACTCTGGGGCCGCTGCAACTGATGGCGCTGGGGGTGGGGGCGATCATCGGTGCGGGCCTGTTCTCGCTCACCGGGATCGCAGCGGCCAACAACGCTGGGCCGGCGGTCACGTTGTCTTTCGTCGTGGCGGCAATCGGATGCGCTTTTGCCGGGCTGTGCTACAGCGAGTTCTCGACGATGATCCCCATCGCCGGCAGCGCCTACACCTATTCCTACGCCACGATGGGCGAGTTGCTGGCCTGGGTGATCGGCTGGGACCTGGTGCTGGAATATGCGGTGGGCGCCTCGACCGTGGCCGTGAGCTGGTCGGGGTATCTACGGTCGCTGCTGCTGGACTGGGGCATCGACCTCGATCCGAGGTGGATGAATTCACCATTTTCGACGATCAAGCTGGCGGGGGGCCAACAGGTGCACGGCATCGTCAACCTGCCGGCGATCTTCGTGGTCGTCTGTGTTTCCACTCTGCTGATCATCGGCATTCAGGAGTCGGCCCGCGCCAACGCGGTGATCGTCGCCTTGAAAGTCTCGGTCGTAATCCTGTTCATCCTGTTCGGTTGGGCCTACATTCAGACCCGGAACTACCATCCCTACATCCCGCCCAACACCGGCCAGTTCGGCCACTTCGGCCTCAGCGGCATTCTGCGTGGGGCAGGCATCGTCTTCTTCGCCTTCATCGGCTTTGACGCGGTCTCCACGGCAGCCCAGGAGGCGCGCAATCCGCAGAAGCACATGCCCATCGGTATTATCGGCTCGCTGGCGCTGTGCACGGTACTGTACGTTCTGTTCGCGCACACGCTCACGGGCATCGTCCCGTTCCGGGAACTGAACACCGAAGCGCCGGTCGCGGTGGCGGTGAACTACACGGGCCTGCACTGGTTGATGACGGCGATCAAGCTGGCGATTCTGGCGGGCTACACGTCGGTGATTCTGGTGATGCTGCTGGGTCAGAGCCGGGTCTTCTACTCGATGTCGCACGACGGGCTGCTGCCCAAGCTGTTCTCCGACATTCACCCGCGTTTCCGGACTCCCTATCGCAGCAACTTGCTGTTCATGTGTTTCGTGGGCCTATTTGCGGCCTTTGCGCCGATCCAGATTGTGGGCGAGATGACCAGCATCGGCACGCTGTTCGCATTCGTCCTGGTCTGCGCCGGGATCCTGGTGATGCGCCGGACGCATCCCAACCTGCACCGGCCATTCCGCACGCCGCTGGTTCCTCTGGTGCCGATCCTGGGAATCCTGTCGTGCCTGGCGCTTATGTTCGGGCTGGGGCTGAGCAACTGGCTGCGGCTGTTTGTCTGGATGGCGATAGGGATGATCGTGTACTTCACCTACGGGCGGCACCACAGCCATCTGAATCGGCCGAAACCCTAGTGTCGTGTCTCAGTCAAGGATTGACAACGCTGGCCGAGCGTCGACACGAGTGTCGACGCGGCAGGCGCGAGTGCCTGCGCCACGGCGAGTGGCCGGTAATTGTCAGAGAATCTGCGAGACATGACACCAGCGCGTGCGGCGGGCGCTCGGTGATACGCTGAATTGAAGTTTGTTCAACCGCTGAAAAGCCCCCCGAAAGGAACCGTTCTCACTATGACCAGGCGCGTTGTTACCGTCGTGTTCGTAGGCCTCCTGCTGTGCTGTCTGACTGTCGTTGCCGCCGACAAGCCCGACTTCAGCGGCAACTGGAAGTTGAATGTCGAGAAGAGCGATTTCGGCCCCATGCCCAAGCCGGAGAAGGCCGACTACACGATCGTCCACAAGGATCCCGAGATGAACGTCAAATCGGTCGCCGTGGGCTCGATGGGCGAAATGACGAACGAGGTGAAGATCCTGACGGATGGCACCGAGTTCACGAACACCGTCCGCGGGCAGGAAGTCAAAGGCACCGCGAAATGGGATGGCAAAACGCTCGTCGTTACCCAAAAGCTGGAGATTCAGGGCACCGCCATCACGTTCGTCCAGAAGTGGACTTTGTCGGACGATGGCAAGTCGATCGTGCAGGAAGTCAACATCTCGACGCCGCAGGGCGAGGTGGCGCAAAAGGCGGTCCTGGACAAAGTCTGAACGAAGCGCTGAGTGGGCTGCCGCGGCGCTGGAATGAGTTGCACCGGCGGGCGCGCGGGCCGAATCTGAACAAAGAACATGAGCACGACGGCCCGAGCGCTGCGCCGCTTCGAGCGCGAATCGCACCAGTACCGGTTTCTTGAAACATTCATTGTCGTCTTCGTTGTGATCCTACTGATCTCGAATCTGGTGGGCGCGAAGATCATTGCCCTGGGCAGTCTGCGCTTCGGCGGGGCACAGATTCTGTTTCCATGCACGTACATCTTCGGCGATATTTTCACCGAGGTGTACGGCTACGCGGGCTCGCGGCGGGCGATCTGGCTAGGTTTTTTCGCTTCGATTCTGATGGCTCTCATCTGCGCCGCGATCGTGGCGCTGCCGGCGGCGCCGGAGTTTCACGAACAGCGGGCCTACGAAGTCGTGCTGGGGGTGGTGCCGCGGATGGTGGCGGCGAGCCTGATCGCGTATCTGTGCGGCGAATTCGTCAACTCGTATACGCTGGCGAAAATGAAAATCCTGACGCGCGGCCGGCACCTGTGGACGCGCACGGTCGGGTCCACCGTGACGGGCCAGTTTGTGGACTCGATCGTATTCATGCTGGTGGCCTTTCTGGGCAAGGAGAGCCTGGCGACGATTTTCACTCTGATCTGGTCGGGGTATCTGTTCAAGGTGGTGTATGAGGTGGTGGCGACGCCGCTGACTTACTGGATCGTGAACAGCCTGAAGCGGCTGGAGGGCGTGAACGTTTTCGATGTGGACACGAACTTCAGCCCGTTCGCGTCGGGCAGCGAGGGAGCGGCGCTTGTTCCATTAGGCGAAGATTTCACGAAAGCGGCGTTGGAACCGGGCGCGGACTAAAGCCGTTGTAACGGAGGCAGGCCGGGGCACATCTCACCGTCCGGGAATGGTCCAGTTCGGGGTAAACTGGAGACAGGTACCAGCATCGGGGAGCATCAGGTTTAAACGTATGCAATGGAAAGAGATTAGTCTAGCCATCCTCGCCGGATCGCTGGTCTTGGGCATCGGCGGGAGCCTGGCGGCCTTTCAGGACGAGGTGAACGACAAGCCCAAGGACAAGAAGGACAACGGCTCGAAGCGGGAGACGCTGGCCAAGCCGATGACCGAGAAGGAAGCCAGGCGCAAGGCGGAGAAGCTCAAGAAGGAGCTGATGACGCCTTACAAGAAGTGGCTGGACGAAGACGTCATTTACATCATCACGGATGAAGAACGCAGGGTCTTCAAGAACCTGAGCACGGACGAGGAGCGGGAGCAATTCATCGAGCAGTTCTGGCTGCGGCGCGACCCGACGCCGGACACGGTGGAGAACGAGTTCAAGGAAGAGCACTACCGGCGCATCGCCTATGCCAACGAACGCTACGCATCGGGCATTCCGGGCTGGAAGACGGACCGCGGCCGCATTTACATCACCTACGGACCGCCGGACGAAATCGAGTCGCACCCCTCGGGCGGCTCCTACGACCGGCCGATGGAAGAAGGCGGCGGACAGACGGCCACCTACCCCTTTGAGCAGTGGCGCTATCGCTACCTGGAGGGGATCGGCACGAACGTGATCATCGAATTCGTCGATACGACGATGAGCGGCGAGTACCACATGACGATGGACCCGTCGGAGAAGGACGCGCTGCTGTACGTGCCGGGCGCGGGCCTGACGATGAACGAGCAGTTGGGCCTGTCCACTAAGACGCAGCGCTTCACCCGCACCGACGGCACTCACCTCGGCACGGGGACCGATCCGCTGCCCGAGAGCATGGACGAATTCACCCGCCTCGAGCGGTTCGCGGCGCTGCAGAAGCCGCCGGTCATCAAGTTCAAGGACCTCGAGGCGGCGGTGACGACGAAGATCACCTACAACGTGCTGCCGATGCTCGCGCGGGCTGACTTCTTCCCGGCGACGTCAAGCTCGGTGATGGTCAACATCACGCTGCAGTTCAACCGCAAGGACCTGCAATTCAAGCAGACCGACAACGTTTCCAAAGCGGCGGTGAACATTTACGCGCGCATCACGACGATGTCGCGGCGCGTGGCCAACGTGTTTGAAGACCCGGTAACGGTGGAAGTACCGAGCGCGATGTTGCAGGAGGCGAGCCAAGGGGTGAACGTGTACCAGAAGTCGGTGCCGCTGGCCCCGGGCATTTACCGGATCAACATCGTCGCCAAGGATATCGTCGGCGGCAACATGAATAATTACGAAATGGCGCTGAACGTACCGCGGCTGGAAGACGACCGGCTGATGACGAGTTCGCTGGTGCTGGCCGACACGTTGGAGAAGGTGCCGACGCGCAACATCGGCACGGGGCAGTTCGTGATCGGCTCGACGAAGGTGCGGCCGAGGGTGGGCGAGAGTTTCAGGCGCGACGAGAAGATGGGCATCTACATGAAGATTTACAATCTCGGCGCCGACGAGAAAACGCACAAAGCGCAGGGCGACGTTACCTACGAGATTGTGAAGGCTGGGGACAACTCGAAGGTGATCGATTTCACGGAAGATCTGACCAGTCTGGAGGGTTCGGCCTCGCAGATGACGATTGAGAAGTTGCTGCCGCTGCAGGCACTGGAACCAGGAAGGTACATCATCCGGCTGAAGGTGAACGACAAGGTACGCAATCAGTCCTTGACGCAGTCGGCTGAGTTTTCTATAACGGCCTTGTAGGGGCCGGAAGGAATTGAGCCGGGGCCAACGCCAACGCTGGCTCCGGAGGAGACAGGGATGCTCCGCATTGCCGGCATCGCCTTGATCGGCGTTCTCTTTGGAGGCGCCGCGAGTGTGCAGGGCGGCGGGATCAGGCTGCTCGGCGCGATTAACGGAGTTGTGCGCAATCCTTCGGGGATGCCTCAGCCGGGCGCGGTGGTTCTGCTGGAGACGCGGAACGAACGCGTGATCGCGCGCACGCAAACGAGCGTGGATGGCCGGTTTCACTTCGAATCGCTCAGCCCCGACGCGTACACGGTCCGCGTGTGGGCCTCGACGTTTGTCCCGGCCAGCCGGCAGAACGTGCCCGTAAAAGCCGGGATGGAGAGTCTGCTGGCTGTACAACTGGCGAGCTTCTTCTCGAGCATTGAAGTGGTGTCAACGCTGCCTGCGGGCGGCGGCCTGGTGAGCGACGACTGGAAATGGGCGATGCGCAGCGACCCGGCGCTGCGGCCGGTGTTGAGGATGTCGCCGAGTCTGCCGGATTTGCCGGGGGTGAGCAGTTCGGAGCGGGTCGAACGGATGATGCGCGGCGTGGTCCAGCTTTCGGGCGGTGAGACGGACCCGGATCTGGGCAGCGGTTCGAGCAACCTGGGGACGTCGTTCGCGCTGGCGACATCGGTATTCGGATCGCGGGAGCTGCAATTCAGCGGCAACGTGGGCTACGCCCCATCCACCGGCGCTCCGACCTCGGTGTTCCGGACGCGCTATTCCAACCCGGGCGGAAACCTGCCGGCGCCGGACGTGGAATTCACGATGCGGCAATTCGGATTACGGCAATCGGTGGGCCAGTCGCTGGTGTCCGGGGCGGGCGCCTCGCAGGGGCTGCCGACGCTGCGCAGCTATTCGATGAATCTGCAGGACCACCAGGCAATCGGCGACCATTTGCGGCTGGAATACGGGCTATTGCTGGAGGCGGTGGACTTCATCGATCATTTGAATCTGGTGAGCCCGTACGCCAAGTTGGACTACGATCTGGCCAGCAAGGGAGCGCTGGAGATGGCGTTCAGCGCCGGCACATCGGGATCCGAGATGCGCACGTCGATGGCCGGGCTGCCGCAGACGGATGCGCTCGCGGATCTGACCTCATTTCCGCGCGTCTCGCTGCTGGATTCGCAGGCGCGGGTGCAGCGGGCGCGGGATTACGAAGGCGGGTACCGGTATGGGCTGGGGAAGACGACGGTGCGCGCCACGGCCTATCGGGAGTTCCTGTCGAACCAGGCTTTCATGGTGTCCGGGGACACATCGAAGGTGCCGTCGACGGATCTGTTGCCGGATATCGGGTCGAATTCCTCGATTTACAATTTCGGCAACTTCGCTACGTCGGGCTATCTGCTGTCGGCCACGCGCCCGTTGAGCGACCAGTGGAGTTTTGGGGCCAGCTTCGGCCAGGGCGGTGCGCTGCACACGGACAAATCGCTGGGCCTGACGGATTTCGAATCCTTGCGCAGCGGGGTTCGAATGAGCCCGACGAAATGGTATTCGACGCGGCTCAATGGGACGCTGCCGGGCAGCGGCACGCACGTCTCGATGGCCTACATCTGGACGCCGACCGGGCAGGTGATTCCAACGCACACGTTTCTCACGCAGGAGTGGCAGCCGAGCATGGGCCTTAACTTCCAACTGCGGCAGCCGCTGCCGGCTATCACCGGGATGGGCGGACGGTTCGAAGTAACGGCCGAGGTGCGCAATCTGCTGGCGCAGGGCTACGTGCCTGTGCCGTCCAGCGATGGGCGGAACATGCTGCTGGTGCCATTCCCACGCTCGCTGCGCGGCGGCTTGAGCTTCATCTTCTAATTTGTCTTCAATTTCAACTGCTCGATCTTGGTGCGGCACGCCGCGGCCTGGGGAGCGATCTTGCAAGCCTCGGAAATGTTTTCCAGGGCCGCACTGAAGAGACCGAGATGTTCTTCTGCGATCCCCAATTGGAAGCGCGTAAGGAAATCGCGCGGCGCGGCGGCGAGCGCCTGTTGAAAGCAAGTCCGGGCCGCGGAATAGTCGCCGCGCGCCAGGTGGCACAGGCCCAGATCGCGGCGCGCGAGCGTGTTGTGGGGGTCGCGGGCCAACAGAGCGTGCAGGATGGAGGCGGCCGCGTCGAAACGCCGCTCGGCGAGCAGCAGGTTGGCATTCTCATACAGGCGGATTTCGGCGACGCGATCCTTCGGATCGGGGCCGGCGTTGCCCGCGCTGCCCGCATGGCTTGCGCCAGGCCGCGGCGCGGCTGCGAGGTAGCCCAGCGATGTCAGCAGGGCACGCGTCGCCGGCGCAACGCCGGGCGGCGCGGTTGGCGCGGCGGGCGGCTTGCGCGCCAGCAGTTTTGCGAGTTCGCCGCGCAGCAGTTTGGCTTCCGTCGCGGCGTGGGCCGGAGCGCTGCCTAGCAGGTTGTTCAGCTCGCGCGGGTCGCTCTGCAGGTTGTAAAGCTCCGGCCTCGGCGCCTCGATGTACTTATACGCGGCCAGGCGCAAACTGCGCAGCGGAGCCCATCCGAAAGCATCGTGCGTGTAGAGCGTCTGGCTGTAGACGGCGTGCGGGGCGGGCGCTGCGGAGTCGATCTCCCTTAACAGACTCCGGCCTTCAAAGGAAGGTGGCGCGGGCACGTGCAGGAGATCCAGAATCGTCGGCGCGACGTCGATCAAGCAGGCGTTCTGACTAACGCGCGGCGGGCGGACTCGCGCGGGCTCGGGCCAGTGCACCAGCAGCGGCACCGCCAGCGTGGATTGGTAGAGGAAGTAGCCGTGGGTCGCTTCGCCGTGCTGGTCGAGTCCTTCGCCGTGGTCCGACAAGAGCACCACCAGCGAGCGGTCCCACCATCCACCCTGGACCAGCGCGTGTTTGAACCAGCCCAATTCCCGGTCCACGTATTCCAGCTCCGCATCGTAGCCCGATACGCCGCTGGGCCGGGCGCCGGGTGGAATGGCGTACGGCGTATGCAGGTCGAAAAGGTGGACGAAAACGAAAACGGGCTGGCCGCGCTGCGCGCTCAGCCAGCGCTCGGCGGCGCGCACCACCAGCGCCGCGGGCCGGCGGTCGCGCACGGCGTAGCGGTTCGCGGCGTCGCCGGTGAAGAACATCGATCCCGACAGCGGAGAAAAGGCGTCGAAGCTGAAGGGGCTGTCGTAGAGGTCGAAGCCCTGGTCCAGGCCCATCTGGCGTTCGAGGAAGACGCTGCCGATGAACGCGGCGGTCTTGTAGCCCTGCGAGCGCAGCACGGAGGCCAGGGTCACGGCGCCCGGCGGCACCGGCTGGGCGTTCTCCTCAATCCGGTTTTCGAAGGGATAAGTCGAGGTGAAAAGCGAGGCGTGCGAGGGCAGCGTCAGCGGAACCTGCGCATCCACGGCCGTGAACACAGTGCCCGGCTGGGCGTAGGTGTCGATGTTCGGCGTGTGAATGCGCGTGTAGCCGTAGGCGCCCACGTGGTCGGCGCGGAGGGTGTCGATGGAAATCAGGATTACCGGCGTGGGCGGCTCACTCCCCGGCCCGGCGCCCGGCTGCGCCAGGCAAACCACGGCCGCAATGCAGACGAGCAGCAGCGCGTTCCAACCGCGAACAGGCGAGCCTGGTACATGCATTGGCAGCTTCGGCTGAGACGATTCTAGTGTAGTGTCTCAGTCAAGGATTGACAACGCCGGTCGAGCGTCGACATGAGTGTCGACGCGGCAGGCACGAGTGCCTGCGCCACGGTGAATGGCCGGCGATTGCTAAAGATTCTGCGAGACATGACACTAGCGCGCGGCGGCGGCTCGGCGCGGGATTGCGCGGGCCGGCGAAGGTGCATGACAAGGATTCGAAAAGAATATTCGCTTGTTTTTGAAAGGGTTGGGAAGACGGAGCCGCGGCGGGCCTTGCGCCGGCGGTATCGTCCGAGCGTCCGAAGGGGTCCGGCTTTCCGATCACCCTGCCGAGTATCCACAGTTTTATCCCCGTTCGACCCACCCGCTCAGTTTCGAGCGTACCTTCCCCCGAGCCGGACTCCCCTTCGGATGAACTCTTCAAGACGACCAGGCACACGACACACGCAGCGCGCTCGCGACGGCGGCGCGAGCGGACGGGATGATTTCAGAAAGCGATGGAGGGGGCTACTTGCGCATGCCGCGGTTGGGGCTCTTCAACTGCTGCTGGCGCTTCTTGATCTTCTTGCGCTTGGGCTTGTGGATGATGAATGTGCCGGAGCCGATGTACTCGGCCTGGTAGAGATTGGCGTTGATCTTTTCGGCCACGGGGAAGAGGAACCTCCGACGAGTCTAGGTAAACAACCAGTTTAGCGCAAGCGGGGCGGGTGGCGCAGTTCTGTACTCTGAAGAGAGCGCGGCGCGAAGCGGCGCACACCCGGCAGCGGGCGGAGAGAAGCGTGAAAAACCCAATGCGAAAACTTTTGGCCGGCCGCGTCAGCGCGCTGTGGCTTGTGGTTGCGATCGTGGCCGCGTGCGCCTGCGCCGCCGCACCAACTTTGTTTGCGCAACCCGCTGCCGCGCAAGCTGTGTCCGCCCCTGCCGCGCCACCGGTGTCCGCGCAACCCGCTGCCGCGCCTGCCGCGCAGGCCGTTCCCTCGGCCGAGCAGGTGCGCAAGATTCTCACGCAAATCTCGGAGATCACAGGCATGGCGCTGAAGCGTCCGGTGCCGATCACGGTGATGAACAAAGAGGAGTGGGGGCGTTGGGTCGACGACCGCATGCGCGAAAGCGTGAAGCCCGAGGAGTTACGGGTCGAAGAGACAGCCTTGAAGATGTTCGGCTTCGTGCCGGCGGATTTCGACTTGCGCGCGGCAACGGTGGACCTGATGACGGAGCAGGCGGCGGCGGTCTACGATCACAAGGCCAAGCGCATGATCATCGTGCAGGGCGCGGCTCCGGACGAGATGCAGGAGGCCGTGCTGGTGCACGAGCTGTCGCATGCGCTGGCCGACCAGCATTTCGACATGCACCGTTTCCTGGACAAAGGGCCGCGTTCGGACGAGAGCGAAGCGGCGCGGCTGGCGGTGGTCGAAGGGCAGGCGATGTGGATCATGCTGGAGGCGATGCTGAACCGCAGCGGCCAGTCGCTGAAGAAGAACTCGGCGGTGCTGGAACTGATGCTGCCGGCGATGCGCGACATGGCCGCGGCGCAATATCCGGTCTTCGGCAAATCGCCGCTGTACCTGAAGGAGAGCCTGCTGTTTCCCTATTCGGCGGGGCTGAAGTTCCAGCAGGCGGTGGTGGAAAAGATGGACCGCGAAGCCTTCGCCGCGGTGTTGCGGGATCCGCCGCGCAACACGCATCAGATCATCCATCCGGAGCTATACCTGGCGCATGAGACGCCGGCCATGGTCGAGCCGCCGGAATACGAACAACGGGACAAAATGAAGAAACTGACCGACGGCGACATCGGCGAGATGGACGTCCACGTGTGGTTCGAGCAATACGGGTCGAAACAGGACGCCGACAAGCTGGCGCCGGCGTGGCGCGCAGGCCGTTTCGAGTTGACGGAAAACCGGGCCACGAAAAAGCCGCTGCTGCGCTGGGCCATTCTGTGGGACTCGCCCGATTCGGCGCGCCAGGCGTTTGCGCTGTACCAGCAAGTCGTGGAAGGCAAGAGCCAGGGTCTGGTTTGGAAGCAGCGCACGGACGCGCTGGCGGAAGGCAGCAACCAATACGGCGGCTTGCGCATCCGATGGGAAGGAGCGAGGACGGAGGGGCTGGAGGGTTTACCATAAACGGCCGATCGCGTTACTCTGAGTAGAGCCGTTTGCAGAACCGGTCCGTCAATTCAAATTGAACCTATGATCACCAGACGTCAATGGATGGGAGTGGCCCTCGGCACGGCAGCCGTGGGTCTGGATCTGGAAGCCGCCGCGCCGGTGCCTCGCAAGGCGCCGGAACTGACCGTGATGCTGAACAGCAAGGAGCAACTCCTACTCAGCAAGTACCGCGGGAAGCTGGTCGCGCTCGAGTTCTTGCTCACGACCTGCCCGCACTGCCAGCGCTGCTCGGGCATCGTCGAGAAAATGTACAAGGAGTTCGGGCCGCAGGGATTCCAGCCCATCGGTGCGGCGATCAACGACAACGCCCAGGCGCTGGTGCCCGAGTTCATCATCAAACTCGGCCTGACCTACCCGGTCGGCGTCACGCCGCGCGAAATGGCTTACGATTTCCTGGGCTTCAACCCCAACGATCCCGCCTCCGGCCCGTTGCTCATGCCACAACTCGTCTTCATCGACCGGAAGGGCATTGTCCGCGCCCAATACCCGGGCGACGACAAATTCTTCAAGGAAGCCGAAGAGACGAACATGCGCAACCAGATCGAGGCGCTGCTCAAGGACAGCGGTACGACGAAAACCTCTTCCTCGAAGAAATCCGCGGCACAGAAGTAGCCCCGGCCGCCAGGGGGGTACTCACAACCCCGGCCCCGTTCGTGTGTCGTTGCGCGGCGCACGTCGCCACTCCGCCGCCCTGTTCCTCCCGCGGGTGAAACTGTCCGCGCGCCAGCGCCGTGCCTGAAAGCACAGCGACGGCAGCCGAACCTAGAGTGCGGATTCTGGTAACATCGGCTCTGATTTATAGCCGCCCGAGACGGCCGGCGTCATTTCACCGGAAGGTATTAAAGGCCCGAAAACAGTAGACACTAATAAGACGTTCTGGCCCAGGTCACGTACCATGCCTGGGCCAGAGGTCTTCATACTGCTGTCAGCAAGCACGCCGGCGTGCGCCGGCCGTCTGTCGCGCCGAATCAGGCTGGGCGCGGGGTGAATCGATACGCGGGCCGCGGCCCAGCGGAGTAGTTAGTAGCCCGACTTGAGATTGAGCTGAATCAACTCCCACCCTCCCAGCTTGTCCTTTGTCGGATCCGTCTTCAGGTTCATCGGATTCGCAGTTCCGACATACAGAATGTTGTTTACGGGAAGCAAATTGCGGATGCCGTAATTCAGATAATTTCCCAAGCCCTGGTCGTTGTCGAAAAAGGCCGGGCTGGAGGCGCTGTTGAAGTAGGCGAGGTTGGCGCCAAAGGGAATGACTGTGCCGAGGCCTAGCGCGCCGAGATCGATCGATCCCGGCGTCAGCCCCATAATTGCTTCGACGCTGGGAGCGACTTCGTTAAAGACATACGCCCAGTTCATGGTTCCAACCCACAGCCTGTTATTCCAGACGGCCATCGACCAGATGTAATTGTTGAACGGGTTGTCGATCCCGCTCGTGCCATATAGCGGCGTCGCGTTCATGTTGTTAGGCACGATCGTCCAGGTTTGGCTCGCCACCTGATACTGGGTCAGCAGCGGTTGTCCGTAAAGCAGGTCGATGTGGGCTTGGCGTTTCACATCGAGGTTCGATCCGCTGAAAATCACCGCTGCCCGTTGGGTGGCCGCGAGCAGGGTAGCCATCGCTGTGGAGGAACTGGGAGTGCCGTAGGCTTTCGCGGCAGCCACGGTGGCCTCAAACGGCACGTGCATCGTACCCCAGTACAGGTGGCCTTCGTAGGACTGCATCGCGCCGCCTCCGTAAGTGGACGCGATCACGGGGTCCGGCTCGTAGTCGGTTGCCTTCCACAACGTCGTCCATAGAGGAGCAGCGGAAGTGATCGCGGGGAGCTTCCCGCTGGTGGGGATTACCGGACCCATGACCAGCGATGCGTATTGGTACGCGCCGGCCACTTTGCCCGGCCAGGTGGTGGCGTACAGCCGGCCCTGATGCGCAGTAATGTAGGCCCCTTCGCTGGGCAGCAAGCCGACCAACGTGAACGCAGGGCAGTTGTGGCACGTAATGACCGCATTCCCGTTGACCGGTGTCTTGTAGTCCTGAACGCCCGAGTAGAGCAAAACGCTTCCGCCGGCTTTGCTGCTGTTGGGGTTGTTGGCGCTATTGCCCACGGCCGTATAGATACCGTTCCCCGAGCTCCCTTGATAGGTGACGAACTGGCGGATGTCGGAGTACAGGGGCAGGCTGAAGCTGCCGATGTAGGCGTGGGTGGCTGCGTTGAAGACGAACAGATTAATGCCCATGGCCGATTGCAGCGCCGGCCCCGCCAACACGACCATGTCCGGCGTGCCTTTGGGGTTCCCACTCAGCCCTCCGGGCAGGGTGGCCGCGGATCGCAGGCCGGCTGTGGCGAACAGACGTGGGTCAACGGTGTTTGGCAGCCAGCCCGCTTTTGCCGGAGTTGCAGGCGGGGGAGGCACTCCCGGTGTTACATCATGCAACCCGGAGGAGGAGTTATACCAATAGATCCTAGCCGGACGGAGATCACCAGCCGCCGCGAGGCCGCCGTAAAGGGGATCCCAGGCGCTCGATCCGAATTCGCATGCCCAGGCGTTGTCGGGCGTGGTGTATCCCGATCCCGACATGCCCAGAAGCGAGCCCTGCGCCGTGCACAAGGTATTAGACATCGTGCCGAACCAGATGTCGCTGCCTCCGCTACCCGCCGAGGTGATTCCCCAGAGGTAGGATTGGTTCACCTTGGGCTGGCCGTTCGTGGTCCGGATGCAGTTTTTTGCCTGCACCGGCACTCCCATGAAACCATCGTCAGGTACTAGATTATTGCCGATGCCATAGTAACAGGCGTCTGCCGGAGCCTTTGCCAGCAGTTTACTGTTGGCGATGGGAACCGTAGGCAGGCTGATAGTTCCGCTGGGCAGCGCGATCTGGGGCGCCGCGGTTTGAGCCTGCGCGACCGTTAAATCGACAGCCGCAAGCAACGATAGAGAACAAAGCATGCACAGCGCTCGCACGGATGCAGACTCCGGTCGGCACGCAGCACGTTTGGACAGGCGTTTCCACGCACTGTTCTCAATACACATACACATCTCCTCTCGCCGGAGTAGCCGTTCCGGCGCTTCATCTTTCAATCGTCAACGCTTCGCCTCAAACTCCCCCGCCGCAACGGGAGCAGCCAGTAGCTGGCATTCAGGACAGATCGATGCCGGCCAGGATAGAGTCTTCTCCACCGGCTATCTCTTGGCTCAACATGGGTCATTATTCTATTGATAAAAAGAGATGTCAAGAACATAAGATAGAAATATCTGAAACTCCTGTGATAATCTTTCCGAGCCGTTTCGTTGCGCCCGACAGAAGATTGCCCGGCATGCCTTTCTCAAGGGTCGATTCAGCGTCTGGAACGGGTACTCCCGCGCGTCGGCGAGAGCCGGCATGACGCCGTCCAGTGTCCATGATGGAGCAATCGGCGGGATTGAATTCCGATGAAAGCGGGTTGCAACGAACCTGGAAACAGTGGCACGGCAGGCGGGGGTTGCTGGACGATGCCCAGATGGTACAAGCCCCGGCTGACGACCGGAACTTCGCTCATTAGGGGGGCTGAAGGCGCCGGGTCATAAGAGCACACCGGCCTGGATTGGTCTATCGAAGCCGGGTTGCCGGGCATCCCGGACGTGTTCAGCGCAACTCTGCGCGCGCGATCGCATCGGCCAGGCCGTCGGCGGTCGACGGCTCGGCTTCGGCATCGATCTTCAGACCGCATTGGAGTGCCACGGCTGTAGTCGCCGGTCCAATCGACGCGCAGCGCACCTGGGCGAGCGCCTCGGCGCCGGCCGCCGCGAGCAGGTTGCGCACGGTCGAACCGCTGGTGAAGGTGACCCAGTCGGGCGCGCCTTGCGCGAAGAGCGCGCGCGCCTGAGCGGCGAGCGCGTCGGGGACGACCGTGCGGTAAACCGGGATGGCGTCCACGCTGGCGCCGGCCTGGCGCAGCGCGTCGTGGACCGTATCGCGTGCGGCGGCGGCTTGGGGCAACAAAACGCGTTTGCCTGCCAGATCGTGTTTGGACAAGGCGTCGGCCAGCGCTTCGGCGTTGAATTCCGGCGGCAGGAGGTCCACTTTCAGGCCGCGCCGGGCGGCCGCGTCGGCCGTCGCCGGTCCGATGGCGCATACTTTCGCACGCAGTTTTGAGAGAACAATTCCTGTTTCATCAATGCGTTGAAAGAAAAACTTCACGCCATTTCCCGAGGTGAATACCAGCCAGTCGTAATACTCTAGCCCGGCCAGGGCGGCGTCCAGGGCGTTCCAGTTTTCGGGCGGGACGAAGGCAATCGTAGGCAGGTCAATCACCTCCGCACCCATGCGGCGCAATGGTTCGGCGAGGCCGGCGGATTGCTCCGCGGCCCGCGTGACTACCACGCGCCGTCCGGCGAGCGGCAGCGTCGCGCCGTAGACCGCGCGGAGAATCGCGCGGCCACCATGTTCCAACAGGGTTTTCGCGGTGTTCTTACCGCAAAGCGCCGCGTTCTCCACGCTGTCTTCGGCGGTTTCCAGCGTGGCTGCGCTGCCGTCGGGATGGACCACGACAGCCCTCAAACGGACGCGTCCGCCGGCGACCTCGGCGTAGGCGCCGATGGGCACCTGGCAGCCGCCGCCGAGGGCCTCGAGCAGCGCGCGCTCGGCCGTCACGGCGATGCGCGTGGCTTCATGATTTAGTTGCAGGCAGATGGTGTAAGCTTCTGAATCGGAACGAGTTTCAATCGCCAACGCGCCTTGCCCGACGGCCGGGCAAACCTGCTCCGGCGTGAGCAATTCCGCAATCCGGTGCGCCCAGCCCAGCCGCCGCAAGCCGGCCGCGGCCAGAACGATGGCGTCATACAAACCCTCATCGAGCTTGCGCAGCCGCGTATCCAAATTCCCTCGAATGTTCTCGATCACGAGATCCGGCCGCAGCCGCCGCAACTGCGCCGCGCGGCGCAGAGAGCTGGTGCCGACGCGCGCGCCGGGTTTAAGATCGGCCAATTTGCAGCCCACCAGGGCGTCGAAGGCCAACTCGCGCTCGGGGATCGCCGCCACGGCCAGGCCCGCGGGCAGGAGCGTGGGCAGATCCTTCAGGCTGTGCACCGCCAGGTCAATGCGCCGATCCAACAGCGCCTCTTCGATCTCCTTCGTGAAGAGGCCTTTGGCGCCCACCTGGGCGAGCGGCACGTCAGTGATCTTGTCGCCCGTGGTGCGGATGATTTCGAGGCGTGTCTGGAGGCCGAGAGCCTGCAGGCGGCCGGCGATGTGGCGCGCCTGCCAAAGCGCCAACTGCGAGCCGCGGGAACCGATGATCAGGGTCGTGGACATGCGGTGTAGTCTGGTCTATTCAGTATCGCCTGAGCCGGGCGCGACGGTCGTGGGTGACGTCAGCATTCCAGGCTCATTTGAGCTGCGCCGCGGAGAGCGCCGATTGCGGCATGGCGGCGCGAGCGGCCGTGCGGCGTGTTCAGAGGGATGTTCTAGTCGATATGGAAGACCTCTTCCATATCGGCCCACCATTCGCCGGGCTGGCGCGTGGGCAGGGGGTCCTGCATGGGCTTCATGACGGCCCACCACTCCTGGGTCGTCTTGTCGGCGGCCATGCGGTCCATGTCGGCCTGGAAGTCGCTGCCGTGGTACTCGAAATAACTGAACAGATAGCCGTCCTTGAAGTAAATGGAGTAGTTGCGAATGTTGGACGCGGTGATCGTGGCCAGCACCTGCGGCCAGACCGCGGTGTGATAGCGCTTGTACTCTTCAGTGGCTTCCGGCCGCAGGCGCAACACCATTCCATATCGCTGCATTTTGTTCCTCCCGAGCGGGCCGGCGCATCGAGCCCAACGCGAGCGTGCAAGCGCGCTCAAGATGGGGCCGCGGGCCGTCTATGAACGAGCCTGGACCATCGTATAGCCGACGGAGCCGCAAGGCAATCGGGGCGGGGCAGTGGGAGTGCGGGGTTGCAGTGGGCGGGCAGTTCAAAGAGCGGCGGCGAATGGGCGCGCCGGGATGGCGAGAGTCGCGATAGTGTGGAGAGCGAAGCATTTCAAGAGAGCAGGAAGACGGAGCAATGGCGGTTCAAGGCCCGAAGCGCGCGTGAGGGACGTGCGATGAAGCGTGATGTTAGAATCCTTTTTCCAGCAGTCCCGACCCGCCGGCGAGGTTGGGTGAGGAGCAAGCGCCGATCATGGACACAGTGAATCACGCGTCGGGAGGGCCGGACGGCAGTGCTCCGAATCTCCTGCGGGAGAGGGGATGGGGTGTCCTTTCTCCGCTATGGAGGAAGCGCGGGCATGGGGCTGCGCGAGGGCCCCTGCTGTTTGTTGTCTGCTTGCTGTTGATTTGCGGCACGACCGCGTTCATCGGGATCGTTCCGACGCGGATTTTCGGCCACGACAACTTCTTGTGGCTGGGCAATGGTTGGCGCGTCTATTGCGGCCAGCGGCCGCACCTGGACTTCTATAGTCCCTGGGGTCCGTCGGCATTCCTGATCGTTGGTTTGGGGATGTTCGTTTCGAACGCGTCGCCGAACGCGCTGGGCTATGGAAGCGCGATGTTTGGGCTGTTCGTGGGGCTATGGGCGTACAGGTTGGGACGGAACCGGCTGGAGGCCGCTCCGCGGATTTTGGTGGGGCTTTATCTGGCGTTGCTGGTGACGGCGCCGTATGCACTCGGCACATGGCCCACCTGGTCGACGCACGCAATGCTCGCCAACCGCTACGCCTTCGCGCTGGTGGGGTTGGTTCTCATCGAATGCCTGCAGCGAGCGGAGGGGACGGAATCCAACGCCGGTGAGTTGCTGGGCGGGCTTTCGACTGGTGCGGCGATGGCTCTGGCGCTCTTCACGAAAGCCAGCTACTTCGGGGTTTGCGTGCCGATCGTTGGAGCTTCGTTGGTCTTCCGAGGGCTGAACAGAAGACGCCTGGGCGGACTGGCGGCCGGCTTTGGCGTTGTGGCGCTGGCAGTGCTGGCCTACTTGAGCTTCGACGTGGTCAGGGTGGTGCAGGACTTGCGGATGGCGGCCGGCGCACGTTCGAAGGCGATGGGTATGTTGAATCTGGTCAAGATTTTCGTTGCGGAAGCACCATCCCTCGCGGTTGTGATTGCACTGTATTTTTATGGATCTTCCCCGCACAAGCAGAAGGGGCGCTGGTTGGAGGAGCACGAACTGCTCATCTGGGGGCTGCTTGTCTTTCTGGCGGATGCCATGCTGATTTCCAGCAACATGCAGGAGCGCGGGATGCCGCTTCTGGGTGTGTATGGGATCGTGTGCGCCAGCCGAATTACCGCTGAACGACATCGAGCGGGCGTTGCGGCGTCCAGGAGCGAGAAGCAGCGCTACGTTTTCGTTTTGCTGTTATGCGGCTTCCTGAGCTTGCCGCAGTTATGTTCGGACCTGGTGGGTCTGGGATACGGAGCTGTCGAGAAGGCTTACCCGTCGGCGGCAAGAAGCCGGGTACGGTTCAGCGTCCCGCGTCTTGCACCGATGATTCTATACGACGGGCCATTCGACAAGCGAGCCAACGGAGGTGTTTACACGGCCCGCATCAATGAAGGAATCGCGCTGCTGAAGCGCTACTGCGGGCCGGGCGACCGGGTGATCAATATGGACATGGTCAATCCATTCTCCTACGCCCTGGGATGGCGGCCAGCGCATGGGGGCGTGGCCGCCGTAGCTTACAACTACCTTTTCACCGCTGAGCTGCACCCATCGGATGAGCAGTACTTCGGCGACGCGACGGTGGTGATGGTGCCGAAAGAGCCGGCACTCGAGCGAGACTACTACGATGGCTATTATCGGATCTACCATCCGGCCCTGCTGGAACGATACCGGCTTGCGGCCGAGTCGGAATCGTGGCGGCTGTACGAGCTGAAATGAGCCAGCACGCCGTTCCCGTTCGAGCTCTTCGTTTTGTTGCAAGGGAAGCGAAGCCGCATGGAGGACGTGCGATGTAGCGGGATGTTAGAATCCTCTTGCAAGCCGTCGGGACCCGGTGGCGAACCCGGGGGACGAGCGACCGCCGATCATGGATACTCTGAGTCACTTGCCGGGAGAGCCTGACGGAAGCGGCGAGAATCTTCCGCGAAGGAGTGGGCGGGACATTTTCCTTATGCCGTGGAGGAAGCTCAGGGACGGGGCAGCGCGAGCGCGCCTGCTGTTTGTCGTCTGCCTGCTGTTGATTTGCGGCACTACCGCGTTCATCGGCATTGTTCCGACCTGGGTTTTCGGCCACGACAATTTCTTCTTACTGGGCAACGGCTGGCGCATCTATTCCGGCCAGCGGCCGCACCTGGACTTCTATAGTCCCTGGGGTCCGTTGACATATTTGATCGTCGGTTTGGGGTTTGTCCTTTCAAACGCATCGCCGAACGCGCTGGGCTATGGAAGCGCGATCTTTGGACTGCTCGTGGGGCTGTGGGCGTACAGGCTGGGACGGAGCCGGCTGGAGGCCGCTCTACGCATCCTAATCGGGCTTTATCTGGCGCTGCTGGTGACGGCGCCGTATGCACTCGGCACATGGCCTACCTGGTCGACGCACGCGATGGTCTACAACCGCTACGGCTACGCACTGGTGGGGCTGGTTGTGCTGGAATGCCTGCAACGATCCGAGGGTACGGAGGAGAACGCCGGCGAGCGTCGGGGCGGGATCTCGACTGGTGTGGCTATGGCTCTGGCGCTGTTCTTGAAGGCCAGCTATTTCTCGGTTTGCGTGCTGATCGTTGGGGCTTCGCTCGTCTTCCGAGGGCTGAACCGGAAACGCCTGGGCGGACTGGCGGCCGGCTTTGGCGTCGTGGCGCTGGTGCTACTCGCTTACTTGAGTTTCGACGTGCTCAGCATTTGGCAGGATCTGCGGATGGCCGCCGTTGCACGATCGAAGAGTCTGAGCCGGTTGAAACTAATTGTCGTTCTCAGCTCGGAAGTACCGGCCCTGGGGGTTGTGATTGCGCTGTCGCTCTATGGAAAGGCGGCGATAAAGCAGGCGGGGCGGTGGTGGGAGACGCAACAACTGATAATCTGGGGGCTGCTTGTCTTCATCGCGGATGCGGCGTTGGTGTACAGCAATACGCAGGTGCGCGGAATGCCGCTTCTGGGCGTCTTCGGGATCGTGGCCGCCAGTTGGATTATCGCTGAGCGGCGAAGAGCGGGCGGGGCGGAGTCCGGGCCAGAGAAGGGGCGCCGCATTTTCGTGCTGTTGTTATGCGGCTTACTGAGCTTGCCGCAATTGTGCTCGGATGTGGTGGGTCTGGGATACGGAGCTTTCGAGAAGGCTCACCCGTCGGCGGAAATGAGCCGGGTGCGTTTCAGCATCCCACGTCTTCGATCGATGATTCTGTACGATGGGCCATCCGGCGAGCACTCCAACTGGGGAGTCTACACGGCCCGCATCAATGAAGGAATCGCCTTGCTGAAACGGTACTGCGGGCCGGGCGACCGCGTGCTCAATATGGACATGGTCAATCCATTCCCCTATGCACTAGGGTGGAAGCCGCCGCGCGGGGGCATGGCTGCCACAAACTACAATTTCATCTTCACCGATGAACTGCGGCCTTCGGATGAGGCATATTTCGGTGATACGACCGTGGTAATGGTGCCGAAGCAGCCAGCGCTGGAGCCGCGCTACGCCGATGGCTATTATCGGATCTACCTTCCGCCCATGCTGGAACGATACCGGCTGGCGGCCGAATCGGAATCGTGGCGGCTCTACAAACTGAAATGAGCGAACACGTCGTTCCTGTTCCGACCGATCGCCGAAAGCGCATAGCGATCCCGGCTCTAATGTACGGCCTGCTGCTGGCCGGGCTGGGCTTTACCGTGTACTTCCTGGGCGTCATGCTACGGGTCGTCGGCCTGGTTGTGGATCCACACGGGCAACTGCTCGGCGTGATCCGAGCGGTGATCTGGTACAGCGGAATGCCCGTAGTCGCCGGGCTCATACTGATCCTATTCGATCTGTTCGTGTTGCTGCCCAGGAAGCGAACTCGCATGGATGTGGCATGGGATCCGCCGGCGACCTTGGATCTGACGGTTGTCCTGACCGCATACAACGATGAGTTGAGCATTCGACCGGCGGTAGAAGATTTTCTGCAGCATCCGAAGGTGAAGCGTGTGATCGTGGTGGATAACAATAGCAAAGACCGCACGGTTGAGATCGCGCGCGAAGCCGGAGCCGTTGTTGTTGTCGAACTGCGGCCAGGCTACGGCAATTGTGTTTTCCGGGCGCTGAGCGAAGGTGTGAGCTGCCACGACACGGAGTTGACCCTGTTGTGCGAAGGCGACATGACATTTCGCGCCTACGACATCGATAAGTTCCTGGCCTACCTGCCACACGCGGACATAGTGAATGGAACGCGAATCGTCGAGCAACTGCGGGCTCGGCGCACGCAGCTGACGACCTTCATGTACTACGGGAATTTCTTTGCCGGGAAGCTGCTGGAGGCCAAGCACGTCGGCCAAGGTACGTTAACCGATGTCGGCACGACCTACAAGCTCTGCCGGAACAGCGCGCTGGGACGCCTGTTGCCGCTGCTCAATCCCGACATCAACCTGGAATTCAACGCCTATTTCCTGGATACGGCCCTGGAGAATGGCTTCGCCATTGTGGAGTGTCCGGTTACGTTCCACGACCGCGTCGGTGTCAGCAAAGGCGGGAACGTAAGCAATCTGCGCGCATTGAAAGTTGGGACGCGAATGATACTGGCCATCATCTTCGGCTGGCGAAGACGCCGATGAAGAGCGCGTCGGGCTGCCACGAGGAGCGGCTGAGCTGTGATGCGCGCCGCGAGGTGTTGTGGAAGACGCTGTGCGAGGCCTGTTTCCAGCGCCTGGTTCCGTCTGAGGCATGCGTGCTGGAGTTGGGGGCCGGCTATGGTTATTTCATCAACCACATTCGTTGCAACCGGCGCATCGCCGTCGACAAGTGGCCGGGCTTTGTGCGCTACGTGAACTCGGACGTCATAGCGCACGTCGGCGAAGTAACCGATCTGAGCTTCATTGCCGACAGCTCGGTGGATTTCGTTTTTGCAAGTAACCTGGTCGAGCACCTGACACAGGGTGAGTTTGCGGTGGTCCTCGAACAGTTGCAGAAGAAGCTAAAGCCGGGCGGGACGCTCAATCTGCTCCAACCGAACTATAGATTCGCTTACAAGGAATACTTCGACGATTACACACACGTTGCGGTTTACTCGGACCGGAGTCTGGTGGATTACCTGGAATCGCACGGGTTGCGCGTGATAGATTGCCGGCCGCGCTTCCTGCCGCTGACAGTGAAGTCCAGGCTGCCCGTGTGGCCATTCCTGATTCGTCTCTACCTGCGGCTGCCTTACAAGCCGATGGCGAAGCAGATGCTGGTTCGCGCGGTTTTCGAATGAGGAGAACCGCAGACGACTCTTCCATTGTGAAAACAACCGCATGTCATAAGCGGCGTGCGTGAGCCACTGGACGGCTGCGCCAACGCTCGCACGGAGAGGCCGTACGCTCACCCGCCCGTGGATGCGGGAACGAGCAATACTACATCCACTTCCGCGAAGGCGCCGTCCCACTTGGCCGGGCGGAACAGCCACTGCTCGATGTACGGAAGCAACTCCGGGCGCGTTTCGTAGTCGGGCGCGACCACCGGGCGCAGGCGTCGGAATCGGCCGTCGGCGCCGAGCGACCCGGAGAATAGGGCCGGGCGGCTGGAGTTAGTGATCTTTGGCGGCGGGAGCATGGCAAGTTGAATGAACGGGGCTTCCAACTTGGCGGGCTTACCCAGTGTCACGAGCATCCCGGATTGAGCGGCTGGGGCGCTTGCGGAAGGCGGCAAGCAGTATTGCATGATCCATTCTTTGGCTGTCCCAAGGGCGAGGTAGACGGTCTGGACAGGCCACCCGGTGAGCAGGGGCTCGGCCTCTGGAATCATCGCACCAGCGGAACGCTGGACGATGACGACATCGAAGGAGCCGGTGGCCGGAAAGCGCCACTGTTGCGAGCCATCAGAGAACTCGTGGACTTCGACGGGGCCGGCGTGGGTATTGAGAATCCGCACGGCCGGCGGCGGGTCAGAGTGCGCGCCTGAGTCGCCACCAGGAGCGGAGTTGCCACCTGCCGGCACCGCCGAAGCCGGGGCTCGCGCGGTCTTTTGCTCCGCACCCTGAGAATCTCCGCGGGCGTCGTTCGGTGATCCGACTGATGTTGTGCCCGGCTGGTTCAGTGGGGGGATTTCCACGTTTTCGCGCCGACTCGACTGGGACGTGGAAGCGGCGCCTACGGCCACCAGGTCTCCGACCATTCGATGCGCCATCGCTTCAAATTCCTCGGGGCTCGATCCATGCGCGATCAGGCCCCACGGTCCGGCGCTCGAGTTGGCGGGAAGAGTTGGAGCCTGGGTGGATATCCTGGGGGCGCTGGCAACCGAAATTGCGGCGGAGCGACGCTCCTGGTTGGGCGGGCTGACGACATCCCGCCGGGCGGCAGAGACTCCGGGTTTGCCCTTGGGTGCAGAGCCAGGATCGATTGGCCGGGGCGGCGGCTGCATCCTATTGGCGGACCAGTAAAGAAACGACGGCAGCTTCAGCGACCGGATATCGGCAGCCACAGGCCGGTTGGGTTGAAGCAGCACCGAGGGAACGGGTGGCAGGAACCTCGGCGCGCCATGGGGACGACGCGTGGTGGATGTCGGGCGCGGTGCCGCAGGTACACGGTGTGGTTTTGCAACAGAGGCAGACGGCCGTCGTTCCGCCTGCGGCGTGACTGTTGCAACAATGTAGACGCGCTCGGGAAGCCGCAGGATCAGGGCCGTCTGGGCAGGCGGCAACAGCCGGGCCCGCACCTGATTTTGTGCTTCCGCCGGCATGAGGCGAGGCAAATTGGGCAGGCAGAAGACGATCAGTAAATGGAGTATCAAGGAAGCCGAAAAGGCGCCGAACGCCCTGCCGCCTTCATCCGGCAGGCTTGAGAATGCAGGTACGCCGACTGATTGCTGAGGCCTGCTTTTCGGCTGGCGCGTCAGTTGAATCCAAATGAGAACGATGAAAAACAACGCCCAGACGACTATGGCAAGCAGCGCCCACATGATCGAAGCAGATCCGCGGCCTTCCGTCAGCCCGCGCGGCGCACAGGAGCAGGCCCCCTCAGAACCAGGGAGCCGAGGCCAGCCGGCGAATGGCGGAGCGGCGTTTCAGCAATCCCATCGGTCGACCAGCCGGGCAGGCCGTCGCCCTCGTTCAACATGTTCTTGAGGCCGAACAAAGCCAGTTCGAGACGATCCTTTGCGCCAACTTTCTGAAACAGCTTCGACAGATAGACTTTTACGGTTCCCTCGGTGATGTCCAAACAGGTGGCGATTTCTTTGTTTTTTAGCCCTTGCGCCAGCAGCGAGACCAGTTGGCCTTCCCGGCGCGAGAGCCGTATCGCTCGCGTGGGCGCCGATCCCAGGGGAAGGACGTTTTCAAAGTACTGCTCCCCATGCGCCACACGCTCCAGGCAGCTCACGAACCGCTGCGGCGTACAACTGGTCGACAGCAGTGCGCAGACGCCAAGCTCCTGCGCGTGATAAGCCAATTCCGGGGAAATTGTGCGTGCCAGCAGGACCAGCCTGCATTCGGGCGCGGCCGAATGCAGATCCGCTAGAAACTGAAACGAGATTTCAGGACCAACATCCAGGAGGACCAACTCCGCCGATAACAAAGGGAGTTGCTCGATGAATTCTGACGGGTGCTGATAGACCGCCTGCAGTTCCAGACTGGCCGCTCGTTCGACCACGATTCGAACGCCTTCGCCGAGAATGGGCTGGTCGGTGACGAGAACCACCCTCATGACATACCTCCGATAAGCAGGAGATCTCCTCCCCCAATTGAACGGGCAGGGCGCCCCGGTCTGTAGCGCCGGTTTTCCCTTTCTATCCTATCGAAAGCAAGGGACAAGTCAAGGATAATATGTTTCGGTCGATTCCCCGGCCATAGACTGCCGGGGCCACAGTTTCGAGCCCTGTGGCCGTGTTCTGGATTCCAGCCTGCCGGGCCCCGCTGCTACTGGCTCAGGTGCAGGATCTGAGAGGCGATCGACTGCCAGAGTTGCTGCAGTTCGCCTTTCTGCGACGTGTTCACGTAAGTGCCGGTAGGAAAGTTCGAGCTGTAGATTGGGTTCGTGATCGGATTGCCGTTATTGTCGAACCCGCTGGGAGTGTTGGTGACCCGGAGCATGAACATCGGGTCGGGCCACTCGCCCGTTGCCTCGGTGAGTGTGATGCCGAAGACCTTGGGCACAATCCCGTTCAGATCGGTTTCCGTGGCCGCGTGGCGCCAGCGCTGGGCAGCGAAATCGGCTGCATTGGACGAGGCCATGCCGATAATGTAAGGCGACTCCAGGCCGCAAGCACCACTGCCTCCAAAGTTATTGGGCGGATCGAAACCCGACGGCGTCGTGCATCCGCTGGCCGCGGTGTTCAGCCAGGCTTGCACAAAACCCGTGTGATACATGTTGGCCGTCTGAGCCCAGCTCAGACTTGTAGATGTCCAGGCATTCACGACACCATTGCTAGTGGAGGCACCATTGTTCGGGAAGTTCGGGGAGATATTCGAGGTGGGCATACCATTGAAGTCGTAGTACGGGATCTGTGTGAAATCCTCGTATGTGTTATTCACATTGGTCGCGAAGTTGCAGCCTGTTTTATTGGAGATGGTTTCAGAGAGTGCCCCATCATTCGGGTCGCTGACAATGTTGCCGGGCGTCGTGGGGTTCCAAAAGCCGGCCGTCGATCCGCTAGTCGCGAATCCGCCCCATTGGGAAAACACTCCGGTCATCGCACCCCCACTGCCGCACTGCGGAGTCACCCCGTTGCCCGTCGGATTCGTAACCGCGTTGTAAGTCCCCTTCCGCACGCGGTACGACTGCATGTCGGCGGTGATGCCGTTCGGCAAGCCATCGGTGAAGAAGACGATCACGTTCAGCGCGCCCGGCTGGTTGAGGATCACCAGCTGCTGATAGGCGGCCCAGAGCGCCGTGGCCGTATTTGTATTGCCGCTCGATGTGGTCTGATTGATAGCATTAATCAATCCTGGTTGGAAGTTCACGTTGGGAGCATAGAGATAGTAATTCGCGCCGAAGATAACGGCCCCGAGTTCGTCTCTGCCGGCCGCGAAATCGTTCACAAAGGAAATGGCGGCGGCGATGGAAGGTGCGATGGCCCCATTGGACCCCATTGAGGAGGAGCGGTCGAGAACCAGCATGATGTTCACATCGCGGCGCTGCGCCGTGGCGGTGGACGTAAGGCTGGCGGTCGTGAATCCGACAGTGCGCAGGAAGTACAGGGGCGTGGTGACGTTGCCCGTAACCTGGACGTAACGGATATGGGTATTGACCGAGTCCTGCCACACGGCGACCGTCGGAACGGGGACAGTGCAGCCCCAGAAATGGTTGGGGAAATTCGCCGCGAAATAGTTCTGCGCCGTCGTGGTGGCGCTCGCGGCCTGGCTGGTGACATCCGATCCGCGCGACAGGGATCGGGCGCCGGCCAATGAGGCTGCGTCCATGGCTTGGGAAAGCCGTGCTTTAAGGAAGAAAGCAATGCCGCCGTCGATGGCGAGTCCGATCATGCCCCCAATGAAGAGGATGGCGAACGTGGCGAGGATGAGCGCGACACCCTTTTCCCCTTTGTTGTTGTGCTCCGATTTCGGCTTCAACATTTCTTGACACTGCCTTTCTGTTTGACCTCAGAATATCGCCCGGGCATATACGCCGGACGCCGTCAGGTATCCGGGTATGCTCAAATCAGTGGAACTATAGAATGTCTCAGAAACGTACGCCACCTGACCATCGGTCATGGGCAGAATGCTAAGAATGGGGTCGGCCCGAGCGGTGAGATCTGTGGTTGGGTTTATCACCGTGCCACTGCCATCCGCAAGCATGCTGGTAGCAAGTACCGTGCCGAGGGCGCTGGCGCGCAGCGCCGAATTTCCGATTGTGATCTGCTGCGTGAACACGGCGTGAGTCAGATTAGGGCAACCGGTGCAGGTATTGGAGCCAATGTATTCGACGGCGGACAGTATCAATACGCCGGTTCCAGCGGATGTCGTGACCTGCAGCCGTGGCGCCATCTGAAAAAGGATGGACCGGTCGAGCAGGCCGTTTGGGTCGCTGGAGAAATCCACGCCGCGCGCGAACATGTGCCCGGCGTCGCGGTTAACCTGGTTCACTTGAATGGCGCGGATCAGGTTGAAGCCGACGACCATCGTGCCCAGCATCAGGGGGACCATGACCAGGGACATGACCAGCACGAACTCCACAAGCAGGCTGCCTTTTTGCCTTTTCCGAGATTGCTTCAAAGCCTTATCCATTTCAGTTGGCCTTCTATAGTGATGGAGGAACGCCCCCCGTGCCGGTCGATTCGATCAGATCACTGGAGCTGACAGTGATCGAAATGGGGCCTGAACTCATGTACAGGGACACTATCGGATTGAAGGGGTAATTGGTAACTGAAACAGTCACCAGGTTGCCACCGGAATTGGCAGGTCCAACGGAGCTTGCGGTCGCGCCCGTCCCGCAACCGAGCGACGTCGGTGGATTGGAGGTGACCGAATAGAAACAGACGCTAACCAGCGAGCTGGCCTGGGCGTCGGAGATGAATCCCATGGCCTGCTGCTCGACCTCCTTCTGAATCGAGGCGACCTGTCCGAGGCTGCCCGACGTTTGGGAAGTGACGGCATAACGCACGCCGGCCCGGACGCCATTCTGCAGCGCTTCTTTGGCGAGCAGGCCCCATGTCATATCGATTATCAGGAAAATAAAGGCGAGGAACGCCATCATAACAAAGGTCGCCTCAACCATCGATTGGCCCGACGATGTGCGCCTTCTATGCCTCCGAGTCATAGCGGAACGTGTCATCACAAAACTTTTCACGCACCTTCCCCTGCGTCCCGAAAATAGCACTCGTGATGCGCAGTGTCAAGAACCACTCGGTCATGAGGTACGTTAGTGGGATTAGTACTATCCTAGAGCACTATTAGTACTAGGACAAAAAGCACATATATTCTGGCGATTAGGAGATCTCAGTACTTAGCCGTTGAAGTTCATTGTAGAGCCGGAGCATTATGGGGAGTCAAGCCCCTTGATTGTGTACAATTCTGCCAAATTTCGGTGGCGGGGATCCAGCCTACTAACTAAACGGAGTATTGACGAAAGCGAACTAGCTGTCTAAACTTCAGCTTAGCTTGTTGATTAGGAAGCCAAGAAGTGCTCTTTGAAGTGAGCCTGCCATCGCGAATTCAAGCTGACTCCCCGTTAGCTGACGCACTCCCGGCCTGGACGGAGAGAATCAGCCGCAACAGGGCGATTGTGCGTGCGCGATGGGCGGAGTGGGCACATGGCGAGATCAAGAAAAGCGATCACATCATCCTGGAAGTGGATTTGCCCAAGCTGCATCCGTTCCAGCCCCGGTGCATTTACTGCCAGGGCCGCGTCGACCTGGTAGTGCCTCTGCCCGGAGACCTGGTCAGAGTGACGATCTCCATTGGCCGCATGGACTTGCGTCCGACACGATTCAGCGTGGCGCGAGAAGCGGCGGGGTGCTCGAACGCGCGCGGCAAGCGCGCCATGAGGTCGGTCTCATGAGCGTAGTGGGGGCCGCCAGCGCGCCGGGCTCGAGGGCGGACACAGGAGTAGTTCCGCGGGTCAGTCCGCTGATCCATGTGCTGCCGGGACTGACGGACATCGTGCTGCTGCTCCCTTTCATCTTTGTGTTGCGGAGCCAGCAAGGCATCTCGTTTCTGCTTGGCGACAGCGACACGGGTTGGCACCTGAGAACCGGCGAGTGGATTCTCGCCAACGGCCGGGTACCGACGACGGACATGTTCTCCTACACTAAGGCCGGCCAGCCGTGGTTCGCCTGGGAATGGCTTTGGGACCTGTGTTTCGGCTGGATCCACGCCCAGATCGGGCTGGCGGGGGTGGTCCTTGTTTCGCTGTTGGTAATCAGCGCTGCGCTGGTGCTGGTGCTGCGCACGACGCTGCGCCGGTGCGAGAACGCGCTGCTGGCTTTCG
>Ga0302319_10002508_pt1 | contig 39498 bp, 33 predicted proteins | sample Bog_T0_2_FD_203319 | JGI IMG/M metagenome (GOLD analysis project Ga0302319, IMG submission 203319) | Peat permafrost microbial communities from Stordalen Mire near Abisko, Sweden - Bog_T0_2 | ecosystem: Environmental > Terrestrial > Soil > Wetlands > Peat | place: Sweden: Abisko, Stordalen Mire... | reverse complement strand
ACCCTCGCTTTCGCCAAGCCGCCACCTCTCCCGCCATGACCGCCCCGCCATCTTCCTGCTTCCCGACCCCCTCCGCCTCCGAAAAAAACACCCCTATCCCAGCCAATAGCCAAAATGAGAACTGCTGGCCGGTGGCGCCCATGTTCGGGCGCGTCGCCCTACCGGCCGGCCCTGGCCAGGGCCAGGATGTCGCGGGCCCGCTGGTCCCAGGTGTGGCGGGCGCCGACCATCTGCTGACCGGCGGCGGCACGCGCCCGGGCGGCTTCGGGTTCGCGTTCGAGTCGGACCAGTTGGGCGACCAGGCTGCCGGGGTCGTCGGGGTCGAGGAACGCCACCTGATCCTCGTCCACCACCTCGGTTACGGGGCCGAGCCGGCTGACCACCGCCGGGGTACCGCTGGCCAGCACCTCGAACAGCTTCAAAGGCGACATCCAGCGATGGGTCGCCACCGCCCGGGTATAGGGCAGCAACACGCTTCGGTACGAGCGCAGCAGGCCGGGAATCTCGGCGTGGGCGACGGCGGGCAGCACCCGCACATTGGGCCGGTCCAGGCCACGGGCGCGGGCGGCGCCGACCTCTGCGGCGGTGCCGCCGATCAGCACGAAGCCGTGGCCCGGCAGGGCACCGGCCGCGTGGGCGATCAGATCCAGCCCCCGTTCCGGGCGCAGGGTCCCGTAATAGAGGTGAACCGGGGCGTCACGGTCGCAGCCGGCCGGCCACGGCCGGTCGGCCGCGGGCAACGGCCCGGCCCCGGTGAAGCGCGTGAAATCGACGGCATCGTGGCAGGCCGCGACCCGCTCGGGGGGCAGCCGGCAGTCGCCGATCAGATGGTCGCGCAGGCTTCCCGAGATGGCCACCCAGCGGACCCGCCGGCCCACCAGCGGCAAGGCCCGCCGGGCCGCCGGTGACAGGTCCTGATGCAACTCCAGCACCAGCCGCGGCGTCAGCCATTGCCCGGCCAGCGCCACCCCCAGGCTGCGACTGAGCATCACCGAACCGGTCGGAACCGCGAGCCCCCGCATCTCCAGCAGCAGCCGGGCCGCGAACTCGGCGTAGCGGGCCATGCCGTAGCGTGCCCGACAGCGAATCGGACGGTGATCGATGGGTAACCCGGCCAGGGCGGTAACGGTCCGGCCGTAGCTCGGCCACAGATAGGTGACGGAACAACCGATCCGGGCGAAGGCCGCCAACATCTGGCAGGTCTGAAGGACATGTGCCGTCTCGGCCTCCATGATCATGTTGTTGGCCACGATCACGGTACCCGGCGGCACGAAAGCAAGGTCGGCCATTGCCCCTTGACAGGTTACAAGATGAGGTCCGGGGCCAACGGCCCCGGCGGGGATCCGGGGGCACCGCCCCCGATCTTCAGGGGCACCGCCCCCCGGCCATTGATTGGCGCTCAGCCACCCCGGGCCATCCGCCCCAACCGCAGCCGCAAGGCATTGAGCTTGATGAAGCCTTCGGCGTCCTGCTGATTGTAGACGCTGTCGGCCTCGAACGTGACGTAGTCGAGCCGATAGAGCGAGTTGGGCGACTTGCGGCCGGCCACCGAGACATTGCCCTTGAACAGCTTCAGCCGAACCACCCCGGCCACCCGCTCCTGGGTCTGGTCGATCAGCGCCTGCAACGCCTCGCGTTCCGGGCTGTACCAGAAGCCGTTGTAGATCAGCTCGGCATAGCGCGGCATCAACTCGTCCTTGAGGTGCATGGCACCGCGGTCGAGGGTCAGGCTTTCGACGGCACGATGGGCCACGCTGAGGATGGTGCCGCCCGGAGTCTCGTAGACGCCCCGGCTCTTCATGCCGACGAACCGGTTCTCCACCAGATCCAGCCGGCCGATGCCGTTGGCCCCGCCCAGGTCGTTGAGGCGGGCCAGCAGCCGGGCCGGCGACATGGGCTCCCCGTCCACCGCCACGGCGTCGCCGCGCTCGAAGGTGATCTCCACATAGGTCGCCTTGTCGGGCGCCTTGTCGGGGGCCACGGTGCGGGTGAACATGTCCTCGTCGGGCTCGACCCACGGATCTTCCAGCGCCTTGCCCTCATAAGAGATGTGCAGAAGGTTGGCGTCGGTGGAATAGGGCGCCTCGCCCCGCTTGTCCCGGGCAATGGGAATCTGATGCTTCTCGGCGTACTCGATCAGGCGGGTCCGCGAGTTGAGTTCCCACTGGCGCCAGGGCGCGATGACCTTGATCTCGGGCTTCAGCGCATAATAGGTCAGTTCGAAGCGCACCTGATCGTTGCCCTTGCCGGTGGCGCCATGGGCGACGGCATCGGCGCCGACCTGACGGGCGATCTCGATCTGGCGCTTGGCGATCAGCGGCCGGGCAATGGAAGTGCCGAGCAGGTAGACCCCTTCGTAAAGGGCATTGGCCCGGAACATCGGGAACACGAAGTCCCGGACGAACTCCTCGCGCAGATCGTCAATGAAGATGTTCTCGGGCCGGACGCCCAGCAGTTCGGCCTTGTGGCGGGCCGGCTCGACCTCTTCACCCTGCCCGAGATCGGCGGTGAAGGTCACGACCTCGCAGCGGTAGGTTTCCTGAAGCCAGCGCAAAATGACCGAGGTATCGAGTCCGCCGGAATAGGCGAGGACGACTTTCTTGATGTCTGACGGCGCAGCGACGCTCATGGAGAAATCCGCATCCAGGGAACAGGGGAACGATCACCCCGGAACAAGATTACGGCGCCCGGCCGCTTCCTGCAAGCCGGTTACGTCGGCCGGTTGCCGGGATGCCCGGACCCGATCGGCCCTGGTGGCCGGCTCGACCTCATGACGTCAGGGGTTCAAAGGGCCGACCGGCCTTTTGCGGGTGTGGGCAGAGCCCATAAAAACGGGGTCGCCCGCTCATGACCGCGGCGCGCCGCGCTTGTGGTAATCCTTGAGGAAGTTCTGGAAGGTATCGACCTCGGCGACCCGGGCCTTGATCGAGGCGAGATCGATCATGCCGCCGGCCTGTTCGGGGCGGGTCAGCACCGCGAAGGCGTCGGTGTCGGGGGACTTGGCCATGGCCGGTCCGAAGGCCGCGCGCAACGCCTCGAGGCGCTTGCCGTCGCCGGACAGGGCCAGCGCGATGGCGCGGTTGAGCACCAGTTGACTGGTTGCCTTGTCGACGAAGGTGCCCGCGGCCGGCGGCGGTCCGATCACCTTTTCCAGGGCGGTCGCGGCATCGTCCCACCGCTGGTCGTGCCAGGCGATGTCGACGCGCAGCATGTCGGCGGGCCGGCTGATGTCGCCTTCCAGCAGCTTCAGGGCCTCGGCGCTGCGTCGCAGCCCGGACAGCGCCCGGGCGCGGAGCAGGCGGCGTTCCTCGGCCAGGTCCGGCGACAACGGATCGTATTCGCTGGCCTCCAGGGCCTTCAAGGCCAGATCGGGTTTGCGGTCAAGCAGGCGGATCGACGCCAGCCGGGTTCCGACCTTGGTGCGCTCCAGGTCGGTGAGGCGGTACTCCACCTGATGCTGGAGCAACTCGGCAGCCCGGCCGAGCAGGTCGACCTCGACCAGACGTTCGGCCAGTTGCCGGATCACCTCGTCGCCCGCGGTTCCCACCGGCGTCAGCTCGCGGAACTGATCGTAAAGCTCGATGGCCTTCAACGGTGACAGCTTGGAGGCGCCGTCCTGGAACAGCGAACCGAACATCTGGGACATGGACTGGGTGATCTCGGTTGCCTGCGGGCTTTCGGGGAAGTAGCTCGCGGCCTCGCGCAACGTGTCGAGGCCGTTGGCGTAGTCACCGGCGGCCCACTGCAACTCGCCATGGCGCTGGATGATGGCCAGTTCCAACTCATCGCCGCGCCAGGCAAACCGCAGCCGGGACAGCCGGTCCGCGGCGGTGGCGGCCGAGATGCGCTTCTCGGCATATTCCAGATTCACCCGGGCAAGACCGGCCCGCGCCCGATAATAGCGGTCGTCACCGCCCTCGGCCGCTTGCAGGTGCTTCAGGGCGCCGGGTATCTTGTCGGTCTCGCGCAGAATCTCGCCGTGATAGAATTCGACCGCGGGGGTCGCCTCCATATCGGGACCTTCGCGGCGCACCAGCCGCCGCAGCAGGCGGTCGGCCTCCCGCGGGTCGTTGGTCTGGATGCGGGCCTCGATGGCCAGCAGCGACAGCCGCCGGAAATAAGGGTCTGGGTAGCTCGCGATGATGTCGTCGGCCAGATAGAAGTCGTGGGCCGCCCGCGGCCAGTTTTCGCCGGCCATGGCCGAGGCGGCGGCAAGCCACAGCGCCGCCTCGCGATTGTCATCGAGACCGGCGCCGGTCAGATCGGCCACGCCGTCGTGAAGTTCTCCGGCGGCCACCCGCGCCGCGCCGCGCAGGGCGCGGTACTCCGGCCAGCCCTGAACGTCGGGCTGGTTGGCCGCCAGCACGTCGAGCACACCGATCGCTTCCTGATTGTAGCCGTGGGAAAAGTAGAAACGGGCCAGTTCCAGCCGCGCCCGGTTCCGTTCCTTGGGCACGGCATCGGCCACCGTCTGCATCAACTCCTGGCGATTCCTGGTGAAATCCCGGACACCGCCATGCTGCCAGGCCGACAGGTCGAACAGCCGGTAATCGGCGCCGGGCGCCTTGGGCGGCGGCTCGCCGGTGCCGCTGCCGAGCGCGTTCAGGATGGCGTCGGAGGCCGCGGCCTCGGTCTGCCGGACCATGGCGGCATCGACCACCGGCGACAGGTGCAGGCCCCCGGCTGCCGTGACCTCCACCCCTTCACGGACCAGCCGGGCCGCGACCCCATCGCCGTGGGGCCGGATCACGATGCCCTGAAGCGCCGGCAGGAACTCCAGTTCGGGAAAACGGTTGACGCCCGAGACGGCCTGGATGGCCATGGGCAGCGGCACCACCAGCAGCCGGTCGCCGATCTCGGGATCGGTCAGTTCCACCACCGACGCCGCGTCCGGCGCATGGACCAGCAACCGGCCGCCCAGCGGAAAATCGGGCTGGGTCTCGATGGCCAGCTCCTCCCGGGGCGGCTGGACCTTGGGCACAAAGACCACCCGCCACACCGTGCCCTGCCGCTCCACCACCGGTCGCAGCCAGGGCCGCATCGTCACCCGAAAGGCACTACCCCCGGTGGCCAGCACCGGCTGCACCGTCCCGATCAGGCCCGCGGTGCTGCCGGAAAGCGAACCGGCGCCGATGGCCATCGGCCGGTCGAACACCAGATAAAGCTGGTCGGACCGGGTATAGACCGCCGCCGCCGCGGGTTGGCCGGGATCGAACACCAGCATCGCCGAAATCGCCCCCGCGGACGGCGCCGGCGGCGCTCCGAGGGCGTCGGCGGGTGCGGGCGGGGCGGCGTCAAGTTGCCGGACGGCGACGGCGGCGACCGGAGCCGGAGCCGGAGGAACCGAAGCCGCCGGAGCCGGGGGCGGGGGGGAGGGCGACTTCGGGGGCGTCGGCGTTGAGGGCGTCGGCGACGGCGACGTTGGCGATGGCGACGTTGGGGGCGCCGGCTGGGATGCGGGTTTGGCCGTGACGGCGGGCACGGCCGGTTTCGGCGGCGGGGCCTGCTTGTCTTCGCTGAGATCGATATAGACCGATTTGCCGTTGCGTCCGTCGCCCAGCACCTTGGCCGGATGCTTCAGCACAAAACTGACGGTATGCCCGTCCGGTTCCACCGCGGCCGAGGCGAACCAGGAGGGCAGTCGCCCCAGCACCGGCTGAAGCACGGTGTCCACCGGTTCGCCGAATTTGACCAGCAGGCGGTTGCCCGCCACCGACGCGGTGTACTGAACCCCGGCCACCGGCCAGTCGAAGACGATGCGGGCAAAATCGCCGCGATCGGCGCCCCGCACCGGTACGGTGAGGGCGCCGGCCGCGCCGGGGGCCAGCATCGCCGCCACCGCCGCGCCGCCCAGCACCACCAACCACAGTCCGCGCCGAGCCATCTCAGCTCCCCTCCTCGAGGTCGCGCACGACGATGTCGATCAACGGTGTCGGGCTGGCCGTGGCCGACCCTGCGGTTCCCGCCACCGTTCTTACCACGAGATGGCGCTGGTAACCGGCCTGGTGAAGAGCGGTGGCCACCGCCACCGCCCGGGCCAGGGACAATTCCCAGGGATCCTGTTCACCGGCCGCCGCCGCCGGCGCCGGCTCGGCCCCGGCATGGCCGGTGATCTCGATGCGGTTACTGATCCGGCCGAGCACGCCACCCAGCACGAACAGCCGTTGCCGACCGCCGTCGCTGAACTTCGCCCGATCGGCCTCGAACAGCAGGGCGTCGGGCAGGGCGATGACCAATCGGTCGTCCTGGCGCACCGGCACCACCCCGGCCAGGTCGGGAGTGCCCGAGAACTGCCCCTTGAGCAGGATGCCGAGATAGTCGAGGTTGATCGGAGACCGCGGATCGAGCAGGGCGACGTTGAACACCGCGCCCGAACGGCCGTCGATCTGACGTGCCGCCAGCGACGCCGCCAGCGCCTGCCAGCGCGGCTGCATCGGCTCGGACATGGAAAAGGCCAGCACGAAGAACGCCAGCATCAGGCACATCAGATCGGTGAAGCTGATCAGCCAGATGCTGCGGGCCGCGGCCCCGCGCACGCCGCCGGCGCGGATGCGCACCAGACGCGCCGGCGCGCCGCCCCCGGCTCCGCGGTGCCCGCCGCCGGCCCGGGCCGGCAGACCGGGGCGTCGCCGGGGCCGGTCAGGGCACCGCACGGGAACCTCCGGCGGCGCTGTCGCGCGGCTCGCCCGGAAACCGGGTGGAAAACAGGAACCGCACGGTGCCGGTCCGGCCCGGCTCCAGTCCCACCGAAATCGCCCCGGCCGGCGCCCGGTCGGCAATCAAGGCCCGGGCCAGCGCCGCGGCCCGGGCCACCGGGTCGCCGATCGGACCCTTGCCCGCCGCTTCTCCCCCCACCGCAATCAGAAAATCCATGTCGAAGCGCACACCGCCATGCTCGCCGATCTCCCGGGACAGACGATCGAGCAGGCCGATACGCTCGGGAAGAATGAAGGCACTGCCGCCCTGGAACAGGTCTTCGGTGGCCATGCTGACCACCATCAGTCGTCCGTTGCCGACGTGATCGACCTTGACGATGGCAAGGTCGGTCTCAAACAATTCGCCGAGCCGTTTCAGCCCGGCCAGGGCAATGGCGGCCGGACTGCCCCGGCCGGGCGCCGACTCGGTACCGCCGGTCGCTCCGGGCTGGCCGGCAAAGCTGCGCCCGACACTGCCCAGCACCGCCCGGACCCGGTAGTCGCGCGGCGTCGAATGGGTGTTCAGCACGATGAAGAAGACCAGCAGCAACAGGAACAGCGACAGATAGATCAGGATCGTGACGTTTGCCGAGGCGCCCCGGGGCTGGGACAGGACCATGGCGCGCTCCTCCGGCGGTTCCCGGCCGGCCCGCCACCGCGGGCCACCGCCGGCCCGGGCCGTTGAACCGCACAGGGCGTCACGAGATCGGCGCACCGGCATCTCCGCCGGGTCCTAATCGAATGACGCCAGCAACCGGTCGATTTCATCCTGATCGATGGCGGCACCGGGCAGCGCCGGTCCATGGAGCAGGGTGGCGTCGGGATCGAAGGCCGTCGCCGTGACGGCGACGGCCTCGGCCACCGGGGGCACGGGGGCCTCGGAGCCGGCGACCTGTTCGCCGAAAGCCATGATCAGGGCATCGACCTTGGCCTCAATGGTCTTCAGCGTCCGCACCACCTTGGTAATGCGCTGGCCGGTGACGTCCTGAAAGTTGCAGGCCTCGAAGACCCGGGTCACGGCGTCGATCAGCACCGCGCCCTGCTGGGGGTCCAATGACGAGGCCAGCGCACCGATGGCATCGCAGGCGTCCATGATGGTGTTGGTGGCGGCTTCGGTGGCACCGACCACCGCGTCCAGCTCGTCGGTGGCCGCGGGGATATGATTTTCCCGAATTTCGTTGGGCCGGATCGCCGCGATTTCCGCCTTGGCATGATGGATGTAGCGGGCCAGACCCTCAAGCTCCTTGTAGAGCTTGATGTCGGCCGCCGAAACATCGCCGCCCATGCTTGCCAGAATCTGATGAACGATCCCGCTGACCTCGTCCAGGCTCAACGGTGTCAGGGCCTCGACTCGGGCCTGATCAAGGCGCTGACGAAACGGCTTGTCGGCGCTCGGGTTGATCGCAAGGTTCGACATGGCTCTCCTGGCGGGCTGTCCTGAGATCTCGAGAAAGGGCTGGCACCCCCCTTCCGGCGCCGCCGACTCTACCACATTCGGGCGGTTATATTGGTTAATATTCGGTAATCGTGGTCAAGTTACATCGACTCTGCGTCAAAATTGTGTCGCATTGTGTTCCGGCGAACCCTGTCCTGCGCCGCTACTGGGGCACGGTCGGCAACCGGCGCCGTTCGGCCAGCGCGGTGGTCAGGTCCTTGGCCTTGATCGGATCCATCGCGCCCAGGATGAGCGCGGCCTTGGCCTCCTTCATCCGCTCGACCACCTCCAACAGCACCGGCATCTCGAGGGCTTCGAAGATGCGGGCGGCGTCCTTCGGCTTCATGGTCTCGTAGATGCGCACCAGACTTTCGAGCTGCGCCTTCTGCTTGTCGTCGATCTGTTTCAACAGGCCCTGAATTTCATTGCGGACGCTTTCGAGCTCGGCCAGTTTTTGGTCAAGCCGCTTTTCCCCGGCGACCATCAACGCCTCGCGCTGGTCCAGTTCCCGCGCCCGGTTATCCAGTTCTTCGCGGCGGTCGGTCAGATGCTTGACCAGTTCCAGGTCCACGGTTTCCGGCCGGGGGGCGTGGCCGGTCTCGTCGGCACCGGTTGCCGGAGCGTCGGGTTTGGCGTCGGCGGCCGGTGCGGTCTTGGCCGGCGCCTTGGCGCCGCCGGCCGCCCCGGCGGGTGTCGGCGCCGGCGGGGTCTGGGCCTGGAGCGCCGCCACCTCGGGCAGGCCGCCACCCCGGGTCAGCACCCGCCAACTGTCGCCAACCCGCACCCCCAACATCAGCACCAGCAGGAAGATGGTCACCGGCAACAGCCGGAAGCGCGGTCGCCACCGCGGCCTGGTCTGCGCGGTTCCGGTGGTCCGGGGCCCGGCTCTGACCGGTGCCCGGTGCCCGGGCACGGCGGTCTTCGGCGCCGAAACCGGGCTGCGGGCCAAGGCCGGAGCCGGACGCAGCGGCGAAACCGGTGCCGACGGCCGTCCCGGTGCCACGGTGGCCGCCGCCGCCGCCCGGGCCTGGGCGGCGGGACCGACCACCCGGATGCCGCCGACCGTGACCGGGGGAACGCCGGCCGCCGTCGCCGGCGGCCGGGGCGCCGGCGGCGGCGCCTTCGCCGGCCCGGAGGGCGGAACCGATGGCCCGGCGCCCTCGGCCTCCGCTGCCGCCTTGAGTTGCGCAAACAGATTGTGGGCCAACGCGCTCCGCGCCGCCGGGTCATGGCCCGGCTTCGCCGCCGCCGGGGCTCCCCCCGCCGGCCGGCCGGTTCCGGCAGTCATTCCCGGCGTTCCCGAACCCTGTCCCTTCGGCTGATCAACCATAACGACTTCCAGTTACTCGTTTCTGACCCGGCAGCCATCTAAATTCTAGCGCCGGTTTTCCATGGCTTCGAGCAATTCCCGCTCGGCCCGCGACAGGCCCTCGGTGCCCTCGCGACGGGGTGGACGCGGGTCGTCGGCCGACGCCGGCCGCTCGGGGGCCTCGGTCCGGCCGCCGGTGCGACGCGATTCGGCAGGAGAAAATTCGGTCCGGGAACCGCCGGCCCGCCCCTTCTGCGCATCCGGTTCGCCCGCAGGCTCCGGCGGCGGCGGGCGCGCCTCGCTCCGGGCGTCCCGGGCGTCCCGGGCGTCGGTCCGGGGCGGTTCAATCGGAAGCGACTCCAGCCGGGACAGCGCGCCCCGGCCCCGGGGCAGGTCGCGATCCCCTCCGGGCTCCGGCGGCGGCGGGCGTGGCTCGCTCCGCGCTTCGACCCGGGGCGGATCCGCCAGCAGCGAATCGAGGCGGGCCAGCGCACCCCGGGGCAGGTCGCGCCCGCCCTCCGGCTCGGGCGGCGGCAGGCGCGGCTCGCTCCGGGACGGGTCGGCCAGAAACGAATCGAGGCGGGAGAGCGCACCCCGGCCCCGGGGCAGGTCGGACTCGCCGTCGAGGTCGGGGAGACGTCTCGGCTCCGCCCGGGGCGGCTCCATCCGCGGGGGCTCCATCCGCGGGGGCTCCATCCGCGGGGGCTCCGGGCGCGGCGACTCGGCGGGCGGGCGCCAGGCCGGTGCCGCCCCACGCACGGCGGTCGGCGCCTCGGCCAGACGCTGGGCCAGGGCGTCGCCGGCCTCGATCATGAACTGCAACTCGTCCCGGAGCGCCTTGCCCCGCTCGAGGTTCTTTTGCAGACCTTCGCCGGTCTCGGCCGCGGTGCGCTTCATCGCCTTGATCCCGGCCTCGGCCCGGGCGGTCGCCTCACCGAAGTTGCGGATCAGCCCCTCCAACTCGCCGCGGCTGTCCTGAAGTTCGACCAGGCGACGATTAAGCACCACGGCGTATGCGATCGTTGCGATCAGCAATCCGGCCACCAGCAGATCCAGGATCAGGGCGATGGTGGGGGCCATCAGTGGGCGATCTCCTGCTTTGGCAGTTCCTTTTCGATGCGCACGGCGATGTTGCCGCCCTTGCGCCCCATCCGGCCGTGAAACATCGGCACCTCGCCGCAACGCAACTCGATCACGCCGTCGGCGCTGGCGTTCAGCAGGATGCGGCTGCCAACCTTCCAGTCCAGCACTTCGTGGAGCGACAGGGTCATCTCGTCGAGCACGGCCAGCAGATCGACATTGGTGACCATCAGTTCCGACGCCAGGTGGGTTTCCCAGATGGAATCACGACCGAACTTTTCACCCATGAACATTTGGAGCAGCAACTCGCGCACCGGCTCCAGGGTGGCGTAGGGGATCATCAACTCGAGACGACCGCCGCGATCCTCCATATCGACACGCAGCTTGACCAGCACCGCGGCATTGGCCGGGCGGGCGATGGTGGCGAAACGCGGATTGGTCTCAAGGCGGTCGAACCGGAAGGTCACCGGCGACAGCGGATCGAACGAGGCCGAAAGGTCGCTCAGCACCACATGGACCATCCGTTCCACCAGATTGCGTTCGATGGTGGTATAGGGACGGCCTTCGATGCGCATGGCCGCGGTGCCGCGCCGGCCGCCGAGCAGAACGTCGACGATCGAGTAGATGAGGGCGCTGTCCACCACCAGCAGGCCGAAGTTGTCCCACTCTTCGGCCTTGAACACCGAGAGCATGGCCGGCAGCGGAATCGAATTGAGGTAATCGCCGAAGCGCACACTGGAAATCTGGTCGAGGCTGACTTCGACGTTATCCGAAGTGAAATTACGCAAGGAGGTCGACATCATGCGGACCAGACGGTCGAACACGACCTCGAGCATCGGCAGCCGCTCGTAATTGACGAGCGCACTGTTGACCAAAGCCATGATGCCGGAGTTTTCGCCATCGCCCCCGGCCTCCTGGTCGAAACCGAGCAGACTGTCGATTTCGTCCTGGTTCAGCACCCGGGTCGAGCCGGCCCCGCCCGCGGCGGTGTCGCCACCGCCAGTGGTTTCATCGGCCAGCGCCGCCCATTCCGCCGCCAGCCGATCCTCTTCGCTCAAGTCAGCCATGATCGGGCCTCACTGGATCAGCATTTCCTTAAACAGAACATCCTTGACCCGCACCGGCTGCGCCGCCGCGACCACCCGGGTCAGCAACTCTTCGCGCAGACGATACATTCCGGCCGATCCCCGCAAATCCTCAAGCCGCAATTCGCGCAGGTAAACCTGGAAGTTATCGATGATCCGCGGCATGATCCGGTCAAGCTCGGCACGGTCGATTTCCCGCGAAATCTGAAGACTGATACTGATCTTAAGAAAGGTCGGGCGTCGCCCGGTGGTATTCAGGTTGATCAGCATGTCGGGAACGTCATAAAAGATCGGGACCGCGCTTTCCTTCTCTTCCGGCCGCTGCTCTTCGGGCGGTTGTTCCACCGGCTTTGGGGTCAGGATGCCGCTCAAAAACACCCCGGCGGCGGCCAGGATCAGCAGCAGCAACGGTAGAATGATGAACAGGACCAGCTTCTTGCCGCTCAGTTTTTTTCGTGGCCGATCGTCTGCGCCGTCATCGGACATTTCGTCCGGGGCTTCCGCCTTTCCCGCCATTGCCACAGCCCCACATCACAAAATCAGGTCACGCCCCGGCGATCCCCGTCGAAGGGATCCCACCAGCCGCTCTTAGCATATCGTAACCCAAGGTTTTTTAACAAGTGGTTGAAATCCGGCCGGGCCGCGCGATCACCCATCCCCGCGCAGCACGTCCTTCACCTTGCCGGCCAGTTGCTTGAGGCTGAACGGTTTGGGCAGGAAGCTGACCGGCTGGCCGCCGTCGAGCTGGTCGCGGAAGCGGTCTTCGGTGTAGCCGGAGATCAGGATCACCTTCATCTCGGGGCGGAACTGGCGGACCCGGCGAATCAGGGTCGGGCCGTCCATTTCGGGCATCACCACGTCGGTAATGAGCAGGTCGACCCGTTTGCCGTCATTGTGCAGCAGAGTCAGCGCGCCTTCGCCGCTGGTGGCCTCCAGCACCTGATAGCCCTTGTTGCGCAACGCCCGGGCGCCGAACACCCGCACCGCGTCCTCGTCCTCCACCAGCAGGATGGTGCTGGAGCCGGTGAGATCGGCGGCCGGGCGTTCGCGACGGCCGGCGGGGACGCCGGCCTGGGCCTCGACGGCCCCCAGATGGCGCGGCAGGTGGATCATGAAGCGGGCGCCCGCTCCGGGGGCGCTGTCCACGAAGACGAAACCGCCGGTCTGGCGGACGATGCCATAGACCGTGGACAGGCCAAGCCCGGTGCCCGAGCCCACCTGCTTGGTCGAGAAGAACGGCTCGAAGATGCGGGACAGGTTCGCGGGCGGGATGCCGACGCCGGTGTCGATCACCTCGATCACCACATACTCCCCGGCGGGCATCTCCTCGTGGCCGCGCCGCACCGGGCAGGTCACGGCAAGATTGCGGGTGGTGATGGTGAGCCGGCCGCCGCCGGTCATGGCGTCCCGGGCATTGACCGCCAGATTGATGATCACCTGTTCCAGCTGGCCCTGGTCGACCTTGACCAGCCCCAGATCGCGGCCGTGGACCATGCGCAGGTCGATGTTTTCGCCGATCAGCCGGCGCAGCAGGTGGGTCAGTTCCGCCAGCACGTCGGTTACGTCGAGCACCCGCGGCTGCAAGGTCTGCTGCCGGGAAAAGGCCAGCAACTGGCGCACCAGATTGGCCGCGCGGTTGGCGTTCTGCTTGATCTGCATGATGTCGGCAAAGGACTGGTCGCCCGGCTTGTGCCGCAACAGCAGCAGATCGCAAAAGCCGATCATCGCGGTCAGCAGATTGTTGAAGTCGTGGGCGACGCCGCCGGCCAACTGGCCGATCGCCTGCATCTTCTGGGACTGGACGAATTGCAGCTCGAGGTTCTTTTGCTCGGTGGTGTCGAGGAAATGCAGGATCAGGCTGACCCGCCGACCGTCGCCCAGCGCCCCCCCCAGCCGCTGGGCAAAAAGCTGGGCCACCAGTTCCCGGGGGCCGAGCAGTTCCACCTCCATCGGCGCCGCCTGATCGGCACCCCGCGCCACCTCGGTCAGCCGCGCCATCACCTCGCCGCGGCGATCGGCCTTCAGCAGGCCGGCAATGGAATCGCCCAGCAGGTCATCGGTCGGGCGGCCGATCATGGCCACGAAGCAGCGGTTGCAGCCCACCAACCGGCCATCGGCATCGACCAGCGCGATCCCGATCGGCGCATCCTCGAAGAACCGCTGGAATCGCTGTTCCGAAAGCCGCAGCGCCTCCTGCCACTCCCGCTCCGGGGTCAGGTCGCGCACCACCGAGCGGGTCCGCACCGTCACCCCGTCGTCGCGCCGGACCACACTCTGGACCACCGAGGCCTGGAACCGCCGGCCGTTGAGCCCGACCATGCGCAACTCGCCGCTTTGTTCGGCGCCGCCCTCGTCGAACAGGTCGTAGGCCGCCGCCCGCAGCGGCGGTTCGGCCAGCACCTCATGAATCCGTCGCCCGCCCGCCACCAGATCCCGGGGTGTGCAGCCGAGCCAGCGGGCCAGGGTGGCGTTGACCATCACGAAGCGACCGCTCTCATCCACCGAATAGAAGCCCACCGGTGCCTGGTCCATGAAGTCCAGAAGCTGGACCTGTTCCCGCAGGCTCGCCTGCTCGATCTCGCGGCGGTCGGTCACGTCCTCCAGCGACCATTGTTCCACGCCCGGCCACGGCTTGAGCGGCTGCCCGAGCACCCGCAACCAGCGTTCGCGGCCGCCCCCGGCGGGCATCAGCAGTTCCGCCGCCACCGGAGTCCCGGCCCGGAGCCGGCGGGCCAGATCCCGGAATTCCGCGGAAGCGGCCAGCCGGCGTTCCAGTGCCGCGGCCGGCGTGTCCCCGACCGGATTGCCGCCCGCGCGCCCGGTTCCGGCCTCGATCAGCCGGTGGAATTCGGCGTTGACGAACAGGGTTCGGCCATCGGCCCGGCAGATCAGCCGCCCGACCGGCCGGCTGTCAAAGGCCGCCAGCAGCAGCCGTTGTTGCCGGACCAACGCGCGCCACGCCACCGCCAGTGCCACCAGCCCCAACAGCGCCGCCACCGCCAGTAACACCAACCCGAACACCACCGGCAGGCCGCTCCCGGCCCACCGGCCGGCCCAGATCACCACCAGCCCGGCCGCACCCAGCACCGGCACCCATATCGGAGCGCCGGCCACCATTCTCTGTACCCGCCAAACCAACGCCGACCACCACGACACTGCGCCCACCACCCTTCGCGCCCGACCGCCGGGAACACTTTACGCCGGCGGGCCGCGACCGTCCCGGCCGCATGCCGGCAGGACGCCCGCGCTCCTGTCAGATTACCTGACGCGGCCCGGCAGTTGGTATTGGAACCGGCCATCTCGGCCGGTTCGGGCGACCGCAGGCCGCGGGCAACCGGGAGGTGCGGACAGATCCCTGGCTAAGAGCGGCCTCCGGCCTCGAAGAAGGACATCAGGCGGTGCAGTTCGCCCGCTTCCCCGGCCATGGCCTGGGCCGCCGCGGTGGTCTGCTCCACCAGTGCCGCGTTCTTCTGGGTCATCTCGTCAAGTTGGGCCACCGTGACGTTGATCTCGTCGACCGCGGTGGCCTGCTCGCGGCTGGCGCCGGCCAGATCGCCGATCAGCCCGGCCACCTGCCGGACCGCCGAGACGATTCCGGTCAGGGACTCGCCGGCCTTCTTGACCCGGTCGACGCCGTTGCGCACCTGACCGTCGCTGTCCAGGATCAGGGTCTTGATTTCCTTGGAGGCCTGGGCCGAACGCTGCGCCAGCACCCGGACCTCCTGCGCCACCACGGCAAAGCCCTTGCCGGCGTCGCCGGCGCGCGCCGCCTCGACCGCCGCGTTGAGCGCCAGCAGATTGGTCTGGAAGGCGATTTCGTCGATGACGCCGATGATCTCGGTGATCTTGCGGCTGGCCTCGGCGATCTTTTTCATGGCGTCGATGGCCCCGTCGGCCACCGTGCCCCCTTGTTCGGCCGCCTGCCGGGCCTCGCCGACCATGGTATTGGCCCGCTGGCTGGTCTCGGCATTGCTGCGCGCGGTGGCCCCCAACTGCTCCAGCGCCGCGGCGGTTTCCTCGAGGGCCGAGGCCTGCTGTTCGGTGCGCTCGGCCAGATCGACGCTTCCCGCCGCGACCTGCGCCGCCGCTTCGGAAATCGCCGTCGAGGCCGTAGCCACTTCGCCCACGATTTCGGCCAGCCTGGCCGCGGTGGCGTTGATGTCCTCGGTCAGGGTGTGGAAGGCGCCCCGGTAGCTTTTGTCGATCCGTCCGCTGAAATTGCCCTGGGCCTGGGCGCCCATCACCCCGGTCAGGTCGTTGATGACCGCACCGATGGTTTCGATCAGCCGGTTCATGCCCTCGCTCATGGTCCGGTAAAAGCCGTCCTTGCCGGCCAGATCGAGGCGACGCGACAGGTCTCCCGCCGCCACCGCATCGATCAGCGCGCCGATTTCCTGGCCGACCACGGCCTCCCGCCGTGCCTGGGCATCGGCGGCCTCCCGTTCGGCGGCCAGACGGTGCCGTTCGGCCTCGTCCTGGCGGCGCTTGCTGACGGCGTTGTCCTTGAACACCTCGACCGAGCGCGCCATGTCGCCGATTTCGTCGCGGCGCTGACACCCGGCCACCTCGGTCCCGAGGTCACCCGCGGCCAGCCGGGTCATGGCGGCATTGAGGGCGGCGATCGGCGCGACGACGCCACGGACCACCTGAAGCCAGACGATCAGTGCCGCCAGCAGCAGGCTGAGCCCGACCAGCGCCAGCAGAGCGATGATGCCGGTTCGGATGGTCTGGCTGACCTGAACCGCCGCCGCGTCGGCGTCGCCCTGGGCCGCCGACACCAGCTCGCCGACCCGACCGGTCAGCGCGCCGACCAGCGCGGTCATTTCCTGGGCGCCACCGGCGCTTTCCTGCTGGCTGTTCAGCTCGCGCAGGCGCAGGTCGAACAGCCCGTCGCTGCCCTGGTCCAACGTCAGCACGCTTTCCACCGCCTGCCGCGGCGCCGGGTCGGAAATCAGGTTTTCGAGAACGTCCTCGTTGAACCGCGCCTGGTCGACCAGGGCGGCGAACTGGCCCCTCAGGGCCTCAACCTCGGCCGCGGTGTCGGCCGAAGCGGTTTGTACGCTGAGCGTCACGGCCAGATTGATCGCGCCGATGGCGTCGGCGAACTGCTGCTGGACCGGAACCTCGGTCCCGACCAGGAACAGCACCACCGCGGTCAACGGACCGGGCTCGACGGGAATCTCCATGCTCCGGGCCTGGAGGCGGTCGCGCCGCTGCGCGGACAGCGTGGTCAGGACCTTGAGGGCGCCTTCGTGGGCGGCGAACAGCGCCCGCAGCCGCGCCTCCCGGGCACCGGTCAGGGTCAGCCCCTGGCTCACCAGCCCGTCCAGCCGGTCCAACCGGTCATCGGCCTGGTCGACCAACGCCTTCAGGCGCTCGAAGCGGGCGGTGTCGGTGTCAAGACCCCGGAGCGCCGCCAGCGACGCCGCCACCTCGGCCTTGCCGGTGGTGACGGCCAGCCGGCCGGCGGCCAGCGCCTGGGGCTCGCTCACCGCGGCCAGTTGTCGGGCGGCGGCGGCCAGCCCCTGGCTGTGCTGCGCCAGTTGCAGGGACGCCGCGACCATCGGCAGTTCGTGGCGATGCACGGCGTCGAAGCGGGCGCCAACCTCGGCCAGGAAATACCAGCCGGCACCGCCGCCAAGCGCGGTGGTGACGACCATCAGACCAAAGCCGAGCAACAGACGGCCGCGGACTCCCAAGCCTCCAAACACCCCAGACCTCATGTGACTTCCCCCCCCCAACACCGAATCATCCCGCACCGCCGGAAGACGCGCGGTGTGCGCCTCCGTAGGCCAGGGCTGCTTATTTGCCTTCGGACTGATTGGCCGTCGCCGCCAGGGTCCGGGCCTTGGCCAGCAGGGCGTCGCCGTCGACGCCCTGACGCCCGACCACGGTGGCCCATTCCGCCAGTGCCGGCGCCAGCGCCCGCTCGGTGGCCGCGGCTTCGGCGGGCGGCAGTTTGCTGAGCACGAAACGGGGATCGGCGGCCAGCTTCGCCCGGACCGCGGCATCGCCCTCGTCGCGCTGGACCGCGAGCGCCATCGACAGCGCCTTGCCGGTGTGGCGTTCGACCACCGCCTGAAGATCGGCGGGCAGCGCCTCGAACACCGGCCTCTTCATCAGGATTGCGAGTTCAGGCGCCGCGTACTTGATGTCCAGCAGGTATTTCACCTGCTCCACCAGCTTCCGGCCGCCGACGCCGGGGGTGGTGGCCATGCTCTCCCAGCCATAGGTGACGGCGTCAAGCGCGCCCACATCCAACGCCTCGGCGATCCGATCGTTGGGGACGTTCAAGGGAATGGCCCCCAGCCGGGCAATCGCCCGACCGCTGGTCAGGCTGTACACCCGAATCCGCAGGCCGCGGAAATCCCGGACGGTCTCTAGCCTGCGCTGGCTGGAGAACACCCCATAAGGCGGCAGTACCCACATGGCGAGGACCTTGAGATCGCGAAAATCGCGATCAAGGTTGCCATCCTGGTAAAGCTGCCACGCCACCTTGGTTCCGACGACCGCCGAGGGGTAAAGGAGCGGCAGCTCCAACACCGAATTGGCCGCGAAGCGGTCGGCAAAATAGCCGGTGGAAACGAGCGCGACCTCGATGTCGCCCTTGTCCATCAGCGGCATCAGCTCCGCAGGTCGGCCGTAGCCGTTGATCGGCTTGATGTCGATCTTGAGCCGCTGCCCGGACTCGGCCTCAATGGCCCGAACCGTTTCGGCCAGCATCTGATAGCTCGGACTGGACTCGGCGACGTTGGTCCCAAAGCGCCAGGTAAAATCCGCCGCCACACTCTGGCCCGGACTCAGCAGTCCGCCGCAACCGGCAGCGATTGCTGCCAGCACTCCGTATAAAAACCGGCGAATTCCCGACGATACGATTACGGCAGGTGCGCTTCTCATGGGTATCTCCCGTCGGCCGTTTCTATAATTAATCAAAATTTTCTCTGCCTGAGAAGGATATCGAACACTGAGCACAAACAGGCACGGACAATCGACTGCCCTTCGGCCGACAATCCTCTTACCACGATCAAAGGTTACCTGTCTCACAGAGTTCAGTCCAGCCCGTCGTCACGCTCTCGTTCGCATCCGCCAACAGATGCGGAGCGGTGCCGGTGGCCGCGGCGGTCCCTGCCGCCACGGTCGCGGCCGAGGGCCGGGCCGCCCCATGTCCGGGGCGGTTCGGAGGGTTCTCCGGCAAAGATCGGAGGGTTCTCCGGCAAAGATCGGAGGGTTCTCCGGCAAAGATCGGAGGGTTCTCCGGCAAAGATTCGGCTTTTGCCTCCGGCAGTTTTTTGTTAGTGTCCCGTGCCCCCGCGCTGGTGATGCTCCCAAAAAAACCGTGCCCTCGCCGCCGGAAACCGAACAAGCTGGAGGAACTCAGATGGACGATGCCAAGCAAATTCTGTCGGAATTGAATGGGTACTATTTGGAAGATCTGACGGTCGGAATGACCGCGGTGTATGCCAAGACCATCACCGATACCGACATCGTGATGTTCGCCGGTATTTCGGGCGATACCAACCCGGTTCACCTGAACCAGGACTATGCCTCGGCCACCATGTTCAAGAGCCGGATCGCCCACGGGATGTTGTCCGCCGGGTTCATTTCCACCGTGCTCGGCACCAAGCTGCCCGGGCCGGGCGCCATCTACATCAGCCAGACGCTGAAGTTCAAGGCCCCGGTGCGGGTCGGCGATACCGTGGTGGCGCGCGCCACCATCACCGAAATCGTCCCGGAAAAGAAGCGGGTCACGCTCAAGACCGTCTGTACGGTGGGCGATACCGTGGTGATCGACGGTGACGCCACCGTAATGGTGCCGGTCCGCGCCGGCTAAGGGCCGGAACCCGCCCCCGGATCGGGCCGCCGGCCGGTGGGAACACTCCCGGCGGGCGGCATCCGGCCGGCCCGGACCGGTTCGGAGGCGTGAGGGTCGGAAGGGATATGCCCACCATGCGGCTGTTCAGAAGCTATCTGCACCTCCCCGAAACGGCGCGCGGTGCGGTGGTGGTGCTCGGCAATTTCGACGGCCTGCACCGGGGCCATCTGGCGGTGATCGGCCAGGGCGCGGCGATCGCCCGGACCCTGGGGGCGCCGCTGGCCGTCCTTACCTTCGAGCCCCATCCGCGCAGTGTGTTCCGGCCCGAGGAGCCGCCGTTTCGGCTGACGCCGCTGCGCATCAAGGAACGCCAGTTGGAGGCCGTCGGCATCGATCTGCTGGTGATCGTCCATTTCGACCAGGCCTTTCTTCACCGGGACGCCGGGAATTTCGTCTCGGAGGTGCTGGTCGGCGGCCTCGGGATTCGCCATGCGGTCGCCGGCACGGCCTTCCATTTCGGCCACCACCGCACCGGTGACATGGCGCTGCTGGCGCAGTTGGGTCAGGACTACGGCTTCGGGGTCACCGGCGTCGGCCTGATGCACGACGAAGGCGGCGCGCCGCTGTCCTCGACCCGGGTCCGCCAGGCGCTGCAATCGGGTCGGCCGCGGGAGGCGGCGCTGGTGTTGGGGCGCGCCTGGGAAGTCGTGGGTCGGGTTGAGACCGGCGCGCGGCTGGGGCGCACCCTGGGCTTTCCCACCGCCAACCTTTCCCTGGGCGAGTACCTGCGGCCGGCCCTTGGGGTCTATGCGGTCCGTGCCGGCATCGACGCCGGCCTTGCCACCCGCTGGCACAACGGCGTCGCCAATTTTGGCCGGCGCCCCACCGTCGGCGGTCTCGACGAACGCCTGGAAGTCCATCTGTTCGACCTGGACGAGGATCTGTACGGCAAACATCTTCGCGTGCAGTTGATCGACTATCTGCGCCCGGAACGTCGCTTCGATGGTCTGGACGCTCTCAAAGCGGCCATTGCTGCCGACGCCGCCGCGGCCCGGCGTTGCCTTGAGAGCGGGGAGTTCGACTGAGCGCGGCGTACACCGGGTTCGACTCCGGCCACCATTCGCGCTATGATTCAGGAGGAGGTGGGTGATGGATGACGATCTCAAAGGAATGCTGACCCAACTGCTGACCGTGGTCGAGACAACCAGGGCCGAAATGGCCGAACTTCGGGCCGACCAGGGGCAGCAGCTTGCCCGGCTCCAGTCGGATGTGACCGAGATCAAGCATGTGGCCGGCACCAATTACCTCCGGATCGGGGGCCGGATCGATCAGGTGGCGAGCCAGTTCATGGAACACATGGCCGATTATCACGGTCCGGCCGACCGCAGGCGCGCGTAAACCGCACCAGGCGCGGGGATGCCGGTGAACCCGGGACCATGGCCCCGGAAGCCCAGGCGCCGGGTTTTTGGACTCCATCGGCGTCCCACGGTCGGGACGGCCGTAACCAATCCCGCCGCCGGTCGTGGTCGGCCTCAGTCGTGGTCGGCCTCAGTCATCATCCGCGGGTGGCTCGGTCGCTCCCGGGTCTGTGACCTCGGCGGTGATGTCCACCATGCCGCCCCGTTCGAAGGTCAGGGTCAGGGGCAGCTCTGTCCCCTTCTCCAGCGGCCCCTTGAGGCCGGTCAGCATCAGGTGCAGACCGCCGGGCTGAAGCATCACGTCGATCCCCGGCGGCAGTTCGATGGCCTTGACCGCTTCCATCTTGATTTCGTCGGTGGTGACCACCGCGCCGTGCAGTTCCACCCCGTCGGCCGCCGGGGTCGAGGCGCGCAGCAGCCGGTCCGCAATGCCGCCGGTGTTGTCGAGCTTCATGAACACCATTGCGGTGGTTTCTCCGGGTGCCGTCGCCCGGGTCCAGGGTTGGATGATCTCCACGTCATAGGCGCGGAAATCGTCGGCCCATGCGGCGGAACCCAGCGCCAGCACCGACAGACCGGCAATGAACATGACCCGCCGCATGACTCCTATCCTCCCTTGACCCGACCCCACGGCAACTATGGGCCGCCGCTCCCGGCTTTTCAAGCCGGGCCGCGGCCTTGGCCCTGACTTCACGCCGGCCGCTTCCCCCTGGCGCCCCCCGATCACCGAGACGTCGCCTCGCCACCCGGCAACGGCGCCAGCCGGCGGATTTCCTTCACCAGATCTTCGAGTTTGATCGCGCCTTTTTGCAGGATACGCTGAATGCTGCCGTCCAGCCGCTCGCGATCGGCGGCCGTGATGTCCTTGGCGGTCAGAACGATGACCGGCACCGCCCGCCAGTCCTCGCGCCGGCGCAACTCGGCTGCGAATTCGAAGCCGTCCATGACCGGCATCATCAGGTCGAGCAGGATCAGATCGGGCGGAGAGTCGTTCATCCGGTCGAGCGCCACCCTGCCGTTCCCGGCTTCCACCACCGACCAGCCCTGTTTTTCCAGCAGGCGGCGGGTCATCGAGCGCGCCGCCGGATCGTCCTCCACCAGCAGGACGCAACGCCGGCCCCGGTAGGGCTCCAGGATCGTCCGCAACCGGTCCTGATCCACCGGCTTGGACAGATAGTGGGCGGCACCCAGGGCACAGGCGGTCCGATCGTCCTCCAGCACCGACACCATGATCACCGGGATCGACGCCAGCGTCGGGTCGGCCTTGAGCCGGTTCAGGAAGGACCAGCCATCGGTGTGGGGCATGATCACGTCCAGGGTGATGATCGCCGGCCGGTGCTCGGTGGCCAGCCGCAGGCCCTCTTCGCCGTCGCCGGCGGTGATCACCCGATAGCCCTGCGCCTCCAGGTTGCGCCCGAGAATCTCGCAGGCGCCGGGGTCGTCGTCCACCACCAAGGCCAGCGGACCGGAACCGGCGGCGGCGGCCGGCGGCCCGGCCGGCTCCGGCCCGGCCGCCGGGTCGGAAGCGGCCGGCACCAGGGGCAGGCGGATGGTAAAGGTGGTCCCGACCCCGAATTCGCTCTCCACCGTCACCTCGCCGCCCATCATCCGGCAGAACTGGCGGGTGATGGCCAGCCCCAATCCGGTGCCGCCGAACTGGCGGGTGGTCGAGGCGTCGGCCTGGGTGAACGCCTGGAACAGCTTGCCCAGTTGCCCGGGGGTCATGCCGATGCCGTTGTCGGCAACCGTCAGCACCAGCCGGCCATCGGCGACCGCAACGCCCAGCCGGACGGTCCCGCCCTTGGTGAACTTGCTGGCGTTGCTCAACAGGTTCAACAACGACTGGCGTAATTTCAGGCGATCGGCCCGGATCAACGGCCAGCCGCCCGGGTCGTCCCGGACCAGCGTGTTGCCGTTCTGATCCATCATCGGCCGGATGGTGACGACCACGTCCTCCAACACCTCTTGAAGATCGGTGGTTTCGAGATAAAGCTCCATCTTGCCCGCCTCGATCTTCGACAGGTCGAGGATGTCGTTGATCAGGGCCAGCAGATGTTTGCCCGCCGACCGGATCTTGCGGGCGTCGGCGGCCATCCCGGTCTCGCCGATCTCGCCCAACTCCTCGTCAAGCATCTCGGAATAGCCGATGATGGCGTTCAGCGGCGTGCGCAACTCGTGGCTCATATTGGCCAGAAAGGCGCTCTTGGCGGCGTTGGCTTCCTCCGCCGCAGCCTTCGCCGCTTCCAGCTTCTCGAACCGCTTGCGCTCGGTCAGGTCGCGGATGGTCTCGACGGCGCCGATCACCGCGCCCCGGGCGTCGCGCAGGATGCCGGCGCTGCCCTCGAACCAGGCTTCACCGCGGCGGGTGAGGATGTGGCTTTCGCCCAGGATGGCATCGCCGACCCGACGGACATGGCGATAGGTCGCGAACAGCTCATGGTCGGGCAGAAACACCAGATCGATCAGCATCGGCCGCCGCTCGCCGTAAAACGGCAGCGCGTACTGGTAGTTGCCCTTGCCGACCATGTCTTCGGCCCTGACCCCGCTCAACTCCTCGACGGCGCGGTTCCAGGCGGTGAGGACACCGTGGCGGTCGACCACAAAGGTCGCGTCGGGCAGATTGTCGAGGACCGCGGCCAGATGGCGCTGCTGTTCCCTGAGTGCCTCTTCCGCCTGCTTGCGGGCGGTGATGTCGATCATCCAGACCAGCACCGATGCCTTCCCGTCGTACCGGATCGGAAAGTAACTGGCGGAAACGTCGCGAATCCCATTCCTCTCGGGACCGTACATCCGAACGTCCTGGTCCATGACTTCGCGGCCCGAGGCAATCTCGGTCACAATGCCGTCTCTTTGTTCGGGATCCACGTAAAGGTCGGCGGCCAGGGTACCGAGCTGCACCCCGGTAATCTCATGCATTCTTTTGTTGGCGAAAAGCAGGACGCCTTCCCGGGACAGCGCGATTCCCACCGGCGCCGTGTCGAGAATGAATTGCAGGTAGCCCCGCTCGACCGCCAGGGCGGCGGACGTCGCCTTTTGCGCCGTGATGTCGATGGCCGCGGCGACGGCGCCTGCGACCTGCCCGTCCTCGCCCCAAAGCGCGGTGATCGACAGGCTGACCGGAACCCGACTGCCGTCCTTGCGCCGGCAGGTCCATTCCCTGAGTTCCGAAAGCCCCCGGCGCGCCGATTCGAAAAACACCTCCGGGGCCGATATCGGTTGGGCCAGACCCTGGTTGATTTCCGCCACCCGCCGGTCGATCTCCTCGGGCAGAAGAAACCGGTGCGGTGTCACCTGGCCCACCACCTCGGCCGCGGTGTAGCCCAGCAGCCGCTCGGCACCGCGGCTGAACAGCGTGACCTTATGGTCCGGTCCGGTGACGATGATCGAGACCTGGGACAGCGCATCGAAAATGGCCTCGTGCTCGGCGTGAACCCGCCGGACATCGGCCAGCAGTTGTTCGGTGTGCCTGAACTGCCGTGCCCAAAAGGGTCCGGTCGCCTCCGCCGCCTCGCGCGCGGTTTGCAGGTCCTGACGCAACGCGGCATTTTCCTCCCGGAGCCGGACCAGCTCCTGCGCCGGCGACGGATCGGAAGCGGGACCGGTGGGCATCACGCTGTTGTGCTCCCTTCACTGCCATCCTCAGTCGTCGTGACCGCGGGCGCGCCCTGCCCGGTTTCGGCGAGCAGGAAGGTCTCCATGGCGCCCCGGCCCTTGACGCTGATCCGTCCCCGCGCCTCCAACGGAAAGCGGCCGGCCAACAGACCGGCGGTGTGCGCCGACAGATGAATGCGCCCGGGGATACCGTGGGATTCCATTCGCGAGGCGATATTCACGGTGTCGCCCCAAACGTCATAGGCGAATTTGTGCGAACCGATGACGCCGGCCACCACCGGCCCCGAATGGATGCCGATACGCATGACGAAGGCGTGGCCGGCTTCGCGGTTGACCCGCTCCATGGCCTCCAGCATGGCCCGGGCCAGGCGGACGCAGGCTTCGGCGTGGTCGGGGCGGGGTTGGGGCAGACCGGCCGCCGCCATGTAGGCGTCGCCGATGGTCTTGATCTTCTCGACCCCGATCCGGGTGGTCGCGGCGTCGAATTCGGAAAACAGCCGGTTCAGGCTGTCCACCAGTTCCTGGGCGCTGACGCTGGCCGAAAGGACGCTGAAGTCCACCAGATCCGCAAACAGCACGGTCACGTTGTCGAAGCGGTCGGCGATCCGGGGCTCGCCGACATGCATCCGCTCGACGATTCCCGCGGGCAGGATGTTGAGCAACAGCACCTCGTTCTTGCGCTTTTCCTCCTCGATCTGCTCCAGGTAGCGGCGTTCCCGGGCGTGCGCCTGGTGGCGCTCCAGCGAGGCGTCGATGCGGGCACCGAGCAGGGTCGGGTTGACCGGCTTGGGCAGGTAATCGTCGGCGCCGGCCTCGATACAGCGAACCACGCTGTCCATTTCGTGCAAGGCCGAGACCATGATCACCGGGATTTCCGCCGAACCGGGCTCGCCCTTGAGGCGGACCAGCACCTCATACCCGCTCAGCCCGGGCATCATCAGATCCAGCAGAATCAGGTCATAGGCCCGGGTCCTGACCAGCTCCAGCGCCCGGAGTCCCTCTTCGGCGGTATCGGCGCGGTGCCCCTCCTTGCTCAGCCGGCGGGCGAGCAGGTCGCGGTTCGAGTCGTTGTCGTCCACCACCAGAATCCGACCGGGAAGCGCCTTGCGCCGCCGGTTGCGCGACAAGGGGTGGAGAACCTCCTCCAGATGGGCGACCATGCCGGCCGCCTCGGCGTCCCCGGGACCGACACCGGCCGGTGCCTCGCCGGTAATGGCGCTCAGTTGCCCGAGCAGACGGTTGGTTTCATCGAGCAGGCGTTCAAGGTCGGGCACCAGCACCGTACCGCCGTGATCGGGGGCATCCTCGATCAACATTTCGCTGTAGCCCTTGAGCACATTCAGCGGATTGCGCAGGTCGTGGCAAATCCGGGAGTGCAGCGCCTCGAGATCGGCGCCTGCGGGCAGATCGGTATCGCCCTGGGGATCGAGCATCCGCTCGGACAGCACGCACAAAAGTTGTGCCGCAGACTGTATCCGGTCGAGATCGGGACGCAGATGCGCCACCCCTGCCGCCCCCGCCGCCTCTTCATGCAGCATCTCCGAATAGCCCAGGATGGCCGTGACCGGGGCCATCACATTCTGGCGCATGTTGGCCGCCCGGGCCGCCCGGGCCCAAGGGCCGGCGCCAAGGCCGTTACCGGTTTTCGCCATGGGCCACTCCCTCGGGCCGTTGCCTAGGGCCGGGTCGCCCGGCGAGCGAGCAGCACCTCGATTTTCTCCAGCAAACGCGGCAACTCGACGGGCTTCGTGTCGTAATCGTCGCAGCCGGCGGCCAGTGCCCGGTCGCGGTCGCTGGCCATGGCATGGGCGGTCAGGGCGATCACCGGGACCTCCCTGAGCGCCTCGGTGGCCTTGATCCGGCGGGTCGCCTCCCAACCATCGATCCTGGGCAGGCTCATGTCCATCAGAATGATATCCGGCAGCGCCGACACCGCCACCGCCACCCCTTCCTCGCCATCGATCGCCATGACAACCTCATACCCCTTGCGGGTCAGACGCCGGGACAGCATGTCCCGATTCATCTCGTTGTCCTCGACGATCAACACTTTCGCCACGGCCCTTCTCCCGTTGCCCCGATAATCGAACCACGATGCCGGCAGGACTGCCATGGCACAGCCGACACGATAGCCCGCAGCCGATTGCCGGCGCAATGGCAGAGCCCCCTGGCCGGCGGCTCCGGCAAACCGGACCTTGGAAGTTCGGGTCTTGAGGTTCTTGAGGTTCTTGAGGTGTTCCGCAAATTCGGCTATCGTCGGCCGAACACCGGTTCGGGGAAGCCGCCATGACCACCATCATCGTCGCCGAAAAAAGCAGCCAGGCCAGGGACCTGCGGGCGGCTTTGGGCGACCGTTGCGGGCTGGTGCTGGCTGCCGAAGGGCATCTGTTGCGCCTCGCCGAACCCGAGGAGGTCAATCCGGCCTGGAAACGCTGGGCGCCGGTGCTGCTCAAGCCCGACGACCTTTTTCCCACCCGGCCCGACGACGGCGGCAACAAGCCGGCCAAACTCAAGGCCATCGTTGCGGCGCTGAAGGGCTGCCGCGAGGTGATCCTGGCCACCGACTGCGACCGCGAGGGCCAGTTGATCGGCCAGGAAATCCTGGAGCATGCCGGCTATCGCGGGCCGGTGCGGCGGGCGTTGTTCACCGCCCAGGACCCCAAGACCCTCCAGGAGGCGTTCCGCCGGCTCAAACCCAATGCCGCCATGCGCCCGCTGTACGAGGCCGCGGTGGCGCGGCGGCAGGCCGATCAGATTTTCAACCTTTCATTGACCAGGACCGCGACCAGGCTTCTGCTTCCGCCCGGCGCCCGGGGCGTGATCGGCATCGGACGGGTCAAGACCCCGACTCTCGCCATCGTCTGCCTGCGCGAAATCGCCATCCGCGAGTTCAAGCCCGAGGACTATTTCGAGGTGGTCGCCACCGCCACGGTGGCGGCCGGCCGCTTTCCCATGCGCCATGCCCCGCCCGCCGAGGCGCGGATCACCGGGCGGAGCCGGGCCGAAGCCATTGCCGCCGCGGCCGCCGGCCATCGCGGACCGCTGACGGTGGCGGTCGAGGACTGCCGCCGCGGCCCGCCCCGACTGTTCGACCTGCCGGCCCTGCAAAAGACCTGCGGCCAACGCTGGGGCTGGACCGCCGAGCGGACCCTCGCCGCGGCCCAGGAGCTTTATGACGGCGAGGGCAGGAAGCTGATCACCTATCCCCGGGCCGAGGCCCGGGCCTTGCCCGAATCCCTGATTCCCGATGTTCCGGTGATCGTCGGGGCGCTGACCCGGCTGCGCGGCTTTGCCGGACTCGAGATCGGCGAGCCGGTGATCCGCCGCGGCAAGACCGGGCATTTCTCCGATCAGGCGCTGGCCGGGGTCGCCCATCACGCGATCATTCCCAACGTCAATGTCATGAATGACCTGGAGACGCGGCTCGGCCGCCTCTCCGCCGACGAACAGCGATTGTTCGCGCTGATCTGCCGGTCGTATCTGGCGGCGATCATGCCCGACTACCGGTATCGCCAGACCACCGTGACCCTGGCGGTTCCGATTCCGGGTGGCGACCCCGCGACCTTTCGCACCATCGGACGAATTCCGCTCCAACTCGGCTGGCGCGCGGTCTACGGCGCCACCGAACAGCAGGAAGCCGCACCGGCCCGGGACGGCGACGACGGCGAGGCCGGGCAGGAACTGCCGCTCCTGACCGATGGCGAAACCGCGACCCTGTCCGACCCGGTGGTGGAGGCCAAGCGGACCCAGCCGCCGCCCCGCTACAACGAGGGAACGCTGGTGGACGCCATGCAGAATGCCTGGCGCTTCGTCACCGACCCGGTTCTGCGGGAGCGGCTGAAGGAGGCCAAGGGCATCGGCACCCCGGCCACCCGCGCCGAGATCATCAAGGGTCTGAAACGCCAGAACCTGCTGGCCGCGGACGGAAAGCTGCTGGTGCCGACCCCGACCGGACTTACCCTGTTCGAACAGTTGCGTGCCGCGGCGCCGGCCCTGGTGGATCCCGGAACCACCGCGGTTTGGGAGATGCGACTCGACGAGGTGGTGACCGGGCAGGCCGATTTCCGCGCGGTGATCGACGCCATTGCCGCCGAAGCCGGACGCCTGATCGAGGTGCTGTGCCGGAACCGGGGAGCGGTCGCCACCCTTGCGGCGATGGCCGTTGATCCGGCCGCGCCCGCGACGCCGGCCGCGCCGGTGCGAAAGGGTCGCCGTTCCGGCGCCCGCCGGCCCGCCGCCGCCGCCGCCGGCTCCGGGCCGAAGCCGCGACGGGGCCGGCGCCGGAAATCCGACGCGCCGGTGCCGACCGATGATGCCCGGCCGGCCGTTGTCACGCCCGCCCTGCCGCAGCCCGCGGGCCCGCCGGCCCGCCGGCCGCCGTCGCCCCGCATGCTGGCCTTTGCCCGCGATCTGGCCCGGAAACAGAAGGTTTCGCTGCCGCCCGATCTTGAGCACGATTTCAAGGTCTGCCATGACTTTCTTGAAGCCCGGCTTGGCCGAACCTGAGGATCGCTCATGAGTCCCCCGCCCGCCCCGCCTGTCCTGCGCGACGATCGCAACGGCATCTACGCCTTTGACGCCGGCTATATCCGCCCGCTGATGGCCGCCATCCATCTGGTGGTCGGCTGCGGTCGGGTGGCGGTGATCGATACCGGCACCAATGCCACGCTGGCGCCGACCCTGGCGGCGCTGGCGGCGCTGGGTCTGGGGCCGGACCGGGTGGACTATGTGGTCCTGACCCACATCCACCTGGACCACGCCGGCGGCGCCGGGGCCATGATGGCGACGTTTCCCCAGGCCCGGCTGGTGGTGCATCCCCGCGGCGCCCGGCACATGGCCGACCCCGGCAAGCTTTTTGCCGCGGTCGAAGCGGTCTATGGCGCCGACCATGCCCGGAGCCTGTACGGCACGCTGATCCCGGTGCCGTCGGCACGGATTCTGGCCGCCGACCACCGGCAGCGTCTGCCGCTGGGCGACCGGGAGTTGGAGGTTTTCCACACCCCGGGCCACGCCCGGCACCATCTCTGCCTGTTCGACCACCCCAGCCGGGCCATGTTCACCGGAGATGTCCTCGGGCTGTCCTATCGGGAGCTGGATGTCGACCACCGGCCGTTCCTGTTTCCGACCACGTCGCCGTCCCAGTTCGAGCCGGAGGAGATGGTCCGCTCCATCGATCTGGTGCTGTCTCTGAACCCCGAGGCGCTTTATCTCACCCATTACAGCCGGATACTGCCGGCCGCGGACACCATCGCCGGGTTGCGCCGGTTGCTCGAGGGCCACGTCGCCGTGGCCCGCGCCGAAGCCGGAGCCGGAGCCGGCCCGGATCGCGGGCGGCGCATCCTGGACGGCATCAGCCGCCTGATCCTGGACGAGTTGCGCGCCTTCGGCTGCACTCCTCCCGAGCCCGAGCTGCGGGCAGTGCTCCAGATCGATCTCGACCTGAACGCCCAGGGGCTGGTGGCCTGGCTCGACTCGGACCGGGGCGGGGCGCCATAGGCGCTGGAATACCGTAGAGCGTTGACATAAAAAAGATTTTGTGGGCTCTGCCCACACCCGCAAAGGGCCGGTCGGCCCTTTGAACCCATGACGTCATGGGGTCACGGAGGCGGGTGCAGGGCAGAGCCCTGCAAAATCGTTCCGCGCGCCGGGATCACTCTCCGATCGGACGATCGAGCGGAACCACCTTGATCCGGCTCCCCGAAATCGACAGGGCCAGCCGTCCGTGCTTGAGGGCCAGGGCGTCCTGGCCGAACAGTTCCCGGCGCCAGCCGCCGAGGGCCGGGACCTCGGCGTGGTCGTCGGCGGCAATGGCGTCCAGGTCGCCGGCCGAGGCCACCAGCTTGCTGGCGACATGGTGATCCTCGCACTTCATCTTGAGCAGCACCCGCAGCAGTTCGACCACCGACGCCGCGCCGGACGGCGGCTCGCCGGCGCCATCCTCCTGCGGGCACTGGTGATCGGGCAACGCCACGCCGCGCGCCACCGCCGCCAGCAGGTCGACGCCCATCCGGCCCTCGGCAAAGCTGCGGCCAAGACCCCGCACCCGGGCCAGATCGTCGATGCTGGCCGGCGCGTGGGCGGCGATTTCCAGGGCCGCCTCGTCGCGCAGCACCCGGCCGCGGGGCAAATCCCGGGCCTGGGCCTCGCGCTCGCGCCATGCCGCGATCTCGCGCAGGATCGCCCGGAACCGCGGCTTGGCCGAGCGCATCTTGAACCGCAGCCACGAACTTTCGGGATCAACGGTGTAGGTGGCCACGTCGGTCAACACCCCCAACTCCTGGTCCAGCCAGTTGGCCCGCCCGGTCTTGGTCAGGCGCCTGCGCAGCTTGTCGTAGACCGGACGCAGATGGATCACGTCGGACAGGGCATAGGCCAGTTGACGCTCGGTCAGCGGTCGCAGCGACCAGTCGGTAAAGCGGCTGGACTTGTCGACGCGCACCCCGGCCAGTTTCGACACCAGCGTCTCGTAGCTGACGCTGTCGCCAAAGCCGCAGACCATCGCCGCCACCTGGGTATCGAACAGCGGCGCGGGCACCCGCCCGGCCAGATGGAAGAAAATCTCGATGTCCTGCCGGGCGGCGTGGAACACCTTGAGCACCGACGGGTTGGCCATCAGCTCGTAAAGCGGCTGCAAATCGAGACCGGCGGCCAGGGGATCGATGGCCACCGCCTCCCCCGGCCCGGCCACCTGGACCAGACACAGTTGCGGCCAATAGGTCTTTTCGCGCATGAACTCGGTATCGACGGTGACGAATTCCGCCGCCGCCTGCCGGGCACAAAACGCCGTTAACGACTCGGTGGTGGTGATCAAACTCATGCGGTCACTCATACACGACCCGAAGCGCCAGGGAAAGCAGGGGCTTCCCCGGCAAAGAACACTATGGCCTCCCGACCCCGCCGCCGGCCGGGTCGGGAGACGTCGTCCACGGGTCACGGCGCCACGCCTGACGGTGTCAATCCTTGATGCGGAGCTGATAGACCCGGCACTGGGCCGAAAGCATGACCGCGTTGGCCCGCAGACAGCCGGCAAGGCGCCCCTCACCCGGCTCCACGGTCGGACACAGCTTTTCGATGTCCGCCTTGCAGGGCGAGGGCGGGATGGCCGGCCGGCCTTCGGCCACCGTGACCTTGCACTCCGGGGTCAGGGCGTCGAGATTCTTTTTCAGGCACTCGGCGATCCTGCCCTCTCCGGCGCGGAGGCCGGCGCAGAACTTCTTGACATCGGGGGCGCAGACCGGCGCCACCTCGGGGGTCGTCGTCGCCGTTTGCGCCAGGGCGGGAACGACCGCTCCGCCCGCGAGGCACAGGGTCAGTAACCAGGGGGCCAACAGCCGTGGATTCAGCATCGCGCTCTTCTCCCGAGATGGTTTTCGACGGTGTCCTGTTCACAACTATGCCCGAACCGCGGGCGCGGCTCCAGTCCGCAGGGGACAGTCCGCGGACGAACCGCAGGTGTCGGACCGTCGCTCTCTTCCTGCCCCGCTTCAACCGGCCGCCGGCCGCTGCCAGACCACCGGTGGCAAGGGTGCCAGCCGGAACGGCCCGATATGGACAAAGCGGTCGTGCAGCGAAATCGGTATTCTCGCGGTCGGGTTGGGCGGCGGCGGCGCGCCTTCCGGGCGCTCGACCAGACCGGTCAGCACCGCGCTGACGGTCTGACCGGCCTTGGCCTTGATCCAGCCGGCCGCCACCAGCGCCTCGATGGCCGGCTTGAAGCCTGCAACTTCTGCGGTTATGGACCCGACCGGCTGAAGCTCCTGGTCGAGTGACAGCGAGCCTTCGGCACCCAGCGCCAGCGGTCCCCAATGCAGGCTCGCGGTATCCAGTTCCAGGGTGCCGCCATTGCGGCTCCAGGCCGAAAGACTGTCCGGGTCCAGGCGCGGCGGCGCCCCCATCACCCGGGCGGTCACGGCCAGCGACTCGATGGCCGGCCCCAAGGAGAGAGAGCCTGCCGCCGGCGCCTGAATCCCCTCCGCGGTCACCGTCACCACCAGGCCGGCGTCGGTATGGGCGGTCACCGCGGCGGCCGGCGCGTCGAAGCCGAGTTTGACCCGGACCGCGGTGGCCTGGGGCAGGCCAAGGCCCGACAGCACCAGCCGGGCCTCGGTAAAGCCCTGGGCACCGCCCAGAATCAGCCGGCCTTCTGCGCCGTCGGCCGTCACCGCCGCCGGTTGCTGCCCGGCCGGCAGCCGCAGTTCCTGATGCCCGACCACCCGCAGGTGCAACGCGCCCGGCTGCCACAGCGGCACCCCGACATCCACCTCCGGCGCCTGCCACGACAGGCCGTCGGGCCGGCTGAACGCCACGTCGGTAAAGGTCGCGTGAACCCCCAGGGGAAAGCCCCCGAGCCGCGGCCCGGTAAAGTGAATCTCGGTGCCCCGAGCGCGTTCGGCCGCAACAAACGAGTCCAGGAACTGCCGGAACAGCGTCCCCGACAACCACCACCAGGCGGCCCAGGCCGCCACCAGTACCACAACCAAAAGCGGTACCAACAGCATCCGAAACGAAATGCGGAGGCCACGCATAACAACACTCCCTGGATTGCCCGGCAGAACCGTAGCCGGACGCCGTCCGAAATGCTACGAAACCCGACCCTTGCGGCAAGGCCGGCAGCCTTGCCCCGATTCCGATCCGTCACCCGGCGCCCGTGCCATGTCCACCCCCCCCGTTCCTGCGCCCGCCGTTCCTGCCCCCATTTCCCCGGGAGCCCTGGCGCTGACCCTGGCCCCCGAAAGCGATCTTTGGGTGTTCGGCTATGGCTCGCTGATGTGGGACCCTGGTTTTCCCTTCGTGGCCCAGGAAACCGGCATCCTGCGCGGCTATCATCGCCGTTTCTGCATTTATTCCATGCGCCACCGCGGCACCCCCGAGTGCCCGGGTCTGGTCTTTGGTCTGGATCATGGCGGGTCCTGCCGCGGCATGGTGTTCCGGGTGGCCGCCGCCGAGGTTCCCCGGGTCCTGGAGTATCTCTGGGCCCGCGAGATGTCTTCCAAGGTCTACCGGCCGAAGCTGCTGCCGGTGCGCCTGGAAAGCGGTGTCCGGGTTTCGGCCTGCGCCTTCGTGGTCGATCGCGGGCACCCGCAATATTGCCGCGACCTGGATCTCGAGCAGTCCGCCGCGCTGATCCGCCGGGGGATCGGCGGTCGCGGTCCCAATGTCGACTATCTGATCAATACCATCGACCATCTGAACCGGCTCGGCATCGTCGACCATGGCCTGACCGCGCTGCTGGCCGCCGTAACCGCCGGGAAGCCGGCCGGCGCCGGGCCGTGACCGCCGGCCCGGACCGGCGGTCACCTGTCAAAACGGCGAACATTGGTGACCATCAGCGTATAAAGCTGAGTGACCAGCTCGCTCGGCCGTAACCGTCCGAACGGCATGTTGTCGTGGACGAACGGCAACAGTCCCTCGGGCGGTCGCACCGGCACGATTTCATAGCCGGCCTTTTGCACCGCCTGGATCACCGCCGCCGCCTGCTTGCCGTAATCTTCATTGAACATCGAGCGATCGGCCTTCTTGATGGCCACGGCGATGAGTTCCTTAAGATCAGCCATTCTTCTCCCCCGGCCCGAGGCCGGCCCGACGCAGCGCGGCACCAAGCCGCCCGCTCAGAAACAAGGCACACAGCCGGAAGTCGCTGACCAGCGACCACAGCGGATGGCGGAAGCTGGCCGGACGGTTGTGCTCGAACAGCGCATGCCCGAGCCAGGCACAGCCGTAGCCGGTGACCACCGCCGCCACGGCCAGCCAGGGCCAGCCGCCGGCCACCGCCGCCGCCAGCATCGCCACCGCGCCCACCGTCCCGGCGATATGCAAGGCCCGGGTGCCCCGCCGCCGGTGGTCCGCCAGATACGCCGCCCAGAACCCGGCATAGCCGGGCCTGTCCTGCCGCGCCGCCCTGCTCATGGTCCGCCTCCATCCCCCCAACCGATTTCGGCGCTGTTGCAAAATCATCAAGATGGGTTTACGTCAAGAGTCCTTTTTCGTCCAGTCAAGGAACCACCGTCGCCATGGGCTACAGAGTTGCCGTGATCGGCGCCACCGGCAATGTCGGGCGCGAGATGCTCTCCACCCTCGCCAGCCGCGATTTCCCGGCGACCGAGGTCATCGCCCTGGCCTCGGAACGCTCGGTGGGTACCGAAGTTTCCTATGGCGAGGATCAGGTGCTCAAGGTCCGGGACCTGGGCGACTTCGATTTCCGCGGCGTCGATCTCGCCCTGTCCTCCCCCGGAGCCAAGGTTTCGGCGGTCCATGCGCCCCGCGCGGCCGCGGCCGGCTGCGTGGTCATCGACAACACCTCCCATTTCCGCATGGACCCGGATGTGCCGCTGGTGGTGCCCGAGGTCAATCCCCAGGCCATCGCCGATTTCCGCAAGCGCAACATCATCGCCAATCCCAATTGTTCGACCATCCAGATGGTGGTGGCGTTGAAGCCGTTGCACGATCTGGCCACCATCCGCCGGGTGGTGGTGGCCACCTATCAGTCGGTGTCGGGGGCCGGGCGCGAGGGCATGGACGAGTTGTTCAATCAGACCCGGGCGATCTACGTGAACGACCCGATCGAGCGCCGGAAATTTACCAAGCAGATCGCGTTCAACGTCATTCCCCACATCGACGTCTTCCTTGACGATGGCGCCACCAAGGAAGAGTGGAAGATGGTGGTCGAGACCAAGAAAATCCTCGACCCCAAAATCTCGGTGGTCGCCACCTGCGTCCGGGTGCCGGTGTTCATCGGCCATGCCGAAGCGGTGACGGTGGAGTTCGAGCAACCGATCACCGCCGACCAGGCGCGGGAGGCCCTGCGGGCCGCCCCCGGGGTCTGCGTGGTCGACCAGCGCATGGATGAGGGCTACGTCACCCCGGTCGAGGTGGCCGGCGACGATCCGGTCTACGTGTCGCGCATCCGCGAGGACTACACCGTGGAAAACGGCCTGTGCCTGTGGGTGGTTGCCGACAACCTTCGCAAGGGCGCGGCGCTCAACGCCGTGCAGATCGCCGAGGTGCTGGTCGGCGAGTATCTCTGACCAGGGTTTGAGGCGTGTCGGGGCGGCGCCGCAAGGAGGGGTTGCGGGGGCCGGCAATGGCCGGGAACGACAGTCGCTGATGATGGCGGTTTAAAAGTCGCTCAAAGCATCGGTGGCCTGTCGGCCCGGTTGGTCTCCCGGTTGAGGTTCATGGTCGCACAGGCTCGCCGGTCGGTTTCCGAAACCCGGGCGGATGGCCTGGCAAACCGCCTCAGACCAAAAAATTGCCGTTGACCGGCCGGCGCGAGAACGGGTGCAAAACGATATCGTCGCGAGACGGGGGACCAAAGCCCGGGCAGGAAACTGCTCCGGGCTTTTTTCGTGGCCATCACCAGGCGCACGGGATCGCCGCCTGGAAGCGCGCTGATCATAAAGTGCGTCCAAGATCAAGGCACCCCGTGGTGTGGAAGTCATGACGTAGATCATGACTTGAGAGCTGGCATCAGAGGGCGGATCAAAGCCTTCCGCTCCCAATTTTACCATCAACACCGGCGGCACTGCGCCCCGGCTCCGGTTTTTTTCCAACACCATCACCGTGAAACAGAGTCGGGCGGCGGCTGGCCGCGCCGGAGGGAGAGGACTCATGTCCAATTTTTCTCTGGGGAACCGAGAGTCGCACTACAATCCCGATGAACCGCGGGACTGGCACGGCCGCGGGACCACCGGCGGCTCATCCTGGCGCGACAACCCGCCGGGCGACCCCAGCGCCGCGGGCCGCGCCCGCACCTTGCTGGGGCACGCCCGCGTCGGTGCCTGGCAAAAGGGCATCCTTTCCGATGTCGCCTGGCCGACCCTGGCCGAGGCGGCACGCTTCAGCATTAATCTCATGGGCCATGCCGGCAGTAGTCTGCCCCCGATCGGATACGACAATTCGATCAGTCTTGAGACGGTCCCTTTAAATATCCATCCCACCGATGCCTCGATCGTCACCTATGACCTCTTCCGATCGGCCATGCTGGCCATCATCGAGGCCTGGGAGGTGACGTGGTGCGCGGCCTACCCGACCGACATCATGGACTTCTGGCCCCCGGTGGGAAGTGGCCATCACTTCAGACTGGCCTGGATGACCTATGTCTCGCCGCGTTTCGCGCCCTTGATCCGGCCGCCCCGGGGCATCGAGGCCCAAACCGTGGCCGGAGGCGGGCTTTTGATGGTGGCGACGCGCGAACGCTTCGACGTTGCGAACACCGACCACATGGCGGCCGCCAGGGCCATCAACACCGCCATGGCCCCGCTCAACGCCCTGCCCTGGCCGCCGGACCCCTGACCTGGGGACCAGGGTCTTCGCGTCGCACAACCGAAACCAGGGGTTGGATGCCGGGCGTCCAACCCATCACCACCCTGGCGGTACAACCGTTCCGGTGGGCCGCTGCTTTGCCCGGGCACCGGACGCAATGCACCCATCGGGCCGGCGATGCTGACGTATCGACTCAAAGCACTTCGCATCGTCAATCAGGGACGCTAAGTTAATCCGGTCAGGCGCGGACAGGGCAGGGGGACCGAACCAGGCGTGAGGTTCCCACCAGATCAATCAAAAATGGTCAATGCCATGGCCATCCCGCGATCACGCATGAGCCCTGCCGAGGCTGTCGGACGGTGGCCCGCAACGCCCCGGAATCGAGGATGGGCAAAAAAAATGGATATTCAAAGAAGCGGCTCACAGCCTTCGGCCAAGGGGCCGACGGAGTATTTCACCGGGGTCGTGCGCGTCGACCCGCTGTTCGAGGCGCACGCGCCGGCCCGGGCGTGCGGCGCCAGTGTTACTTTCGAGCCCGGTGCCCGCACGGCATGGCACACCCATCCCCTCGGTCAGACCCTGATCGTCACATCCGGCGCCGGCCGGGCGCAGTGCCGGGGCGGTCCGGTTCAGCAAATCCGGCCCGGCGACGTGGTGTGGATTCCGCCGGGCGAGAAGCACTGGCATGGCGCCGGCGCCAGCACGGCCATGACACATCTCGCCATTCAGGAACAACTCGATGGCAAGGTGGCGGAGTGGCTGGAGACGGTGAGCGACGAGCACTATGCCGCCTGACCATCCCGGCAGCCGGCCGGCAACCCACCATTTACGCAACTCGGAGAGGGAAATCCCCATGGTCACCAAAGCCTATGGCGCCTATGCCGCGGACAAGCCACTGGAGCCGATCGACATCGCGCGCCGCCCGCCCGGGCCCCATGATGTCGCCATCAACATCGCCTATTGCGGCGTCTGCCACTCGGACCTCCACACCGTTCGCTCCGAGTGGCAAGGCACGCTCTATCCCTGTGTTCCCGGCCACGAGATCGTCGGCCACGTCACCGCGGTCGGCAGCGAGGTCACCGGGTTCAAGGTCGGCGACACCGTGGGCGTCGGCTGTCTGGTCGACAGCTGTCAGCACTGCGCCTCCTGCGCGGAAGGGCTGGAGCAGTTCTGCGAGAAAGGCTGGACAGGGACCTACAATTCGCCGACCCGGGACCGGCCCGGCCACACGCTGGGGGGATATTCGCAGGGCATCGTCGTCAGTGACCGGTTCGTGCTCGCGATCCGTCATCCCGAAGAGCAACTTGCGGCGGTCGCGCCGCTGCTGTGTGCCGGGATTACCACCTATTCGCCGCTGCACCACTGGAAGGCCGGCCCGGGCAAGAAGGTGGGCATCGTCGGAATCGGCGGGCTTGGCCACATGGGCATCAAGATCGCCCATGCCATGGGTGCGCACACCGTCGCCTTCACAACCTCTGAAAGCAAGCGTGAAGATGCGCTGAAGCTCGGAGCCGACGAGGTGATCATCTCCAGGACTCCCGAGGCAATGACCCAGCATGCCGGCAGCTTCGACTTTATCCTCGACACCGTCGGCGCCAGCCACAATCTCGACGCCTACACCAGGCTTTTGAAGCGCGACGGCACGCTGTGCCTGGTCGGCGTGCCCGGGCATCCCCATCCCGCCCCCGACGTTTTCACCCTGATTTTCGGCCGGAAGGCCATTGCCGGCTCGCTGATCGGCGGCATCAGGGAGACACAGGAGATGCTCGATTTCTGTGCCGAAAAGGGTATCGTCGCGGATATCGAGATGATCACGGCACAGGAGATCGACGAAGCCTACGACCGCATGGTGAAAAGCGACGTGAAGTATCGCTTCGTCATCGATATCGCCTCGCTTGGCGCGTGACATCCTGGCCTCGCCGCCCCCAATCCGGCGGCGCGGACCAGGGGCGGCGAGGAGCCTGTCTTCGGGAGGGTCTTCGGTAGAGATGCATGGGCATCTATACAGCCAATGCGAGTCCGCCAAATGATGCCAACTGCATGAGTTCCCGAATCGTGCCGTTCACTCTGAAGCGTGCAAACAGCGCCATTGTAACATCTACCATCCAAACTGCTTTGGAGACAACGATGCTTCTACGACGAAATCGAGCAAACCAATGCCTCTGGCGGCAGTTATTCCTCTCTATACCATGGGTGAGGTCTTTGCGTTGATACAGCTTTCCAATCGGAATTAAGTTGGTATATACCACATAATCATCAGAAACATAATGCTTAACGCCTGTTTGCTTGAGCCGCTCAATGAGCAGCGCCGCGGTCTTCTCGCTGCGATCCCCGCACTCCCAGTCAATCAGCTCCCCGGTGGCGTGGTTGATGGCCTTCCATATCCACAGCTTCTCGTCCTTCGAATTCAGGAAATGCCACATTTCATCAAGCTCAATCACTACGACCGTTCCTACGGGGACCGGCTTTGACGGGTGTTCCTTTGCTACCCACTCCAGCCATGCCTGGACCGTTGAAGGCGCAACGCCAAGAACGAATGCTGTGCATGGAATAGAAGCCCCACAAAGATACCTAATTGCCGCCTCATATCTCAAGGCAATTGGATAGCCATGTCCCGGTGTATCAGTAAATCGGCTCCCACAATCCTGACAGAGATACCTTTGATGACTATGAGAAAATCCATTTTTGACGTATCTTGTACCATTACAGTGTTTGCAGGAAAGCGACATTATACCCTCCAACTCTCTTCGTCACTGTCGCTTCGCTCGGCGACTCGAGAGTATCGCTCATCCT
>Ga0302319_10002506_pt1 | contig 39520 bp, 36 predicted proteins | sample Bog_T0_2_FD_203319 | JGI IMG/M metagenome (GOLD analysis project Ga0302319, IMG submission 203319) | Peat permafrost microbial communities from Stordalen Mire near Abisko, Sweden - Bog_T0_2 | ecosystem: Environmental > Terrestrial > Soil > Wetlands > Peat | place: Sweden: Abisko, Stordalen Mire... | reverse complement strand
AACTGATCGACGGCATGACCGGTTTTCATATTTGGTCTCAGACGTACGACCGAGATCTGACTGACCTCTTGGAAGTGCAGACGGATGTCGCAAGTTCGGTCGCCCAGCAGCTAGAAGTCAGGCTGGTGGGCGATGAGACACGCAAGATTGAACTCGGCGGAACGAAGAATCCGCAAGCGTATGACGCCTATTTGCGAGGCATGCAATTATTCGGAACTTGGGACACGAGCGAGGGAACTCTGCGTACTGCCTTGCGTGCATTCGATCAAGCGATTGGATTAGACGCGCACTACGCGGATGCGTACGTCGGCCGGGCGCGAACGCTCGATGCCATTTCAATCTTCCTCGCCAAACCTAGCGAGTTGGCAGACTTGCGAACGCAGGCGCGTGAGGCGGCGGAAATGGCGGTGCTGCTCGCGCCCCAGCTCGGCGAAGCACATATGGCACTTGCAGTTACTCGAGCTTACGCTCTGCTCGATTTCGCGGGCGCCGCCTCCGAGTTTGACCGTGCCCTGGCGTTGGCGCCGGGCAGCGCGTATGTGCAAAGTAGATTTGCGGGGTTCAGCTCATTGCTCGGCCATCGCGATGTCGCCATAAACGCAGCCCGCCGCTCCGTCAGTCTGGATCCGCAGAATGTCCAGATGCATTTAGAGTTAGCGCAAGCTCTTAAGGAAAACCGCAGCTACAGCGAAGCTCTGATCAGTCTTCGGGATGCGACGGTACTTCAGCCTGGTTCACATCGCATTGAAAGGGAAAAATTGGACGTGCTGCTCGCTTCTGGACAAACCGAGCGAGCGCGTCAAGAATGTGAAGCACCCGCTACCCCGCTTGACGAGGACCGCCGGCACTGGTGCTTGGCTATTGCCTATCACGCGCTGGGGCGAAAAGCGGACGCTGAACGCGAATTGGAGCAATGCACGGCTCTAGGCGGGGATCGCGCGGCATACCTATACGCTGGAGTCTATGCGCAATGGGGCAACATCCCAGCTGCGCTGCAGTGGTTGTCCAAGGCTGAACGACTTCGCAGTCCCGGCTTTCAAGGATTGAGGGTCGACTGGCAACTCGATCCAATCCGCAACGAACCACAATTCAAGGCAATCCAGGTGCGAATGAATTTTCCACCGTAGGCCGGACACGTCAGGGGCACTATGCACACGCCGGTTGCTAGGCGATTGGCTGCCTGGAAGCTGCCGCTCGCGAGCGGCCGCATCGGGTCGAGAAGAGTCTACTTTGGCAATATCACCTCGGGCGCAAGCTTCAAACGACGGGCGCGACGCACAAACCTGCGGTCATCGAAACTCATGAACTGGCTGCATGCCGCGCTGCTTGTCCAATGGAGCGCGTCGGCAAAGTCGAGCCCCCGCCGATGCAGAATGACCGCGTCGTTAACAGCCTCCCACCGCTCCACGGTGACATGCCGCATTCCCAGCAAATGCGACGTGGCATCACAAAAGGACGTCGGCTCGGCTTCGTAGAATCCGCGCATCACCCACTCAAACTCGAGAATGACGGTTAACGGTACGAAGATCGCGTCGGACTCCACCATTACGCGCTTGGCCACGATCTGCTGCCGCGCGGCCTCGGGGTCATCTGGATCGTCGCAATAGAATCGAGCGAGAATATTGGTGTCGACGGCGATCAAATCTTGCGACGTCGTTGCTTAAGCAGGTCAGCAGAATCAAACTGTGACAGACGCCGCTGGTTTCCGGTCTTCGTGCGTTTGACCTTCACGAGTCCGAAGCCGGCAACGGGGTCTGATACCGGTACCCGCCGCCGGACCAGCAACCGAATGACGCCACCCTCATCGACAAATTCTACCTGTGTGCCAGGGGTCAGCTCATAGCGTGCCCTGATATCGGCCGGGATGACAATCTGGCCTTTCTCCGTAAGAGTGGCGGCAGACATAAGTGATGTCCTAAGTGCCTGGTCAGCCGATATCATATCACGTCGCTTACCGGGTAAGCGACAATCTTGAGCCCAGCGTGATCTCCGGGTGCCACCATCCCCGATACCGTCCCCGTCTATCGCTCGACCGACGCCCACCCAACGGGCAAGCTGTTCGGCCTCTTTGCCTTAGTGCCTCCGCCCAATCGGCTCAGGATGACAATTGCCGCAAACCTGTTTGCGTCTCGCCAGCAAGTCGCACAAGCGCAAACCGCCGCAATCTTCGCAGCGGGTCACACTCACCTCGTCGCGCCGCGCCAACGCCAGCAGCAGGAACCAAGCATGCTCGAAAGAAATGCTCACCGGCGTATGTAGTTCGAGATAGGCCTCATACGTCTGACAAAGCAGCAAGCCCGACTCCAGGGAGCCGACCCGATAGTGTGATCCCAATCCGCTGCTGGCCGCGCCCACCAAGCCGTAAATCAGGAACAGACTCGCCAACTGCGCGGCGTGAAAGGTCACCTCAGGATTTCTGAAGAAGAAGGCCGCCTGGCGCGGCGACTTGCCGCGATGGCGCGTTACGGCGCGCGACGCGCCGTGTTGAACATAACTTCTATAAAGTTTGCGAATTCGATCATCGCTCAAACCCGTCCACTGGCGAATGGTGAAGGTGCGGGCCTCGTGGCGAATCAAGCGCAGCCCAAGATCGAGTCGCTCTCGGTCCCGGGCGTAGCGGTCATCGGATACTCTCATGGCGTCTCCCTGTGCAATTTGCGATGGTTTAGGGTCAAAAAGAATTTGACAGAAATTAATCACAAAGTTAGCGTGACTGCCAAGTGGTTTCTGCGTTTGATTGCCGTTGTGTTTGCGGCGAAATGCGCGGCTGCCGCAAAACCCCACATAAACAGGAACTTGGCGGGAGGCGGCAATGCAGGACGCACGGGTCGGAAAATGGGCGCAAGAGTCGCATCTTTCGCCCGACATGTTGAGGTCGCTGCGCGACTTGAATCACCGTTTCTTGGATCTCGCCGCGGCGCGGAACGAGTGGGCCGCGATCGATGTGGCGCCGTTGTCTGCGGCGCAGCGAGCCGCTGCCGCCGCCTGTCCGTATGCGTTGTTCGATCTGCGCTTCGCCGATGCCGTCCATTGGCAGGCATGTCTGCAGAATTGCGCTTCGTGGCAGGTCGCCGACGAATTCCGGGCCGACGATGCCACGATCGGTTTCGTGCGCCTGGCCTTGTTCTTCGCCTGGCACGTCGCCTCGAACGCCGGCATCGCAGCGCAATTGCTGTTAGGCATGAACCTCAATACGGCGGCGGCCTTTCGCCGCATCACAGTCAACCGGCTGCCGGCTTTGGTGGTGAGCGAGGCGCCAAATTTATCGGCGCGCTTTGGCGGCTGTGCGCCTTATTGGAGGGGGCTCGTGGCCGCGGCCGCGCGCACCGACCCTCGGGCATTGCGTCGCGTGCAGCTGTATGGGCTGCAACTGGCGGCGGCATCGCGCCTGGCGGAACCTTGACGCCGGGAAGCAACCGCGATTGGCATTGCGGCAGGGGCCGTACGGGGTTTAGGCTAGGCGGCTCGTATGCACGCTCTAGTCCTTCGTCAGCTTACCAAGACCTACAAAAACGGCATCAAAGCGCTCAAGGCCATTGACCTCACGGTGGAGGAGGGAGATTTTTTTGCGCTGCTCGGCCCGAATGGCGCGGGCAAAACCACCGCCATCGGCATCGTCACATCGCTGGTCAATAAAACCAGCGGCACGGTCGAGGTGTTCGGTCACGATATCGATCGAGAACTCGAAGTTGCCAAGTCCTGCATCGGCCTCGTGCCGCAGGAAATCAATTTCAATTTGTTCGAGACCTGCTTCACCATCGTCGTCAACCAGGCGGGGTTTTATGGGATACCGCGGCCGCTCGCGAAGCAACGCGCGGAGAAGTATCTCAAGCAGCTGCAGCTATGGGAGCGCCGCAACTCGATCGCGCGTTCGCTGTCCGGAGGCATGAAGCGACGCTTGATGATTGCGCGGGCACTGATGCACGAGCCGAGATTGCTGATCCTCGACGAGCCTACTGCGGGCGTCGACATCGAAATCCGCCGCTCCATGTGGGAATTTCTGCGCAACATCAATGATGAGGGTACGACCATCATCCTCACCACGCATTATCTGGAAGAGGCGGAAAACCTGTGCCGCAATGTCGCGATCATCGAGGGCGGCAACATCATCGAGCGCGACAGCATGGCCAACGTGCTGCGTAAATTGCAGACCGAAGTGTTCGTTTTCAATTTGCGCGACGCGCGCACCACGCCGCCCGACCTGCCCGGATTTACCGTCGTGCTCGTCGATGAGCACACGCTGGAAATAGAAATGTCGAAGTCACAGAGTCTGAATGACATATTCGCGCAGCTATCCGCCCAAGGGATCACCGTCAACAGCATGCGCAACAAGGTGAACCGGCTCGAAGAGCTGTTCATCCGTCTGGTCGACGGCAGCGTCTCTGCGGGCCGCGCGAAAATCGCCGGCGCGCCGCCATGAACGCGCCTGCCTCGCGTGCGCGGACCGAGTGGATCGGTTTTAAGACCATCATCATCCGTGAGTTCAGCCGCATCGTGCGTATCTGGGGGCAGACGATCGTGCCGCCGGCGGTCACCGCGACGCTGTACTTCATCATTTTCGGCAGCCTGATCGGCCGCCGGGTGGGCCTCGTCGGCGGCTTCGACTACATGCAGTTCATCGCCCCCGGGCTCATCATGATGACCGTCATCACGAATTCCTACGGCAACGTCGTTTCCTCATTCTTCGGCGCGAAATTCGGCAAGCACCTGGAGGAATTGCTGGTGTCGCCGCTGCCCAACTGGTTGATCGTCGCGGGCTACATGGGCGGCGGCATCCTGCGCGGCGTGCTGGTGGGCTCGGTGGTCACCGTCGTCTCGCTGTTCTTTACTCGTCTCGCCCTGACGCACGTGTTTGCCGTCATCAGTGCCGTATTGCTCACCAGCATGGTGTTCGCGCTCGGCGGCTTCATCAACGCATTGTTCGCCAAGAACTTCGATCAAATTTCCTGGTTTCCGACTTTCGTGCTGACGCCGCTCACCTACCTGGGCGGCGTGTTCTATTCGATCACGATGCTGCCCAACTGGGCGCACATCGTGTCGCATGCCAATCCGATTTTGTACATGGTGAGCGCTTTTCGCTACGGTTTTCTCGGCACCAGCGACGTCGATCTGCGCCTCGCCTACGGCATCATGGTCGGCGCGGCCGCGGGAATGTTCGCGTTGGCCGTGACGCTCTTGAACCGCGGCGCAGGGATACGCGACTGAGCGACAGGAAAATAATCATCGGCGCGCTGCTCGCCTATGCGGCCGCTGCTGCCGCGGGCGACGCTCCGCCGTCTACGGCCGAAATGGAGGGATTCTCTGCAGCCGGCGCCGCGGCCGAAGCGCAGCTCGAACAGCGTTTCGACTCCGACTTGTCGGCGGCGGAACTGCGTTCTTGGCTGCAGCAGATGTCCTCCGAGACCAACAACGTGGGTTCGGCCCATGACAAAGCGAACGCGGAATTCGAACTCAAGCTGTTTCGCGAATGGGGCTGGGACGCTGCGATCGAGACCTTCTCGGTGTTGTATCCGACGCCCCGCGAAGTGTCGCTGGAACTCCTCGCACCGACGCACTTCACCGCGCGCTTGACCGAACCGCCGGTTGCCGGCGACTCGAGCTCGGCGAAGACGCGCGACCAATTGCCGGCGTACAACATCTACGGCGGTGACGGCGATGTCGCAGGCGAACTCGTGTACGCCAACCAGGGAATGCCGGACGATTACCTGGAGCTCGAGCGTCAGGGCGTCAGCGTCAAGGGCCGCATCGTGCTGACTCGATATGGCGGCGGCTGGCGCGGGCTCAAGCCCAAGCTCGCCTACGAGCACGGCGCCATCGGCTGTTTGATCTATTCTGATCCTCGCGACGACGGCTACGGTGCCGGCGATACCTACCCCAAGGGCGGCTACCGGCCGCGCGATGGGATTCAACGCGGCTCGGTCCAGGACATGACCCTCTACAGCGGCGATCCATTGACGCCCGACGTGGCCGCGACCGCGGACGCCAAGCGGCTCGCGATCCAGGATGCGAAAACGATTCTGAAAATTCCGGTGCTGCCGATCTCCTATGCGGCGGCCGAGCCGCTGCTCGCCGCGCTCGGCGGCCGCGTGGCCCCTGCGCTGTGGCGCGGCGGTTTGCCGCTCACCTATCACTTGGGTCCCGGTCCCGCGAGAGTCCACATGAAAGTCCGCTCCGACTGGGGGCAGAAAATGATCTACGATGTGATCGCGACGCTGCGCGGCGTGCAGGAGCCGGATCGCTGGATCGTGCGCGGCAACCACCACGACGCATGGGTATTCGGCGCCATGGATCCTCTCGCCGGTCAGACTGCGTTGCTGGCCGAAGCCAAATCGATCGGCAACCTGGTCAAGAACGGCTGGCGGCCGCGGCGCACGCTGGTGTACGCGAGCTGGGACGGCGAAGAGCCGGGCCTGTTGGGTTCGACCGAGTGGACCGAGCTGCACGCCGCCGAACTCAAGACCAAGGCCGTGTTGTATATCAATTCGGACACCAACGGCCGGGGTTTTCTTGACGTGGCGGGCAGTCATGCCCTGCAGCACTTTGTCAGCGAAGTGGGCCGCGATGTCCCCGATCCCGAGACCGGCGCCAGTGTTCTGGCGCGCTCACTCGCCAAGCAGCATACCGTCGGCTACGAATCCGGCGCCCATGTGAACTCGAGCGGCGATCTTAAGCTCGGCGCGCTCGGCGCGGGCTCCGACTACAGTCCCTTCCTCGAGCACTTGGGCGTGAGTTCCCTGGACGTGGCTTTCCAGGGCGAAACCGAATACGGCGTGTATCACTCGGCCTACGATACTTTCGAACACTATCGGCGCTTCGTCGATCCCAGCTTCGAATACGGCGTGGCGCTTGCGAAGGTCGCCGGGCGGCTCGTGCTGCGCGCATCGCAGGCGCCCGTATTGCCGGCGCGGGAAGGCGATTTTGCGGCGTCGATCGCCGGCTACGACGAAGAGCTGCACCAGCTCGCCGAGGGCATGCGGGCCAAGACCCTCGAGCTGTCGAAACTATTGGACGAGGGTGCCTATCAGCTGGCCGCGGATCCCTCGAAGCCGCGCGGCGCGCCGCAGAGAGCCGCCGCGGTTCCGTATCTCAGTTTCGCGGAATTGGATAATGCCATTGCGAAACTCGAGCAGAGCGCCAAGGCATTCGACCTTCAATACGCCCGCATCGCGGCCGCTGACGATGCCGACGCCGGTGCCGAACACGAGCAGTTAAATGCAATGCTCGCGGCACTCGAGCAGTCCCTGACCGATGCGCGCGGCCTGCCCGGCCGCGAATGGTATCGGCATATGGTGTACGCGCCGGGAGCGCATACCGGATATGCGGTAAAGACGCTGCCCGGGATTCGCGAGGCAATCGAGGAACGCCGTTGGGATGAAGCCAATACCTATATAGGGGTGGTCGCACGCGCGGTCAACGCCTACAGTACGCAATTGGATCGTGCGGGTTCCTTTCGGCGGCCCTAGTCGTGTATCGTGCCCGACCCATGTCCGGAAAATATTGAGGAGACGAACGATGACCGAAGAAAAGCAGCAGAAATTCACCGCAAAAGTCCGCCGCGGCCTGGTTTGGGTGCATACGGTTGCGGCCGCCGAGCTTGCCAAGAAGAAAGCGGAAGCCACCGGCGTCCGAATCGAGGGGTTCACCGCCAGCGAACTTGCAGACGTCGAATCCGCATTGACTTGGATTGCGCAGAACAAAGAGTCGGATAGCGCGCAACCCGCCGCCTAAGAATTCCGCGGTCGCGGCGGCGTATTTACCGCCGCCGCGACTGTCCGCGATGTGCGACATCGCCCGAACCCGCCACATCCGGTATTGACAGGACTGCGATACACTAGCGGAATGGCCCGCAAACGCGCACTCGTCGTCGACGATTCCAAGTCAGCTCGAGTCATCTTGAGCCGCATGCTCGAGAAATACGACCTCGAAGTCGACATGGCGGAATCCGCCGAACAGGCCATAGAATATCTGAAGGCCAATCGCCCGGATGCCATTTTCATGGACCATCTGATGCCGGGCATGGATGGTTTGCAGGCGGTGCAGGCGATCAAGGGCAACCCGCACACCGCCATGATCCCGATCATGATGTACACGTCGCAGGAGGGCGAATTGTATGTCGGTCAGGCGCGGGCGCTCGGTGCGATGGGCGTGCTGCCGAAGCAGGTACGCCCGGTCGATGTATCGAAAGTGTTGTATGAATTACATTTGTTGCCGGACCGGCGCGACATGGGGCCGCCCGCGCTGACGCCGGTGGAATTGGAGAACACCTCACCGATCGACCGCAGGTCGGGCACCGAGCCCACCGGCGGAGATTTGGCACGGCGGCTGGAATCGGCGTTGAAAGAACAGAACGCCGACGTACGCCGTTTCATCGTCGCCAGCCTCGATAGTTTTGCCTCGCGCATCGTCAACGACGTGCGCGAGTCCGCGCCGCCGGCGGGACCCTTGGATGTAGCGCCGCCCGCGGTGCAGCCGCCACGGTCCGCAACCGCCGGCATCGCAGCGCTGTGCCTGATCGCGGTCGGCTTCGCCGCGTGCTGGCTGGTGGCGCGCGACGACCTGGCGAAATCTCGGGCACAGGTCGCGAGCCTGACCTCGACCAATACAGAATTGCAGCGCGCGCGCGGCGAGCTCGCCGCAACGGTGAAAGATCTCACTGCGGCGCTCGCCGCCGGTAGCACCGGCGGCGGCACGCCCACGGCCACCAACGCCGCCCGGGTCGAACAGGTTCCCTACGGCGAAATACCTTTCGATCGCGGCCGCCTCGACGCGCTGCGCGAGCTCTTGACCAAACTCGAGGCGCAGGGCTTTCACGGCATCGTCAAAATCACCAGCCTGTCGGGACTGTTTTGTCTCAGCGGCAATTCGACCGACGGCTATGCCCAGGCGAGCGCAACCACCCTCGCCAGCAAGTGCGATCTGGTCGGCAACCCATTCGAAGATTCGCTATCGGGCCAGCAGCGCCAATCGCTGGCGTTCGCGAATTTGATTGCAAGTGTGCGCCAACGAACCGGCGGTGCGATCACGGTGGAAATCGAGAACGCGGGTAGCGCGCGTCCGAATACGCCGTATCCGGCGCGAATCGAATCGCTCACGGCGGGCGAATGGAATCGCGCGGCCGCCGCCAACAATCGGGTGGAATTTTCCGCCGAGTCCGCGTCGGACCAATAGCTTAGAACGCCACCCGGACGAAGAATTCCGGGCCCCTCGAGTCGAAATCGAAAAAACCGGAGTTGTTGTTCTGGCGCGAGTCGAGCGTCGCCTTGGCGGCGGTGTAGCCCAACGCAAACGAAATGTTCGGGCGCAATCGATAGATCACATCCGCCTCGTAGAATCCGAGCGAACCGGTCAGATGGTCGACGGCGAGTTTGAAATATTGTGCGCGGGCGTCGAGGTAGAAGCGCTTGCTCAAGACGTAGGTGGTGTCGAGGCCGATGGTCGGGAACGGACCCGCTTGATCTTCCTCCTGGTCCACATGCCGGGTCTGCGTCGAAACGCGCGCCCGCGCCGAGATGTCGATGTCGTTGATGCCGATGGTCGCGGCGAGCTCGAACTTCTCGCGATGGATGAATGAATATTCGTAGGTGATGCCGAGCGTGCGCATGCTCAAGTTGGTTTCCACCGGATCGTTGGGCAGCAACAGCACGTCGCGAAAAATAATCGGCGATGTCAGCGTGACCTCGCCGGTTCGATCCAGCGTGAAGTAATCGAAGCGCAGCCGATGCCGCTCGCCGACCCGCACCATGGCCTGAAACTTGGGCTCGAAGTCGGAGCTTTCCAAGCCGAGATCGTCCTCGGCGGAGACCGGCGTTCCGGTGACGCCCGTGCTGCTGTCCAACTGCAGGTTGGTGGTCGATGACAGGTGCATGGCGCCCAACGACAAGCGCACGCGCTCCTCGGTGGGGCTCAAGTAGTCGTCGGCGTGCGCGAGGTTCGCGAGCAACGCAAACGTCAGCACCGCCAGGCCGTTCTTGATCATGTCATGCTCCTCAGAATCGATTGGTCTGCCGCGGCTCGAAATTGCGTTAGGATGCGTGAATACATTGGAACAAACCACTTTTGCGTTCTGTCGCCATTCATGAACAGCGGAACGTCTCATTCCTTTAGGTGGCGCTTTTCTACGAACTGCAAGATCGGTGCACCCGAGGTGACTTCGATATCGCCGTCGACGATGGCGCCTTTCGCAATCGCAATGGTTCGGGCGCTGACCTTGCCGCGGATCACAGCGGTATAGCCGATCTCGAGTTTGTCCTTGACGATGAGGCCTCCGGTGATCTTGCCGGCGACGATCGCCTGCTGTGCTTGGATGTACCCATGCCAACTGCCGCTGGCCGACAGATTGAGGCCGCCCTGCAGGTCGCCGTCGCCATGCACCACTCCGGCCACCACAAAGTGTCCGCTGCCGCGGATATTGCCGACGATCACGGAGTCTGCGCCGATGAAAGTGGGAGTCGACGTGCTGCTCTCGAAGAAGCGTCGTTTCTGTTCGCTCATGAGCCCTATTATCCTATCCACAGCGCCCCGTGATGTGACGAGCTTGGCGTCGCCGCGACATCGCGAATCGCAGTAGAATGCACGCCATAGGTATCTCGAGTGTAAAAATGGCCATGAATAAAGCGCTTTTAGGGCTCTGTCTTGCTGTGTTGCTCGGCCTCGTTGGCTGCAGCCGTCAGCAAAGCGATTGGGAAAAAACTCGCGCGGCGAACACCACGGATTCCTATGAGCAGTTCCTGAAGAAATATCCGGACGGCGAATTCGCCGCTCAGGCACGAGCTCGCGCCAAGGATCTTTACGAGGAACGAGATTGGCAAAAAGCGCGCGACACCGATACGCAAGAGGCCTATCAGGCTTTCCTGAAACAGTATCCCGAAGGCAAATGGAGCGACGAAGCGCGCATCCGCGTCGAGAATTTCAATTTGGCGCAGCCGCCGACGAACGCGCCGCCCGCAGCGGACGCTGCGAATAATGCCGCGAATCCGCCGCCCGCCATTGCAGCGGCCGCGCCGCCGCCCCCACCACCGGTGCGCGCTGCACCCGCAGCAACGGCGACCACCGTGAATCCTGGCGCTGCGGCGGGGCACTACGGCATCCAACTCGGGGCATTCAAATCCGGGGCCGATGCGGCCAACCGGCGCTGGACGCGTTTGCAGGCGAAGTATCCGAGCCTGCTGGCCGGTCTTTCGCCGACCGTGGCGCCGAAGAAGAGCGCCGCGGGGACCTTGTATCGACTTCAAGCCTTAGGCATCGACGAGAAGCACGCGCGCGCAACCTGCGCTTCCCTAAAGGCGCACTCGCAAGCCTGCGTGGTGATCCGTCCGGCACATTCCTAGCGCGTCACGTTGAGACAATTCTTGTCACTTAACGTTTGCCGTTGGCTTCGGTAATCAATTGATTTTGTTGATTGTTTTATCTGGCATGCGACTTGCTCGGTCAAGCGTTATGCAATCCCAAGTCATCGCCTTGTTGGTGCCTGCGGGCAGCCGCACCGCCACCTTGCTGGTACGCCGCGGTAACGGCCAATTCGCTCTCGAAGGGATCGATGCGCGCCTCGCTGCAGCGACCCGGATCGCGGCGCATTGGTTTCGGCAGAGCGCCCCGATCGTCGACCCCGCGACCGCCGCCGTGGTCGGCTACGAGGCGAAGGATGTCAGAGCCCGGCCTGATTGAGCACGAACGCGTACTCCATCGCGATCTCGCGGTAGCGCTGGAAGCGGCCCGCTTTGCCGCCGTGACCGGCTTCCATGTCGACGTGCAACAGCACGACTTGGTCATCGGTCTTGAGCGCGCGCAGTTTGGCGATCCACTTCGCCGGTTCGTAGTACTGCACCTGGCTGTCCCATAAACCCGTCGTGACAAACAGCGCAGGATAGTTCTGTGCGCGCACATTGTCGTAGGGCGAATAGGACAGCATGGCATCGTAGTCGGCCCGCTCGTTGGGGTTGCCCCACTCATCGTATTCATTCGTCGTCAGCGGGATGCTGTCGTCCAACATGGTGGTGACCACGTCGACGAACGGAACTTGAGCGACCATGCCGCGGTAATCGCCCGGACTCAAATTGGCGACGGCACCGATCAGCAGTCCACCGGCGCTGCCGCCCATGGCAAAAACTTTGTCCTTCGCGGCGTAGCGCTCTGCGACCAGATGGTGCGTCACGTCGATGAAATCCGTGAAGGAATTCATCTTGTGCAGCTTGCGTCCCGCGTCGTACCAGGCGCGGCCCATTTCCTGACCGCCGCGCACGTGGGCGATGGCATACACGAAACCGCGGTCGAGCAAGCTCAAGCGCGCCGATGAAAAACTCGGATCGGTGGAGAGTCCGTACGCGCCGTAGGCATACTGCAGCAACGGCGCGCAGCCGTCGCGCACGAAGCCCTCGCGGTACACCAGCGACACGGGAATTCGCGCGCCGTCGCGCGCCGTCGCCCAGAGGAGCTCGGTTCGATAGTTCTGCGGATCGAAGCTGCCGATCACGGGGTCGCGCTTCAACAGCGTCTTCTCGCCGCTGCGCACATTGTAGTCGTAGACGCTCGCCGGCGTGGTGAGCGAGGAATACACGTAGCGCACGACGTCGCTATCGATCTCGGCATTGATCGACAGCGACGTGGCGTACGCGGCCTCGTCGCTGTCGATGAAAAAATCTGCGTCGTCCGGCGCCATGGGGTGGCCTGCCCGTGTGATGCGGATCTTGGCCAGACCGCCGCTGCGCACCGACAGTGCGAGAAATCCGCTGAACACGTCGAAATCTTCGATGAAGGTATCGTCGCGATGCGCGACCACGTCCTGCCAATCGGCGCGGTTGCTTTGGCCGATGGCGGCGCGCACCAGGCGGAAGTTGCGCGCCTGCCAGTTGGTTCTGACGATGAAGGCATCGCCGAGATGTTCCAGCTGGTATTCGTGATCGCGCTCGTGCGGCAGAAAAGTCGTGAAGGCGAGCGACGCATCGTCGGCATCGGCGTACTGCCACTCCGAGGAAACCGTGCTTTCCATGTGGATGAAAATGAACCGCCCGGATTTCGACTTCGATACGCCGGTATAAAAGCTCTTGTCGGTTTGCTCGAACGCCAGAATGTCGGTGCCAGGCAGGGTCCCCAAGCGGTGTTTTTTGACATAAAGTCCGAGCAGCGTGTCGGGATCCTTCTCGACGTACAGGATGGTGCGGTTGTCATTCGCCCACGCGAGATCGGGCTCGACGTCGGGAATCGCCGTGGCCAGGATTTCGCCGGTCGCCAAATTCTTGAAGCGCAGGGTGAATTGGCGTCGTCCGACCGTGTCCTCGCAAAAGGCGAGCCAGGCGGAATCGGGCGACACTTCGAGCGCGCCGATTCGATAGTAATCGTGAGCCTTGGCGAGCTCGTTCACGTCCAACAAGACTTCTTCCGGCGCGTCCGGTGAGCCCTTGCGCCGCGCAAATATCGGGTGCTCTTGGCCGGGTTCGAAACGTGAGTGGTACCAGTAGCCGCGCCTGCGGTAGGGCACGCTGCTGTCGTCCTGTTTCAGGCGCGCGATGATTTCTTCGTACAGTGCGTTTTCGAACGCCTTGCAGGCGCCCATGCGCCGTTCGCGGTAGGCGTTCTCGGCATTGAGATAGGCCAATACGTCGGGTTGGGTGCGCTCGTCGTCCCGCAACCAGTAATAGGGGTCCGTTCTCGTGCCAAATGGGGAGGCGACGGCATGCGGCCGCACGGCGGCAACGGGGGGCTCGAAATCCGGATCGTTCATCGCAATAGGCACCTTGTCCCAAGACTAGGCGGGAGTATAGTCAGAGCCAAGGGGGGGCCTATGCAGACCGTGGAACAATTGCTTCAAACGAAGGGCACCGAGGTCTTCTCCGTCACGCCCGAGGACTCCGTGTTGCACGCGATCGAGGTCATGGCAACCCGGCACGTGGGCGCGCTGCTGGTGATGAAGCAAGGCGCGCTCATCGGCATTATTTCCGAGCGCGACTACGCCCGCAAAGTGATTCTGAAAAAACGCTCCTCGCACGACACGGCGGTCGCCGACATCATGACTGCGCCGGCCATCAGTGTGACACCGCAGGATTCCGTGCACCGCTGCATGGAGATGATGACCCAGGGACGATTCAGGCACTTGCCCGTCACCTCCGGCGGCCGGGTGGTCGGAATGTTGTCGATCGGCGATCTGGTGAAAGCCGTCATTCAGGAACAGAGCCAGCACATCGAGCAGCTGGAGCGCTACATCGCCGGCTGACCGCGGCCCCGCCGAATCCGCGATTGACGGTAATCGCGGGCTAGGTATTATGACTTGCATACACAGGCGCGCTTAGCGGCGTTTGCCCTTACCTGGCACTCGACCATCGGGTGCCCAGAACCGAGTTAAGTCGTTGTTTTAAAATGGCCCTACAGCAGATGCAGGGCCGGGTTTTTGCCTGGGCGCACGATATGGCGATGAAGCAAAGTGCAGATCTCGATACCGCCGGGCGCGGTGATCCCCGCGTGGGCGATTGGGGACTGTGCCGAGCGGACTATGAAAAGGATTCCTGCGGCTTCGGGCTGATCGCCAGTCTCGACGATCAGGCCAGCCATTGGGTGGTGAAGACCGCCATCAGCTCGCTCAATCGTTTGACCCACCGCGGCGCGATTGCGGCCGATGGCAAGACCGGCGACGGCTGCGGCCTGCTGATCAAGCAGCCCACGGCGTTCCTGCGCGCCGTGGCTCGGGACGCCAAGCTGACATTGGCACCGTTGTTTGCCGCGGGCTTGGTGTTCCTGAATCGCGATGCGGATATCGCGGCCGACGCGCGCCGCGTGCTCACCGAAGAATTGCAGCGCGAGAAACTAAAGCTTGCGGGCTTTCGCCGCCTGCCCGTGGACCCGTCGGCCTGCGGCCCCGAGGCGCTGAAAACCCTGCCAACCATCGAGCAGGTATTCGTCAATGCCGGCGGCGACATCGACGAGGCCACTTTCAATCGCAGCTTGTACCTGGCGCGGCGCCGCACCGAGAAGCGGCTCGAAGGCGCTGACCCGGTGTTCTACATCCCGTCGCTGTCGGCGAGCACCATCGTCTACAAAGGCATGGTGATGCCGCAGCATCTGGTGCAGTTCTATCCCGATCTGAAGGATCCGCGGCTGCAAGCCTCCGTGGTGGTTTTCCATCAGCGCTTCTCGACCAACACGCTGCCGCAATGGCGGCTGGCACATCCGTATCGTTACCTCGCCCACAACGGCGAGATCAACACCGTGCAGGGCAACCGCAGTTGGGCGGTGGCGCGCGGCCCTTTGTTCCGCTCGCCGCTGCTGCCGGATTTGAGCGACATTCTCCCGGTCGTGTCCTTGAAGGGTTCGGACTCGCAGTCGCTCGACAACATGCTCGAATTGCTGCTGGTCGGCGGCCTGGATCCGATGCACGCCATGCGCATGCTGGTGCCGCCGGCGTGGCAGTCGGTGGACATGATCGATCCCGACCTCAAGGCATTCTACGAGTATTACTCGACGCACATGGAGCCCTGGGACGGGCCCGCGGGCATCGTGCTCACCGACGGCCGTTACGCCTGCTGCACGCTGGATCGCAATGGCTTGAGGCCCGCGCGCTGGGTGATCACCAAGAATCGGCATATCACCATCGCCTCGGAAGCCGGCGTCTGGGAATACCTGCCCGAAGATGTGGTCAAGAAGGGCAAGCTCGGGCCCGGGGAAATGCTGGCGCTCGACTTGCAAACCGCGGAGCTCATGGACACCAAGCGGGTCGATGATCTATTGAAGAGCCGCCACCCCTACAAGGTGTGGCTGAAAAAAGGCGTGCGTTATCTGCAGACCGATCTGATCGATCCGCGGTTGGCCGCGGAACCCTTCGATCGCGACACCTTGGCGGTGTTCCAGAAGATGTACAACGTCTCGGCGGAGGAGCGCGACGAGATCATCCGTGTGCTCGCCGAAGACGAGAGTGAAGCGGTGGGCTCGATGGGCGACGACACGCCGATGCCGGTGCTGTCGACGAAAGTGCGCTCGCTCTACGATTACTTCCGTCAGCAGTTCGCGCAAGTCACCAACCCGCCGATCGACAGCCTGCGCGAAAGCATCGTCATGTCGCTGCAGACGCAGATCGGCCCCGAGTGCAATATTTTCGTGCCGGCGCAGCACCACGCCGAACAGATCGTGCTGTCCTCGCCGGTGTTGTCGCAGCGTAAATTGCGTCAGATCGTCGCCCTCGCCGATTCCGGGGTGCCGAACGAATTCATCGATCTGCAGATCGACGCCGACGTCGATCTCAAGACCGCGTTGTCGGCAATTTGCGATCAGGCGGAAGCCGCGGTGCGCAACGGCAAGATCGTGCTGCTGTTGTCGGACCGCTACCTCGTCAAGGGCAAGGTGCCGCTGCATGCGCTGCTCGCGACCGGCGCCGTGCACCATCGCCTGGTCAAAACCGGTTTGCGCTGCAAGTGCAATCTCCTGGTCGAGACCGGTACCGCGCGCGATGCGCACCATTTCGCGTGTTTGATCGGCTACGGCGCGACCGCCGTCTATCCGTATCTCGCCTATCAGACGCTGTTCGATCTGATGCGCAAGGGCGCGCTCAAGATGGAAGCCGCGATGCGCCAGGAGCTTGGCCGGAGCTATCGGCGCGGCATCCGCAAGGGACTGTTCAAGATCATGTCCAAGATGGGCATCTGCACCATCGCGAGCTACCGCAGCGCGCAGCTGTTCGAGATCGTGGGCCTGGGCGAGGAAGTCGTCGACCTTTGTTTCGAAGGGTCGGACAGCCGCATCAAGGGCGCGGATTTCGCCGACCTCAAGGCCGACGCCGATTATCTGGCGCGGCGCGCCTGGGATCCGGGCGAAATCGTCGAGCAAGGCGGACTGCTCAAGTACATGCACAACGGCGAGTACCACATGTACAACCCGGATGTGATCGCGACTCTGCAATCCGCGGTGATGAGCGGCGACTACGAGCAATATCGGGAGTACGCCGCCTTGGTGAACGGCCGGCCGGTGTCGTGCATCCGCGATCTGCTCAAATTGAATCCGCAGGCGGGGCCGATCCCGATCGACGAGGTCGAACCGCTGTCTGCCATTTTCGCGCGCTTCGACGGCGCCGGCATGTCCTTGGGCGCGCTGTCTCCCGAGGCGCACGAGGCGCTGGCGATCGCCATGAACCGCCTCGGCGGGCGCTCGAATTCGGGCGAGGGCGGCGAGGATCCGGCGCGTTACGGCACGGAAAAAAATTCCAAGATCAAGCAGGTCGCCTCGGGCCGCTTCGGCGTCACCCCGGAATATTTGATCAATGCCGAGGTGTTGCAGATCAAAATCGCGCAGGGCGCGAAACCGGGCGAGGGCGGACAGCTGCCCGGGCACAAGGTAAACGACATGATCGCGCGCCTGCGCTTCGCGCGGCCGGGCGTCGGTCTCATTTCACCGCCGCCGCACCATGACATCTATTCGATCGAAGATCTGGCGCAGCTGATTTTCGATTTGAAGCAAGTCAATCCCGCGGCATTGGTATCGGTGAAGCTGGTGGCGGAGCCCGGCGTCGGCACGGTGGCCGCGGGAGTCGCCAAGGCGTACGCCGATTTGATCACGATCTCGGGCTACGACGGCGGTACCGGCGCAAGCCCGTTGTCATCGATCAAGTACGCCGGCACGCCTTGGGAATTGGGGCTCGCGGAAACGCATCAGACGTTGCGCGCCAATGACCTTCGGCACCGGGTGCGTGTGCAGACCGACGGCGGCCTGAAAACCGGTCTCGATGTGATCAAGGCGGCGCTCATCGGCGCCGAGAGCTTCGGTTTCGGCACCGCACCGATGGTGGCGCTGGGCTGCAAGTATCTTCGGGTCTGCCATTTGAATAACTGTGCCACGGGGATCGCCACGCAGCACAACGTGCTGCGCACCAAGTATTTCATCGGGCTGCCCGACATGGTGATCAATTATTTCAAATTCGTCGCGCAAGAGTGCCGGGAAATCATGGCCTCCATGGGCGTGCGCAGCTTGGCCGAGCTCATAGGGCACACCGAGCTTCTGCAAATCCTGCCGGGCGAGACCTCCAAACAGCGCAAGCTCGACTTGTCCCCGTTGTTGGCGAATTCCGAGCTGGTATCGAGCCAGCCGCAATTCTGCGTCGACCCGCACAACGATCCGTTCGACAAGGGCGTGCTCGCCGAGAAAATGCTCGACGACATGCGCGGCGCCATCGCCGCGAAAAGCGGCGGCCAATTTTCCTACGACGTGTGCAATTACCACCGCTCCATCGGCGCGCGGATTTCCGGGGAAATCGCCAAGCGTTGGGGAAACACCGGCATGAGCCTCGCGCCGCTGGTGGTCGCGCTGAAGGGTTCCGCGGGACAGAGTTTCGGCGTGTGGAACGCCGGCGGCCTGCACCTGCATCTCGAAGGCGAGGCCAACGACTACGTCGGCAAAGGCATGGCGGCGGGGAAGATCGTGTTGAAGCCGGATGCGCGCTCGAGTTTCGTGGCGCGCGACACGGTGATCATGGGCAACACGTGCTTGTACGGCGCCACCGGCGGCGAGTTGTATGCCGCGGGCACGGCCGGAGAGCGGTTCGCGGTGCGAAATTCCGGCGCCCTCGCCGTGGTGGAAGGCACCGGCGATCACTGCTGTGAGTACATGACGGGCGGCGTCGTGTGCGTGCTCGGGCGAACAGGCGTGAATTTCGGCGCCGGATTCACCGGCGGCTTCGCCTACGTGCTCGACATGGAGCGCGACTTCGTCGACCGCTACAACCACGAGTTGATCGACATCCATCGCGTCTCGCCGGAAGGCATGGGCATCCACGTGCAACATCTGCGCGGCCTCATCGAACAGCACGTCGACGCCACCGACAGCGTCTGGGGCGCGCAATTACTCAACGACTTTCGAAGTTACATCGGCCGCTTCTGGGTGGTGAAGCCCAAAGCGGCGGCCATCGACTCGCTGCTCGAAAATCTGCGGCGCGCCGCTTAAGCGCCGTTACCGCTCGTGGCCGACAAACACCTGCAATTCTTGGAGGTTCCGCGCAAGGATCCGGACAAGCTGCCGATGGAGGTGCGCACCAAGGAATTTCGCGAGATCTATTCGCAGTACAGCGCCGAGTCGGCCGGCGCCCAAGCCGGCAGATGCATCTCCTGCGGCAACCCATTCTGCGAATGGAAATGCCCGGTGCACAATTACATTCCGAATTGGCTGGCGCTGGTGAACGACGGCAAGCTGTTCGAAGCGGCGGAACTCTCGCATCAGACCAATTCTCTGCCGGAGATGTGCGGGCGCATTTGTCCGCAGGACCGTCTCTGTGAGGGCGCCTGCACGTTGAATGACGGCCTCGGCGCGGTCAGCATCGGCGCCATCGAAAAATACATCACGGATGAAGCATTCAAGCAGGGCTGGAAGCCCGACATTTCGAACGTGGTCAAGACCGGCAGGCGCGTCGCCGTCGTCGGTGCCGGCCCGGCCGGACTCGCCTGCGCCGACGTCCTGGTGCGCAACGGCGTGACGCCGGTGGTGTTCGACCGCTACTCGAAGATCGGCGGTCTGCTCACCTTCGGCATTCCGCCGTTCAAGCTGGAAAAGGAAGTGGTCGAAAAGCGCCGCGAGATCATGGAATACATGGGGGTGGAATTCCGCCTGAATGTCGAGGTCGGGAGCGACCTGTCCTTCGCGAGCATCGCCGAAGAATTCGACGCGGTGTTTCTCGGCATGGGCACCTACACCTACGTCAAAGGCGGCTTCGCCGGCGAGGATCTGCCGGGCGTCCACGAGGCATTGCCCTATCTCATTTCCAATATCAATCGGGAACTCGGCATCGAACGTCGTTCCGGCGCTTTCATCGACATGCGCGGCAAGCGCGTGGTCGTCTTGGGCGGCGGCGACACGGGCATGGATTGCAATCGAACGGCAATCCGCCAGGGCGCGAGCAGCGTCACGTGCACCTATCGGCGCGACGAAGCCAACATGCCCGGCTCGCGCCGCGACTACAGGAACAGCAAGGAAGAAGGCGTCACTTTCCTGTTCAACAAGCAGCCGATCGAAATCGTAGGTTCCGATCGGGTGCAGGGCGTCAAAATGGTCGAGACCCGGTTGGGCGCGCCCGGGCCGCGCGGCCGCCGCATCCCGGAAGTCGTGCCCGGCACGGAAGAAACCGTCGACGCCGATGCCGTCATCATTGCCTTCGGATTTCTGCCGAGCCCGCCCGATTGGTTCGTCAAGCAGCAGATCGCGCTGCACGCCAATGGTCGCGTGCGCGTGTCCGCGGCGCCGCGGCAGCGGTTTCAAACCACGAACCCGAAGATCTTCGCGGGCGGCGACATGGTGCGCGGCTCGGATTTGGTGGTGACCGCGGTGTTCGAAGGGCGTGAAGCCGCTCAAGGGATTTTGCGCTACCTAGGGCTGCGCGGCGCCTCGTGATCGCTCGGCGAGCGGCAGCACCAAACGGCTGGCACGCTTCGCGTCGTGAAAGATTCTGATGTTCGCGACCCGCGCATTCTCGATTTTCTCGTCGCCGATACGGCCCCCGGTGTTGAAATTCTTCTGAAAAATCGGCGAGTTCAAGGGAGCGATCGTCAGCCGCAAGCGGGCGCCCGCTGGGATCCGTCGCGCCATCCAATTGAACTCGAATGGAATTTCGGCGAGCTGCGACGGGCTGAGCAATTCTGCCTTGAACTGACTGTTTCGAAAGCGCGCGCGCCGAACATCTTCGCCGAGCCTCACGGTACTGCCGTCGGGAAGCAGCATCAGCACCTGCGCCCAGAGATCGAAGTCCGGTGCATCGGCCACACACAGCAGTCGCAGGCGCATGTGCCCGGCAACCTCGATGCTGGCCGCGAAGGGCTCGCTATGGAAGCTGATCGCACGCCGCTGAAACCCGCGAAACTGGCTGGTGGCGTCTTCGCTGTCGGCGAACTTCGCGACTTCGAGTTCCGGCAGTTCGCGAGGATCGCTGACGATGACGGCCGGCGGCTCGGCACCGGGGGCCGCGGTCACGAGACGACCGGAACGAAATACACTCTCGGGGGTTCCGCGGCTGTCTTCCAAAAATAGATTCATCGCGCCGCCGGAAGCGGCGGCCTCGAGCGAACTCGCGTAACGCCACTCGTCGGCGCCCAGCATGAAGTAGCTCACCTTGTCTTTGAGCAGCGCGGGGAGCGGGCCGCGCCCGAGCGCAAAGTCGTACCACTGCAGATGCAGTTTCTCCATGTCGATGACCGCCGCATCGGCGACGGGAAGCCCCTCGATCACTTTCTCGGGCGCCTGCGACCCGGAATGATCCCAAGGCCCGATCACCAGATAATGGCGGGACGTGGCAGCGGCCGGGGCATGCGCCATATGTCCCCGGTAATAGTGCAGCGCGCCGGCCTGATCGTCGTCGTAGAAACCCGTCACGCTGAGCACCGGAAACGTCATCGCCGCGTAGTCGTCGGGTTTGGGCTGCGCCGCAAGGTTCCACGCTTCCTCGCCGACATGGTCGAGCCACATGTCCATGAACGACATTTTTTGGCCGCGCTCATCGACCATCCACCAATCGTCCGCCGCAATGCCGATGGCGGCGTCGAGATCCCGAAACGAACCATATTTCGCGTAGTGCTCCAGCATTTTTCCGGACCAGTAGCTGCGGTTCGCGATAAATCCGCTGTTGAGCGAGCGGCCGGAGACATAGCCCATGATGACGGCCGACCACGCCTGCGGAATTCCGTTGGTATTAGGTATGTCCCATCCCGGATAGATGGCGACGTACGGGGCTATGGAGGCAAGATGCGGCGGGTGCTGGGCCGCCGTGCGCCACTGCGTCATGCCGACAAACGAGCCGCCAAACATGACCACCTTGCCGTCGCTCCAGGGCTGTGCGGCGATCCATTCCACCAGGTCATAACCGTCGCGGCCCACCGTCAATCCGGTGTTGTCGCTCTTGTCGCCTCCCGAGCGGCCACGGCCGCGCACATAGGCTTGTACGAACGCGTAGCCGTGCCGCGCGTATGACCCCGCGATGTCTTTGTGACGTCCGCCGTCGATGTCATACTGCGTGAGCGTCAGCACGGTCGGCAACTTCGTCGTCACCCGCGACGGCTTGGTGATCCACGCTTCGAGCTGCACGCCGTCGCGCACCGGTATCATGCGGCTCATTTCGATGTCATAGCCTGGACCGACCTGGGCGCCCGAATGCACCGACACCACCGACAGAGCGAGCAATGCGGCCAAGCGCCGCGCGCACGTCCGGTAGTTTTTCATTGAGTCGTTTGCTCGCTCACGCTGCATCATAACGCTGCGTGCCGAAGAAAAGAGCCACAATATTGGGGTCCGAAAACGGCGAGTATTAGCGACGCGAGTTAGCTATTCTGACGCCATGGAACTGAATTTCGACGCTTGTTATCGCGCCGCGCGCACCCACGATCGCCGCTTCGACGGGCGTTTTTTCGTGGCGATCACCTCGACCCGCATCTACTGCCGACCGGTGTGTCCGGCGCGGCCCGCAAAGCGCGAGAACATGCGCTTCTACTCGAGTGCGGCGGCCGCCGAAGGCGCGGGATTTCGGCCATGCCTGCGCTGCCGGCCGGAACGGGCGCCGGGGCTCGCCTCCGTCGATGCCGTCAGCCGCTTGGTCGCGGCCGCGATTGCCGGCATCGAAGAACATGCGCTGTCGAGCGCCAAAGTGGGCGATCTCGCGGCCTCATTGGGCGTCAGCGACCGACACCTGCGGCGCGTCACCGAATCGGAACTCGGAGTGTCGCCGATCGAGCTCGCGCAGACCCAGCGCTTGCTGCTGGCGAAGCGGCTGCTCGGTGAAACCGGTTTGAGCCTGACCGAGATCGCCTTCGCCAGCGGCTTCGGCAGCGTGCGGCGCTTCAACGCGTTGTTCAAATCGCGCTATGGGTTGAGCCCGCGGGATCTGCGCGGCACGGCGAAAGCCGCGGCGGGACTTAACTGTCAGCTCGAGTTCAGGCCGCCGTTCGCATGGCGGAATCTGTTGGAGTACCTGCGGCTGCGCGCAATCCCCGGAGTCGAGATGGCGGATGCGACCCACTATCGGCGCACCGTCTCGATCGATGGACACGATGGCTGGATCGCGGTGTCGACCGGCAGGAAGTCCAACGCCTTGAACGTGGAGATCGCGCCCTCGCTCGCGCCGGTGATCGGCGCCGTCATCGCCCGCGTCAAGCGCCTGTTCGATTTGGGCGCGGTGCCGGATGCGGTCAGCGCATTGCTGTCGCGGGATCCGCTGCTCGCGAAGACAGTACGGCGGATTCCCGGCCTGCGCGTCGCCGGCGCATTCGACGGATTTGAACTCGCGGTGCGCGCGGTTTTGGGGCAACAGGTGTCGGTCAAAGGCGCGACCACCATGGCCGGCCGCTGGGCGCAAGCCTTCGGTACGCCGATCGCGACGCCCTACGCCGAGCTCAATCGGCTGACGCCGACGGCGCAGCGCATCGCCACGGCGACGGTCGACGAGATTGCCGGGCTCGGCATCATCGGCGCCCGTGCACGCTGCCTGCTGCTGCTGGCGGCGGCGGTGCGTGAGAAAAAAATCGCGTTGACGTTTGCGCCGAATGTCGAACAGCAGATCGACGCGTTGCTGAGCTTGCCGGGGATCGGTCCGTGGACCGCGCAATACATCGCCATGCGTGCGCTGCACTGGCCCGATGCTTTTCCGAGCGGCGATCTCATGCTGCTGCGGGCCGCGAATTCCACCGAGAAAAAGCTACAGCAGCTCGCCGAAGGATGGCGTCCCTGGCGCGCCTACGCGACGCATTATTTATGGCACTCGCTTGCCGCATGAATTGCAATTGGAGGAGGAATCAATGAACGCTTTCTGCTATGTCGAGAGTCCGCTGGGCAGGTTGTTGCTCACAACCGATGGCGAAGCCCTCACCGGTTTGTATACGCGGCCGAGCCGCAAAGTCCCAGCCACGGCCGGTTGGACCGAAGATGCCACCGCAGGGACTCTGCCGGCGGCCGCACGCCAACTCGAAGAATACTTTGCAGCCAGGCGGCGCGAATTCGATCTGCCGCTCACCTTGAATGGCACGGCATTTCAGCAGCGGGTGTGGCGCGAGCTTAAGGAAATTCCCTTTGGCGAGACGTGCAGTTACGGTGAACTCGCCGCGCGCATCGGCAAACCCAGCGCTTCCCGCGCCGTCGGGCTCGCGAATGGCAGCAACCCCATTTCGGTCATCGTGCCCTGTCACCGCGTGATCGGTGCCAACGGCTCACTGACCGGCTATGGCGGCGGCTTGCCGCGCAAACAATGGCTGCTCGCGCATGAGGGCGCGCTGCCGCGCGGTCTTGAGCTAGATCAGCGGCAGGGTGATGGTGAAGAGCGCACCGCCGCCATCGGCGCGATTGTCGGCCACGGCGCTGCCGCCGTGAAATTCGGCGACCAGGCGCACGATGTACAACCCTAGGCCGAAGTGCGGTTTGTCGTCGCGTCCTTGGCGCTGCTCGAACAGCGATTCGAACAGGCGTCCGTGCAGCGCCGGCGGGATCGGCGGCCCGTCGTTCGACACCGCCAGCAGATAATTGCCCTGCGCGCGGTCCAAACGCACGGTGATGGTGCCGGCGGGTGGGCAGAAGTCGACGGCATTTTCCACCAGCTTGTCGAGCAGCTGCGCCACGAGGTCAGGCGCGCCGCGAATGAAGCAAGGATCCGCGGGCGTCTCGAGCGCGAAGTTCGAATGCGGAAAGCCGTCGCGATAGCCGGCGATCGCGGCGCGCAGCAATTCGCAGAGATCGAAGTTCACGAATTCCGCTTGCTTGATGCTTTCCTCGACCCGCGCCGCCGCGCCGAGCGCACTCAAGATCGATTGCAGGCGTTGCGTGCCGTCGCGCGCCCGCGTCACGAAGTGCCGTTGCTCGTCGCGTAAGCCCTCCGATTCCAGATTGTCGAGCGAGGATCGCACGATGGTCAGCGGCGTGCGCAGTTCGTGCGACAGCTTTCCGCCCAAGGTCCGAAGGTATTGCGTGTGCTCGTTGAGCCGTGCCAGCAGCCGCTCGAAGCCGCGCGCCAGCGCGCCGATCTCATCGGCGCTGGCAGATTCCGGCATGTCGAGGCGGATTTTGCCGTCGCTCGACACGGCGGAATCGGCGGCATCGCGCAGGCGCGCGATCCGAAGACTGAGCCAAGTCGCGAAACCGAACATGACGATGAACGCCGCGCCGGTCGCCAACAGGGTGAGATTGAATAGATGCGATACGGCGCGGTCGCGCAATTCCAACAGTTGATCGCCGGCTTGCTCGAGGAATACCGCACCGCGCGTGGTGCCGCCGATGACCATGGGTGCCGCGGCGGTCAGCAACAATTCCTGATTGGCCGCGCCGCGAACCCATTCGGCGTGCGGCTGTCCTGCGAGCGCGGCGCGCACGCTGTTGCCCTCGAGCCGGTCAGGGGCGAAGGACTGCAAAGGAAAGCTCGAGGTGTCGACGCTGATCAAATGCCGGTACCAGGACTCGCCCTGCTCGGAGGCGGCGGCGCCATCCGCGACGAAATTGCCGGCCGTGCCCAATTTCAAGGCATTGATATCGACGACGGTGGCACGGGTGCCTGCGCGGATGAAAGTGCCGAGTAGCGAATTGAGGCCGGGCGTCATCGAGAACAGCCGGCCTCCGTCCGGAGCCGCGACGGCATCGAGTCCGATTTTCCCGTTGCCGCTGCCGTCGAACGCCTCGATCCAGAGCCGCGAGCCGACGAAGCTCGCGGGGATGCGCGCCTCGAGGTGGTAGCCGGCCGCGGTCTGCAGCCAGAATGCCTGGATGCGCGGTTCCTCCACGGCGCGATCCTGGCCGTCGCCGCCATTGACGATGCTTTGCGCGGCGATCATCCCGGGTGCGCCGGTCGCGAAGAAATAGAATTCCCGCGTGCCGTCGGGATGCTGCAGCGTCAGATCGATTCGATCGAAGCGATCCCGTTCCGGGTGTGCATTGCTCGGCTCGGGGTCGAAGTGGGTGTCGTCGACTTCCACATACAAATAGAGATACCGGTCGGCGGACGCCACCTGGGCCCTCGCGCTGTAGCCGCTCGCGGCCGGCAACGGCAATGGCGCAGCGGCGATGCCCCAATCGTCGCGATAACCATCGAGCAGCGGCTGGCTGGAGAGCGCGAAGACGTACCAGTCGCCGCGCGCGGCGGCGAAAGGGGCCGTGTCGTCGGGATCGCGAAACACGAGCTGCGGCTGCGCCGAGAGCGCGTTGGCGATGGTCCCTGCGCTAGCGAGCAGCGCGCTTTCTTGCGAGTCGCGCAACGCCGTTTCCAGCTCGCGCGCATACTGGCAGCCGGCCCACGGCAGTACCAGCGTGGTGAGCGCGACGATCAACAATTGCAGGCGAATGCTCACTCGACCCAGCGATAGCCCATTCCATACACGGTTTGGATTGCATCGAATTTGGGATCGATCTGCTGAAATTTGCGGCGCATGCGCTTGATGTGCGAGGTGATGGTGTTGTCGTCGAGCACCACGTTCGCCGCATCCATCAATTGCTGGCGGTTCTTGACGTGGCCGGGATTGCGCGCCAAGGCGTGCACGATCCAAAACTCGGTCAGCGACAACGTCACCGGTTTGCCGTCCCACGTGGTCTGCATTTTCTCGCCGTCGATCGACAGCGCGCCGCGCCGCACTATCTCGGCGGCGTTGTCCGGCCGGCGCAGGGCGTCGATGCGCCGGAACAGCGCGGCAACCCGCGCCGCCAAGTGCGGCAGGCTCACATCCTTGGTCAAGAAATCGTCGGCCCCCAACCTCAGGCCCGAGACTGCGTCCAGCTCGCTGTCGCGGGCGGTGAGGAAGATGATCGGCAGCTCGGCCGACATCGCGCGCAAGTCGCGGCACAGATCGAAGCCGCCTTCGGCCTCATCCTCGAGAGAAATATCGATGATGGCAAGATCCGGCAGATGATTCTGAAAAGCTTGCATCGCGGTCTTGCGATTCGCGTAAGTCTTGACGGAGTAGCCGTGTCGCGCCAGCGCCGCGGCGTAATTCTCGCGTAAAGCCGGCTCGTCCTCGACCACCGCGATGAGCTTCTTCATCGATGGGATGATAGCCGATGGCATCGCCACCATTGGTCACAATTGGCCTCTAGCCTGCCCGGATTGCGCCCTGCCGCATCGCGGGTCCTGCCGGACACTGGCCTCGTCAAACAACGAGGAGCGGATCATGTCGACACAGCAGTCTTGGTGGTTGCAGCATCGCGAAGCGTCGCTCAATTGGCTGGCGCTCGGGCTCCTGCTCGCGGCCTGGAACGCGTCCGATAACGGCGCCGCCAAAGAGACTCGGCCGCGGCCGCAGGTCCTGCGCGCCTACCCCTATATCTCGGTACGGACCGCGTCGGCCCAGCTGCAGCTGTCAAGGAAACCGTAGAGAGTTTTTACAGATTCTACACTTTCACGCGATGTTTCAGTCCTAACCTACTCGTTTGTAAGCAAATCTTCTTTCGCCAGTCATGGCTTCGTAACAAGAAAACGCGATCCTATGTTGCGACGCGAAGTCATTGGGAGGAAGAGACATGGTGGAACGCACCGAGTCGGCGCCGCTTAAGTTGCGGACCGTCTTCATTTCAGACATCCATCTAGGCTTCAAAGGTTGTAGCGCCGAGCTGCTGCTCGATTTCTTGCACCAGGTCGAGATGGATACGCTGTTCCTGGTGGGCGACATCATCGATGTGTGGAGCATGCAAAAGAACATGTTCTGGCCGCAGTCGCACAACAATGTGCTGCGAACCATCTTGGGCAAGGCGAAACGCGGCACCAAGGTGATTTTCGTGCCCGGCAATCACGACGAGGTTTTCCGCGAGTTCGATGGCGCCGTTTTCGGCAATCTCGAAATTCATCGCGAATACATTCATGTCGGAGCGGGCGGCCGCCGCATGCTGGTGCTGCATGGCGACGAATTCGACAGCGTCGTGAAGTGCAGCCCGTGGCTCGCGAAACTCGGCAGCAACATCTACGACATCCTGCTCGCCGCCAATCCCTACATCAACTGGATACGGCGCAAGTTCGACCTGCCGCACTGGTCCTTGTCGTCGTACTTGAAGAATAAAGCCAAGACCGCGGTTCAATACATCGGCAGCTTCGAAGAGGCCGTCGCGCAGGCGGCGCGCAAGCGCGGCGTCAGCACCGTCGTCTGCGGCCACATTCATCGTGCGGAGATGCGTGAAATCGACGGCATCTTGTACTGCAATGACGGCGACTGGGTGGAGAGCTGCACCTCCATGGTGGAAGACATGAACGGACAATTGCGCCTGATCGACTGGCCGAAATGGCGCGAGAAAACTCCGTTGGTGCCGATCGCGGTACCCGTGGGCCAAGCCGCGTGACGGACATCGTCGAAAATTGGAGTCTTCCCTGGCATCGATTGCAGAAGAATCTTGCTCGGGATATTCATGCCGAAGCGGCGGTCGGTGTCGCGCCGAATAGCAAAGCGCGCGACGCGCAGCGGCTCGCGCAGGCGGCAAGTTCCTGGCTCGGCCGCGCTCGGCGCCGAGCGGGTTTCGAGCCCGCAAGTTAAAAGAAAATCACTTCTTATTGTCTGCAAAACGTCACATTCGCAGGGCAGGATCGAGGCTCGTCTTGGGACAGGAGCCAAACCATGAGTAGTCTTGATTTCGAGCGGCAGAATGACCTGCCGCGCGATCGCATCGATGTAGAAGCCACCACGGAACTGTTGGAGCGCCGCTGGTTCGCCGCCATGGCAGCCGTCGAAAGCCTGAGAGAAGATTGCAAGATCCGCCTCGGAATCGTCGCGCAGGCCGAGGACGCCTGGCGGCGCGAGTGCGAACAGCTCGCAAAAATCGAGGCGCTGCGCGACGCGCTCGGCGAGCAATTGGCGAAGCACGAGACTCGCTCCTTCGGCTGCGGCGCCCTGCCGCTGCACGAGGCGCTGTCGCTGCGCTAGCCCGAGCATTGGACGAGTATGGCCGGCGACGGCCATACTCGCGGCATGAAGTACGTCTATCACCCGTCGTACCAAATAGCCCTCCCCGCCGGACATCCCTTCCCGATGAGCAAGTACGGCCTGCTGAAGGATAAGCTCTTAAGCGAAGGCATCATGGCAGCCGGCGATCTTGCGCTGCCCGAGCCGATCGACCGGCCGACCTTGGAGCTGGTGCACACCGACGAGTACCTGGCCAAGCTCGAGGCCTCGACACTGTCGCCGGTGGAGCAACGCAAGCTTGGCCTGCCCTGGTCGGAAGCTCTCTGGCAACGATCGCGCCTTGCCGCAGCGGGAACTCTCACGGCGGCGCGGGCGGCGCTCGCGCAGGGCATGTCCGCCAATCTCGCGGGCGGCACGCATCACGCGTTCGCCGACCACGGCGAGGGCTTCTGCGTACTCAACGATGTCGCGATTGCCATACGTCAGCTGCAGGCAGAACGGGCAATCGCGCGCGCGGCCATCATCGATCTCGATGTCCACCAAGGCAATGGCACGGCGGCAATTTTCGAGGCCGAGGATGCGGTTTTCACTTTCTCGATGCACGGCGAGCGAAACTATCCGTTGGCGAAAATGCGCTCCAATCTCGACGTGCCGCTCGCGGATGGGACGCAAGATGCCGAGTATCTCGATGCGCTGCGGCGGCATCTGCCGCAGGTTCTCGAGCGCGCGAACCCGGACCTCGTGTTCTATCTCGCCGGCGTCGATGTCGCCGCAGGGGATCGTTACGGCAAGCTCGCGCTCACGGAGGAGGGGATTCGATTGCGCGAGCGGTGGGTCATCGACGCCGTGCGCGGCCGCGGACTGCCGTTGGCCATCGTGCTCGCCGGCGGTTATGCGCCAACACGGGAGCGAACCGCCGAACTGCACATGCACGTGTTTCGCGAGTGTGCGGCTAGTAGCGAATTCCCAGCCGTCGATACACGTCGGCCAGCAGCCACAGCGGCCCGATCATCAGAAATTGCACGTCCTTGAAAAACGACGGGCGTTTTCCCTCGATGGCATGACCGATGAATTGGCCAACCCACGCGGCCACAAACAGCAATACGCAGATGCTCCAGAGCGGCACGCCGTCCAAGTGGTCGAGCGAGGCGACAATCCACAAGAATGCGGCGAGCAGCGGCAGAGCGCCCAACGCCAGCGGCACCGACAAGAGGCTGTAGTAAATCAGCGCCGCGAGCACGGCGAGACTGCCCCAGTTCACGGCCGGATACGCCGCGCGAATGCCCTGCGGAAACGGTAGCGACCAGAGTAGGCCGACGACGCACCAGACGATCACGGGCACGCACAGCCAATGCAAGGCCTTGTTGGTGTGGTTCTGGTGGCTGTCCCCGTACTCGTCGAGCCATTGATCGGCGCTGCGCATCGTTTCCCAAACTACTCCGTTGCCGGCAGCCGATCAAACCCCGGCTTTAAGTCCTGGCGGCGCCGATACCAGAGGAGGATGGCGCCCAAGACGAGGCTCGATACCAGGCTCGCGCCCGCGTCGGCCGCGTAGCAACCGGCGACGCCGTCGCGCGCATAGCCCCATCCATCGACGAACAGCATGTAAAAAATCGGCACGTTGAACGCCGACACCATCAGGCAGTACGTGGTCGCGGATAATGGGTTGTTGCGCCCGATGGTTTCAAAGGCGATCGCGGTCGAGGCCGTGAGGGCGAGTGCTTGGAAGACATTTTCGCCGATCAAGGCGAGTCCGAACGTCATTGGGGTGTATGCCAGCGGAATGAGCGCGAGCGTGAACAATGCTCCCGCCGTCCCGATGCCAAGATACAAAAACCGCAGCGGCAGCAGACGGTCGATCAAGCGAAAGATGCAGCAGCCGCCGAGTCCGCCCAACAGCACGCCGGTGCCGCCGACCAACCCGACGACGTGGCTTGAGGCGTGGAAGTCGGCGCCCAGGCCGCCGACGAAGTTCGTCAAGGAAAAGGTTGCCGCGGGTGCCATGAACAGCAGAACGGCGATCAGTACTTCGCGCCGCCTCAAGAGGCTCGCGACTTCGCCGAAGAAGCGCAGAAAACTTTCTCGCGCCAGGCGCCCGTCGGGACCGGGTGCGGGCATCCACGGAAATACGGCAATGGGCAGCAGCAGCAACGCACCGAGCAGCAGTGCGGCGGCGAGCGGCGGCAAATTGCGCACCGTTTCGCCGGTCGCCAAGGCCATGCCGCCGCCGGCACCGAGGTTGGCGACATTCACCCAGACGCTGAGCTTGTTTTCCTCCTGCTTGGTCGTGATGCTCGCGAGCCAACCGCCGAGAGCGGCCTGATACAGATTGGCGAACAAGAAGCCGGCGGTGAGGAAAATCTCCACCACCACGAGATTCTTGAGGTTAAGGAGCGCCACCACCAGCATGCTCGCAGCCGCCGTGGCGGTGACTGCCGAATACCAGCGCCGGCTGAAGCGGACGTCGAGGACCGGGCTCAACGCGAAGGCCCAGAAGCCGGATGACATCATGACCGCGGTCATCGATGCGATGGTCGATTCCGGTACGTGCCGCGCGCTCAACAGTTGCGGCACGGAAATCGCCAGGATCCCGCCGTACATGCCGAACACGGCGTTGGTGAGTCCCATCAGCCAAACCGGAGCGACACGACGCGCCATAGGCGCTCATTCTGTCAGACAATTCGGATCGAAGTCGTAGTCTCCCGCGAGCCAGGCGACGATTTCCCGCGCGCACCACTCGGGCTTGAAGCGACGATACTTCTGGGCGAGCGCGGCACGGCCGGCGGCGTCGAGTTGGGCGATGCCGCGGTGTTGAAACAGTTCGACATCGCCCAGCAGCGCATCGCCCAACGCGGCGCTGCAGACGGCTCGAAGGTGCGGCTCGAATGCCGGGCCGTCGGCGTAGGCGGCGAGCGCAATCCGCGATAGGCCGGGCTGATTCATGGGATTGACCGCGAGGCCCGCGGCGAGCGCGCGGTTCAGCGACCAGCCGGAAGTCGTCAGGTCGAGATACACGTGCGCGCAGCGAATCTTGCCGTCGTTGGCGATGTGGTTGTCCCACAGGAAGGGCTTGCGGTGCAGCCGGGTCGCGACATCCTCCAGATGTGGGTCGCTGTACCCCACGGAACAGATCTTCTGTCCGGTCCAAAATATGCCGATCGCGGGATCGAGGTCGCGGCCGAGATCTTGCCAGTAGTTGAGAGGTGCCGCTCCGAACACCCGTTCCAAGATCGGATCGTCGGAGTAGTAGGTTGGGCACATGATGAACGTCGTCGCCGCGCTCCATGCCGTGACGTCGCCGACCACCCGAGCCTGCAGTTGCGCGAGCCCGGCAAAGTTGCCGGGCATGTCGTCGAACAGGATGCAAAGCACATCGGTGCCGATGGCGTTCAATTGCGCCACCTTGGCGCGCAGCGCGGCGCGTGCGCCGGCGTCGTAGTTCTGGTGAATGTTGTACGGGGTCAGGCCGATGCCGAATCGAACCGCCCGGCCGCGAATCTCCGCGGACAGAGCAGCCAGCTCGGCAAGTTCCGCATCGGGAAAGGGCACTGCCCACTGGCGGCGCAGGTGCCGATCGGCCTTCGGGGCATACACGTAGAAATCGAAGCCGCGCGGCTGCAGGAATTCGGCGCAGGCGACCCGCTCGGCGTCACTCCAAGGTTTTCCGAAGAATCCCTCGATGACACCGAGCGGCGGAGAGGACACCGCTTAGGCCGCGGCCATCAACCCTTTGAGTTTGACGATGGCATTCGACTCGACCTGCCGCACGCGCTCCGCGGAAATTCCGTATTCATCGGCGAGCTCGTGCAACGTCGCCTTGTCGTCGGTCATCCAGCGGCGCTTCAAAATGCTGCGGCTGCGCTCATCCAACTTCTCCAGAGCCAAGCTCAAGCGCTCGGTCGAATCCTCTTCCCACTCCTCGTTCTCGACTTCGATGGCGGGATCGGCGTTGCTCGACGGCAAGTACATCGCCGGAGAATAGGCTTCTTCCTCATCGCTGTCCGGCGTAGGGTCGAACGACATGTCGCGCGCGGACAGGCGCTGCTCCATTTCGCGAACGTCGGCGATGTCGACGCCTAAGTCGCGGGCGACCGCGGCCGTCTCGGCTTCCGACAGCCACGCCAGATTCTTCTTCATCTTGCGCAGATTGAAGAACAGCTTGCGCTGCGACTTGGTGGTGGCGACCTTCACCAGACGCCAGTTGCGCAGCACGTACTCGTGAATCTCGGCGCGGATCCAATGCACGGCGAAGGACACGAGGCGCACGCCCACCGTGGGATCGAAGCGCTTGACCGCCTTCATGAGACCCACATTGCCCTCTTGGACGAGATCGCCCATGGGCAGGCCATAGCCCAAGTATCCGCGGGCAATGTGCACCACGAATCTCAAGTGCGACAGCACCAATTGCCGGGCGGCATCCAGATCGGCCTCCGAGCGGAAACGAACCGCGAGCGCGACTTCGTCTTCCTTCGACAGAACCGGAATCTGGGAGACGCGGTCTATGTAAGAGTCCAAGCTGCCGACGGGTCCGGCAAACACCAACCCACCAGCTTGTTTAGCGACTAAAGCAGTAGTCATCAGACCTCCCGATCCATACGAGCGCCATAGTAGCACTCTTGGGGTTGGAGTGCTGATGTTACCGATAGTTCACATTTTTGTTAAGTCGTTGATAGCCATCATATTAGGTCGGGTCGATGCCTCGAATATGCCGCGTCGCAGCAAGCCAAGAACCGAACCATGAGAGGCCGATCGCAAGGCCCAAGGCAGCGGCGGCCGTCGCGAACGTCAGGCCCTGCAAGTGGAACGGGCTGCCGTAGAGCTTGGCCAGCTCATCGACTGGCCTCGCGAGCACCGCCACGGCGATGGCCACCAGCGTCAGCGCCATGATTCCGCCGCCGAGCCCGTACCAGATGCCGCTGTACAGAAACGGCCGCCGGGCGAAGCGGTCGCTGGCGCCGACCAATTTCATCACCTCGATCTCGGCGCGCCGGTTCAAAATATCGAGGCGAATGGTGTTGCCAACGATGAGCACGACCCCCGCACCGAGCAGACAGGCGGTGAGCAAGACCACCCGCCGCAATATATCGAGCATCGCGTGCAGGCGCTTCACCCAGTCGGTATCGAGTTGCACCGCATGTACATCCGGCATCGCGGCGATCGCCTTTTTCAGCGCCTCCGTGCCCTCCGGGGTGCTCGCGACCAGCGTCGGCGTGACCACCAAGGTGTCGGGCAGCGGGTTGTCGCTGAGCGCATCGAGTGCCTTGCCGAATCCCGAATCGTCGCGAAACTGGGCGAGCGCTTGTTCGGCCGGTATCACGCGCACCGCGGCGACGTCGTTGCGTTGCCGCAGCTGTTTGGCAAGCGCGGCCGCGCGCGCGCCGTCCGCCTTCTTGTCCATGTAGACCGACAAGTCGAAGGCATCGTTCCAACTGCCGATGACCGTGCGCCCGTTCGACAAGAATACGTTGAGGAGCAGCGGCAGGGCGAGCGCGATGGCAACCACGCCCATGGTCATCAGCGTGGCGAAGGGATGTCCGACGATGCGGCCGAGCGATCCCACCAGGGTCTGCGCATGGCGCGCAAAATACGCTTGTATGTTCATGCGAGGACACGCCCTTCGCCGAGCACGATGCGGCGCGCACCGAATTGATCGATGAGGTGCACATCGTGGGTGGCGATCACCACCGTGACCCCCACCTCGTTGAAGCGCTTGAACAACTTCATGATCTCGAGAGCGAGGTCGGGATCGAGGTTGCCCGTGGGTTCATCGGCGATGAGCAGGGCCGGTTTCGCGACCACGGCGCGCGCGATGCCCACTCGCTGTTGTTCGCCGCTCGACAACTCCAACGGGCGACTTTTTTCGGTGCCGAGCAGTCCGACTTGATCGAGGGCGGCGCGCACGCGCTTGTCGATCTCGCGCTTCGGCACCCCGGCGATGATCAAGGGCAGCGCCACGTTGTCGGCGACCGGGCGGTCGTGCAGCAGCTTGTTGTCTTGGAACACGACGCCCAGGCCGCGGCGGAATTGCGGAATGCCGCGCGGCTTGATTCCCGAGGTATTTTGATTATTGATGAATACCTGGCCGCGCGTCGGGCGCTCGATCAGCGCGATCAATTTCAAAATGCTGCTCTTGCCCGCGCCCGAGTGGCCCGTCAGAAACGCGAGCTCGCCGTTGTCGATCTTGAACGAGACACCGGCGAGGGCCTCGCGGCCGTTCGGATAGCGCTTGTGGACCTGGTCGAACCGGATCATGTGTCAGCGCCAGGGGGCTCCGACTTCAGCAGTGCCGATACGAATTCCGCTGCGTTGAACACGCCAAAATCCTCGGTTTGCTCGCCGACGCCGACGAAGCGGATGGGAATTTTCAATTTCTGGGCGATGGCGAGCACCACGCCTCCCTTCGCCGTACCGTCGAGTTTGGTGACCACCAATCCCGTCACGCCGAGTCCCTGATTGAACACTTCGGCCTGCGCCACGGCGTTCTGGCCGATGGTGCCGTCGAGCACCAGCAATACTTCATGCGGTGCTGCCGCATCCAGCCGAGCGAGCACGCGCTTGACCTTCTTGAGCTCGTCCATCAAGTGGGTTTGCGTATGCAGCCGCCCGGCGGTGTCCGCGATCAACACGTCGATATTGCGCGCGCGTGCCGCCTGCAGGCCGTCGAAAATGACCGCGGCAGGCTCCGCGCCGCCTTGCTGGGCAACGATGGGTACGCCGTTGCGCTCGGCCCATACCTGCAGCTGTTCGCGCGCAGCGGCGCGAAAGGTATCGCCGGCGGCGAGCATGACGCTCCTGCCCTCGGCGAGCAGCCGATGCGCCAATTTGCCGATGGTGGTGGTCTTGCCGGCGCCGTTGATCCCGACCACCAGAATGACGTAGGGCTTGATGCTGCGGTCGATGTTGAGAGGCTGTTCCACGGGCTTCAGAATGTCGATCATGGCATCGCGCAGGGCCTTGAGTAGCGCGTCCACGTCATCGAGTTCCTTGCGCGCCACGCGCTTGCGCAGCTCATCAAGGATGCGCCGGGTGGCCTCCGCGCCCACATCGGCGGTGATCAGGCGCGTCTCGAGCTCATCCAAGATCTCCGCGTCGATCTTGCGTCCCGGCAGAAGCTCCTTGATATCGGTGGTGAGCCAGGCCGGACCCTGGTTCAACTTCGCGCGCAGGCGCTTGAAAAACCCGCGCACGGGCGGATCGGCTTCGTTAGTCATGGGAGGGTATGATACCGGGAGTGACCATAGACAAGACGGAATCGAACGCCTCGGGCGGCCGCAACTCAGTGCGGATCATCGGTGGTGGATGGCGCGGCCGGCGCGTCAGTTTTCCGGATATTCCAGGGCTTCGGCCGACGCCCGACCGCGTGCGCGAAACGCTGTTCAATTGGCTGCAGCAGGCGATCCCGGGAGCCCGTTGCCTCGACTTGTTCGCAGGCTCGGGCGCACTTGGACTCGAGGCATTGTCCCGTGGAGCAAGCGAGGCGGTGTTCGTCGAGCAGGCGCAGCTCGCGGCGCGCACTCTGCAGGAGCAACTGATCCGCTTGGGCGGCGCGGGCCGTGGACAGGTGGTTGAAATGGGTGCCGCGCGCTACCTGCGTTCGCCGCCGAAGCCCTTCGGCATCGTGTTCTTGGATCCACCGTTCGGCCGGGATGCCCTGGCAGAATATGTTCCGTTGCTGGATCAAGGCGCGTGGCTCACTGCCGGATCGCTCATATACCTCGAGAATGAAAAAGCCGCCGGCGTTCCCACGCTCCCGCCTCGCTGGGAGATTCTCAAATCGAAGTCCGCGGGCGAGGTGGGGTATCATTTGGCTCGCGTAACAAGCGCGGGCCTGAACTGAATGCACAAAAGAACGGCGGTTTATCCGGGTACCTTCGATCCGATCACCAATGGTCACCATGATCTGGTGCGGCGCGCGGCCAGCATATTCGATCGATTGGTGGTGGCGATCGCGGCCAACCCCAACAAGGCTCCCATGTTTACGCTGGAGCAACGCGTGGACATGGCCCGGCGTGTGCTTGCCGATTGTCAGAACGTCGAGGTGAAAGGCTACGCCGGACTGACGGTCGACTTTGCACGGCAAAACGGCCTCGCGGTGATCGTGCGCGGCCTGCGCGCCGTGTCCGACTTCGAGTTCGAGTTTCAATTGGCGAACATGAGCCGCCACCTAACGCCCGAGATCGAGTCGGTTTTCATGACCCCGCAGGAGCAATACACTTTCATCTCTTCGACGCTGGTGCGCGAAATTGCGGTGCTGGGCGGCAATGTGTCCGAGTTCGTGCACCCGCTCGTCGAGGTTGAACTCAAGCGGCATCGCAAGCTTTGATCCGCCCATTGTTGGCAGCGCGTCTCACGCGGCACTCGGGCTTAATGTTGGCGATCGCCCTCGCCGCGGCGCCGGCTGCCTTCGCCGACGACACCAATGCCGCGTCCGCAAAGGTGTTGATCCCAGCCCGGCCCGGCGCCCCGCACAAGGCAGCCATCGCATCCGCCTATCCGCTCGCGAGCCAGGCGGGACAAGAAGTACTCGCAGCCGGCGGCAATGCCTTCGACGCGGCCGTTGCGGTATCGGCGGCGCTCGCCGTGGTAGAGCCTTCGAGCTCGGGCCTCGGCGGCGGCGGCTTCTATTTATTGCATCGGCAATCCGACGGCTTCGAAATCATGTTGGATGCGCGCGAGAAGGCACCGGGCGCGGCGACGCGAGATATGTATTTGGACAAGAACGGGAATGAGATCGACAGGGCCTCGATTGCCGGTGCATTGTCGGCCGGCATTCCGGGCGAGCCGGCCGCATTCGAATACCTGGCGCGCAAGTACGGCAAGCTGCCCCTGAAACAAAGCCTGCAGCCCGCTATTCGCCTGGCGCGCGAGGGGTTCCCGCTGTACGCCCGGCTGCAGGGCGGCATCAAATTCAAGCAATCGATTCTTGCGCATTCGCCCGATGCGGCGAAAGCCTTTCTGACCGCCGACGGCGGCGTTCCGGACCTAGGCGCGGTCATCAAGCAACCGGAACTCGCAGCGACGCTCGAAGCGATCGCGAATCAAGGCGCCAAGGGCTTCTACGAAGGGCGGGTTGCGGCGGATCTCGTGGCCGGAGTGCGGGCCGACGGGGGCATCTGGACCCTGCAAGACCTGGCGGCGTACCGCGTCATCGAACGCAAGCCCTTGGTCGGCGCTTATCACGGCGCCCGCATCGTGTCGGCATCGCCGCCCTCGTCGGGCGGCATCGCAGTATTGGACGCGCTCAACATCCTGTCCGGATTCGATTTGCCGCACTACGACTCGGCAACGCGCAAGCACCTGGTGATCGAAGCCATGCGCCGCGCCTACCGCGATCGGGCCATTTATCTCGGCGATCCGGATTTCGTCAAAATGCCGCTGGCGCAGCTCTCGAGTCTCGACTATGCAGCCGGACAGCGCAGCAGCATCCGCGCCGACAAGGCCATGCCGTCGAACCTGCTGCCCGGCATCGAGTCGGAACCCGGCGGCACGCAGACCACGCATTTTTCCGTGCTCGATGCCGACGGCAATCTGGTCGGTGCGACCATCTCGATCAATCTGTTTTTCGGCAGCGGCTACATGCCGCCGAAAACCGGCGTGCTGCTCAACGACACCATGGATGATTTCTCCACCAAGCCCGGCAGGCCCAACGTATTTGGCCTGGTGGGCGCAACCGCCAATGCCATCGCGCCGAACAAGCGCAGCCTCTCGAGCATGTCGCCGACCTTCGTCGAAACGGCGAAAGGCGTCATGATCGAGGGCTCGCCCGGCGGCAGCTACATCATCAGCATGGTGCTGCTCGGCGCGCTCAACTATTTGGATGGCATGAGCGCGGCGGAGATCGTCAAGTATCCCCACTATCATCATCAATACCTGCCTGACGATGTCGACTACGAGCCGGGCGCATTGAGCGATTCTGAAATCAAACTGCTACAGTCCATGGGCCACACCCTGAAAGTGTCCGGCCGGCAGTGGGGCAATATGCAGGTCATCACCTGGGATTTTGCCAGCGGCAAGGTCGAGGCGGCGTCCGATCCTCGCGGCGAGGGCGAGGGTCTCGTTTACTAGCGTTGGCACACGGCGCACCAGTACGTGGAGCGCTGACCCTGGGCGAATTGCTTGATGACGGATTTGCAGACGCGGCAGGCCGCACCGGCGCGCTCGTAGACGAACAATTTCTGGCGAAAATATCCCGGCGCCCCGTCGGCATTCACGTAGTCGCGCAGCGTCGTGCCGCCGATCTTGATGGCTGCGCTCAGCACCGACTTGATCGCCATGGCGAGCGAGACCGCCTGTTTGCGCGTCAGGCGGCGCGCGGCGCGGCGCGGCGCAACGCCCGCCCGAAACAAAGCCTCGCTCGCATAGATATTGCCGACGCCGACCACCACCTGAGAATTCATGATGAGCTGCTTGATGGCGACGCTGCGCTTACGCGTCGCGCGATACAGATAGTCGCCGTCGAAGGCGGCGCTCAACGGCTCGGGCGCAAGCTTCGCGAGCAGCGGATGCAATTGGGGATCGCCATCGGTCCAATGCAAACTGCCGAAGCGCCGTGGATCGTGAAAGCGCAGCACCCAACCGCTGTCGAGCCCCAAGTCCCAGTGATCGTGGGTTTTCAGATCGGTGCCCGGCTTCACCAGGCGCAGACTCCCCGACATGCCCAAGTGCAGGATCAGGGTGCCGGCGTCGAAACGGATCAGAATGTATTTGGCGCGCCGCTCGACGGCGCG
>Ga0302319_10002505_pt1 | contig 39536 bp, 42 predicted proteins | sample Bog_T0_2_FD_203319 | JGI IMG/M metagenome (GOLD analysis project Ga0302319, IMG submission 203319) | Peat permafrost microbial communities from Stordalen Mire near Abisko, Sweden - Bog_T0_2 | ecosystem: Environmental > Terrestrial > Soil > Wetlands > Peat | place: Sweden: Abisko, Stordalen Mire... | reverse complement strand
TAGAGGGCGAAGATTTGTTGATGCGGTTTTGGGGTGTGGGCGTGGTGGGTGTTCGTGAGTGAGCAGTGCAGGCATTTTGAAAATAGGTCCGCTTTCGAGTACGAGGTTACTCTCGGGTTTAGGGGCGCAGGATGAGTTGAAATTGGGGGAGGGAGCGTAAGTGGCTGATGGCGTTTGGGTTAGGGGTAATGAAATTTTCTGAAAGACTTGTGATCGTGGAAATGGACTTTGGCTATCGGGGTCAAGATGCGCCGGCGGCACGGGATTTTTCGAGTTCGGCTTTGACGGCGTCGCGTTCGCGGGGCATTTTGAGTTCTTCAAAGATGGCGAGGGCGGCGGAGAGCTTTTCTTTTTCGGCTTGCGGATGGTTGAGTGCTCGTTCGAGGAGGCCCCAGCCCCAGTAGCACATGCCGAGACTTGACCTATTGCCGAGGGCCATACAGATGTCCTCGCGTTTTTTGTGAAGGGCCGCCGCCTCGTCGAGCCGCCGCCAGTCTTTTAGGATAATAGCCTGATTGCCGTAGCAGCGCTGCAGGCCGTCTTGGTTACCCAGGACGAGGCAGATGTGTTCCACTTCCTTTAGCAGTGCGAAGGCCTCGTCGAGCCGCCCCCAAGCTCGAAGAATCAATGCCTGATTGCTGTAGGAAGTTTGCAAGCCATCTTGGTTACCTAGCGAGAAGCAAATGTCCTCTTGTTTTTTGAGGAGGGCTAAAGCCCCGTCGAGTTGCCCCCAATCTCTCAGGATGACCGCCTGGTTTCCGTAGCTGCGCTGCAGGCTATCTTGGTTACCGAGGGCGAGGCAGATTCCTTCTTCTTTTTTGTGGAGGGCGAGGGCTTCGTCGAGCCTACCCCAAGCTTGGAGGATCACTGCTTGGTTGCCGTAACACATCTGCAAGCTATTTTGGTTACCGAGGGCGAGGCAGATCTCTTCTTTTTTCCTCTGAAGGGCCAAGGCTTCGTCTAGTCTTCCCCAATTTTTGAGGATCAGTGCCTGATTGCCGTAGCTGCGCTGCAAGCCATCTTGGTTACCGAGGGCGAGGCAGATCTCTTCTTGTTTCTTGTGGACGGCCAAGGCTTCGTCGAGCCTGCCCCAAGACTGGAGGATCACAGCCTGGTTGCCGTAGCAGTTCTGCAAGCTATTTTGGTTGCCGAGAGCGAGGCAGATTTCTTGTTGTTTCCTGAGGAGGGATAAGGCTTCGTCGAGTCGTCCCCAATCTTTGAGGATCAGCGATTGATTGCCGAGCCACGCCTGCCGGTCGGCATCGTCTTTTTGTTCGTCGGCGAAACATGCCATACGCTTGCAAATATCGAATGCCTCGGCGGTGCGGCCGATACGCCTAGTCAGTGAGTAGCCGCAATAACCGAGGTCAGCGAAGTCGAAGTTTTTGGCGGTGTTCGAGTGATTTTCGAGTGCCCAGATCAAGGCCAACTCAAAATCGGGCAGGTCCTTTTCACATTGGCGCCAATTCGCTTCCCAATCGGCAAAGCGAGAGTAAACGGCCTCGGCGTGGCGCGGGGCTAGATCGGGACTGCAGGCTGTGCCGCGGACCAAGGTATGGAGACGATAGCGGCGGTCAGGGCGGCTGAGTTCTTCGGTTAAGGAGCGAGCTACGAGTTGCTGTAGAGCGTCAAGGGCTGCTGTTTCTTCTTCGAAGGCGGCAATCTGGGCGGCCAAACTCAGCGAGAATCCTTCCGGGGCGCAGGCGGCCATCGCGGTGAGCATCTGGCGGGGCGATTCGGGAAGAGCTTGGACTGCTTGGCTGATGAGTTCATTGACATCGGCGGGGAGATTCTTTGCCAGGCTGTGGATCGTACAGCGGACGTCTTCTTTGATGAGCGCGGCGGCGATGCTGACACCGTTGGGCAGGTGGCCGAGACGGCTGAATAACTGGCGGCATCGGGTTTCGCTTCCCTCGATTGTATCCGCGCCTAGGGCTTCACGAAAGAGGGCGAAGCACTGATCTTCGGTGAAAAGAGGTAATTCCAATGGCGGGTGGAGGCGCAGAAAGCGTAAGTCATGGCGACGGGTGGTGATGAGTACGGATGCTGCGCCGTTCGGGATGAGTTGGCCGGGCGCTTCGCCGTCTACGTTATCGAGTATGAGGAGGCAGCGTTTTTGCGAAAGGCGATGCTTGAGATCGCGGACGAGGGTTTCCAGATCGGCACCGAGTTTTAGATCGAGTAGGCGTTCGAGATCGCTGGCGATGGCGGTGAGGCTGTTGCTATCGCATTGCAGCCAGTAGACGGATTCGAAATCGGTTTGGTAGCGATGGGCGAATTCTTTGGCGACGGACGTTTTGCCTTTGCCGGCCATTTCGGCGATGTGGACGAGGGCCCCGGGTACGGAGAGACGCTGGCGGAGTTGGGCGAGTTCGGGTTCGCGGCCGATGAACAGAGGCGGACGGGAGGGGAGTTGGTTGATGTGGCGAGCGGGGACGACGGGTTGATTGGTTAGGAGGAAGGTTTTGATTTGACGGAAGCCGTCGAGGTGATTCGTGCGGAGGTCGATGTACGCTTTGTTGCGGAGTAACGGCGGGAGCATGCAATCGCGGTAAAGGACGGGGATGATTTTGGTTTGTTGCTGATTGGTTTGGAGCCAGAAAGCGTCGGTCCATTCTTCGGTGACCCAGTTGGTGTTGACGGAGGCGGGCGACAAGATGAGAATTATGAAATCGGAGGTGGCAAGGCCGTCGGAGATTTTGGTGACGATGTTGGAGCCGGGGGTGATTTGGCGTTCGTCGAGCCAGATTTTGATTTGGTCGGAGGGGTCTTTGAGGAGGAAGTCGGCAAGTTCGCGCACGAAGGGTTTGTCTTCTTTGGAGTGGCTGAGAAAGACAGACGTGGGCATGTTAGTACAGGGGTGATGTAGTTATGGTAGCGAGTTAGGAGGGAGGGGTGTGAAGAACTCGGCTTGATTGGCTGGATATTCGGTACGTCAATAAGTGCGTGCGCAGAAGGTTAAGCGTGATCAGGAGTTTCGCAAAGGGTACGGACCGCTCTGTCCACCGCAGGTCTGGTCCGGACGGTGGAGGATCTATCAGTTGGGAACAGAGAAGTCCGGCCCCTTTGCTCGTGGCGATGAACGCAGCAAGCGCAAGTGGCTGCGTGAAACTGAGGGGAGCTTCTTAGCGCGATTCGTTCGTGCGGAGAAGGTTAAGCGTGATCAGGAGTTTCGCAAAGGGTACGGACCGCTCTGTCCACCGCAGGTCTGGTCCGGACGGTGGGGGATCTATCAGTTGGGAACAGAGAAGTCCGGCCCCTTTGCTCGTGGCGATGAACGCAGCAAGCGCAAGTGGCTGCGTGAAACTGAGGGGAGCTTCTTAGCGCGATTCGTTCGTGCGGAGAAGGTTAAGCGTGATCAGGAGTTTCGCAAAGGGTTCCATTGCTCGTGGCGATGAGCCTTCAGGATGAGCCTTCGGCGAGGGATTTGTCGTATTCGGCTTTGACGGCGTCGCGCTCGCTGGTCATTTTCAGGTCGTCAAAAAGGGCGAGTGAGGCGGCGAGCCTATCGCGTTCGGCTTGGGGATGGTTCAATTCCCGTTCAATGAGCCCCCAATTGAGGTAGCACTTGGCAAGACCTTCCTTACTGCCAATGGCTCTGCAGATTTCTTCCTGCTTGCCGAGAAGGAACAGGGCTTCGCTGAGTTGGCCCTGCGATTGAAGAATTTGGGACTGATTTCCATAAGATGCCTGGAGGCCTTGTAAATGGCCGAGGGCGAGGCAGATCTCCTCTTCCTTCTTGTGGAGCGCCATAGCCTCTTCGGACCGATCCCAACCTCGGAGAATCACGGCTTGGTTGCCGTAGCTGACGGCCAAGGTCGATTGATTGCCTATCTTAAGGGCGAGCTCTTCTTGTTTCTTGAAAAGCGCTAAGGCTTCTTCTTGGCGGTCGCAGCGAAACAGGATTGACGCCTGGTTACCGTAGGTGGCGCTGAGGCCATCCAGGTCGCCGAGGTCGCGACAGATCTGTTCCTCTTGCTTGTGAAGACTCATTGCCTCGTCAAACTGGCCCCAGGATCTGTGGATGAGTGCCTGGTGGCCGTAACTGCGTGCCAAGCCGTCTTGGTTGCCGAGGGCGAGGCAGATTTTTTCCTCTTGCTTGTGAAGCGCGAGAGCTTCGTCGAGGCGTCCCCATAGTTGGAGGATCAGCGCTTGGTTCCCATAGCAGAGCTGGAGACTGTGCTGGGCATCCAGAGCCAGACAGATTTTTTCCTTCTCTTTTTGAAGGGCCATGGCCTCTTCGAGCCTGCCCCATTCTTGGAGGATGAGCGCCATGTTGCCATAGCAAACGTGCAAGTTGACGGAGTCGTTTCGTTTGGCAGACAGGCGGGCTAGGCGCTCGCAAAGGTCGAACGCTTCGGCAGGTCGGCCGATGCGACTGGTGAGTAAGTATCCGTGGGTATAGAGTGACGCGAAGGGGAAGTGGCTGGCGGTGTTGTCAGCTGCATCCGTTAGTGCGCGAGTAAAGGCCAACTGAAAATCCGGAAGGTCCTGCTCGCACTGACGCCAGTTGGCTTCCCAATGCGCAAAGCGCTTGTCAACAATATCGGCGTGGCGCGCGGCCAGAGGCTGAGCGTCGGCGGTTTCGCGCACCAGCGCATGGATGCGGTAGCGCCGGTCATTGCGGTTCAGTTCCTCCGCCAGAGAGCGCGCCACTAGGGGCTGCAAAGCATTTAACGCGGCAGTTTCGTCGAAGCCCGCGATTTCTGCGGCTAGACTGAGAGCGAACCCTTCAGGAGCGCAGGCGGCCATGGCGGATAAAAGATGGCGCGGCGCTTCTTCTAGAGCTTGCATCGCTTGCTGAATCAATTCTTTTACGTCGGCGGGGAGATTTGCAGCGATGCCGGCGATGGTGTAGCGGACGTCTTCCCGAATGAGTGCGGCGGCGACAGTGATGCCGAAAGGTAAGTAACCAAGGCAGCCGAATAGCTGAAGGCACGCGCCTTCGTTGCCGCCGTTGACGTGTTCCGCACCTAACTCACGGCGGAAGATATCGAAGCACTCGGCTTGGGTGAAGAGAGGCAAGTTCAGCGGATGGTGGCCGCGAAGAAAGCGGAGGTTATGGTGACGGGTGGTGACGAGAACAGACGCCGCGCCGCCGGGAATGAGTTCGGCGGGGGCTTCGTTGTCGACGTTGTCGAGAATGAGGAGGCACCGCTTTTGGGAACAGATCTCTTTGAGATCGCGAAGCATGGTGGCGGCGTCGGTTTGCAGTTTGAGGCCGAGTTGACGTTCTAGATCAGAGACAATGGCGTTGAGGCTGCCGCTTTGGCACGGCAGCCAGTAGACGGATTCGAAATCAGTTTGATAGCGATGGGCGCACTCCAGGGCGAGGGAGGTTTTACCTTGGCCGGCCATTTCGGCGATGTGGACGAGGGCGCCGGGGACAGAGAGGCGCTGGCGGAGTTCGGCGAGTTCGGGTTCGCGGCCGATGAAGAGGGGCGGACGGGAGGGGAGTTGGTTGATGTGGCGGTGCGGGACGACAGGTTGTTGGGTGAGGAGGAAGGTTTTGATTTGGCGAAAGCCGTCGAGGTGGTTGGTGCGGAGGTCGAGGTAGGCTTTGTTCCGCAGAAGCGGCGGGAGGCTGCAATCGCGGTAGAGGATGGGGATGATTTTGGTTTGTTGAGTATTGGTTTGGGTCCAGAAGGCGTCGGTCCATTCTTCGGTGACCCAGTTAGTGTTGACGGAAGCAGGGGAGAGGATCAGGATGACGAAATCGGCGCTGGCGAGGCCGGTGGAGATTTTAGTGACGATGTTCGAGCCAGGGGTGATTTGGCGTTCGTCGAGCCAGACTTTGATTTGGTCGGAGGGGTCTTTTTCGAGGAAGTCGGCGAGTTCGCGCACGAAGGGTTTGTCTTGGCTGGAATGGCTGAGGAAGACAGACGTGGGCATGTTAGTGCGGGGTTATGTAGTTATGGTAGCGAGTTAGCTGCGTCACCCAATTTTGCCTGGGCCTGAGCAGGGCAAGAATCTTTGTCCCCTTGCGGCGGAAATTTACGCTTTAGGGGGTGGAGATACATGTGTTCACTAGAGCGATACAATACGAAGAATTCGTTTCCCCCATGGCCAGTCCGCGACGTTTCGATGAAAATCAGTCTCCCTCGGTGGGCGACTTGATCCAGCGCTGCAATGGCGGCGATTCCCACGCGCGCGAGGATCTGGTAGAGCGCTTCTATAAGGATCTGCGGCGGATTGCGGCGGCCCAGTTGCAACTGGAACGTTCGAACCATACTTTGCAGCCGACGGCCTTGGTGCATGAAGCGTATGCGCGGTTTATCAAGCAATCGGAAGTTCAACTGAACGATCGCGGGCACTTTTTAGCGAACGCGTCGCAGCTGATGCGGCGGATCCTGGTGGATCATGCGCGGGCGCGGGTTGCCTCGAAACGGGGCGGCGCGCAACGGCCGGTGACAATAGACGAAACGATTGTCGCTGAAAAACCGCACGCGCTGGACGTACTCGTTTTAGACGATGCGTTGCGGCGGTTGGCGCAACTCGATCCGCGGCACGGCCGCATTGTGGAAATGCATTTCTTTGGAGGGCTGACTTTTCAAGAGATTGCCACGGTTATTGGGGTTGCGGAACGAACCGTGAAACGCGATTGGGCGATGGCCCGCGCTTGGCTGCGCAACGAACTCGCTTCACGGCCATGACTCCGACCCAATACCAAAGGTTGGTGCCTTTGTTCCAAGAGGTCATGGAAGCCTCTGCGGAACAACGAGCCCACCGAGCGCAGCAGCTATGCAAAGGCGATCCTGAATTACTGAAAGATCTGCTTGTCTTGCTGGAGGCGGCTGAAGAACCGCCGGATTCGCTTGATAAGCCTTTTGCGCAACTTGATCTCGAGCGCGCTGCTCCGGTGCCTTCCGCTCCAGGGTTAGTACTCGATCGCTTTCGGATCGTTCGTCCTTTGGGGCGCGGGGGTATGGGCAAGGTCTTCGAGGCCGTCGACCAGCAAACTGAGCATACCGTCGCTATCAAGTTAATCCAGAACCGTAATGCGTTTGCGCAAGCGCAGAGGATGCGCTTTATCAAAGAAGTGCGCAGTATCGCCACGCTTCACCATCCGAACATCGTCAAGGTTTATGACATCGGCCAAGTGGAGGGCAATCTCTACATGGTGATGGAGTATCTGGACGGGCAGTCGTTGAGAGACTTACTGAAGAGTCCTGAAATTCGGCCAGCGGCTATCTTCCAGATCATGCAGCAAACCGCCAAGGGATTGGCCTTCGCGCATGCCAACGGCGTAATTCACGGTGATATCAAGCCGGATAACGTGATGGTGCTGAAGGATGGTTCGGTAAAGCTGGTGGATTTTGGAGTGGCGCAGCAGAGCGGGCTGCCGGACACCTTTGCCCAATGGGGCGGAACGCTGCCATACATGGCTCCTGAAAGGCTTCAGGCACAGGCAGTTCCTCCCACAGAAGCATCCGATATCTGGTCAGTAGGGGTAACGCTGTTTGAGTGCCTGACACGGGCGCGTCCGTTTGCGTCATCGGAAGAGATCATTCATGCGCCGACTCCGCTTCTTCGGTGGAATTCGGCGCTGGCGGAACAAGTTAACGGGCTTATCGAGCGGATTTTGGTGAAAGATCCGGCGGCGCGTGTGCAGGGCGCGGACGAAGTTGCGGATGAACTGGCAGGCCTTTGTGGGGATGTTCATTCACCCACAGAAACCGAAGCACCTGAGAGTGAGAGCCGAGGTAAAACGACGAGTGCCGAGTCTGCTTACTCTCTGCCGGAGCTCGGCTTTACGAAGAAGCCGGAGGGGATACTGGAAGCGAATGCGGCTGTGTTTCGTTGGTCTCCGAAGCCCGCTGCCTTTCCCAAGGGGCAGAAGCTGCGGATACCTTTGCCGGAGATGAAGCCTCGTTTTCCCAATGTGTTGACAGGGGTCTTGTTCAGCATCTTACTGCGTGCAATAGGTCCTATCGCTGGGGTTATTCTACTGGGCGTCGGTATCGTGTTTGCCGCGGGCGTTCTCATCGTCTATGCGCCGATAGCGTTTCGCTCAATCCTCCGTGCTTTGACGCGGCTTCCCCGCTGCCGCAATTGCCATCTGTCGATGCGGCGCGCTTCGAGCTGGTCTCGTTTTGCAAAGGATAAAGCAGAAGTCGTCTACGGGCAGCGCGACTGCATGTCCGCGTTGCAATACGGACTGTGGCAGGATGCCGCGAAACTACTTGCTATCCACGGCCGAGAAATTGTCTCAGAATATGGCAACGACTTGCTTGCCCCGGCGCGATTATGCCTCGATTTTTTTGAATGCGATACGTGCTGTGATCACGCTGCGTGCCTGACGACTGAAGAACGAGTCAACGGCTCATGGAAACGGCAGCCGCGTTACTATCAAGCGTATTGGAAAGGCTCGACGACAGGTCCTGGCTTGCTTCGCTGGGTAAGGAAGAGCTTCAAAGACGTATTCCGAGTTTTGACGGAAGCTTGTCGATTTAAAGTGAGTGCCAGATTGGTCATCATAGTGGCGATCAGCAGCGGAGTTGTGGCGGCAATGCTCTATCTGAATGATTTGCCTAACTAACAAGAGCAATACCTTCAGAAAACTCAGTTGCGGTTGCAGACTCTTCTGAAGCGCAAGGCGGTCTGCTACGGCGACGTGAACAGCACCCGAATTCACGACGCCCATCCACCTTTGAGCCGGGTGTTTGTCAAAGGAGATAAGGCGACGCGGGATTTCTTGCGGGATTACTGGTGCTACGCGGGGCAGGTTGATAACTCAGATTGCGAAATCTTTTGCGTTCGTCGGCGCTAACACGAACTGCCGCGCTCCGTGCGGTATGCTAACGGGTTCGAGGGTGCATGAACGCGCAAGAAGCTTTAGAATTCGCCAAGAAAAACGATGCTCGCCAAATTGATCTGCGTTTTACTGATCTGCCAGGCTTGAGCCACCACATCTCTTATCCGATTGCCATGTTGGATGAGGGGGCGTTTGAAGATGGATTTGGGATAGACGGTTCGAGTATTCGCGGTTGGGCGGCGATTAATGAAAGCGACATGCTGATTATTCCCGATCCGGCCACCGGCTTTATGGATCCGTTTGCGGAGACGCGGACATTGGTGATGGCGGGCGACATTATCGACCCGATTACGCGCCAACATTATGACCGGGATCCGCGCTGGATTGCAAAAAAGGCCGAGCTTTATTTGAAGAATTCCGGTTTGGCGGATACCGCTTATTTCGGCGCGGAAGCGGAATTCTTTATCTTCGATAACATCCGATTTGACCAGAATGCGCACAGCGGTTTCTACTTTATCGACGCCGAAGAAGGGCGCTGGAATTCTGGGCGCGAGCAGAATAATTTAGGCTACCGGCCGCGCTACAAAGAAGGCTATTTCCCGGTTCCGCCGACTGATCATTACCAGGACTTACGCAGCGAAATGGTGGCCACAATGATTGAGTGTGGCCTGACAATTGAGTGCCACCACCATGAAGTGGCGACCGGTGGCCAGTGTGAGATTGATCAGCGGTTCGACACGCTGGTGAAGTCGGCCGATAACATGATGTTATACAAATACATCGTTCGGAACGTGGCTTACCAGTATGGCAAGACGGTTACGTTTATGCCGAAGCCGCTTTTTGGCGATAACGGCAGCGGGATGCATACGCACCAGAGTTTGTGGAGTGGTGCCAAGCCGCTTTTTGCGGGCGATAATTATGCCGGATTGAGCCAGATGGCGCTGTGGTATATTGGGGGGCTGTTGCGGCATGCGCGGTCGTTATCGGCGATTATTGCACCCACAACGAATAGTTACAAGCGGCTGGTGCCTGGTTATGAGGCTCCGGTGAACTTAGCGTATTCACGGCGGAATCGCAGCGCGGCAGTGCGGATTCCTATGTATTCAAACAGCCCGAAGGCGAAGCGAGTGGAGTTCCGTCCGCCCGATCCGGCCTCCAATCCGTATTTGGCATTTGCCGCTATGTTGATGGCGGGGTTGGATGGCGTGGTGAACAAGATTGATCCAGGCGAGCCGCTGGACAAAGATATTTACGATTTATCGCCAGAGGAAATGAAGAAAGTGCCGTCTATGCCAGGTTCGCTGGATGAGGCGCTGACGTGTCTCGAGGAAGATCACACGTTCCTAACCAAGGGGGATGTTTTCTCGGAGGAACTGATTGAAACCTTTGTCTCTTACAAACGCAAAGCTGAGGCGGAAGCGGTCCGCTTACGGCCGCACCCGTATGAATTTGCGCTTTATTACGATATCTAGGTTTACGATATCGAGATTGCGATATCTAGCTAACAATATCTAAGCAGTGGGTTGGTAACTGCCCAACACGCGGTTAAAGTGTGTGACTTCGCTTAAATTCGCCAGTGCATTTTTGACGGCGGGATCGCTGACCGAGCCAAGGAAATCCACGTAGAACATGTATTCCCAAGGATGGCCGACCAGCGGACGCGACTCGATTTTGGTGAGACTGAGATCGCGCAGAGCGAAACAAGCCATAGTTTTAAAGAGAGTGCCGGGGGTGTTCGCCGTGGTGAAGACAACGGATGTCTTCCAGGGTGCGCGGCTTCCGGGCGCGACATTCTTTTGTTTCGTCAACAGAAAAAATCGCGTGTAATTGTGGGCGTTGTCTTCTATATTTCGTTTGAGGATGATGCCGCCATAGATTTTAGCCGCTGATTCTGAGGCGATGGCGGCGGCGTTCGGGGGCCTTTCTTCTTTTAACATCTTGACGCTGCCCGCCGTATCGTAAAACGTAGATGCCTCTATTAACGTGTTTTGCTCAAAAAAGTGACGGCATTGATTGAGGGCGACGGGATGGGAGAAAGCCTTGTTCACGTCTTTGAATTTGGTCCCTGGCATGGCGATCAATTGGTGAGCGATGCGCACGCTGGTTTCGCCGCGGATGGGAAATCCGTATTGCAGTAAATTGTCGTAATTTTCGAGAATGCTGCCGTGCAAAGTGTTTTCGATAGGCAAAACAGCGTGCGTGACCTTATTGGCTTTCAGTGCTTCAAAGACATCGCGAAATGCCGGATATGGTTTAGCCAGCACCTGCGGACCCAGCAATTTCATAGCGGCGGCGTGGCTAAAGGCGCCGAGTTCTCCTTGAAAGGCTACCGTTATTCGTTTGGATCGATTTGCGTTTGGCGAACTTTGGGCCACAGCACCAGCTTTCAGCGAAAGTATAACCTAACGTGCGATACCTACGGCGCGGGACGATCTTTAAAAACGAGCAGCATTTGATGATTTCGTATCACTGCTAGTGTATGATCAAAATCTGTTCTGAAAATGGAACAGGCGGCGGGTGGCCTTTCGAAAATGGTGAAGCCGCTATTTCAATAACTTAGCGAGGGTTTTTCTGCCGTGCGTGCGCCGCGTCTCAATGAACCAGGTCAACAGATTAAGCGGATTCGTGAAAAGCTGACATTGAAATATCGCGATGTTGCCGAAGCGAGCCAGCGAATCGCCCGGCAATATGACAACGCGGAGTTTGCGATTGGGCTGAGCAGGCTGGCCGATATTGAAAACAAAGGAACAGTACCCTCCATTTATCGTTTGTACTCGCTAGGCGTGATTTACGGATTGGAGATCAATTATCTGTTGGGCTTGTTTGGCGTGAGCGTGGCCCAGATGCCAGCAGATTCATTGCGGCTGGCGTTTCCACGTACGCGCCAAGCGCTGTTTAACCCTACGGGTCAAACGCTGGTAGAGGTTCCGGCCAGCAGCGACGGCGCGAATGAGTTTCGTACGACGGCTTATTTGAGTCGACAACTCCACCGTTGGGGGAAACTGCCGATCGTGCTGTTGCAGGCGTTCGATTTACGGAAGCAGCGTTATGCGTACATCGGGACGGATGATTGGTCGATGCACCCGATGATCAGGCCGGGTTCCTTCGTCCAGATTGACGAAGCTAAGCGCCAGATAAAACGGGAGATGTGGACTCACGACTACGAGAAGCCCATATATTTCCTGGAGTATCGCGAAGGATTTCGGTGCGGTTGGTGCACGGTGAGCGGCCACTGGCTCATAGTGCAATCGCATCCCGCGTCGGCTGTGCCACCAGAGGTGTACCGCTATCCGGGCGATATCGATGTGATCGGGCAGGTGGTTGGGGTTGCTATGCGTCTTGATCTGGAGAAGCGACGCCGTAAAGGTTCTTGAGGAGGCCAAGGATCGCTTCAAAATCGGAAATGTGACGCTGGCGTTCGGGGCCTTGGACGGATGCCGGCACCAAATTCAGGTAGGGGCGGAGCCGAAGCCACGCATCCACAAGCAAACGCTTGTCGCCCTGATCCACGCTGGCGATGTAGACTTCGATATCGCTCTTCTTGTGTTCCAGGGACAATCCGATCCACTCGCGGAAGATGGTTTCGTGAATTCTCTTCAGATTTCGGCTAGCTACTAGACTAGTGGGAGTGCCAGGGGAGCACCCGTAATGTTCATAGCGACCGTTATCCGGATTACGTAAGCCCGCTAGATATACGAGGCGACCGTATAACGTTTCGATTTGCGAATAATCACGGATCCAAAGCGCATCACTGCCATCAGTCTCGGTCGCGATGTTACGTCTCGTGAACATTTCCAGCGTTCTCTTCATGATACACCGAATACGCTGGCAAACAAGGACTAACAGTACTGTTCCGAATTCGGGTGTTCTGGCACCGGAAAACGTTACCGAATACAGCTAGTGGGACCGAAGTACTAGGCTATCTTAACCCTTCGAGATATATTTCTCAACTCGAAAAAAGGCCAAGGAGATCGCCACTATGAAGAAAGTATTTTGCACGTCTTTTTTGTTATTTGCAACAACATTATGTTTTGCGTCGCCAGTTGGGAAGACTGATCGTATCGCCGTGAAGACTTCGAATTTGAGAATTCCCCTGCTGCCGAGTGTAACTGGCGAAATGCCCACGCCTAAGCCCGGTTGCCACACTGTGCCGTTGAACTGCGACTAGTTCATTTGATTGATTTGTCGGCCAACCGATGGTTGTTGTATTGCCACTTCGCCCGATCTGCCGTACCATGGCTAATGAGAATGCGATAGGCTGAGCGATTCATGAAATTCTGGACGAACGTAGCCCAATATGCGACCGAGGTTCTGGCACTCGCGCTCATATTCCGTCTACTTTTACTGCGGGGCGGCGGCAGCCGTGTTTACCGAATTTTCGTAGGGTTTCTCGCCGTCCAGTCGCTTGGGGTCCTTGCCTATTTTGTGTGTGCGAAGTGGCCACTGATTGATTACCAGACAGTTTGGTTCTTCTTCACTGCGCTTTTAGCGATCTTTTCTCTTTGGCTTGCTTATTCACTCGCGCTAGCTGTTCTGGCGGAATTGCCGGGCATCTTGCGGTTTTCACGCAGGCTCTTGAACATCGCTTTTCCAGTAGCCGTTTTGATCGCGTTCTCTACTGCGAAATCGGAATATTGGATGACGCCCTCACACAGCATGCGGCCGTTGACGGATCAATTAATTTACGCATTTGTTGTCGCCGAGAAGGGCCTCTCGATGGCGGCGGTCATCGTTTTGATAGTTATTCTGGCGTTCATTTTGTGGTTTCCAGTGAAAATGTCTAAAAATCTGGCCGTTTTTAGCATTGGATTAGTCGTCTATTTTGCCGCCAAAACTGCCCTGAAATTGTTGACTATTTATTCTAGTGTCAACGCGGCACCGGTTATTGACCTGTGTGTGAGCGGTATTTTGGTGCTGTGCTTCTTATATTGGATGGTTTTTCTTACCGCGGAAGGCCAGCGAGCCGAAGTGCGTGTGGGACATGGTTGGCGCCCGGAAGAACAGGAAAAATTATTGGGCCAACTGGAAGCTCTGAATGGAGCGCTGATGAGAAGTTCACAGCAACTGCGGAGCACGACACAGCTTCCACTGTAACCTGGTTAACGTTTTGCCTTTTTTTCGTGTGAGAATTATTGAAGTTGAGTCTTGAAAGAGTCCTAGTATTCTTGTACTGTAGTGATACGGAGAATTTTGGAATTTGAGTGCCCCGTTGGTCATAGCCCCGCTGCTCTTATTAGTTACTGTTCTCGCGTTTCTGGTGCCAGTGTTGGCAAAGCTGTTTCGCCAATGTCATTTGACGGAGATCACGCCTGATTGGCTGGAGTCATTTTCACCGGCGACGTATCGGCCGATGGAGATGCTGCTTGCAGACGAAGATTTTAACTTCTTAGTGAGTCAGCCTGGCTTCGAGGCGTCGATCGGCAAAAAGCTGCGTCAAGACCGGGTGCGTATTTTCCGGCAGTATCTGCACCGGCTTATTAGCGATTTCAACCGGCTGGACGTCGTTACTCGTCATCTCATTTCGCAAAACAAGCAGTCGGATCAATCGGCGGCGTTGGCCCGGCTCATCCGGCTGAGAATCCGCTTCTCGTTGACTGTATTACGCCTTGAATTGAGCTTAGCCTTGGCTTACTTCGGATTCAAGCCCAAGTCAGTGGGTGAAGTGATCGCGCAATTGACTGAAATGAGTGACTATTTGTACTCTGCTCGGCCAGCTGCGGCGCACTAAGGCTGCTGCCTCACAAATTTTTTCAGCGCTTCTTTGGCTTCGGTATAATCGGCGAAATCGCGTTCGGCCCTTTTGAATTCCGGCGTGTGGACACAACGCCGAACGCCACGGTTTTCGGTTGGGTAGCGGAGATGAAGCATTTCGTGAAACATGACGAAGCGAACGGCCTTTTCCGCTGCCGCTGCTGAATCGAGCGAGCGGCTCAAGACGATGACGTGATGGCTGGGATCGTAGTGTCCTAGAACCGTGCGCGAAGGCCGCAAACTCCAACCCAGCGCCGGCGGCGTCAGTAATCCTTGAAAATATTGCTGGTTGAGATCGGCAAACATCTGCGTTAAGTCATAGATGGATCCTTGCGGGTCGGCATATGTTTTGCGGCCGCGCTCGCGTTTGGCGGAATGCAAGCTGTGACGGACGTCGGCGCGGTTGAGGTAGTGGCGGTATTGGGCGAGGCGATCCTGATCGGGAGTCTTGCCGAATAACTTGGCGACGAGAACGCTGGCTAATGCTTCTTGTATGGGGGCGGGCGCCGTCTCGAGCAGGTCACTAATTTCCACCAGTAACAGGCCATCTTCCAGACGGATGCGGCTATTGGCGTTGGCGTATTTCTTGTAGCGAACGGAAATCTGAGGCAGGGGCGTGCGGGGGCGCAGACCCTTGAAGACACGGGCGTAAATCTGTTCTACAGATTCGAAAAACAGCGCCGCCTCGACTTGCATTTTTCCCAAATGTAACATGGAGTTGCAGCATTTATTTTCGAAACATCCATAATTCTTTTTGAGGGATCTTTGCCAACCGCCAAAATTAGCGCCTTGGGCACTTATGTGCCGCCCGGAATTCTAACGAACGAACAACTGTCAAAGATGGTAGAGACCAATGACGTGTGGATCCGCGAACGGACCGGTATCAGCGAAAGGCATATCGCAGACCCTTCGATGGCCACGTCGGATATGGCGATTGCGGCGGCTAAGATCGCGCTCGAGCGGCGCGGAATCGCTGCCAGTGAGATTGGCGTAATTATTCTTTGCTCGGTCACGCCAGATACGATGTTCCCGTCGACGGCCTGTATTGTGCAACACGCGCTGGGAGCGACTGGCGCTTGGGGCTTCGATCTGGTGGCGGCTTGCTCGGGATTCTTGTATGGCTTGACGGTGGGCTCGCAACTGATTGCCTCCGGCGCGCATAAATATGTATTGGTGCTGGGCGCAGACACGATGTCGCGCATTATCGATTACACAGATCGCGCCACTTGTATCCTTTTCGGCGATGGCGGCGGAGCGTTTCTGCTGGAGCCTTCGTCGGATGCTGCGAGCGAGGGTGGATACATTGGGCATTTGAACGAGATTGACGGGTCGGGCGCGCCGTTCTTGTATATGCCAGCAGGTGGAAGCCGTTTGCCGGCGAGCGCGGAGACGGTGGCGAAACGCCAGCACTACGTGAAGCAAGAAGGGCAGGCCGTGTTTAAATACGCAGTGAAAAAGATGGCTGACCTTTCGGAAGCGCTACTGGCGAAGCATGGGGTTTCTGCTGCCGATGTGAAACTGCTGATTCCGCATCAAGCAAACCGGCGCATTATCACGGCGTGCGCGGAGCGTTTAGGTATGCCGCTGGAACGAGTGATGATCAACCTGGATAAGTTCGGAAACACTACGGCTGCTACGATTCCGCTGGCCACCCAACAAGCGCTGGAAGAAGGACGTTTGAAAAAGGGCGACTTGGTATTGTTTGCCGCGGTAGGGGCTGGGTATACAGCGGGCGCTAGTTTGTGGCGCTGGGCGTACTAACTGGCATTCTCGCTTTACTATCCTGCAGCTTCTTATACTCCTGGAGCACGCGAATTATGTATTTGCGTGTTTCCAGATAGGGCGGGACGCCGTTGTATTTCTGAACGGCTCCGGGTCCGGCATTGTAAGCGGCCAGCGCGAGGGCAGGGTCGCCATTGTACTTCAAGAGCAGCGCGCGCAGAAATTTGGCGCCACCCAGCACGTTGGCGGCAGGGTCATGCGCGTCGACGCCAAGCAGTGAGGCGGTTCCCGGCATGAGTTGCATCAAGCCGATGGCGCCTTTGTTTGAGATGGCGTCTTGTCGTAAATTCGATTCAATGCGGGCGACGCTGCGCACGAACTCCGGCTCCAGGCCTTGTTGGATGGCGGCTTCAATCAGCAAATCATCATAAGAGGCGGCGGAATTTGTTGCTTGCTTGCTGACCGGCTGCGAGGGGGGCTGGGCGTTGGGTAAATCAGGAAGGATGGTAATTTCAGCCACTTGGGTTGACGGAAACTGCATGGTACCGCTGCCCGTGTGGATGGTATAGACACCGTCTTCAATAGTATGCGAATCGGCGGTGAGACAGAATCCGGTGTTTAAGCAGACGGATTCGCGCGCGAGAAGCGGTGAGGCCGATAGGGCCAGCAGGGCCCAAGAGAGCAAAAGCGGATTCACTATTCTCATCGATGGTTCACAACTGCCAGTTCTTCTTCTTGTTGCCCCGTTTCTTCCATATTTAAGAACTTGCATTCTAAGCGTGCCACGGCTGCCAGAGTTTCGAGAGACTCTGTGCCAATCTCACTTGCATTACCGTAGCGTGTCCTAAACAGATCAGAGACGTCCTGCAACTGTTTCTTGATACCCGAAAGGTATCTTGCGATAGCAGCATGCTCGTCGTTGCTCAACGGGAACTGCACATCTTTATTGTCCCACAAATTAGGGGTATCTCTGTGAGGTGACACGCTATACACTATGGACAATCTCCTTAGCCATGACGCCGACCCGAAGAACTGCCCTCCAATCTGCCGCTGCTTTGCTGGGCGTGCCGAAACTACGCGCGACTGAAGACGCTTCGAACCAAGTCGCGTTGCCTGCAAAGTCGCTGCTTGCGTCCGATCCGGAAAAATTCTGGCTGCAAATTCGCAAGGAGCAATTTTTCCTTCCGGAGTGGCGCAATTTTCTGAACAACGGTTCGTTGGGCGTGACGCCTCGGCCAGTGTTTCAGGCGGTGGCAGACTACATGCAACTGGGTGACTCGAGATCTTTGGATAGCTACCCGCGCTGGGGTTACGAAACGATGGACCCACACCGGCAGGAGATGGCTAACTTCATTGGGTGCTCCAAAGACGAACTGGCGCTGACGCATTCGGCCACTACGGCGATGAGCATTGTGGCCGCGGGGCTGGATCTGAAGGCTGGCGATGAAGTACTGACGACTGACCAGGAGCATCCTTCGGGTCGAGGGTGCTGGCAGATGAAGGCTGCGCGGGCCGGCACCGAGCTAAGGGAGGTGAAGATTCCAACGTCGCCGAAGAATGTTTCAGAGGTGACTGACGCGCTCATTTCCGCGATTGGCCCGCGGACGCGGGTACTGAGTTTCTCGAGTGTGCTGACGACAACTGGCCTTGTCCTGCCTGCGAAGGAAATTTGTCGAGTGGCACGGGCCAAAGGCGTGATCACGGTGGTGGATGGGGCTCATCACCATGGGCAAATTCCGCTGAACATTCATGGGATTGGCTGCGATTTTATGGCCGGGAGTCCGCATAAGTGGATGTTCGCGCCGGCTGGTTCGGGGTTGTTGTACATTCGCGAGGAGTGGCTCGATAAGCTGTGGCCGACGATTGTCACTACGAGTTGGAATGACACGAAGCTGAAGGCGGCGCGTTTCATGATGATTGGCACGAATAACCGCGGCATTATGGAAGGGATGATTGCCGGGCTGCGCTTTGGACAGGCGCTCGGTTACGATAACGTGTTTGCGCGGATTCATCAACTGGCAAAGCTGACGTGCGAAAGAGCGCGGCAGATTCCGTATATTGAGGTGGTGACGCCGCCGGATGACGGCGCGTTTGGATCAATAGCGTATCTGAAGTTTGACAAAGACGCCCAGCCCCTGTGGGATCTTTGCGCGAAAAAGAAAATTTGGATTACGCACAGTGAGCGCGGTATTCGGCTGTCGACGCACATCCATACTCGCGTGCAGGATATAGATGCGTTCTTCGAAACGGTGAGGGAAACTTTGGGTTGAAGTCTGCGTCACCGTTGTTGTCGCAGCTTACGGATTGAGGTAATTCGAGATACAAATAGAGGTATGCCTGTACACGCCACAATCATGTTGTTCTGCTCTGAGCCGCTAATCCGTTCGGTCCTCACGGAGACGCTGCAAACTCATGACTATGTAGTATTGCCGGTGGGTGACCTGGGCGAAGCGATTGATCGGCTGCGCACCACCAAACCGGATTTGCTCATCATAAGAACTTACGTTGACAAAATGCCGGGGCATGATGCGGCGCGCTATTTACGGACGAAGAGTCCCGGGATGCGCATTTTGATGGCGAGTGGCTTGGTTGATGATGACCGAATTAATTTTCGAGAGTCGGTTCACGGGATTGAAGTGTTCCCGAAGCCATTCACCGCGGTTGATCTACTGGAAAAGGTGCGTGAAGTCCTCGCCAAGCCAGTTCCAAAATCTGATCGGCAAACTCAATCGTCAGTGGCCGGTGGCCGATGAGAAGCCGATAATAGAGCGGTGCATAAAGGGCGTCGAGGAGAACTTCCACATCGACGCCGTGGCGCAGTTCCTTTTTATAGCGTTCAATTCCACGGCGGGCAAATTCGCGGCGCGGTAGAACCCAGGTTGAGAGAAAGGCCTCGGCTACTTTTGGATCGCTTTGTGCGGCTGCGATGATGCCTTTGAAGACGCGGCCGCGGTTGGATTTTAGTAGTTTTACGAAGTTGTGCAGCTGGATGCGGATGTCTTCTTTGAGCGATCCTGAATCTGGAAAAGGCAATTCCTGTGCGACGGCCTCGCGCAGCGCTTCCAGCATAACCGCTTCTTTATGGGGCCACCAGCGGTAAATGGTCGCTTTACTGGCGCCTGCTCGTTCCGCAATCGCCTCGGTAGTTACGCCAGGATAGCCAAGGGCTTCCAGCGCTTCTAGCGACGCTTGCAGAATTCGAGCCCTCGCTTCTTCATCTCTTGGACGACCCACTTTTCCGAAACCTCGCCGTATCGAAATTAATCTCTTATTGTATGTGGGTTGTAAAAATTGCGCTGTCCAGGCCATACACATTCATAGTGGTGGCGCTGTTGATCTTGCTTGCCGCCCCGATCGTGATCTATCGGACACCCACTGACATCTTCCCGAATATCAACATCCCCGTTATCTCGGTGGTTTGGAATTTCACAGGACTGAGCCCCGACCAAATGGAGGGGCGAATGATATCGCCTTATGAACGTGTTCTTACCACTACCGTTAACGATATCGAACACATCGAATCATTTTCCTTAAACGGCGTGGCCATCAACAAGATTTTCCTGCAGCCTTATGCGAATGTGACGACCGGCATTGCGCAGGTGACGGCCGTTTCGCAAACCATTCTGAAGCAAATGCCGCCCGGCGTAAACCCGCCGCTCATCATTACCTACAACGCATCGAGTGTACCGATCTTGCAATTGGCGCTTTCGAGCCCGAAGATGCAGGAGCAGGATTTGAACGACGTCGGCCTTAACTTTTTGCGCCCGCAATTGGTGACCGTTCCGGGAGCCGCGATTCCTTATCCTTACGGCGGCAAGCAGCGCCAGGTGATGATCGACTTGGATCAACCGCAACTGCAAGCGAAGGGTTTGTCACCGTTTGATGTAGTGAATGCAGTCTCCTCACAGAATCTGATTCTGCCATCGGGCACGGCTAAGATCGGCCAGTTCGAGTACGACGTCGACCTGAATGCGAGCCCGAAGACTATTCCCGAGATTGGTGATTTTCCGGTTAAGGTGGTGGGAAACTCCACGATCTATGTGCGCGATATTGCCAACATTCGAAATGGCTTTGCGCCGCAAACGAACATTGTTCGACAAGACGGCCACCGCGGAGTGCTGCTATCTATCCTCAAAGCGGGCAATGCTTCCACGCTCGACATTGTAAACGGCATTAAAGAGCTGGTGCCAAGGGTTGCTAAGACTCTGCCGGCCGATCTCAAGATTCAACCGCTATCGGATCAATCGATCTTCGTGAGAGCGTCTATCAACGGGGTGGTGCGCGAGGCGATTATCGCCGCCTGTCTCACGGGGTTGATGATCCTGATTTTTCTGGGCAGCTGGCGGAGCACGATCATCATTGCCATCTCGATTCCGCTGTCGATCCTAACGTCGATTATTGTGCTGAGCGCGCTCGGCGAAACGATCAATATCATGACCCTCGGCGGATTGGCGCTCGCCGTCGGCATTCTTGTGGACGACGCTACTGTGACGATTGAGAATATTGAGCGCTACCTTGAACAAGGGCTTGCACTGGAGGAGTCCATTGTGGAAGGTGCGGCCCAGATTTCTGTGCCGGCGCTGGTCTCCACGTTTTGTATTTGCATCGTCTTCTTGCCGATGTTTTTCTTGAGCGGCGTTGCGCGCTACTTGTTCGTGCCGTTGGCGGAAGCGGTGGTGTTCGCCATGCTGGCATCGTATGTGCTTTCTAGAACGCTAGTGCCTACTTTGGCCATGTATCTTTTGAAGGCGAAAGAACATGGGCAAGAGCGGAAATTCGATCGATATTTTGAAAAGGTCCGCACGCAATACCAAGCCGTTCTCACTACGCTGGTTTGGCGCCGTAAAGTTTTTATCCCGATTTTCCTGCTGGCATGCGGCGCGGTGCTCTTGCTCATTCCGTTCCTGGGTGAAGACTTTTTCCCAACTAGCGACAATGGCCAATTCAAGCTGCACCTGCGTGCGAAAACCGGTACGCGCATTGAAGAAACGGCGCGGCTCTGCGATTTGGTGGACGCGTCTATCCGGCGGCAAATTCCGGCGGGTGAGATGGACACCATTCTCGACAACATTGGGCTCCCGTACAGCGGCCTTAATTTGTCGTACAGCAATACCGGACAGATTGGGACGGGTGATGCGGATCTCTTGGTCAGTCTCAAGGAGAAACATAGTCCGACTGCGGAATACGTACACCAGCTGCGCCAAACGCTGCCGAAGGAGTTTCCAGGCATGACTTTCTATTTCCTGCCAGCTGACATCGTGACGCAAATTTTGAATTTTGGATTGCCCTCGCCGATCGACATTCAGATTGTGGGTAACGACGTTTTTGCCAGTAAAAAGTACGCCGACCAAATTCTCCCGCAGCTTAAGGCGATTCCGGGCGCGGTGGATTTGCATGTTCACCAAGTATTCGATCAACCCAAGTTGCATATTCAGGTAGACAGAACGAAAGCCGCGGAGAGCGGCTTCACTCAGAACGATATTGCGCGCAGTTTGCTGACGACTTTGAGCGGCAGCTTCCAAACGCAGCCGACATTCTGGCTGAATCCGGTGAATGGCGTGAGTTACAGCCTCGCCACCCAAACGCCGCAGTACCGGATTCAAAGTTTGCAGGATTTACAAAACATCCCCATTTCCGGTAGTGGACAGATGGCTCCCGAGATTCTGAATGATGTGGCCGGCATTGAACGGGAAAGCGAACCAGCCGTGATTACGCACTACAACATTCGGCGCACAGTAGACATTTACGGTTCAGTGCAGGGGCGCGACTTAGGTGCTGTTGGCCGCGACTTACAAAAGGTGGTTGACGGTAGCCGTAAGTCTTTGGCACGCGGCACTGAAGTTGCAGTGAGAGGCCAAGTGCAAACGATGCAAACGTCATTCACGGGTCTACTTTTTGGCTTGGCTGGAGCGATTGTTCTGGTTTACCTGTTGATTGTGGTGAATTTCCAAAGCTGGCTTGATCCGTTTATCATCATCACGGCTCTTCCTGCTGCTCTGGCCGGCATTGTGATGTTCCTTTTTATCACTCACACGACGGTGAGCGTACCGGCTCTGATGGGGGCTATCATGTGTATGGGCGTCGCCACGGCCAACAGTATTCTGGTAGTGAGTTTTGCCAAAGAGCAACTGCATAAACATGGCAACGCCATAGAGGCGGCGCTGGAAGCGGGATCAACGCGCTTTCGCCCGGTTTTAATGACAGCGCTGGCGATGATCATCGGCATGATTCCCATGGCAATCGGCATGGGCGAAGGCGGTGAACAGAATGCGCCGCTGGGCCGCGCGGTTATCGGCGGGTTGCTGTTCGCTACCGTCGCCACCTTATTCTTCGTGCCCAGCGTCTTTGGGCTATTGCACACCTTGGCTGGAACAAAAAAACTGAATGAGAACCAACCTGAGCAAGTTTCGCAGCGACAAGAGAATTGACCTATGCAAGTAGAACAACCACAAACAACCGAAACCCAACAATCGCAACGTACCGGAGTGAAGCTGAGAGGTCTATTGGCGCTTCTCGTCGTGGCGGGCGTTGTGGTGGCTTACATTGTCTGGTCAGGCATCAATTCGCGCGTAGAAGCCGGCAACGTATTGAAGACCGAAACAAACCAGTTGGCCGTTCCCACTGTTTCCGTGGTTACGCCGAAGGTGATGCCTGGGGCACAAGAGGTAGCGCTGCCCGGCAATATGCAGGCGTTTATCGATACGCCGGTGTGGGCGCGCGCTAGCGGGTATTTGAAGACTTGGTACGTTGACATCGGCGGCCATGTGAAGAAAGGGCAATTGTTGGCGGAGATTGAAACGCCTGAAGTGGACCAACAGTTGCTGCAGGCTCGCGCTCAATTGCAGACGGCCGAGGCGAACTTGAAACTGTCTGAAGTTACCGCCGATCGTTATACCGAACTGTTTAAGACCGATTCAGTTGCCAAACAGGATGTGGATAACGCAGTACAGGGTGAAGCGGCGAAGAAGGCCGACGTTGCTTCCGCGCAAGCCAACGTTTCACGATTGGAGCAACTGGTTTCCTATGAGAAAGTGGATGCGCCGTTTTCTGGCATCTTGACTGCGCGCAACATTGATGTGGGCGGATTGGTGAATCAGGGGGCGAATACACCGGGCAAAGAGCTTTTTCACGTTGCATCGATTGATACGCTGCGCATTTATGTGAGTGTTCCGGAAATGTATTCGCAGGCCGCAAAGCCCGGTGTGCAGGCGTATCTGACACTGACTGAGTTTCCCGGGCGGAAGTTTTATGGCAAGGTGGTGCGCAATGCCAATGCGATTGATCAATCTTCCCGGACGCTGAATGTGGAAGTGGACGTGGCTAACCCAACGGGAGAATTGCTGCCGGGCTCTTATGTGGCGGTTCATTTGAGGCTGCCTTCGGATATTCCCGCCGTGACGGTGCCTTCAAACGCGCTGCTGTTTCGTTCGGAAGGTTTGCGGGCGGTTCGAGTTAAAGGTGGCAAGGCCGAGTTAGTGCCCGTCATTATGGGGCGCGATTTTGGGGATAGCGTGGAGTTAGTGTCAGGTATTCAGCCGAATGATCAGGTGGTGGTGAATCCAAGCGATTCCATTACGAATGGCCAGCAAGTGGAGATTGCCAAGTAATGAAGTGGCTCGCTCTTTCGTTGACATTTTTGCTGCTGGCTGGCTGTACTGTTGGACCGAAATATGCGCAGCCGACCGTGCCGACAGCACCGGCATTTTCAGAAACGCCGGCGGGATGGACGTCGGCGAAGCCCGGCGACGCCTTTCAGAAAGGCAAATGGTGGGAGATTTTCGATGAGGCCGAACTGAACACTCTGGAGGAGCAAGTAGGACCAGCCAACCAGAGCTTAAAAATTGCGGAAGCGAACTACCGCCAGGCGCGCGCCAGTATTCAAACGCAGCGCTCATTTCTTTTTCCTACCGTGAGCGCTGGTCCGTCTATTTCTACTAATCGGATTTCTTCACACTACCCGGCGGGCGCGCAGGGATTACAGTATGGGCTCTTTTCTTTGCCGATTAACGCATCGTTCGACGCCGATTTGTGGGGTCGCATTCGCAAATCCATTGAGGCCGCTAAAGAGCAAGCACAGGCTTCGGCGGGCGATCTTGAAAACGTCAAGCTGGAGTTGCAAACGGAACTTGCCTCTTATTACTTCACCATTCGCGGCCTGGATTCGCAGAAGCGCTTGCTTGACGATACGGTAGTGGTGTATCAGAAGGCTTACGATTTGACGAACAACCGCTACAACGGCGGCGTTGCTTCCAAAGCCGAAGTCGCACAAGCCAAGACGCAGTTGAACCAGACGCAGGCGCAGTCGATTGATTTGGGCGAACAACGGGCTCAGTTGGAGCATGCGATTGCTGTACTGACTGGCAAGCCGCCAGAAGGATTTCATGTGTCGGTGGCAGAGTTAAAGAACACGATACCCGCGATACCGTTAGGGATTCCGTCAGAGCTTTTGCAGCGCAGGCCTGATATTGCCGCCAGTGAGCGGCAGGTAGCGGCGGCGAATGCGCAGATTGGAATTGCTAAAGCTGCTTTTTATCCTGATCTCGTCATCGCGGCAGAAGGCGGCTTGCAATCGGGCGGCATTGTGAACTGGTTCAGTTGGCCGAGTCGATTCTGGGGGCTTGGGCCGCAGTTGACGCAGACGATTTTCGACGCGGGCCGACGGCGTGCGCAAGTTACGATTTCTGAAGCTGCTTACGACGCCACCGTTGCGAGCTACCGGCAGACCTCATTAACGGCGTTCCAGGAAGTCGAAGATAATTTATCAACGCTGCGGATTTTGGAGCAGGAGGCTGCCAAACAGCATGAAGCCACCGAGGCGGCCGAGAACTCGCAACAGCTGGCCATGAATCGCTATAAGGGCGGCCTGGTAACGTATCTGGAAGTGATTACGGCGCAGAGCATTGCTCTGACAAATGAGCGCACTGAGGTGGATTTGCAACAACGCCGCATGGGTGCGGCGGTTCAACTGGTGCGCGCTTTGGGGGGCGGCTGGGATATCAGCAAACTGCCGAAAGGCTAGCCGCACGATCAAACCTTCTATACTTCCCTTATGGGTGTGTTGGTTTCTTTACAGTCCGATCCGGCGATTTTGGAAGCGAAGGAACGTCTTTTGCTGCGTCTGTTGCGGGAAATGGAGCGGGTCGTTATCGCCTATTCGGGCGGGACCGATTCGGCTTATCTAGCTTGGGCCGCACACCGCGCGCTGGGCGAGAACGCCATCGCGATCACGGCCGATTCCGCTTCGATCCCAACTTCGCATAAACGCGACGCCGAGGCGTTTGCCAAGGAATGCGGGTTTCGGCACGAATATATCGAAACGCACGAATTTGAAAACCCGGATTACGTCAAGAACGACCAGAACCGCTGCTTTCATTGCAAAGACGAGTTGTTCAATCAGCTGGAATTGTTTGCGCAAGCGCGGGGATATCAGCATATTATTTACGGCGTGAACAAGGATGATTTAGGCGACTACCGGCCGGGCCAAAAGGCTGCCAAGATTCACGAAGTGAAAGCGCCGCTGGTTGATGCGGGTTTGAGCAAGGCGGAAATACGCGAGCTATCGAAGCGGGCAGGACTTTCGACTTGGAATCGTCCGGCGGCGGCTTGTCTGAGTTCGCGCGTTCCCTACGGCACTCCAGTTACGCCGGAGACTATTAAAACGATTGAGGAAGGCGAAGAGGCGATTCGCGCGTTGGGATTCCGGCAGTTTCGGGTGCGCTTCCACGGAGATCTAGTTCGGCTGGAGATTGCCAAGGAAGAGATGCCGAAGGCGATGACGGCGGAGAACGCTGTGGCCTTCTCCGCCATCTTTAAACAACTGGGTTTTTTGTACGTCACCCTGGATTTAGAGGGCTACCGGCAAGGCTCGCTGAATGCGGCGCTGCCGGCTAGTGCCCGCCCGCCGCTGCAGCGGCAGACATCTGCTTGACAACGTACGTCTCCATTGGCGCCGGGAAGGGACTTTCGCCCAGAGTGTCGCGAATGGCTTTGTTCGTATCGAAATAGACCTGCCAATAGTGATCGTTAGAGCAAGAGGGCCGCACCGCCAAAACGGGGCCGACCCCAGTGAACGAAAGGATGGCCACCTCGGGAGCGGGATTTTGCAGCACGTTCGGGATTTGAGCCACACGCTGACGAATGGCTTCCATTGCTTGGTCGGGTCGAGCGTCGGAGGAAATCTGCGCGGTTAGATCAACGCGCCGATAGGGAGTGGATGAAAAGTTCTGCACGTTGTCGGAAAAGAGTTTGTTATTGCCGACAAAGGTGTGAATGTTGTCTGGCGTCAGGATGGTGGTGACGAAGAGGCCAATTTCCTGAACCGTACCTGTTACCCCACCGGCCGTGATGAAATCGCCGACTTTAAAGGGACGCAGGACTATGAGGAAGATACCTGCGGCGAAGTTGGCGAGCAAGCCGCTCCAGGCTGCGCCAATGGCTAAGCCAGCGCCGGCTAACAGCGCCGCGAAACTGGCGGTTTGGACGCCGAATTGACCGAGGATGGCGACCACCAGGAAGACATTGAGCGTGACGCCGGTAGCACTGACCAGGAAACGCGATAGTGTTGGATCAAAATGTTCGCGCGTTAGTGCTTTCTGGGCTAAGCGAGTGACGAAGCCGATGATCCAACGGCCGACAACAAACATTACGATCGCGCCAAGAACCTGCAGGCCGACCGTCATGAGGAGAGCTTGGGCCGTTACCCAAGCGGAAGAGAAGTTTGGCATGGCTGATATGCTCCAATTTATTTTTTAAAGTCTGGGGCTGACTGCATGAGATCGGGATCCCATAGCATGATTTTTTGTTGAAACAAGCTTTCGTTGGTAAGCAAAGCGGGCCCGGCAGCGCGGAGCCCAAATGTGGCGTCTTCTACCGAAGGACGCCCATCGCGAATGGAACGGTAGAAATTTCTGTGATGCTCTAACTGGTCATGCACGGCACTGGTGTCGTACGATTCGCTGGTTTGTTGGAAGGTTCGCGAATCGAAGTTGGTGTGGGCAGCGTCCCACTCGGTGCGCAAAGCCTTTTGAACAGAATCGGCGAAACTGCCGGTTGATCCGTCGAACTCATCGGGCTGGGGTGATCGTTCCACCGTTACGCCAGTATAGCCAGTGGTCATCACGCCTTCGCTGCCGATGAATTTGACGCCGAACGATTCCTGCGGCAGACCGCTCTTGAAATTCACGCGCAGCAAGACGTTGAATGCGGGATGAGCTTGCGATTCGGGATAATCGAGGACGGCGAGCATGACGTCGGGCACATCGCGGTCTTTCCAGTAGCGCATGCCGCCGGTAGCGTAAATGCGGTTGGGCCCAATGGATCCAGTGACGGTATGCAGGCCGGTGAGAAGGTGAACGAACAGATCGCCGGCGACGCCGGTGCCGTAGTCACGGAAATTACGCCAGCGAAAGAAGCGCGCGGGATCCCACTCACGCTTGGGCGCGTTGCCCAGGAATTGATTCCAGTCGCAGGTGGTCGTACTGGCGTCGGTGGGAATGGAATACTCCCATGCACCGATGGCGGTGTTGCGGTCGAGCCACGCTTCAACGGAATTTAAGCGGCCGATGGCATTTTGTTGATACAAATCACGGGCTTTGGTGTAGGTAGCGGAACTGCGGTATTGGCTACCGACCTGAAAAACGTTGCCGGCTTTGGCTTGCGCGGCGATGACGTCGTGGCCTTCGCTGATGGCGTGAACCATGGGCTTCTCGCAGTAGACATGCTTGTCGGCGTTGAGGCTATCGATGGAAATGGGAGCGTGCCAATGATCGGGAGTAGCTATGATGACGGCATCGATATCCTGGCGACGGACGATCTCGCGGTAATCGCGCGTGATGAACGTGTCCGGGCCATACACCTCTTTCATATGCTGCAGACGGCCGTCGTAACAATCGCAGGCGGCGATGAGTTTCACGCCGGGCAGGGAAGTGGCCATGCGGGCATCGCCTTGGCCCATGCCACCAGCGCCGATCAAGGCAATTTGGATGGTGTCGTTTGGTGAGTGCATGTGGGTGTCCTTTTAGCCTTTGATCTTCATAGTGGCGGCATCCCACTCAACGACGCGGTTTTCGAAATAACTGATGTTGGAGAGCAAGGCGGGACCGGCGGCGCGGAAACCGAAGAGCGGATCTTCGATGAGGGGCTTGCGGGAGCGCACGGCCATGGCGAAGTTGGTGTGGTGATCCACGTGGTCGCTGTATTTGGGCGGTGCGTGGTACGCCATTTCCTTGGAGGTGTTGAGAGATTTGGTCTGAGGGTATCTGGTGTGATAGGCCTTGAGGAACGCCTCTTGCTCACTGGCCGCGAAGGTGCCGATGGTGTAGCCCGGTTCAGTTTCCGGCGGTGCATTGGTAACGGTGACGCTGTCGCTGACTGTCATGATGCCGTCGCTACCGGTGAAACGGAAGCCGGAACTCTCTTGAGCGCCACTTTCGAAGTTGACCCGCAGGACCAGATTGAAAGCGGGATGTGCGGCGGTTTCCGGATAATCGTACAAGCCGATCAAGAGATCGGGCACATCGCGGCCGTCATTCCAGAAACGAATGCCGCCGGTGGCGAAAACGCGGGTCGGGCCGATGGCGCCGGTGATGAAGTGCAAGCCGGAAAACAGGTGAACGAAGAGATCGCCGGCGACGCCCGTTCCGTAATCGCGATAACAGCGCCAGCGGAAAAAGCGGTTGGCGTCCCAATCTGTTTTTGGAGCGCGGCCTTGGAAGGTATCCCAATCGCAGGTGTCGGTGTTGGCGTCGGGTGGAACGGCATATTCCCAAGCGCCGGTGGCGGAGTTGCGATCCCACCAGGCTTCGACCATATTGAGCTTGCCGATGGCACCTGCTTGGAATAGCTCTTTGGCTTTCTTGTAGACCACGGAACTGACACGCTGGCTGCCGACTTGCATGATGCGATTAGTGGCGCGCTGCGCCTCAACTACGGGCGTGCCGTCGTCGATATGCTGCACCATGGGCTTTTCGCAATAGACGTCTTTGCCGGCATTCATGGCCGCAATAGAGATTTTGCTGTGCCAGTGATCGGGGGTGCCGATGATGACGGCGTCGATATCTTTGCGGTCGAGGATCTCTTGGTAATGCCTGGTGGTGAAGATCTGCGAGCCATAAATCTCTTGCATGTGGGTGAGGCGGCCGTCGTAGCAATCGCAGGCGGCGACGATTTTGGTGAGGCCGGTGGCGGTGGATGAGCGGGCATCGGCTTGCCCCATGCCACCACAGCCAATCAAGGCGATCTGGATCTTGTCGTTAGCGGACGTTTTTACTGGCTTAGGCGTAGCGCCCAGCAAAGGCACACTTAGCGCGGCACCGGCAGCCGCGGTGGTTAAGAATTCCCGTCGAGAGGTCACCCTCTATTTTTTATCAGACGAGGAAGTAGACGGCGTGGGGCTGGGGCTCGAACTGGTGCTGGATGAGGTGGAACTATCCGAAGAAGACGTGCTGCTGCCGTTAGAATCGGACGACGAACTAGCGGATTCTTTCTTGTCAGACTTGTCAGAAGAGGAACCTTCGCCATCCTTCTTGCTGCCGCCTTCATTCTTTCCAGGACTGGAACTGCCACTCTTGGCATAATCGGTGACGTACCAACCACTGCCCTTGAACTGCAAGGCAGGCGCGGAGATGAGACGGTGTACTTTACCGCCGCATTTTTCATGGGTGGTCAAAGGTTCAGCACTAAATTTCTCTATCAATTCGAACTTGTCACCACAGTTTTCGCATTGATATTCGTAAAGAGGCATAATTCGCTAGCTATTGTTTCGGCTGCTGTTCGGGAGCAGGATTCTTCGGGCTCTTCTGAATGATCGGATGAGCATCGTCGCCATCGGGCACTGGACGAGCGCCAGGCTCAACTCCGGTGAGTTGGGCAATGGTTGTTTTACCGGTGACCAGTTCAATGGATTGCTTCAACAAATTGTCTTCGGTCGGCTTGACGGGGGCACCGGGCAGGGGATTGCCATCCTGATCGACATCGGGGGTGGCATCGTTTTCGGCGAGGGCGACAGATGGGGTAATGCCACCATCCTGAATCGCTTTGCCTGACGGCGAGTAGTATTTCGCGACGGACAGAATGACCGCGCCACCATCATCCATTTGAATGGTCTTGCGGAGGCTGGCGTCGCCGTAGCTACGCTCACCGACCACTTGCGCGCGCTTATCATCTAAGAGCGCACCTGCGGCGATTTCCGCCCCGCCGGCAGTGGCTCGATTGGTGATGACTACGAGCGGGCCCTGCCAAATGTCGTTAGCGGGATTGGCTGTGAAATCTTGCTTCTCAGTTTTCTGCCCTTGCAGGTAAGTGATCTCGCCTTTATCGATGAAAAGGTTGGCTAGCGCGATACCTTTATCCTGCTCGCCGGTGGAGCAGTGGCGCAGATCGAGCACGATAAACTTGGCGCCTTGTTTTTTCAGTTCGTTGAGCTTGTTCTTGGCTTCATCCACACGGTTGCCAGCCAAGCTGGTGACGTGTAGGTAGCCCACTTGATCAGGCATCATTTTGCCCAAGACCGCAGGGTAGGAGATGTTGGCGCGCGTGAGAGTGATTTTTTCAGGATCGGGATTCTTTAAACGGAGAACGGTGATGTTGATAGTGGATCCGGCATCGCCGCGTAGCAGTTGTTCGGCATAGGCGAGTGGCATGTCGCGCGTAGCGACATTATTGATACTTTCGATCAAGTCGCCTGTATTGATGTTCGCTTTGTCGGCGGGGGAGCCCGGTAGCGCATCCACAACGGCTACATAGCCGTAGCGCTTGGCTAGAACGAGTCCGACGCTGGCTTTGGAGGTATCGACGCCTTTTTCATATTGGCGATATTGATCGGCGTTTAAATAACTGGCGAAGGGATCTACGGATTCGAGCAAGCCATTGATGGCGCCAAGAGTGACGCTCTTCATGTCGGGCTCTTCGACGTATTCCAACTTAATTCGTTCAAGGACTTCGGTATAAACCTTAAGATGTCCGTAAACATCGTCGTGCGCGACGGCACCGCCACTGCGCGCACCGAGTAAGAGCAACACCACAATACAGGTGGAGCTGCCAACTATTGTCCATCTTAAGTTGCTGTTCATGAAGGGATTACCGAAGACTTCCTTAAGTATAGCGAAGATTTGTCAACATGCCGCTTTTGCGGCCGATAAGACCAGAAGGAGGGTAAAAAGTGTCGTCAACCAGCACGGGATCACTTTCTGCCGGGGTACAGCAGCTGTACAACGATGGCCTGCTGCCTTCGAGCCTAGCTGCGAGCACACTGAATGGCGCCTCGGCCGAGCAGCTTAGCAAGATTGCGGGATCAACCATTGCAGGCCAGGAAGTAACAGCACTCTTAGGAGCGAGCACTTCTAATAGCGACACCGCAAGTTTGAGTTCGACAGCCACCAATGCCTTGCTCCAGGAAATCAATCCAACCTCTAACACTTCGAGCTCTGCGACGACGGATTCGCTCACGGCAGCGGTAGACAACGCTTTGACATCCAGTCTGAACGCCGCCGTGAGCAAGTTTGCTTCGCCAACTTCAACTACAAGCGGAAGCAATATCGATGTTGTAGGTTAGCGACGACCACCACCGCCACCATGGAAACCGCCGCCGACACGCGCTGCTCCAAAACCTCCGACATAGCCGTGCGAAACGCCGTATCCGCCCCAGCGACCATAGCCGAACGGCACACCGTAATAGCCAATGAAGGCGGGCGAATAAAATCCCCAACCGAATGGGCTATATAGGAAGCCGGTGCCAGGCAAGAAGGCGTAGGATGACCAATAAGGGTCCCAATACCAACCAGCGCCATACCATCCGCCATTGGCGGCTACACTTTGGGCCATAGCCACGTTGGCTTGCGATTCGTCGCGGCTGCGGGCTTCACTCCAGACGTATAGAGGTTGCGCCTTTTCGGCCTTGACGTCGAAGCCGTGAACCTTCGATGGTTTGTCGCTGGCGAGCAGGAGCGAATCGCCCTTGCCGATAGATTTGGAGCCGGCTGTAGAAGTTACATTTACTTTACCGTCGAAAACTTTTATCGACTGCTGGCCTGCGTTGAAATCGTACAGACCTTTCTTTTCGATTTGTGCGGTTGCGCCGTTTATGATCAGCGACAGGTGAGTGCCATCGATGAGTTGATCGACTTCGATATTCGCGGTGCCGCGACTTAGCTGAATTTGGGTATTAGCCAAGCCAGCGTTATCGAGACGTATTTCACTGTTAGGGCCCACGCGAAGGAAGGCACCAGGGGTAAGCAACACTTCTACAAAACCATTTCCCGTGGAGATAGTGTTGCCGGATTGCAAAATGGCCGAGCCTCGTGGCCCTAGCGGCTGATTGTTGATTGAGACCTGTCCTTCGACGTAGTTGACCGTTCCGGGTTGTGCCATTTGCTGGTTGGCGGCTGGCGGTTGACTTGCGTTGTTGGGATAGTTGGGTGGATACTGCGTTGAGGTCATCTGAGCAAAGCTCAAGGCAGCTGATGTTAGTAATACCAGCGAGAGTTTCTCAAAACCTTTTAGTCTTTCCATCTTTCCTTGTCCTCTATTGATTGGACGTACGGGATGGGCACCACGGCGCAGTGGTTTTTGAGGAAATTACTAGTGTTTTGCGGTCATAACGGGGACAGGGTAGATGGAAATTAATGACATTTGCCTCGAATCGGAAGGACCACTTGCTGACGCGCGTGGCTCAGAAACGAAAGCCTCGACACGAGTGACCGCGCTAAAAGGCGCACGTGTGGTGCGGCGGTGGCGTGCGGCATTGAGGTTGGCTTAGGCGGCTTGGGTCATTGGCTCCTTCTGCTGCATGGGAAGGCCGAGTTCGGCGAGAGCGGCTTCGAGATCAGCGTCATAATTCGTGAATTGGCTCTTGGCTTGGAGGTATTGGGTCAAGTTCATAGCCACTTGGAAGCGGGCTTGGGTCTCTTTGCGGAAATTGTCCCAGGCGAAACCCTCGTTTTCGGCTTCCTCTTTGAGTGTTTTGCGGAATTTTTCGTGCTTTTTCTCTGCTTCCGCTTCGAACCCGAGACCGGCTTTGCGAGTTTCGGCACGGAGCTTTTGGAGTTCGGTGAGCGCCTTATAGAAAGCGCGCCGGTGCGTGGTTTCGTAACGCAGATATAGGGAGAACTTTTTATCGTTGGCGATTTCGCCGGTTTCGGGATGTAAGCAGGTGTTTTGGAGAAGCTGCGCGCGATCGGCGAGCCAGTTAGATTCGGCGATGATGTTGACCAGGAGGCATTCCGTTTCCGTGGTGGGGGAATGTTCGCGGATCAAAGAGTGTTTAAACGCTTCGAAGCCAGCGGGATCTTCAGAAGTTAGGAGTTTGAATGTTCCGTTGATGTGACGAGCGAGCCCGTGGGTGGTGTGATTTTGCGCGGAGGTGGCGCGGGTGTCGGCGGTCTTCGGACCCTGTGAATGGCTGCCGTTTTCGCGACTGGCGGCTTGGCGGGCCTCGGAGATGGGAGGAGGTGGCGGCGCGGCCTGTGCTTGGCGATTGAGATTTTCGGTGACTCCTTGCAAGGGTGGCGCGGCGGCCGTAGCATTGTTGGGGAGGCCGGCTTGGCGGTCGGCTTTGCGCTGAGTGCGCTCGGCGGCGCGGCGGAGTTGGCGAGGGGTCATGTTGCTGGTGTTCGTCATGTTCTTTTCCTTTGCGAAGATTGATTCTGCGTGTGAACGAGCGCAGGGAGGAGATGGCGACAGCGGATCTCCCACGGTTAGAGATTGGCAGGAGTTACCTGGCGACGGCATGGAGCGACGTGAGTGGGTTTTAGGTAAGAGGCTTGGAATGAAGGGGTTAGGGAGGTAAAATTTTCTTAGAAGTGTTGTGATCGACTTTTCAAGGCGTAAAAAAACGCGGGTGGATCTAGATGTTGACGTACTTTGAGGGTCGAGCCTGGGCGGCCAATAGAGGAACGTGGATGGTTAGCGGTAGCGGCACCCGTGGCTGGTTGCTCTACCGCAGGCTGGCTGGCGTCATCGATTTTCTAATCGTCTTTCGCGGGCGGCGAACGGTTGGCAATTTGGCATATGGGTAGGCAACTCGTCAAATGCTTTGCTCTACTCTGCGCCGTCGGGCACGATTTATGCGAAGTAATCATGCAAACCAGCGGTGTGCGCATTACAGTCAAAGTGGCTGCTATCGCGGAGCGCCGCCCACAAGTTCGGTTGCTCCGTCCCGCAAGGAGTTAGGTTTCGGGACACAACTCTTTTGCCAAGGTTCCCGGATGAACTGCCGCGCCTTGCGTACTCAAACACCTGCGGGTTGAGCTGGAGTATGAAAAATGAACAGACTCAATACGATCCCATTCGATCCTTCGAATGGGAAAGCTAACTTTCGATGTCCGGCTTCCCATCCTTGAGTCAAATCGTAAAGCTGCTGGATCTCCCAGATCGACGCGGCCACTTACCGGCCAAAGTCGAGTACGACCATGCCCATTGGAAGCAACCCGAGTATCATCCACTCGGTGGTTACGTACGATCCGTCACCCGAAATCTCGCTGACGCATGCCTTTAGTTTTTCACAGGAGTTGCAGTCCCCTGGAAAGTGGGATGATGCGGAGGGAATAAGTCTCATCAGCTTGAGAAGCACTTGGGCAATGGCCGGGTTTGCTGGGAAGGATCGTCTTCAGCGAACCTCCACAAAGGCTCGCCGCCGATTCGTGCGGAAGCGAAAGATGGCGAAATCGTTGTCGAGGGAGGCCGCTCGCCCAATCCCGGTCGCCGCATAGCCGCGAAATTCTTTCCATCGACCGTTGAGAAATCCTGATCACGATACGAAGCTCCGATTTCCCAGGAGGTCTCCAGTCTGCTGCAACGACCGTCTCGATAGCGGCAACCCCGTTGCGCAACGCTTCCCAGAAGCTCTCAGCTGACTGCTGAGCAGCGGCGTGTACGGGAGGCACGCGTCTTGAGGGACAGCTGTCAAGGCTTTCTCCGAGTAACGCGTGATACCGTCGGAACACCTTGGCTTTCGGCGCATTATTCCCGCACCCTACGAATGAAGCGGCTCTATTTTCTTGAGATAGCGTCTGAAACGAGAGAGACGAGGTCCGGCACGGTCCCATTAAGAATGCGTAAAAGTTGACGCAAGCTTCGGCTGCGGTCGGCTGCTTGTTGCTCCAGTTTCGCCAACACCATAGTTTGTTCCTGGCGGAAGATTTCGCACCGGAAGGACTGAGGATGCAGGGCGCGGAGACCCCATGTCGCGAGGTGCTCTGTCCCGAAGTGGCGGAGGTTGAGGGTTAAGATAATCTCCGCTCACCATGGACTGCGGCGGCAACTACGTGACGGTCCTTTTCATCATCTGTCATCCTCGGAATCAGCGACTCGTAACCGCTGATCCAGGCCGCGCCGAAGTGAGCGCGCAGCTCCTTTTCCAAATGAGCGGTCAGCGAGTTTGGCCAACCAAGTTTCAACTCCAACGTACGGGTAGTCTCTCGAATAATCTCCTCTGACCATTTCGGCTCGAAAGCCGCGGCGGCTCAGCGAGGCGCAGGAGGCTATCACACAAAGCGAAGTTGGCGAGGACGAAGGCATCGAGGACGACGAGCGGCGTACCGGTCATTCCTGACTGGAGGTCAGTACTCGCTCATATAGGCCCGCTTGATCAACCTGATCGCCGATTCTACGGAGGGCCTCTATCCGTCTCTGTCCGCGCTGGCGATCATCTAGGAGGTGGCGAACCGCCTGCTCGATCAGTTCGTCGCGGCTGCGATAGTTGCCGTTCGCAAGTTCGCGCTCGACACGCATTGTCAAATCCGCCGACAGCGTTACGTCCATCTCGCTCTCCCATATTCATTTTTACGCGGTCGCGGCGGCATAACAAGGGAAAGATCGTATGCAGCGAACCAATTCAGCGAACCAATTCAGCGAACCACCACAAAGGCGCGCCGTCGATTCGGGCCGAAGCGAAAGATGGCGAAATCGTCGTCGAGGGAGGCCGCGCGCTCGATCCCGAGCCGCCGCATAGCTGCGAAACTGGTTCGATCAACAATTGAGAAATCCTGATCACGATAGGACTCACCGATTTCCCAAGCGGACTCCAGGTCTGCTGCCACGACCGTCTCGATAGCGGCAATCCCGCGGCGCAGCGCATCCCAGAAGCGCTCAGCCGCGCGGGGGCCGAGACGATTTCGAATGAGTGTCCATGTCTCGATCAACACGTGATCAGTTGTAACTAGGGGCTCTCCGGCGGATAGGATCGCCTTTGCTCGCGAGTTACTGCTATCCGATTTGTCTGCGGCGGCGTACCAGATTGAGGTATCGACGAATAGACTCATGCTATCGTCGGCGGGGCTTTCGGCGCCCGGACGCAAAGGCTTCGCTAATCATGGCGTCCTTGTGGTTTGCAATGTCGGAGCCCTCGGACGCTCCCAGATCAAACACCGCCGTGGGATTGACAATCGACTTTGAGCCGCCGAGATCGCGCTCGACGAGGCGGCGAACGTATTCAGCAAGGGATATACCCATATCGCTGGCACGCTGACGAACTCGACGCTGAATTTCCGGGTCGAGCGTGATCTGCGTGCGTGACATCATGATGGTACCATCATATCCCAGGCGTTAGCATGCTCAACAAGTCTCGATTAACTACGGTGTTTTCCATCACTATTTGTTTGAATAGGCGGGTAATCTGTGTCAACCGTGCGGATCTAGCGAGAGTAATTCAGACGAGGGGAATTCCAGCGACATGACGGATGAAAAAGCAGATAGATGCTGGCCGGGTTATGAACCAGTCAAAGGGAAGAAGCCGAACAGCCAGGGGAGTTGCCGTCCCAAGGCGGAATCGAAATTAACGTCGGCCGAAAAGAGCTTTAGAGGCAAGCGGCGAAAAGAGTTGGACGGTTGGCAGGCGGAGCACCCGGACACTTCGAAAGCAGCTGCTCAACATTTAGGAGATCCCAAACGTTCGGCCAAGAAACGGAAAGAAACAAGCGGTCGCAAGAAGAAGACTTAAAGCTGAGCTACCGGCGCTGGGGTTTGCTTGGTGCGAATGATCGGATGCACGTCAAATTCTAGGTCGCGTGCTTTCGAGAGCAGTTGCTGGTAAGTTGCCTCCGGCAATTCGGGAGTGCGGCTCAAAATCCACAGATAACGTCGGTTCGGCGTGCCCACCAGCGCCCATTGGTATGACGGGTCGAGGTCTACGATCCAATAGTCGCCATAGAACGGCCAGAAGAAGGTGACTTTGAGTTTTGAGTTGGGACCATTTTTATCTTTGAGCTTGGCCACGCCCTTCGATTTTTCCCAATGGCCGTCTTTGTTTTTGCAGGTATTCACCACGCTCACAGTGCCGTTCTTAAGTCGTGCGTATTCGGCTGTGACGTCGCCGACGCACTGCTGCTCGAAGCGCGCCGGAAGCCGCGCAATCTCATACCACTTTCCTTGGTATCGGTTGAGATCAACATTGGGAACCACGGGAAGAGGTAGATTCTTTTTGGAAAGAGCCAAAGCCGTGCCAGAAACAATACATATTGAACTGACAAGGGTCAGTGTGGAGAGGCGCATATGACCATTAGATAGTTACGGTTTCTGTGTTGTTACCGGTATGATAATGGGAGATCGCCGAGGTGCGAGGATGAAACGCTATTTCGTTCGGAGCAGCTGCACTGAATCGTGGGATGGGATGAGCGGAGACGAACGGAAGCGCTTCTGTGAATCTTGTCAACGAACCGTCTATAACTTTTCAGAGCTGACTCGCCGGGAAGTGGAGCGGCTAAGCGCATCCTCAAAGAGCCACAGCATTTGCGGAAGAATTTCGTACGTCTCGGAGGGTGTTCCTTTATTTCGTCCCGAGCCAGCGAGTGCGGTAGGACAACTGGTGCGAATTTCGTTGCTCGGTTTGGCGGGGCTAACCTCTTTGACGGCGGCCGATGAGAAAACTTGCAGCCTGCAGGTTGGAGCCACCGATGTTACGGGCGAAAAGTTGACCAAAGCTAGCGTGACGGTTTTGATGGACGGTAAAAGGGTTGCGGACGGGACGCTGAATGCCGAAGGTAATTTTGTAACTCAACTGCCCGTGGGCCACTATTCAATCCGGGTCGAGGCGCTCGGCTTTCAGCCATTCGTAAAAGAAAACGTGAACCTTGCGTGTTCCGCACAGGAGTCGCTAGAGGTTGTTGCGGACATGAGAGTGGGGCTGATAGGAGAAGTGGTGGTAATCGAATCCGACCACAACGTTTTTCACCGGTTGAAGCGAACGATTGAACGCGGTATCGCGCGCATCAAAAGTGTGTAGTTGATGGCAGCGCTCCAGAGAAGCCACGTGGCGAATTCGGTGGTCACACACACTAATTTTTGACGCAGCAGTTTTGGAACTCGGTGATTTTGTCGGCGTTCTTGGCTGACCAATCTTCGGAGCCTTGCAGGTTGGCAGAACGCCAGGCATAGGCGACAAAAGCCTCGGTGAGTTTGCGGTCTTCCAGGCGTTTGAAGAACGGGCCGTAGAATTCAGCGGCAAAGCCGCCCTTGGTCCTGCCCAGGATCTCAGCCAAGACTTGGTAGGTATTCGCTAAATGGTCGAATGGCGACTTGTCTTTTTCTTTTTCCGTTGTGGCTGCGGCGACGCCAATTGCGATAGCCAGTTCGGCCGAAGTGAAGTCGCCTTCGTCGTTTGGAGCGTTGGGGTTGAGAGTGATATTGATGCTGGCGGTTTTTTTGCCGGTTGAAACGTCGTGGACGAGCAGGGGTTGCAGGCTTTTGACAGCGGCAGCGGAGCGGGGGGACGACGGTTCCAAGGCAAGGAAACGGCTGTAGGCAAGGATGGCCGGTACGCGGTAACCAGATAGTTCATACGCCCGGCCAAGAGTGAAATGGCTTGCGGGATGATTTGGATTCAGCCGCAGGGCGGTTTCCAATTGCTTGCGTGCTTCAGGTAGCTGGGATTCCCGTACCAAGTTCACGCCATAGTTGAAATGGAGAAGGCTGTCGTTGGGAGCTTGCTCGATGGCGAAGCGGTAAACCTTGTCGGCTTTAACTCCCTCCTGATTGTCGTCGTAGATGTTGGCGATCGTCATGTAGAAGTAGGCGAGATCGTCTGATTGGTATTGAGCGCCGGCGAGAGAGGTCTGCATGGCGCAATCGTAGTTCTTGGCCATGTAGCAGGTGAATGCGAGTTCATGCATCGCGATGACGTTGTTTGAATTTTGGTGGAGAACCTCCTGGTATTTCTTAATGGCGTCACTGAATTGACCGGCGTCGTGGAGGGCGATTCCCTCTTTGATGGACCTCGTTTCGGCTTCAGTGGGGGGAGTGGGCTGGAGAGTGGGATGAGGAAGGTCTTGCGCGAAGAATGGAGAAGTTAAGAAAAAGACGAGGAGAGCGCGACGCATTT
>Ga0302319_10002502_pt1 | contig 39564 bp, 30 predicted proteins | sample Bog_T0_2_FD_203319 | JGI IMG/M metagenome (GOLD analysis project Ga0302319, IMG submission 203319) | Peat permafrost microbial communities from Stordalen Mire near Abisko, Sweden - Bog_T0_2 | ecosystem: Environmental > Terrestrial > Soil > Wetlands > Peat | place: Sweden: Abisko, Stordalen Mire... | reverse complement strand
CCTCCCGCCTGCCGCATTTTCAATCACCTTCACTCGTTGAAACTCTTTCTGACTCATCATCACCATCCTGGGAGGGTGACAGAATCTCGTTGCAGTTATGGGGTGACATTATCTTGGAGCATTTACATTGGTAGGTCTTAACCCTTGCCTTCTTCTGCACCTTCGCCCTAGTATCCTTCAGCGCCACCGTCCGACGAACACGGGTTCCCCGTCCAAGTACACGCGAACCAGCGCAGAGTCCCGACGTACACAACTAGTTAGTTCGCCAAATGGCAGCCCCCGTTTTACATTAATGGCTAAACATGCCGTAGTGTACGGACTTCGCGGCCCGCATCTTGATTCGCACGCCTGAGCCGGCGAGTTCCGGTTTTCAAAAAAAGGGGATTTTCTAAATGCTTATCGACCGTGTTGTGTCTGAGGGGCGGAAATGCCGGTGGACATGGGCGTTGCTAATGGTTTGCTGCACGACCGCACTCGCGGCCACGCAGACCCCGGGAGTGAGTGACAACCAGATCAAGATTGGCTCTTGCACGGTGCTGGACGGACCGAACCGCCAGTATGGCATCCAGATTGTGCTCGGAGCTACCATCTACCTCCACTACATCAACGATCACGGGGGCGTCTTCGGCCGGAATTTAAGCCTGTCGTCCTTTGACGACGGCTATGATACGGAGAGGACCGGCGCCTGTTTCGCCTCGCTGAAGCGGGAGAACGTGTTTTCCGCCGGCTTTTTTTTCGGCTCGGCGACCACCGCCAAGTATATCCCGCTGCTGGAAGCCGAGCACATGCCGCTGGTGGGCACCTACTCGGGAGCGCCCTTTATCTATGAGCCAGTAAAGCACGGCATCTTCAATCTGCGGGCCTCTTACGACGACGAGACCCGGGAACTGGTGGACAATTTGTGGCGAGCGGGCGCGCGCCGCATCGGCCTGATCTACCAGGACGATGCCTTCGGCAAGACGGTCCTCGACTCCGCCACGCGGGCGCTGGCCAAGCACCATGCCGCCCCCGTGGCCACAGGCTCCTACACCCGCAACACGCTTGAGGTAGGTCCGGCCATTGCAGCGGTGCACGCCGCGAAGTCCGAAGTCGTGCTCCTTGCCAGTACCTACGCGGCTGCCGCCGAAGTCGTCAAACAGATCCATGGGCTGGGCTGGCGGCCGGTGTTTGTCTCCGGCTCCTACATCGGCACCGACGCTTTTATCACGGCGGCGGGAAAAGACGCGGAAGGCGTCATCAGCATGCAGATTGTGCCCTCCTACGACGCCACGAGTCTCCCAACGGTGAAGCTTTACCGCGAGTGCCTCGAAAAGTACGCCTCGGCCAGCGCTCCCAGTTCGACCGGCCTGGAAGCGTTTACCAATGCCGTGGTTATGGTGGAGGCGATGAAACGCGCCGGCCATGACCCCACCCGGGAAAAGTTCATCGACGCCATCGAGTCGATGAACGGCTTCGATGTTGGCCTGGGCGCGGACGCGCACCTGAAGTTCAGCCCCCGCAATCATATGGGCCTGGACCGCGTCTACACCACGGTGGTGCATGGCGGGAAAGCGGAAAGCTTCAGCGATTGGGCGGGCGCGCTGGCGCATTAAGGGAGAACTTCCGGGTTTCTGCGGCACGGGTAGGGAATCTGACGAGGAGTTCAGGACGGGCGAACTCCTCAAAGTAATCTCGACTGCAAGCCGCTAGCTGCCGATACTACGACTCAGAGCTTGACGGGCTAGTGCTCCGAGTTGAATTCACACGCGGGGTTTTGCTTTTGTAAGGGTTTTCACGGAAGCGCGCTTAGCTCTTTCCACTTTGTTTCCGAGCCCAGGCATCTTTCAAAGCGACCGTCCGATTGAACACGAGCCTCCCGACCGTCGAATCCGGATCGACGCAAAAATATCCTAACCGCTCAAACTGATAGCGGCCGCCCACAGCGGCATTGGCCAAAGACGGCTCCAACCTCGCATTCGCAATCACTTCCAGCGACAGCGGATTCAGATTCGCCGTAAAGTCCTCACCTTCCGCCACTTCATTCGGATTTTCTTTCGTGAACAGGTTCTCGTAAATCCGCACCTCGGCGTCAATCGCAGTCGCCGCTGACACCCAGTGAATCGTCGACTTCACCTTGCGGCCATCAGGCGCATTCCCGCCGCGCGTCGCCGGATCATACGTGCAGTGCACCTCAATCACTTCCCCCTCGTCATTCTTCACCACGCTCTTGCAGGTGATGAAATATCCATAGCGCAAGCGAACCTCGCGGCCCGGAGAAAGCCGGAAATATCCCTTCGGCGGTTCTTCGCGAAAATCATCCTGCTCAATATAAAGCGCGCGCGAGAATGGCACCTTCCGCGTGCCCGCGCTTGCGTCCTCAGGATTATTCACCGCCTCCATCTGCTCCGTCTGATTCTCCGGATAGTTGTCGATCACAACTTTCAGCGGACGCAGCACCGCCATCACCCTCGCCGCGCGTTTATTCAAATCTTCGCGGACAAAGTGTTCCAGCATGGCCAACTCAATCGATCCCGTAGTCTTCGACACGCCAATCGACGCAATAAAATTTCGAATCGCCTCCGGCGTATACCCTCGCCGCCGAATGCCGCCAAGCGTAGGCATGCGCGGATCATCCCACCCGCTCACGCGCTTTTCCTGCACAAGTTGCAATAGTTTGCGCTTGCTCAACAGCGTGTAGGTGAGGTTCAGTCGGTCAAACTCGATCTGCCGCGATGGAAAAATCCCCAACTGCTGAATAAACCAGTTGTAAAGCGGGCGATGATCTTCAAACTCAAGCGTGCACAGAGAATGCGTCACGCGCTCGATCGAATCCGATTCCCCATGCGCGTAGTCGTACATCGGATAAATGCACCACTTGTTGCCAGTGCGATGATGCTCGGCGTGCAGAATGCGGTACATCACCGGATCGCGCAAGTTCAGGTTCGGTGAAGTCATATCGATCTTCGCCCGCAGAACCCGCGACCCATCGGGGAATTCACCGTCCCGCATGCGCTCAAACAAGTTCAGATTCTCTTCGACAGGCCGATTGCGATAGGGACTGTCTTTGCCCGGCTCAGTCAGCGTTCCGCGATGCTTGCGAATTTCCTCCGCTGTCAGGTCGTCGACGTAAGCCTTGCCATCCTTGATAAGTTTGATCGCCCATTCGTAGAGCTGGTCGAAATAATCCGAAGCGTAAAAGAGACCGTCCCACTGAAAGCCGAGCCAATTCACATCAGCCTTGATCGACTCGACGTATTCTGTTTCTTCCTTCTCAGGATTCGTGTCATCAAAGCGCAGATTCGTATGCCCGCCAAATTCGTCGGCCAGTCCGAAGTCGATACAGATCGCCTTGGCGTGTCCGATGTGCAGATACCCATTAGGTTCAGGAGGAAAACGAGTCTGCACACGGCCGTCGTGCTTGTTGGCCTTCACGTCTTCCAGAATGATGTCGCGAATAAAATTCGACGGAGCGGGCGAGGGCGAGGCAGCCACAGCTTTTTCTCCAGCTTCAGTAGGGGGATGAGAAGAATTCACCTGATGATCTTATCGCAAGATCAAGCGCCTGGACGCTATCTCGCCGCGGCGCGCACTACGAACCGTACCTTTTCCTTTCGCTGAAGGTATTGGACAATATCGAAAAGGTTGCGAGCTTGCGGATTCCCCGTTGGACCGAGCATACGCATCAGGCTCTTGGGCGAGTGATGCGTTCCTCCGGCCAAATCGTTAAAGCCCACGGTGGCATGAATGTAATCGCGCAGCACGGTCTTTCCGGTTTCCACATCTCCGGCAATGAAGCTTTCGACCGCTTCGCGCAACAGCTCTTTACGAAATGCGGGATCGCGCCGAGCTCGCGCCTGAATCGTTTCTTTAAAATCTCGACTGAGAGCCACTATCGAATCTCCTGGTTTTTCCTTTGCTTATAGTCCTGCCACCGGCTAAGCGCGCCCGCGATGTCCTTCTGCTGCCGCTTCTTCGTTCCACCACCGAGTAACAGGACTATGCGTTCGCCGTCCTTGCCGAAATACATCCGATAACCCGGACCGAAGTCGATCCTGTACTCATAAAGACCGCCGCCCACGCCCTTTACGCTGGAATAGTTCCCCTGTGACAACCGTGCTAGCGCGATGGAAACCTTGGCAGCCGCCGGCGCGTTGAGGCGGTCGAATCACTCGGCGTAAGGGCTGCGACCGTCCGACTGAAGGTATTCCAGAACCTCAACAGTCTTTAATGGTAACATAAATGTTACCTTTCTCAAACTTCACAAATATTAAGACCGCTGAACTTCCGCCGAAAGGCTTCGGCCGAGATGGTGGCGTTGACAGCCCGCTACCCGCCCATCGTCAGCACCACCCGGAACCGCGCCCGCCCGCTGATCATCTGGCCGTAAGCCTCGGCAACTTTCTCCAGCGGATACCGCTCGATCATCGGCCTCACGCCGCTTAGGGAACTGAATCGTAGTGTGTCCTCGGAATCTTTCGCCGTGCCCGAGGGCCAACCTTGCAAGGCCTTGCGCCCGCCGATCAACTGCAGCGGAGTCACCGTGAGCGACTCAAATCCTGCTCCCACGATCAGCAGCTTTCCATTTCCCGCTAGTCCATCGACCAGAGCTGAGATCGACTTCGAATCAGGAGCGGTGGCCAGAATCACGCGCGCTCCTCCCAGCTTTTGCAGCGCTTCGGCAGGCGCCCCGGCGCTTGTATCCACGTATTCATGCGCGCCAAGCTTCTGGGCCAGCGGCTGCTTGTCTTTGCCGCGACCGATGGCGACGGTACGGAAACCCATCTGCCGCGCGTACTGAATCCCGAGATGGCCCAACCCTCCGATCCCCTGCACCGCGACCAGGTCGCCGCCGCGCGCCCCCGAGTTGCGCAGTGAATTGAACACCGTGATTCCGGCGCAAAGCAGCGGCGCGGCCTCGTCCGCCGGCAGGTCATCCGGCATCGCGGCCACTGCTTCCGCGGGCGCCACCATGTATTCGGCGTAGCCTCCATCGAAGGTGATGGCGGTAATCTTCGCGAACTGGCATAGGACGAAGTCGCCACGCCGGCAGGGGTCGCACTGGAAGCAGTGCCCGCCGTGCCATCCCACTCCCACACGTTGACCGGGCTTCCAGAGCGTAACGTCGGCGCCGACCGCGTCGATGCGTCCGGCAATCTCATGGCCCGGCACTCGCGGATACTGAATTCCCGGCCAAAGCCCTTCCTTGACCAGTCCGTCGCTGTGGCAGATGCCGCAGGCTTCCACCTTGATGCGCACCTGCCCTCGTGCGGGCTCTGGCTTGGGGCGCTCGACGATTTCGAAATTACCTCCCGGCTTGCTCACTTGAACTGCTTTCATACGAATTCCTTTCTATGCGACTTGTATGAAGGTTGTGATGAAGAGCTTGCGGAGGCTCTCAGATTTTCTAAACAAGCCTGTGTCTGAGTAGATAAAAGGAGACGCGATGGGGATGCAACAAAATCGGGCGGCAGGACCCCAAGTTACGTTTGCTTAAAAGGACCCATCTTCTATAATCAACTTAACCGGACAGGTTGACTGCCCCGAACTGGAAACGGTTCGGGGTTTTATTTGCCGCCGTTCCGCAGGATGCGCTACCTAATCTTCCGCAGAGCGTCCTCGATTCGCTGTAGCGTAATCTCCCGCCCGATTACCTCCAGCGTCTCAAACAGCGGCGGAGCATTCTTGCGCCCGCACACCGCCACGCGAATCGGCTGAAACATTTGTCCCGCCTTCACTCCGAGTTCCAGCGCGGCGGCGCGCAGAGCCTGATCCAACGGGTCGTGCTTGAATTCGACACCCGCTAGTACTTCTCGGGCTCGCGCGAGGACCTTCGCAGCCATAGCCATGTCTCCCTTTTGCGGGATTAGTTCGGCCGGATCGTAAGGCGGCAGTTGATCAACAAAAATGAAATCGGCGGCAGTCAGCACCTCGCTCAGCAGCTTGATGCGCTCCCGGATCAAAGGCGTGATCCGCAGCATCTTCTCCGCCGTAACGTCGAATCCCGCGCCGCGCACGATCGGCAAAAGCCGCGCGCTCAAATCTTCCACCCGCAAGCCGCGAATGTGCTCAGCATTAAGCCACACCGCTTTGGGATCGAAAGCTTCCTCCGGAGTCGCAGCCGGTTCTTTGAAATTCACAACAGCGTTGGACCGATTAATGCCTTCAAGAGAAAACACTTCTTTCAACTCCTCCAAAGACATATTCTCGCGATCGTTCTTCGGAGACCACCCCAGAAGGCAAAGAAAATTGATGAAAGCTTCCGGCAGGAATCCGGCATCGCGGTAAGTCGTCACACTGACCACGGACCCGTGACGGCGCTTGGAAAGTTTCGTGCCATCAGGCGCGACCAGCAGCGGCAGATGCGCGAACTGCGGCGGCGCACAACCGGCGGCCTCGAAGATCAGCACGTGCTTGAAAGTATTCGTAAGATGGTCTTGCCCACGAATGATGTGAGAAATGCGAAGATCGGCATCGTCGGCGCAAGAAGCGAGGTGATAAGTCGGCATCCCATCGGAGCGAAGTAAAGCGAAGTCCTCAATGTCGGCCCCAGCCTTCACCTGCTCGCCGTAAACTGCGTCAGCAAATCGCACCAACTGCCCACTCTCGCGCGGCACGCGAAAACGAAGCGCAAACGGCTCTCCCGCGGCGGCACGGCGGTCGCTCTCCACACGCGAAACTTCGCGGGCACCCGGATTAAACAGCCAGGTCCCCTGCGCCCCCGATTTTTCCGCGTCCCCCGTATGCGCCGGAGTAAAGTCGCGGTAAGCTAGGCCTTTTTCAAAAATCTCCCAGGCGGTCTTGCGGTGCAACTCGATGCGCTCGGATTGTTTGTATTCTTCGTCCCACGACAGATTCAGCCATTTCAATCCATCAAAAATAGAATCCACCGAAGCCTGGCTGTTGCGCTCAACGTCGGTGTCATCCAGCCGCAGGATCATCGTCCCGCCATTGTGGCGCGCATAAAGCCAGTTGAAGATAAAAGTCCGGGCGCTCCCCACATGCAGAAATCCGGTAGGCGACGGCGCAAAACGCACCCGCGGCCCCGTTCCAGAGGATGTCAAAGGCTGAGATTCAGGCATAAATGGCGAAGCTTCGATGGTATGGTGCCGGGAGCGCACCGTCAACCGAGCCAGCAAATTGCTCGAGAAACTCGATTCAGAAACCCCGTATTGCTTAAGTAATTGATTTCAGGTAACTAGAGTCAGGGGCACTGTACTTAAATCCTGTTGTGCTCACACCCTTGCGTGTGAAAACATTAATAATCGGCCTCTCCCAAGGTGCTGGCTAGATCTCGCAGATAAGATCTTCGCAGATAAGACCTTCGTGGGAAGCCCTCCTGGCCTCATGAATTCTATCGCCACCAGTATCGTTATTATTCCGGGCGTAGTCGCCCTGTTGCTCTGCCTGCTGTTCACCTACCTTTACCAGCAAAGCCGCCAAGCCTACTTTCGCGCCTGGCAGATCGCCTGGGCCTGCTATTCCATTCATTATGCTCTCGACGCATTCCGCTATTACTATCCGCCGGCGCCGGTCGCTTTCTTTTTCAGTTCCTTGTTCTCCATCGCAATGGCAATGTGTATTTTCGGTTCGACCCGTCTGACGAGCGGGTCTTTCCGGCTCCGTTGGTTTGACGTGGCGTTGGCTGTGGCCGGCGTGGCGGCGTCCTGCACTGATTTGATAGATCACCTGAAGCCACCCGCACTGCGCAGTGGACTGAGCCTGGAAGTCATTTTTATCACGGCGATGCTGCTGTACTGTTCGGCGGCTTTCTACGTATACGCCCACCGGCGGGGCTCCAGCGCATTCAAACTCCTCGCGATTTCGCTGGCGCTGTGGGCCGTACTGAAAGGCGCTCTGCAGTCGAACCATCCGGTGGCGGAGATGTTTGGCAGCGTCGGCCACGTCCTTGGCCCGGTGCCGCAAATGCTGCTCGGCATCGCCATGGTAATGGTGCTCTTCGAGAACGAGCGCAACGCCGTGCAGGAAAACACGCTCGCGCTCTCCACCCTCGGCGTCGATCCGCGCCGCCTGCTCTCTGCTGACGATCTGCTGCCCAGCATGCAGTCGGCCCTCGACCGGCTGGCCGGAGCGCTGTCCGCGCGCCAAGCCGTCATCTACATCTCAGAACGCTGGCGCAGCCTGTTGCCCTCGGTCGAGCGCGGCTTCTCCCCGGAATTTATCAACCTACTCACCCGGACCGGGGCGGGCGAGTACGTCTGCGAACTGGCCTACCGGCAGGGCGGCCTGTTCACCGTGCATGACGTCGCTCATATGACCGAACCGCTGCCCATAGGCTCAGCCGGATCATTCGTTGATTTCAAGAAAGTCCTCTCAGACGCCGGAATACGAAACCTCACTGCAGTCAGCTTGCAAACCCGCGAACACGCCTTCGGGGTGATTTTATTTCCTCATGCGCAACGCAAGGCCTTCGGCACATCGGGTCCGCGCTTGATGGTGGGCCTCGCCCTGCAACTTGGGCTTACGCTCGATAACTACCTGATCGCGCACGACGCGCACCGCCGCACGCAAGAGTACGAATTGCTCACCGAGATCGGCCAGGCAATCAGCTCGCGGCTCGATCAGGATGAAGTGCTGCGCACCATCCATTCCGAACTCGGGCAGATTTTCAACACCAGCGATTTCTACATAGCTTTTCAAGAAGGAGACGAAGTCCGCTTCGAACTCGAAGTCGAGAACGATCACACCCTGCCCAAGCGTTCGCGCAAACTCGAGAATGCCTTCACCGAATATGTGATCCGGACCGGGCAGCCGCTCCTCATCCGCTCCGACCTGGAAAAGACGCGAGCACGATTAGGCGTAACCTACCGCCCTGAGCGTCCAGCCAAGTGCCTGTGCGCAGCGCCAATTCTGCTGAGCAACAAGCCAGCAGGAGTTATGGTCGCGATGAGTTCCGAACGGGAATTCGTGTTCGAGCAGCGCGACCTCGATGTCCTCGTGACCGCCGCTGGCCAGGCATCGGTCGCCGTCGAGAACGCGCGCCTCTTCGCCGACGAACAACGGCGCTCACGCCAGCTCGCATTTCTCAACAACATCTCTCGCACCGCCATTTCCAGCGACGATCCCGTGCATATGCTGGGACAAATTGTCGGAGAGATCCAAAAGAATTTCAGCTTCGATCACATCGGCATCGGCCTGCTCGATTACGGAACCAAGGAAATCGAAATCAAAGCCGAGGCCGGAGCCACAGCTCACGCCATGGGCAAGCGCATTCCGCTCGGCATAGGAATTCTTGGCCGCGTCGCCCGCACCGGCGAGCGCGCCCTGGTGCAAAATGGCCTGGAAGGCCAGATGGGCGCGATTCTGCCCGAGTCTCGCTCCGTGTTGTGCATTCCCATCACCTACGGCGAAACGCTGCTCGGCGCGCTAAACATCGAAAGCCGCAGTGAGAGCGCCTTCTCGCCACAGGATGTTCTCATTCTCAACACCCTCGCCGACCTGCTCGCCACAGCTCTGCACAATGCTTTCGTCTTCCAGAAGCTGCAGCAGCAATCCATCACCGACGGCCTCACCGGAATCAAGACGCGGCGCTTCTTCTGGGAAGCGCTGTCGGCCGAGTGGAAGCGCGCATCCCGCTCTGGACGCCCGTTCTCCGTAGTGCTGATCGACCTCGACAAATTCAAGGAAGTAAATGACACCATGGGCCACTTCGAAGGTGACCTGGTGCTGGCTCGCGTGGGAAGGCTGCTCGAGCAGAAGTCCCGCCAGTCGAACGTAGTCGCGCGCTACGGCGGAGACGAGTTCATTATCCTCATGCCCGAAACCGGCCCCGAGCAGGCGCAGGTGCTGGCCGAGCGCCTGCGTCAATGGATCGTCACCGACCCCATGCTCAGCGAGCACCACATCACCGGCAGCTTCGGCGTGGCCAGTTTCCCCACGCACGGCTTCTCCATCGAAGACATCATCCGCGTAGCCGACGCCGGCATGTACGTTTCAAAACGTTCCGGCGGCAATCGAGTTTCGGCGGCCGAAGAGTTCGCCGCCGGTGAAGAATTCGCCGCGCAACGCCAGCAGATTTCCTCCTACATCGAGGGCTTTCTGCAGCGCGAACACAACGGCCCCGAGCATCTTGAAGAACTGGGCCAGATGCTGGTGAAACTCTGCGGCGGCGAAGAGGACTGCAACGTCCCGCTCCTGAAGGAAGCGATTGAAGTTTTAAGCCGTGCGGCCGAATCCCGCGAACTTCACACCTCAGGCCACGGAGACCTGGTGGCGCGCTACACAGAAATTCTCGCGCGCGCCCTTCGCCTGCCGCCAGAAGAAACGTCCGATCTGGTTTATGCGGCACGCATCCACGACGTCGGCAAGATTTTCGTCCCCGAGCGCATCTTGAACAAGCCCGGCCCGCTCACCGACGACGAATTCTTCCTCATAAGAATGCACGCGCGTGTCGGAGCCGAGATCGCCGGCATCCTACCCCACAGCGCCATGATGCGCCAGGCCATCGAGCATCACCACCAACGCTTCGACGGCACCGGCTATCCCGACGGCGCCAAAGGCGAGCAGATCCCCCTGTGGTCGCGCATCATCGCCCTCGCCGACGCCTACGCCAACATGCTAACCGAGCACTCAATCGCAGCCGCCCGCACGCCCGAGCAGGCGTTAGACGAACTTTCCAAAATGAGCGGCACCGGCTTCGACGGAATGCTGGTGCGCCTTCTGCTGCGCGAGCTAAAGTCGGAACGCGCATCCACAGCCAAAGACGGCTTCTAACTCGTCAGAATTGATTTCGCGCAAGCTCCCCTAATCCTGCGCGGGGAACTTGAGTCGCTCGCGCGGTGTCTCCACAGATAGGACCAGTCGCCGCTTAGCGAGGGATAGAATCCTGCCAATGCTCGTATTCCGTGTCACACGGTGGCAAACGTACGACCTGGATTGGAATGTCTTTTACTTATGGAATCGCCTGGACTGGATTTTGCGCATCGACATCCTAGTTCTTGCGGCCATGCTCGCTTACGTTGCTGTCGTTTTCGGTCGCGATTCCTATTGCTATCGTGAAGCCTCCCAAGCGCCAGTCAATCACGTTCGCGCACTCATCGTTGACCTGAACCAAAGTGTGCGAATTCTCCGGTCGATTGCGACCACCGCGCCATACCTCGGCCTTGCAGGCGCTTGCTTCGGCATCGTCGAGTCATTCCGGGGCGTCGGCATGCAAAAGGGGGCGGCGATGGCGATGATTGTCACGAACTTGTCCCATTCGCTCCTAACCACTATGGGCGGATTGCTGGTGGCTCTGGCAGCGGCAGGCTCATCCAGCTACGTGCTGTGGCTTAGAGCGAAGCTCGAACTGAATGCTGATCCAGACTGGCCTATGCGAACTCGAAATTCGGGCTCAGTACCCCGCATCTTCCCCAAATACCCGCTAAGACGGCAATTTTCGAAGCTGCCCCCGTTCGCAGTGCTAGCTGCACCTGGCCTCGCGGTTGTCATCGTGGCATTTATGAGTTTTTCAACTTTTCACGGCCCAGAGGGATTAGACGTCCGCCTCTTGGAGCCAGGGGATCTTCAGACAAGCGGCACCCGCACCCGGCCGCCTCTTATCACGCTCTCAGACGTAGGCGCGGGTCAAGAACCAGAAATCTATTTGAACTCGAAGAAGACCACTTGGGATAACTTGGGCATCTCGGTCTGCACCAGTCCGGAGGCTCAATCGCAATCCAAGGCGTATGTCGAGTCAGATGAAAACGTACGTTGGGCGGACGTGGTAACCGCAATCGACAGTGTGAAGCCACACTGCGACTACGTGGTCCTTCTCACAACTGCACCCAAGGTAGGTTCGAGTCATGGGCATCGAACCAGCAGGTCAACGAAGTAGCGGCGGTCGAGCAAGAACGACCATATAAACGATCTTGTTTACGGGAGCGTCTATAATTGGTTACGACAAGGACAGAATAACCGAATGGCACCCATCAACTGGTCCGAATGTCCCGCCGTGGAAAGCGTTCCCGGCAAAGTCAGCGGCGCTTGGACGTTCCGTAACTCCCGCACTCCGGTTAAGCTCATTTTTTGGAACCTCGAGGACGGCACGACGATCGATGAGATCGTCGAGCAATACCCCGTTTCGCTCGAAGAAATCAAAGCCGTACTCGACTTCGCCGCCCACAGTCTCGACAAGGCGCCCAGCTTCTAATCATGCTGATACTGCTCGAGAACAACGTGCCCCGAGGTCTCGCCCTTGCGCTCACCAGCGCCACACCGTCACCGAAGCGCGTGAGCGCGGCTGGGCCACGCTAAAGAACGGCGATTTGCTCACTGTCGCTGAAGAAGCCGGTTTCGAGGTCCTTGTGACTTCCGATAAGAGCATCCGGTACCAGCAGAACCTTATGGGCCGCAAAATCGCACTAGTAGTGCTCTCCCAAGGACGGTGGGAACTTGTTCGGCGCAAGTTAGCCGAAATGCTTCCGTGAGCGCTGCCGCACCGGGCAGCTACACAAAAGTTGAGATCACGTTCGAGTAATCCACGCGTCCACCTTACCCGCGAGCCAAGTTTTCCACAGCCCCCTTGTGACATCTGACCTTGCGCCACAATTCAAATCAGCCCATCATGGTCGAGGCAGTGACGGTTGAAAGCACCCAGAGTGCCCGCCCCTAAGCCCTTTGTTCTCAAGATTTTGATATCTAAGTTCTTTGAAAACCATATTTTGCGAGGTCCGTTTTTCGAAACCCGCGCTGGGCAAGGCTTTCAGCGGTATTGCAAGAAAAAAGTCATCCGGGAATCCGCCTCCAAAGCCGATCCGGCCCAGATGGGCGAGTGAGGCCCAAACTTTCTTTCGGTGAGAAATCCACAGATAAAGAGCGCCGGCGCGACCCGAAGCCGCGCCGGCGTTCAAGCAAAACCAATCCCACCTATTTCGGCGGGAAGTGATCGAGCATTTTATCGACGGTCTTCTCCAGCTTCTTCTCGTTTTTGTCCGGCTTGTCACTCAGTGCCTGCTGCGCTGTCCCGCGCCAGATTAGCTGCTTGTTGTGCGCTTCATAAAAGTCCAGAACCAGCGTGCCCACGGGATAGTTTTGCACTGTGGTCGTGGTCTCGCCGAAGCCGCCCCAGCGCCATCCTCCAAGGCCGTTGTAAAACGTCTCATATTCCTTTTCATTGTGGGCGCTGCCGACGGCGGCGATGGCAACATCGCCGCCGTTATCGACACGCTGCCAGCCTTTCGACTGAAGGTCGTGGTCCACGGCCTCCTGAATGCGGCCCTGCCAGAGGGAATCGGAAGCCTGCACTTTCTCCCAGTAGTACGTGTGATATGGGGAGAAGTTAGCGTGATGGTCGTAGTCGGTCTTCACTTCCTGCGCTGAGGCGCCCATCGCAACTGCCAGCGCCAGCAGAATGGTCGAGGACAAAATCTGTAGCCTTTTCATAGGTCTCTCCGGATTAAGAATTCGTGCGCAAGGCCGGGCAAGTTCGCCATCAGCAATTGCGCACCACTACGATGCCAGGCGGCCGTGCAGGGATTGCATCTACAGAACAGTTTTCGAGCGCCTTACAGGAAAGACTTCAGAAGGCCGATACGAAGCTCATCCTATGAGTGCTACGCCGTAGCCTGCTCATACGCAAAAGCCAGCCTCAGCACCAGATCCTCCCGCCAGAGCGGTCCAGCGATCTGTAAGCCTATAGGCAAGCCGCCTTTAGTAAAGCCGCACGGCACTGAGACGGCAGGCAGTCCCCAAACATTAAGCGGCCGCGTGTTGCGCAGCAACGCAAGCTCCGCCGGACGAAGCGCAGCCGGATCCTTTTTCAGGTCGGCAATCGCCGGTGCGGGAATTGGCATCGTGGGCGTGATGAGCAGATCAACGTCGTCGAACATTTCGTGAGCCCGCCGTCGTTCCCCATCCATTTCGCGGCGCCGCTGAATGTAATCCGCCGCCGAAATGTTCGCGCCCGATTGAATACGCCGCAAAGTTTCTGGCTGATAAAGCTCAGGCGTCCCCGCAACATGCTCGGCGTGATAAGCAAATGACTCGGCGGCTTGCACGGTCCGATCCGACGACACGCCGACCTGCACTTCGCGAACATCCGCCACCAGTTCGCCAATCACTGCCAAAGCCCGCTTCACCGCCGCACGAACTTCCTCGTCAAGATCGTCATAGAAATGCGCCCGCGGAACTCCGACGCGAAGTGTCTTCGCCCCATCGCGCAAACCAGAAACGTAATCGGAGACCGGAACATCGACGCTGCAAACATCGAGGGCATCGTATCCCGCGATAGCCTGCAACACGACGGCTGCATCGCTGACAGTCGCGGCCAGCGGACCAATATGATCGAGCGACCACGAAAGCGGAATCACACCGCGCGCCGACACCCGCCCATAAGTCGGCTTGATTCCCACGCATCCGCAAAGCGCAGCCGGTTCGCGAATGGAACCCGCCGTATCCGTTCCTATCGCCGCATAGCAAAGCCCCGCAGCAACGGCCGCTGCCGAACCTCCAGAAGATCCGCCGGCGATGCGCCCTATGTTTCGCGGATTGTGAACATCGCCAAAGAAGCTGACCAGCGAACTCCCGCCATAAGCGAACTCATGCAGATTGTTCTTGCCCACAATCACCGCGCCCGCAAGCCGCAACCGCCGCACGACTTCAGCATCTTCGGCCGGAATGCGGTGCTCGAAAAGCGCGCTGGCAGCAGTCGTGCGCGTACCCGCGGTGTCGATCAAGTCTTTGATCGCAATCGGTATCCCATGCAGCGGACCGCGCCAATTTCCCCGCGAGATTTCGATCTCCGCGGCCCGCGCCTCCGCCAGAGCAGAGTCAGCGGTCACAGTGATGAAGGCATTCAACGCAGGGTTGAGTTTCTCAATGCGATCCAGGCAAGCGCGAGTCACTTCGACCGGAGACACTTCCTTCCGCCGCAAACGCGGGGCAAGCGCAACAATAGTTTCCAAAGTGGGCATGGGCAATGACGGCCTTCATTGTAGTTGACGGCCACGTTTTACCCCGTGAACCTCTGTGTCCCCTGTGGTGAAGATTTTGCTCTCCCAGAAAAAGCAACCACCTGCCCGGGCCTATAATCAAAATCGCTGTCTGCATCCCGGAGGCAACAATGGCGGAAATGACGATTGCCCCAGTCGCAACCCACGGTTTCTTTATCGATGGCCGATGGATGGAAGACGGGGACATCGTCGAAATCCGCGCGCCCTTTGATGGCAGCGTGATCGCGCGAGTCACACAGGCGCGGCGCGAACATGCTGAAGCCGCAATTGCCGCCTCCGTGAAAGCCTTCGGAACTACACGCCGCCTGCCTGCCTTCGAACGCCAGCGCGTGTTACGTCGCGTGGCTCAGTCGATTGCCGAGCGCCGCGAAGAATTCGCCCGCATCCTCGCTCAGGAAGCCGGGAAGCCCATCAAGCTTGCGCGCACTGAAGTGGACCGCGCCACATTTGCCTTCAACGTTGCCGCCGAAGAAGCCACGCGCATCTACGGCGAGTATCTCCCGCTCGACTGGCAGGAGTCCACCGCCGGACGCTGGGGCATCGTGAAGCGCTTTCCACTCGGTCCCATCGCCGGCATCACGCCTTTCAATTTCCCGCTGAACCTGGTCGCACACAAAGTAGCGCCGGCAATCGCGGCGGGCTGTCCGATTGTGTTGAAGCCGGCGCCGCAGACTCCGCTGTGCTCGCTCTCGCTGGCCGAGTGCGTGCAGCAGGCTGGCTGGCCCGATGGCGGACTCAACGTGCTCCCGCTTTCAAACGATGACGCCAGTCTTCTTGTCACCGACGAGCGCATCAAGCTGATCAGCTTCACTGGCAGCGTGCCCGTAGGTTGGGACATCAAACGCCGCGCCGGCAAAAAGAAAGTCGTCCTCGAACTGGGCGGCAACGCCGGAGTGATCGTGCATAGCGACACCGATCTCAACTATGCCGCTGAGCGCTGCGTTGCGGGCGGCTTCGCCTATGCCGGCCAGACTTGCATTTCTGTGCAGCGCATTCTGGTCGAGCAATCGGTCTACGGCAAGTTCACCGACTTGCTTGTGGATGGCGTCAAGAAACTGAAGACGGGCGACCCAATGGAAGAATCGACCGATATCGGCCCGCTGATTCGCGAGAGCGATGCCATCCGTGTCATTCACTGGGTGGAGGAAGCGGTGCATTCCGGCGCGCGCCTGCTCTGCGGCGGTGGCCGCCGCGGGTCCGTGGTCGATCCCATGGTATTGACGGGCACAAGGCCTGACATGAAGGTTAATTGCCAGGAAGTTTTCGGCCCCGTCGTGACCGTCGAGCCGTATCAGACTTTTCCCGAAGCCCTGCGCCGCATCAACAACTCCAACTACGGCCTGCAGGCCGGTCTGTTCACTCGCGATGTGAAACTTCTCTTCCAGGCGTACGACGAACTGGAAGTCGGCGGACTGATCGCGGGCGATGTCCCTTCGTTCCGCATCGACCAGATGCCCTACGGCGGCGTCAAAGACTCCGGCCTTGGCCGCGAAGGCTTGCGCTACGCGATCGAGGAAATGACCGAGCCGAAGTTGTTGGTGATGAATCTGCGCTGAAACGATGTCCCACATTGTGTCGCAAGTTTCATTTTGGAATTTTTTCTTTCTCAGACGTGAAATTGCGCGACAACTGCCCGCAAAATATTTATAATTTGCTGTTTCATAGATGGTGCAGGGAAAATCTTTGGGTGTTTTCTTTGCGCTCCAACACAAGTACTCGGCAACATAGCTGGGATTGAGTGCGTCTGATCGCACTCCCTAAGCTCGTACGCAAGCATGCCGCAAATCTTTCATCGCAGCACGAACACTTTGTCGCGCGCCACCATCTTTGGCGCGGTGTTCGTCGTTGCTGTGCTCGGCTGGGCGGCGTTGGAAGTGCAGCGTTCGCCCTACGTTACCTACGCCGGAGTGCGCAAGCCACAACCCGTACCCTTCAGCCACCAGCATCACGTTGCCGGACTCGGCATCGACTGCCGCTACTGCCACACCACAGTCGAAACTTCGAGCTTCGCTGGCATTCCTCCTACCAAGACCTGCATGAACTGCCACTCGCAGATCTGGACCAATGCCCAACTGCTCGAGCCAGTCCGCGCCAGCTACCGCACCGGACAGTCGCTGCAATGGACGCGGGTGAACCAACTCCCTGACTTCGTCTATTTCAATCACAGTATTCATATCAATAAAGGAGTAGGTTGCAACACTTGCCACGGCCCAGTCGACCAGATGCCACTGATGTACCAGCAGGAATCGTTGCAGATGGAGTGGTGCCTCGATTGCCATCGCGCTCCGGAAAAGAATCTGCGTCCGCGCGAGCAGGTATTCAATATGCGCTACCAGCAGCCTACAGGCTTGAATCCCGTCAAGGTAGATGGGCAGAGGTACGACGATCAGTTCGACCTGGGCACAGCGTTGGTAAAGAAGTACAGCGTTCGCAGCGTGAAAGACATTACCAGTTGCAACACGTGTCACCGGTAGAGATGAGCTTATGAAAATTGTCATCCTGAGCGGAGAAATTGCTTCGCAAAGCGAAGCAATTTCGGAGTCGAAGGACCCCTGCAATGCGGGCAGTTCTACTGCCGCTGCAGGGAGTTCTCACTCGCGCTCGGACAGCATCGTGAGAATGCCTTGCAGCGTCTTTGCCGCTGCCGGCAGTACAGGGGTCCTTCGACTGCGCGAGACTTCGCTTCGCGAACTCTCGCTCCGCTCAGGATGACAGAGGTTGTAGCACAGAGTTTGTGATGATGACAGAGTGTGTGATGTGGAATCAATGAAGATTGAAGAACAAAACGGCGGTGCGAAGAAAGAAGATGTTTGCCCTTCGAAGAAGGGACAGCTCGACCTCGCTTCCGTGCGCGCCGAGATCGAAAACGCAGAGTCGAAGGTGAGCGGTCCGGAGTACTGGCGCAGCCTGGAAGAACTCGCCGGCAGCCCCGCGTTCCAGGAGGCGCTGCATCGCGAATTTCCCAAGGGCGCGTCAGAGTGGGTCGATTCCGTCTCGCGCCGCGGCTTCTTGAAAGTGATGGGCGCGTCCATGGCGCTGGCCGGCATGACCGGATGCGTGCGCCTGCCGCTCGAACCCATCGTCCCCTACGTGCGCCAGCCCGAGGACGTGATCCCCGGCCGGCCGCAGTTCTACGCCACGGCGATGACGCTCGGCGGCTACGCCAGCCCGCTGCTGGTCGAGAGCCATCTCGGGCGTCCGACAAAGATTGAAGGCAACGACCGCCATCCGGCGTCGCTCGGCGGCACCGACATTTTTGCGCAGGCTTCGATTCTCGGCCTCTACGATCCCGACCGCTCGCAAAGCGTGGTGTCGATGGGCGACCAGCAATCCTGGCAGGCGCTTCTGACTGCGCTTCACGGGCCGCTTACCGCGCAGAAGGCGCTGCAGGGCGCAGGCATTCGCATCCTCACGCCGACCATTTCTTCGCCTACGCTCGCCGATCAACTGCGCAACTTCCTGAAGATTTACCCGCAGGCCAAGTGGCATGTGTACGAGCCGGTCAACCGCGACAACGTGCTCGAAGGCGCGAAGCTGGCCTTCGGCCAGCCGGTCGAGACGCGCTACGATTTCGAAAAGGCCGACGTAATCGTCTCGCTCGACGCCGATTTCCTATATGCGGGTTTTCCGGGCAACGTCCGCTACATCCGCGACTTCGCCAAGCGCCGCAATCCCGACGGCAAGATGAACCGGCTGTACGTGATCGAGAGCGGGATGTCGAGCACGGGGGCTAAGGCGGATCACCGGATGTCGGCTAAGGGAAGTCGTATTGGGAACCTCGCTCTAATTTTGGCGGGCGCGGTTCACAGGTCTTCTGGCAACCCGAACGCGCCGAGTCCGGAGGAAGAGAAATTTCTGAGTGCGCTGGGCCACACTTCCTCGTTCCTGGTAATCGTCGGCGACCATCTACCCCCCGCAGCCCACATGGTCGCTCATAGGATCAATGATGCATTGGGCAACGTCGGCAAGACAGTTTTCTACGCCGACCCCGTCGATGCGAATCCGATCAATCAAACGGAATCGATCAAAGAACTCGCCTCCGATATCAACTCGGGCAAGGTCGATCTATTGATCATTCTCGGAGGCAATCCAGCTTACGATGCGCCAACGGATCTCCAGTTCGGCGAAGTGCTCAAAAGCAACAAGGCTCCGCTGCGTATCCATTGCGGTCTTTATCAGAACGAAACCGCCGAACTGTGCCATTGGCATGTCAATGCCGCGCACGAACTCGAGTCCTGGGGCGACGCGCGAGCTTATGACGGGACGGTCAGCATTATTCAACCGTTGATTGCTCCGCTTTATGGCGGCAAGACGGCGAACGAGTTTATCGCATTGCTGTCGGGTCAGCCTGATGCGACCAGTTATGACTTGGTTCGCGATTATTGGCGGAAGCAGCATGCGGGCGCGGATTTTGAAGCGTTCTGGCGGAAGTCTCTGCACGACGGTTGGATCGAGGGAACGGCATTCGCGCCGAAGGCGCTACAGGCAAAGGGCGGCAATGTAGAGACTCCGCCAGCATACGATCCAAACCCCATCGAGCTCAACATCCGCCGCGATCCCACCATCTACGACGGACAATTCTCCAACAACGGCTGGCTTCAGGAATTGCCCAAGCCGATGACCAAGCTCGTCTGGGACAACGCCATCCTCATCGGCCCCAAAATGGCCGAGCGGCTGCAGATCAAAGTAGAAGACGTTGTCGAACTGGAATTGAACGGCAAGAAAGTCACCGGCCCAGTCTGGGTTCAAGCCGGTCATCCCGACAACTCCGTCACAGTGACGTTAGGCTACGGACGCAAGCGCGCCGGCCGCGTCGGCACCGCAATCGGCTTCGATGCTTACGCGTTGCGCACCAGCGACGCGCCTTGGTTCGCCACCGGCCTGCAAATCCGCAAGACCGGAGACACTTACAAGCTCGCCTCCACGCAGGGCTATCAAACGATGGACACGCCCGATGGCGGCCATCGTCCGCTTGTGCGCGAGACTACGCTTGAGGAATATCAGAAGCAGCCGAACTTCGCCACCGAAGAAGAGCCAGAGCCAGCGCCGGGGCTCACGCTGTACAAGCCTTATCCCTATAAAGAAGAAGACTACGCGTGGGGCATGGCGATCGATCTGAACTCGTGCGTGGGCTGCAACAACTGCATGATCGCCTGCCAGTCGGAGAACAACATTGCCGTCGTCGGCAAGGAGCAGAGCGTCATCGGCCGCCACATGCACTGGATTCGCGTCGACGCCTACTACCAGGGCGACCGCGACAATCCCAAGGCGTTCTTCCAGCCCGTACCTTGCCAGCAATGCGAGAACGCGCCCTGCGAAGTGGTTTGCCCCGTCGGCGCGACGAATCATTCGGCGGAAGGCCTGAACGATATGGTCTACAACCGCTGCGTGGGCACGCGCTATTGCTCGAACAACTGTCCTTATAAGGTGCGGCGGTTTAATTTTCTGCTGTTTCAGGATTGGGAGACGCCGCAGTACAAGATGATGCGCAATCCCGACGTCAGCGTGCGCAGCCGCGGCGTGATGGAGAAGTGTACCTACTGCGTGCAGCGGATTAACGAACACAAGATCGACGCGGAAACCGCATCGGTGCGCGAAGGCAAACAGATCAAAGTCGGCGATGAATTGCAGACCGCGTGCCAGCAGTCGTGTCCGGCGGGCGCAATTATCTTCGGCAATTTGAACGACCCGGAGAGCAAGGTTGCGAAGTTGAAAGCACAGGCGCGGAATTACAGTTTGCTCGGCGAATTGAATACGCGTCCGCGGACGACGTATCTTGCGGAAGTCAGCAATCCGAATCCGGAGTTGAAAGGGTGAGACAGTGCAGCGCCTAAAGGCGCAGATCATAATCGCGGCGGTGCGGTATGCCTAAAAGGCATACCCTGATACGAATCACACGCGACGAGATTCGTATCAGGGCGCGGCTTCAGCCGCGCCGTAAAAGCCAATTTGTAGGAACTGGGCTTCAGCCCCTGAGGAAAAGCTAGCGTAAGCGCATGGACGAGCAATACAAAATGACGGCAAACGCGCAAGAGACTCCGGTGATCGAACCCGGCTACACCTTCGGCACGGTCACGGAGAAGATCAGCGCGATCGTACTGACGCGTCCCGCTTCGAACGGATGGTTCGTCGGCTTCGGCATCGCGTTTCTGATGACGATGATGATGCTCTATGCCATCGGTTATTTATTTCTGAAGGGCGTCGGCATCTGGGGCGTGACCATCCCAATCGGCTGGGGCTTCGCCATCATCAACTTCGTCTGGTGGATCGGCATCGGCCACGCCGGTACGCTCATCTCCGCGATTCTTCTTTTGCTGCGGCAGTCGTGGCGCAATTCGATCAACCGCTTTGCCGAGGCGATGACGCTGTTTGCCGTGGCCTGCGCCGGAATTTTCCCTGGCATTCACGTCGGGCGCCCGTGGCTTGCATACTGGCTGTTTCCTTATCCCAGTACCATGGGTGTGTGGCCGCAATTCCGCAGTCCGCTGATGTGGGACGTTTTCGCCGTCTCGACTTACGCCACCATCTCGGCGCTGTTCTGGTTCATCGGCCTGGTTCCGGATATGGCGACGCTGCGCGATCGCGCCACGCATCCCGCAGCTAGAATTATTTACGGCATGCTCTCGCTGGGCTGGCGCGGATCCGCGCGCCACTGGCATCGTTACGAAACTGCGTACTTACTGCTCGCCGGATTAGCCACGCCTCTCGTGCTCTCCGTGCACACCGTCGTGAGCTTTGACTTCGCCGTCGGCATCGTACCGGGATGGCACACGACCATCTTCCCTCCGTACTTCGTTGCCGGCGCAATCTATTCCGGCTTCGCCATGGTCTTGATGCTCGCGATTCCTATCCGCAAGATCTATAACCTGGAAGATTTCATCACCGAACTCCATTTACAGAATGCCGCGAAAGTGATGCTCGCCACAGGATTGATTGTCGCCTACGGCTATGGCATTGAGGCCTTCATGGGCTGGTACAGCGGCGACCGCTATGACGCTTTCACACTCTGGAATCGCCTGCACGGGCCCTACGCGATTCCGTACTGGTCGCTGCTGGTTTGTAACATCTTCATCCCGCAAGTGCTGTGGGTTCGCAAGCTGCGCAGCAACCCGGTCGCGCTGTTTTTCGTTTCTTTAGTGATCCTCGTGGGCATGTGGCTCGAGCGATTCATCATCGTGGTCGTCAGCCTTAGTCGCGACTTTCTCACTTCATCGTGGGGAATGTATTACCCCACGCGCTGGGATTGGATGACCTACGTCGGGACCATCGGCATGTTCCTCGCGGCCATTTTCCTGTTCGTCCGCCTGCTGCCCATGATTTCCATCTTTGAAATGCGCACTCTGCTGCCGGAAGCGGAGGTCAAAGAATAAACGATGAAGCGCGAACGCATGTACGGCATCATGGCGGAGTTCGATTCGGCACAGGCTTTGATCGACGCGGCCAAGCGCACGCACGAGGCCGGCTACAACAAGATTGACGCCTACAGCCCGTTCCCCATCGAAGGCCTGGCCGAAGAAATTGGATTTCATCGCGACGAGGTTCCGCTTGTGGTTCTGATCGGCGGAATCGTCGGCGGCCTCACCGGATACCTCATGCAGTACTGGATGTCGGCCGTCGATTATCCGCTCAACATCGGGGGCAAGCCTCCGCATTCCTGGCCTGCGTTCATTGTCATCACGTTCGAGATGACAATTCTTTTTGCCGGAATCTCCGCCGTCTTCGGCATGCTCGCCCTCAACGGCTTGCCCATGCCCTATCATCCGGTATTCAATGTTCCGCGTTTTTCATCGGCATCGAAAGACCGCTTCTTCCTGATCGTGTTTTCTTCCGATCCCAAGTACGACGCGGCCGGCACGCGAAGCTTTCTGCAAGGGCTGGAACCGCGCTCCATTTCGGAGGTGCCGAGCTAGATGCTGCGCCTTCGCAATATTTCGAAAGCCGCACATGCACGCGGTGGCAACGCCCGTGTGGGGGCGGGCGCCCTCGCCCGTCCGGTCGAACACAGTTCGACAGCACTTGCCCTTGCGGCTCTGTCGGCGCTGCTGGCCCTCACTTCCGCTTGCCGCCTCGACATGCACGTGCAACCGCGGCAGAATCCGCTTTCCCGCAGCGATTTTTTTACCGACCAGCGCTCCGAGCGTCCGCCAGTCGAAGGCACCGTAGCCCGTGGCCAGTTGCATGAAGACACTTACTTCTACACGGGAAAAACCGGCAACAATCCCGGCGACTACATGCCTTTCCCTGTAACGAAGGAAGTTCTCGAGCGCGGGCGCGAGCGCTACAACATTTATTGCTCTCCGTGTCATTCGCTGGTCGGCGATGGCAACGGCTTCGTTCCCTCGCGCGGCTTTGCGCGCAAGCCGCCGTCGTATCACATCCCGCGGCTGCAGAAAGCGCCGCTCGGTTATTTCTACGACGTGATCACCAACGGCTTCGGCATCATGCCCGACTACGCGTCGCAGATTCCTCCAGACGACCGCTGGAAAATCGTGGCCTACATTCGCGCGCTGCAGTTGAGTCAGAACGCGACCCGGGCTGATGTTCCCGCCGGACAAGACGTGCCATCGCAGCCGCCGCCATTTCGCGGCCAGCCCGGCTCCGGAGCGACGCTTCCCGTGATTGATGCGGCAACAAGTTCGCAATCCGAGGAATGGAAATGAGCGCCGTGGCCAAAACAAATCTCGATCTAACGGCGCCCGAAGTCGTAAAGAAAATATCGCAGCGCTCGCTCGTCGTCGGCGCCGTCTTCGCTGTGATCGCCGTGATCTTCGCGTTCATCCATCCCGATGAGTTCTACCGCGCGTACCTGCTCGGCTTCATGTGCTGGCTCGGAGTCGCTCTCGGCTCCATGGCGATTCTCATGATCCGTCACCTCACCGGTGGCGGCTGGGGCACGGTCATTCGCCGCATTCTGGGCGCGGCCATGCGCACGCTGCCGCTGCTCTTCGCGCTTTTTATCCCCATGTTCTTCGGGATACGCAAGGTCTACATCTGGGCGCAGCCGCTCGGCAACATTGAGGACAAGCATCTCCGCGAACACCTCGAACAAATCACGCAGACGTATTTAACCGTGAACGGCTTCATCATTCGCGCCATATTTTATTTCGCGGTCTGGAACGTGCTCTCGTTCCTGCTATCGAAATGGTCGATGCAGACCGACAGTCCCAATGCTCCCGATAACAGCGGACGTTTCAAGGCTGTCAGCGGCCCCGGCCTCATCCTCTACGGATTCACCATCTCCTTCGCCACCATCGACTGGATCATGTCGCTCGATCCCAGTTGGATTTCGACCATCTTCGGACTGGTCATCCTCATCGGCGAAGTGCTGTCGGCGATGTGCTTCGCGGTGGTCGTCGAGCGCATTCTCTTCGACTACAAGCCCATGTCTGAGATGTTGAAGCCTGATTTCGTCCACGACCACGGCAAGTGGATGCTGGCTTTCATCATGGTCTGGGCGTACTTCAACTTCTCGCAGTGGCTCATCATCTGGGCGGGAAATCTGCCCGCGGAAATCACTTTTTACCTGAGGCGACTGAACGGCGGCTGGGGTTACATCGGCATGATTCTGGTGCTGTTCCATTTCGTAATTCCTTTCGCCATGCTGCTTTCGCGCCCTTTCAAGCGCAACATTCGCAAGCTGGTCTGGGTCGCAGTCCTGCTTTTGTTCATGGGCTGGCTCGACTTGCTCTGGATCATCGAGCCAACATTCTCGAAGACTCTTGCCATAACTGTGGCCGATATTGTTGTGCCCATCGCCATCGGCGGTATCTGGCTTTGGTATTTTTTCCGGAACCTGGCTTCGCTGCCGCTTCTGCCGGCCTATGATACCGACGCCCATGAAGTTCTGCAGCCGGCACATGATGCGCACGCGTAACTGATATTAAGAAGTTAGAAATGACCGACGAAACCAAACACGAGACCCCAGCCGGACACGGCGGATACGAGCACCAGGATCTGCAAACGTCGAGCATTCTCTATTTCCTGCTGACGATCCTTGTCGGCACAGCGATCTGTATGGGCGTTCTCAGAGGGATCTTCGTATATCTCGACCACCGCGAAAAGGCGTCGCAGCCCGAGGTGAATCCTCTGATAACGAATGTTCCCTCCGACACGCGCCACATCGCTCCCGGATACCCGCAGAGCGCTTTCCCTAACCCCAAGCTGGAGGAAGACGAGCGCGGTCAACTCAACGGAATCATCGTCAACGAAGACAACGAACTCTACAGCTACGGATGGGTCGACGAAAAAGCCGGTACGGTGCATATTCCCATCGATCGCGCCATGGAGTTGCTCGTCGAACGAGGGTTGCCCGTTCGCCCGCAGCCAGCGGTCGGCGATGATGCCAACAAGAAGGATGAAAAGAAGTGATCCGCAGGCAGAACAATTCGATCTCCGCCGCGCATGTAGTGCTCGCAGTCGCACTGCTGGCAACTTCCGCCTGGGGACAGATGAATAACGGCGTAATGTCTCCTCCGGCGAACACGCGGCCTCCGCGACTGGAGAATGTCGGCATCGACCAACACCTCGACGCGCAGGTGCCGCCCGATCTCACCTTCCGTGACGACGCCGGCAAGACCGTGAAGCTTGGAGATTACTTCGGCCGCAAGCCGCTCATCCTCAACCTCGTTTACTACAACTGCACCATGCTCTGCGGAGAGGCTCTGGCCGGACTCTCGAGCGCCATGCGCCTCGTGAAGTTCGATGTGGGCAATGAATTCGACGTGATCACGGTGAGTTTCGATCCGCGCGAAACGCCAGAAATGGCTGCGGCCAAGAAGAAGGACTACGTCGGCCGCTACGGCCGCGCAAACGCCGCCGCAGGCTGGCATTTCCTTACAGGCCAAGCGGACTCGATCAACGCGCTCACCAAAGTTGTGGGCTTCCAGTATCAGTACGACGAAAAGAGCAATCAGTATGCTCACGCCACCGCCATCATGGTGCTCACGCCGCAAGGCCGCATCTCGCGCTACTTCTACGGCGTGGATTTTCCGCCGAAGGATTTGCGCATGGGCTTGGTAGAGGCTTCGCAAGGCAAGATCGGCAACGCGGTCGATGCCGTACTGCTCTATTGCTATCACTACGATCCTGAGACCGGAAAATATGGCGCGATGGTCGCGAACATTCTGCGGCTAGCGGCGGCAGTGACGATTCTGATCATGGGAATTTTTCTCTTCATCCTGTGGCGGCTCGATCTTTCCGTGCCGAGGCGGACATTACCAAGCGGAGCGAGGACAAGGTAAGACTGCGAAATGGCGATGGACCCAAGAACCAACGACGAACGACCAACGACCAACGACTGAAGTTATGCTAAATAATTTTCCATTATGGCCGGTGCAGGCTTCCACGATTGCGCGCAGCGTGGATGCTCTCTACATTTTCCTGCTCATCGTCACCGGGATGATGACGCTGCTGATCTTCATCTGCCTCGTGTACTTCGCCGCGCGCTTCCGTCATCGCCCCGGAGTTCCCGCCGTCCAGATCGATGGCTCTCATGCTCTCGAAATCATCTGGAGCACGATTCCCTTCCTCATCTTTATGGTCATCTTCGCCTGGGGCGCGCTGGTCTACTTCAAAGAGCGTACTCCGCCCGCCGACGCCACTGAAGTGTATGTCGTCGCGAAGCAATGGATGTGGAAGCTCGAACACGCCGAAGGCCAGCGCGAAATCAACCAACTTCACGTCCCCGTCGGGCGCGACGTAAAAATGATCATGACCTCGCAGGACGTGATCCACAGCTTTTACATTCCCGCATTCCGCATCAAGCAGGACGTGCTGCCCGGCCGCTATACCGTCGAGTGGTTCCGCGCGACCAAGCCCGGCACTTACCATCTTTTCTGCGCAGAGTATTGCGGCACACAGCACTCCGGTATGGTCGGCGACATTGTGGTCATGGAACCGGCGCAGTACGAAGCCTGGATGAACGGCGGTTCGACCGGCCCACTCTCCGCAACGGGTGAAAAGATTTTCGCGGAACTCGGCTGCTCGACTTGTCACCGGTCCGACGTTCAGGGACGCGGTCCCAACCTGCACGGAATTTTCGGCAAGCCGGTTCAACTGGAAGACGGCCGCACCGTCACTGCCGACGAGAATTATCTCCGCGAGTGCATTCTCGATCCGGGCGCGAAGCGACTAAAGGGATTCCAGCCCATCATGCCGACGTTCCAGGGGTTGGTCACCGAAGAGCAGGTCAACGCGCTGGTCGCCTACATCAAGTCGATCGCCGCGGCCAAGGGTGAGGCCGCCAAAGCCAGCGCCAGCGCGGCCGCGCCGCCAGCGCAAACAAATGCCCTAGCCAATGGAAGTCAGGTGCAATAAGTATGCCGAACCCGATCCCTCAACCCGCGACGCCTCAACCTGCGATCGCACCACCTGTTGAACGCGAGAACTATCTGAACGCAAAGTACGGAGTGTGGTCCTGGCTGCTCACCACCGATCACAAACGCATTGCGCTTCTCTATCTTCTCTCGATCACGTTCTTCTTTTTCATCGGAGGCTTCTTCGCGCTGTTAATCCGCCTCGAACTCCTCACTCCCGCCGGCGATCTTGTTCAGGCCGACACTTATAACAAGCTCTTCACCATGCATGGCATGGTCATGGTTTTCTTTTTCCTGATTCCTTCCATCCCTGCTGTGCTTGGTAATTTTCTCGTGCCCATGATGATCGGCGCGAAAGATCTCGCTTTCCCCCGCATCAACTTGCTGAGCTGGTATCTCTACGTCATCGGCGGCGTGATGATGCTGCATTGCATGCTGACCGGCGGCGTCGACACCGGTTGGACGTTCTACGCTCCCTTCAGCACCAACTTCACCAACACAAAAATTGTCGAAGCCGGACTCGCAATCTTCGTCGCCGGATTCTCTTCCATCCTCACCGGCCTGAACTTCGTCGTCACTATTCACCGCATGCGCGCACCGGGCATGACCTGGTCGCGCCTGCCGCTCTTCATCTGGGCGCACTACGCCACCAGCATTATTCAACTTCTCGGTACGCCGGTCGTTGCCGTCACCATCGTGCTGGTCGCAGCCGAACGCGCTCTGCACCTCGGCATCTTCGACCCCAAACTCGGCGGCGATCCACTCCTATTCCAGCATTTGTTCTGGTTCTATTCGCATCCCGCCGTCTACATCATGATCCTGCCGTCGATGGGCGTGGTCACCGAGATCATCGCCTGCTTCTCGCGCAAGCGCATCTTCGGTTACAGCTTTGTCGCGTTCTCGTCGATCGCCATCGCCGTCTTCGGCTTCCTGGTCTGGGCACATCACATGTTCGTAGCCGGAATGTCGGTCTATGCTGCCCTGGTCTTTTCTTTGTTGAGCTACGCCGTCGCCGTTCCCTCAGCCATTAAAGTTTTTAACTGGACGGCCACTCTCTACAAAGGTTCGATCCATTATGATGCGCCCATGCTCTACGCTTTCGGCTTCCTCGGACTCTTCACCATCGGCGGCCTCACCGGATTATTCCTCTCGGCTCTGGGCATCAACGTCCACGTCACCGACACTTACTTCGTCGTCGCCCACTTCCACTACATCATGGTCGGAGGCGCCGTCATGGGCTATCTCGGAGGAATGCATTTCTGGTGGCCCAAGATTTCCGGCAAGCTGTATCCCGAAGGCTGGGCGCGCCTCGCCGCGCTGATCGTCTTCATCGGATTCAATCTCACTTTCTTCCCGCAATTCCTTCTCGGCTACATGGGCATGCCGCGGCGTTATTACGATTACAGCCACATGCCCGAGTTCCAGATTTTGAACGTGCTGTCGACCGCCGGCGCGACAGTCCTCGGCGTCGGCTATCTGTTGCCCATGGTTTATTTCTTGTGGTCGATGCGCTATGGCAAGCCAGCGCCCGACAATCCGTGGAATGCCGCCGGACTCGAATGGAAAACGCCGTCGCCTCCGCCGACTTTCAACTTCGACGAAGAGCCAGTCGTGACCTGGGAAGCCTACAACTACGACGAACTGGATTCACCGGACCTGGGTTCACCCGGCAACGACGCGCCTCACAAACAGGAGGTTCCCGTTGCCCGATAGCACCGTAATCGGCCTTCACCACGAAGAGGAGCATCATCCGGAACTCCTGCATCACTTCGCCGACGCGCAGCAGCAGCGCGATTCCGCCAGCCTGGGCATGTGGGTCTTCCTTGCAACCGAAGTCATGTTCTTCGGCGGACTCTTCTGCGCCTATCTGGTGTACCGCCATTGGTATTTTCCGGATTTCGCCGCCGCCAGCAAGTCGATCGACGCCACCCTCGGCGCCACCAACACCGCCGTCCTCATCTGCAGCAGCTTGACAGTCGTTCTCGCCGTCTGGGCCGCGCAAACTGCTCGCCGCACGCTGCTAATCGTGAGCCTCATCCTCACCATGCTCCTGGGCATGGCCTTCCTCGGCATCAAAGGCATCGAGTACCGCGAAAAATTCGTTGAGCACCACGTCCCCGGCGCATCGTTCAGCTTCGATAAGGTGCAAGTCCCCGGACATCCGGATCAATACGCCAATCCGCACCACGCGCAAATATTCTTTTCTCTCTACTTTGTGATGACAGGCCTGCACGCGCTCCACATGATCATCGGCCTGGGAATTTTTCTCTGGCTCTTAATCATGGCCTGGAAAGGCCGCTTCACTCCCGAGTGGCATACTCCCGTCGAGATCGGCGGCCTCTACTGGCACTTCGTCGATATCGTGTGGATTTACCTGTTCCCCTTGCTCTACCTGATCGACCGGCATCCGTAACGTTTTATCTCTGAGGCTCTTTATGTCAGAACATTCAAATTCCGCCCACGCCAAATCGCCGCTGAAAATGTATTTTGGCATCTGGGCCACGCTCCTCATCTTCACCTATATCACCTACAAAGCCGCCTTCATCGAGCTCGGCTCCTTCAACGCCGCCGTCGCTCTCGGCATTGCCACCCTCAAAGCCACCCTGGTCGCTCTCTTCTTCATGCATGTCTGGCACGCCAGCGAGAAGCTGACCAAACTCGTCGTCATCGCCGCGCTCTTCTTCCTGCTCCTGCTGCTCGGACTAACCATGACCGACTACGCGACCAGACCCTGGAGCTAGAGTAGCGCCGCCGTTCCGGCGACTTTCAGGCGGGCGTCTTCGCCCGCCGCGCCGGTATGGCAAAGCAACCTTCATCGCTCCCCGCTTCGCGCTGGCAATCCCTCTCCGTTTCCCGCTCAATCTGCGCTATACTCGCGCGAACATATTTAAGTGCTAACGAGGTGACCTATGGCGTTCTGCAATTCGTGCGGTACCAGCATCGATCCCGGAACCCGGTTCTGTAGCAAATGCGGAGCAGCCGTGCTCACTTCGGCGCCGGCCCCGGCGGTTACACCCGCGACCCCTGCTCGCTCTGCGACTCCAGTTGCTTCCGCTTCCGCGTCAGCACCAACTTCGGGCGGAGGCGGCGCTCTCAAGGCCATTCTCATCGTGGTCGGTGTCATCATCCTGGTCGGAATTCTCGGCATAGCTTCGCTCGGATTCTTCGCCTGGCGCGTCGCTCGTCACACGCACGTTCGCCAGAACGGCGAGAGCGTGAAAGTGGAAACCCCCTTCGGAACCGTCGAGTCCTCCAACGACCCGCAGGCGGCCGCTCACGATCTGGGAGTCGATCCCTATCCCGGGGCGCAGGCCATGAAGGAAGGCTCGGCCTCAGCCTCCTTCGGCGGCGTTCGCACCGTATCGCTGCACTTTGAGACCTCCGATTCCGCCGACAAAGTTTGCAGCTTCTACAAGCCCAAGTTTCCCAATGCGATGGTGATGAGCACCCAGTCGGATCAGTGCACGATTATCTCCAACGACAAAAATAATATGATCACCATCACGGCCAAAGAGGAAAGCGGTAAGACGAAGATCGTGATCGCCAATGTGAAGAAGGCTGACGCGGCTGATTCGTCTTCAAAGTGAAATTGAGAAGCCGGCCCGCATGCCAAACCCATTCACCGAACTTGCGCAGGCCTCGAAGTCCGCTCAAGTGAACTCGGCCGGACTAGCCGATGCCTTGCGTGCGAGGCTTCGTGGCGGTTCTGACGAAAATGTCCGGTTCGACCGCGGTACGCGCGCGCTCTACTCCACCGATGGCAGCAACTACCGCCAGGTCCCTATCGGGGTCGTGCTCCCACGCGACGCCGAAGATATCATGGCCACGGTCGCGCTCTGCCGCGAATTCGGCGCGCCGCTTCTCTGCCGCGGCGGTGGCACCTCGCTCGCCGGACAATGCTGCAACGTCGCTGTCGTACTCGACTTTTCCAAATACATGGCGAGGATTCTCGAAATCGATCCCGCCCGCCGCATCGCCCGCGTGCAGCCCGGAGTTGTGCTCGACACGCTTCGTGCCGCCGCCGAAAAGCACCACCTCACCTTCGCGCCCGACCCCGCCACGCACGATCGTTGCACTCTCGGCGGCATGATCGGCAACAACTCCTGCGGCGTGCATTCCGTGATGGCCGGCAAAACTGATGACAACATCGAGGCGCTCGAAGTCCTCACCTACGACGGCGTCCGTATGAAAGTAGGCGCCACATCGAGCGCCGAACTTGAAAACATCTGCGCAGCCGGCGGACGCCGCGCCGAAATCTATACAAAACTGAAATCCATCGCGGGCGTCTACGGCGATCAAGTTCGCCAGCGCTTTCCCAACATCCCGCGCCGCGTCTCCGGCTACAACCTGAATCACCTCTTGCCAGAGAATGGATTCAACATCGCCCGCGCGCTGGTCGGCTCTGAAGGTACGTGCGTCACCGTTCTCGAAGCCACAGTCCGCCTTGTCGAAAGCCCGCCCGAGCGCGTGCTCGTGGTCATCGCCTATCCAGACATTTATCAGTGCGCGGATCACGTCCCTGAAATCATGCAGCACAAGCCCATCGGCCTCGAAGGCTTCGACGATCTTCTCGTCGGCTACACGCGAGCAAAAGGCATCAACTCTGAAGGCCTAGCGCTTCTGCCCCAAGGCGCAGGATGGCTCATGGTCGAGTTCGGAGCCGATACCGCGCCAGAAGCCGAGTCCCAGGCTCGTGCGCTGATGCAGTCGCTAGGCCGAAGCGCGAATCCTCCCAACATGCGTCTCTACACCAACAAGCAGCACGCCAAGCGCGTTTGGGAAGTCCGCGAATCCGCGCTGGGCGCCACTTCGCACGTGCCCGGCGAGCCGCTCAACTGGGAAGGCTGGGAAGACGCCGCCGTCGCTCCCGAAAAACTCGGCGGCTACCTGCGCGACTTGCGCAAAATGTTTGCCGCTTACGGCTACAAGGGCTCGCTCTACGGCCACTTCGGCCACGGCTGCGTGCACACTCGCATCAACTTCGATCTGCAATCGAAAGACGGCATCGCGAAATTCCGCAAGTTTATGGAAGAGGCCGCCGACCTCGTAGTCAGCTATGGCGGCTCCATCTCGGGTGAGCACGGCGACGGTCAGGCGCGCGCAGAGTTGCTTCCGAAAATGTTCGGCCCTGAACTCATTCAAGCTTTCCGCGAGTTCAAGTCCGTATGGGATCCCGACTGGAAGATGAATCCCGGCAAGCTGATTGGTTTACCGGGAAAGCCGCCCTACAAGCTCGACGAAAATCTCCGCCTCGGCGCAACGTACTCTCCGTGGGAGCCGGAAACCAATTTCCAATTCACCGCCGACCATGGCAGCCTCGCCCAGGCAACTCTGCGCTGCGTCGGCGTGGGTAAATGCCGCCGCGAAGAAGGCGGTCTGATGTGCCCCAGTTGGCGCGTCACGCACGAAGAAGAACACTCCACGCGCGGCCGCGCCCACCTGCTCTGGGAAATGACCCAAGGTGAAGGTCGAAGCGATGAAATGATCCGCGACGGATGGCGCAGCGAAGAAGTAAAAAACTCGCTTGACCTCTGCCTCGCCTGCAAAGGATGCAAAAGCGATTGCCCCGTCGGCGTCGATGTAGCCACCTATAAATCCGAATTTCTTTCCCACTACTACGAAGGCCGCGTTCGCCCGCTCAGCGCCTACGCCTTCGGCAACATCGATCTGTGGGCGCGCGTAGCATCGCACGCGCCCGGCCTGATTAACCTAACGACGCAACTCCCATTCCTGCGCGACCTCTCCAAGCTAGTCGCCGGAATCCCGCAGCAGCGCTCCATCCCAGCCTTCGCTCCAGAAACTTTCAAAGCGTGGTTTGAACGCACGCGAGCAAGAAGGTTCGTATCGGGGTATCGCTTTAGCGATACCGCAAGCTCTTCGCAATCGACCGCCCCTTCAGGGGCTGCGCCTCGCGTTCTTCTCTGGCCCGACACCTTCAACAATTATTTCCATCCCAGTACAGCCAAAGCCGCCGTAGAAGTCCTCGAAGCCGCAGGCTTCCACGTAATCGTGCCCAAAGCCAACCTCTGCTGCGGACGCCCGCTCTACGACCACGGCATGCTGGACCGCGCGCAATCTTTTCTGCTTCAGATCCTCGACGAACTCTCGCCCGAAATCGAAGCCGGTATTCCCATAGTCGGACTCGAGCCCAGTTGCGTAGCCGTCTTCCGCGACGAGCTCGTGAATCTTTTTCCGCACGACGAACGCGCGCAAGCTCTCTCGCGCCAGACATTCCTGCTGAGCGAATTCCTCGAAGCCAAAGCAAAGAATTTCCCGCTGCCCCAACTCAACCGCAAAGCGCTCCTCCACGGCCACTGCCATCACAAATCGCTCATGAAGATGACCGCCGAAGAGGCCGTCCTGCGCCGCATCGGCGTTGACTTCCAAAGCCCCGCGCCCGGATGCTGCGGCATGGCTGGCTCCTTCGGCTTCGAGCGCGACAAGTACGACATATCCATCGCCATCGGCGAACTCGAACTCCTCCCCGCAGTTCGCCAAGCCCCGCCCGACTGGCTCATCATCGCCGACGGCTTCAGTTGCCGCGAACAAATCGCCCAATGCTCGCCGCGCCAAGCCCTGCACCTCGCCGAAGTACTTCAGATGGCACTCAACGAAGAAGTCACGAACTCCCGACCCTACCCCGAATCATCCCGCAACCGCGATCGCGAAGCCGAAGTCTTCCAGTCCATGAAGCGCGCCGGCTTGGGATTAGCGGCCATAGCAGCGGGCGGGGCGCTATTATGGGGACTTTCTAGGACAAAATAATTACGAATTTGTCTCGGTTCAATCGCGCAGGAAAATGCGCAGCCGGTCGGAAGTCCACGTGGCTACACCGCAGCCGAAGAAATCGGTATCTTCTGTCCAGATAGGACATCGGAGCGCGAGCGCACAGGCTAGTCGGGACCCAGAAGATTGGCCCATTGGCGAGTTCGAAAAAGAAGCGCGAGAACAATTCCACCAAACGGCCCAGAGATCGCAAAAGGATGAGCGCTTTCTCGGGATCGCCCCGCGCTTGACCACAAGAGCCGACAAGTGCTCTTCGGCTTCGGCGAATGCGGATTCGGGAACAAAGGAAAAGCGTCTTCCGCGTGCGTCTCGATCACTTCGCGTGCGTGCTTCCCGAGAACGGCACGCACGAGGATGTTGGCGTCAACCACCAGCGCTTTGCTTGGCATTTCGCTTTTTCTCGCGGGCAGCCCGCCGTATCCGTTTGTACTCGTCCATCAGTTCCTCTTCTTTCGCTCCCCACGAAACGATCATCTCATCCAGATCTTTAGCGGCGGCGCGCATAGCATCCAGCTCCGCAGTCCGGCTGCGCTTCTGCGCAGGAATATAAAAGCCGAGCGTTTCACCATGACGAGTGATCGCCAATGGCTGATCGGACTCGAGATAGCCCGCTAGTTTTTCGCGGAATTCACGGATGCCAATTCTAACCGTACTCATAATTGTGTACTCAATGTACACATATTATCATTCCCCTCCCCCGGATGCCCGTTAATTCTCTTTGCGTCGATATCCAGACAAACCATTGCAAATCAACTACTTACCAGCCCCCTGCCCATCATTACAATTTTCTGGGACAATAGTAGAGAATGAACGCACAGCGCTTAAGCCTTGTAAGCGGGCATTCTCGTTTCATCGCAGCACATTAGCGCCTCCGCATTGATCGAAACTGAACGTGATCGAAACTGAACGCTATGGACACTGAAAAGAGCACGCTTCTGGAGCCATCGCTGCAGCCAGCCATAGGCAAGGTCCCCACCGAAGCCCTGCCCACCCTGGTAGCCGCCAAGGCCCAGGACGCTCCTCTCTGCGGCTCAGTCCTCGTCCTGATCCAGTTCGACGTCTGCGAAGAAATTCGCCTCGACCAACTCCGCCAAATTCTCGGCGCACGCACCGCCGATGCCAGCTTCCGGCATCTCGCTCCCGGCTACGTCCGCTACCAGCGCCCTCCGGTCGAAGAAGCGCTTGAGCCTCTAGTTCTCGAAAGTGGCGAGCGACTCCAAGGCGACATCAAATACTTCGACTACGGCGTAGTCAGCGTAATTTTCGAGCTCCCATTCTCCGGCGACTGGGACAAGCTCGTCCAACTCTCCAGCCGCTGGGTTTGGGACACCAACTTCGAAAGTCTCGCCACCCGCATCGTCAAAGACAAACTAGAGCGAGCCGCTCCCGCCCTGGTCAAGCCTTACACCGCAGAGTGGTTGAAGGAAGACTATTTCATCTTCCACCTGCGTGAGATTGCCGGTTCGCCTTCAGCAACCGATCTTCTGGCTTCTCGCGGCGATGTAGTCTCCCAAATAGTGCGCGGAGAAAATCAGCCGCTCTCCGACGGCGAGCGTCAGGAGATCCTTCAATCCCGCATCTCGTACTACCCTAACGACCTCGCCGTCATCGGATGGAACGCCGCCTTCATCTACGACACTCCCCTCGGCGCCGAGACCGCCATCCAGCTCCTGCAGTACGCTAACTCTCAGCTGTTAGAGTTCCGCCACTACGACGAACTCCTGACCAAGCAACTGGAAGGCGTCTACGACTTCCTCGATCGCGGAGGCCACGGCCTCTGGTTCCGCTGGCGCACCGCCCGCGCCGCCTCCAAACTCCACACCGTCCTGCTCGACGTAAGCGAACTCACCGAGCGCGCCGACAACGCCATCAAATTCCTCAGCGACATGTTCTCCGCCCGCCTCTACAAGCTAGCCGCGCAGAAAGTCGGAGTCCCCGACTACAAAGACCTCGTCCAACAAAAACTGCAAACCTCCGAAGAGCTCTACCGCTTCATGGTCGACGAATTCAACCAAAGCCGAGCCTTCGTCCTCGAATTAATGGTCGTAATAATCCTGATCATCGAACTGATCTACTTCTTCCGCGGCAAACCCATCTAGGATTTTTTCTTAAAGCGGCGCCGTTTAATCAGTCTTGTCATCCCGGCTTGTCATTCCCGCTTGTCTTTCCGGCTTGTCTTTCCGACTTGTCATTCCGAGGAGCGAAGCGACGAGGAACCTGCTGTTTGCCTGCGACGACACCATGCTGCTCAGAAGCTCCGAACTAGTCGAGTAATCCGGCGATCGTCACAATGCCTGCTTTAAGCTGCGCGCCCCATCCTTCCACCCCGACAAAAAATACACGCCGCATCCAACCAATAAAAGCACGCATCCCAGTCCGCAAACTCCGGCCCACCCAAACCGATGCCATAGCACCGACCCCGCATACGATCCCAGAGCTCCAGCGCTGAAATAGCAGACCATGTAAACCATGTTCATGCGGCTTCGAGCCTCAGGCAGCAGGCCATAGATTCGTGTCTGATTCGATACATGCCCCGACTGCACCCCGATATCGAGCAGCACCACCCCCGCAATCAGACCGCTCATGTGCTTACCAAACAAATAAAGAATGACGAAAGAAAAAAGCGTCACAATCAGCGAGATCAGAATATTGCGCCTCGCCCCATAACGATCCGCCATGCGTCCGATAAAAGGAGCACAAACCGCGCCCACAGCCCCCACCAGCCCGAACAGTCCGGCCACGGCGCTTCCATAGTGATACGGCGGAGTCTCCAGAAAAAACACCAACGTCGTCCAGAACGCATTGAACGCACAAAAAAATATCGCGCCCAACGTAGCCGCCTCTCTCAGCACCGGCTCATTCCGGATCAGCACCGCCGTCGAACGCATCAAACTCGGCCACGAGAGTTTGAGTTCCGGCTTGCTCACCGGCAATCCTGTGCGAATCAACACGGCGAGCAACAGCATCAGCGCCGAAGCCAGCCAATAAATCGCGCGCCATCCCACCCACGCGCCCAAAAGCCCGCTGAAGGTTCGCGCCAACAGGATCCCTAACAATAATCCGCCAAGGATCGCACCCACCGTCGCTCCCCGCCGCGCCGCCGACGCGAGGTGAGTCGCGAAAGGCACAATCACGTGCACCGTAGCCGTCGTAATCCCAATTCCAAAGCTGGCCAGCGCCAGCCACACAAAATTCTGCGCGCTCGCCATCAGCGCAAGGCACAGGCTCTCCGCCAGCAGCAGGCTAACAATCAGCCGGCGCCGCTCCTTCGTGTCGCCCAGCGGAACAAAAAATAGCATTCCTAAGGCCGCGCCGAACTGCGTCAGCATCGCAACAATTCCCACCTGCGGCACCGAAATGCGAAACGCCGTCGCAATCGTCGACAGCAGTGGCTGGATGTAATAAATGTTCGCGACAATCGCGCCCACGCTAAAAGCCATCAGCCAAACGTGCGCCGGCCGTATCTCCGCCGCCTCGCGCGATCGAGAATCGCTTTTCTCCGGCGGATCGCCACGAAGACGGCTGTCTACACTTATCTCAGTCACAAGATTAAGATGAGATTCGATCAAATAGAATTCAGTAATTCAGAAGCTTCGTTGTGTCCGATCTGATCATCGCGTCGCAGGAGTTGAGAACCGCATGCAAGGCCTGAAGCACAAACGAGTCCTGATCACCGGAGGCGCCAGCGGCATAGGCGCAGCCACAGCCGCCAGATTCCTGGACGAAGGCTCCCAAGTCTGCATCCTCGACCGCGACGCAAAAGCCTGCGACGCAATCCGCCACCAGTTCCCAAAAATCTCCGAAGCTATACTCGCCGACGTCACCAACCGGCCTCAGGTCGAAGCCGCCTTCGCTCAAGCCATCCGCGCAATGGGCGCAGTCGATGTCCTGATCAACAACGCCGGCATCAGCATCCGCCACAACTTCCTCGACATCACTCCCGAAGACTGGGACAAAATAATCGCCGTCAACCTCACCGGAGTCTTCCACGTAGCTCAAACCGCCGCCCGCCACATGGTCGAGAACTACACCGCCGAGCGCGGCGCCGGAGTCATCCTCCAAACCGCCTCCACCAACGGCATCATGGGCTATCCCCACTACGCCGACTACAACGCCACCAAAGCCGGAGTCATCGCCCTAACCAAATCCATGGCCCTCGAACTAGCCCCCAAAGTCCGTGTCTGCGCTATAGCCCCCGGCTATGTGCTAACCCCCATGCAGCGAGCCGAATACACCGACGCGATGTTAGAAGAAGTAAACCGAAAGATCCCGCTAGGCCGCCACGCCAAGCCCGAAGAAATAGCAGCCCTATTCGCCTTCCTCGCCTCCGACGACGCGGCCTACGCCACCGGCCACGTCTACACCCTGGACGGCGGCGAAACCACCGGCGGCCTAGCCAGCCGCTAAAGGAATCAAAGAAGAAGGCACAATAAAAATAGAGATGTCATTCCGAACCGGGCGAAGAGCCCGGTGAGGAACCTGCTGTCCCCGTGGGCGGCAACGACACTTGTGGGACGGACACCCCTATCCGTCGCCTTTGACTTTAGATTTTGACTTTGACTCTGACTACCGCACTCGCGTACCCACCATCCGCAACCTCTCCACAATCCGCGCACTCAACTGCTCGGTCGCATCCCCATCCCCCGAAGGCACCACAGTCCTGGCTCCCCGTCGCGAGTGCTTCCTGGTCAGCAGCCACCAGTTTTCCATGTAGCGCTCGTACTTGTGCCCCTTGCGATGCGGCGAAAGCACCACGTTGCTCAACCCCGCCAGCGTCCGCGCCGGAAAGATATACCACAAATCCAAAGGCAAAACGTAGACGGCAAAGTAGTCAATGTCCTCCGCCGTGTACAGTCGCCCACACATATTCAACTGGCACACATAGCTGCTACCCGTCCACAGCTCCGTGGATTTCACCTGTATCCTCAGAAACCGCCCCAGGTGCTCCACGATCACATCGTAGCGCGCCGATTCTCCAAACGGCTTCGCCACCGTAAAACCCAACCCCGCCGCCACCGTCATAAACAACAACTCCACCCACTCGCCCCGCTGCTTGAAATTAGCAAAAACTCTCTTATTACCCCGCCGCCTCATAGTTTTCTCCCAATACGCAACATCACGTTGTATCCAATTAGTCTTGTCATCCCGACCGGCGCTGCTCCTTCCCGAAGGGAAGGAGCAGCGGAGTGGAGGGACCTGCTGTTCCAGCTGCCAAGTCGCCCTGAAATCGCCCCAGAAACACAAAAGGCGCAGCCCGTGGGCTACGCCTTTTAGTCGATTTCTCGACCCTATAATTCAATTATATCATCCTGCTATAGGGCAAAGCGTCACATTTCCCAACTTTATATTTCCTTTCCCTGCCGTCACATAGCCCGAATCGTTTACTACTTAGCTATTGACAAGCTCCAGCTACCATTTTCCATAGCCTTAAATCTCAGATTCCCAGCCCAATTTGGCTGATGAGATAACCGTGTCGGCTCCTCACGGGCGAGTAGACTTGGGAGCGCTCAAGCAACCAAGGCTCGGAGGAAAGGAGC
>Ga0302319_10002501_pt1 | contig 39566 bp, 26 predicted proteins | sample Bog_T0_2_FD_203319 | JGI IMG/M metagenome (GOLD analysis project Ga0302319, IMG submission 203319) | Peat permafrost microbial communities from Stordalen Mire near Abisko, Sweden - Bog_T0_2 | ecosystem: Environmental > Terrestrial > Soil > Wetlands > Peat | place: Sweden: Abisko, Stordalen Mire... | reverse complement strand
CTCCTGATTCGGTATTTTTCTGTACTTCAGCCATATAAAGGAATTAACGGATTGGATTCACCTTGTCAAAATGTCTCAAGGCAAATGCTACAAAGATGTGGGTTGATTTTTATTTACCGCAAAGGACGCGAAGAACGCAAAGGGGGGAAGATACTGGATGCTGGATACTGGATTTCAGCGGCGAGCGGTTTGTTAAAATTTTTACGTTTGTTTTGCTTTGATTTCCTTTGACTACTCTTGTGGAGGATTGTCGGAGTCCAGACATCGGGTTGTACTATTCGAAGGAGGAAGAGGTTCGTCCACAGATTTCACAGATTTACACAGATTTTGGATCAAAATTGGCTTTGATTCGACGTTGAAATGGGTTTGTTTGGCTTTGAATTGGCTTTGTTTTTTGGGCCTCTACAGAGTAAAAATTGGCTTTGTTCGGCAAAAAAGCATGTTTGCGGCGCTTTCGATTACCCGGCTTATGGTGCTGACGCATTCATGGTTATGGTCTCTCAGGTAATTTGTATTCATGACGTCTTCTGACTTATGCAAGTCTGCCATTTATTGGATTCGATGTCAAGCGTTATGTAAGAAATATGATTACCTATTGTAAATAGTTAATCTCCACGAAACTCCTACACGCCGCCTAGCCTTGCCATCCGAGACTTATAGCTTTGGCGTGGCGGTTGCAGATGGCACGGGCACACTGGGCGCTGGTGCGGGTGTTGCCACAGGCTCCGGCTTCGGGACGGGGCGGACGATTGCGAGGACGGAGGGTTTGTCCATGAAATATTTGTTCGCCACACGCCTGACGTCATCAAGGGTGATTTTTTCGATGTCGGCTTTCATCGCCTTGTAATGATCGTACCCAAGCCCGTATAATTCATCGAGTGCGGTCGCGTAGGCGAATGTGTCTTCGCTCTGGTTCCGGATATCCTGCTGGCCGAGCATCTTTTCCTTTGCGCGGGCGAGTTCCTCCGGGGTGAGACCGTCACGGGCGAGCTTGCTGATTTCATCCAGCAATGCCGGCTTTACGATATCCACCTTCTGCGGGGATGTGCCGAGATAGAAAACGAACGGCCCGGGGACGAGCCCCACCGTCTGGCTTGCGCCGACAAAGTACGCCGCGGCCAATTGCTCGCGGATGCGGATGAAAAAACGGGAACCGAGATCGCTCGACGCCTGATTGATCAAATCCAGTGCATTGCGGTCCGGGCTGTACAAGTCCGCACCCAGATAACCGACCATGAGGATGGCCTGGGCTTTGTTTTTGTTCTCCTCGACAACGATGTCCTTTTCAGGAGCTTTCGGCTGCTGGATATTGACGAGCTGCGGTTCCCCGGCAGGAAGGCCGCCAAACAATTTTCCGACCAACTCCCTCACCTCCGCCGCCTTCACGTTGCCGAACACGGCAATCACCCCGTTGCTGCCGGAGATGTATTTTGTCTTGAAATCGAGCAGTTCCTGCTGCGTGATTTTCCCAACCGACTCCGGCGTGCCCGATGCCCGAAGGCCGTAGGGATGGCCGGGGAAGAGACTGGCGCGCATGAGGTTCCGCGCGACGGTGGTCATCTCCTCCTCCTCGGCCTTGATGCCCGCGAGCTGGACCTCCTTTTCACGCGCTATCGCCTTCTCAGGCATGGTGGCGTTCTGCAGGACGTCAGCCAGGATATCGAGCCCGAGTTCAAGATCAGGCTGTGTGACCTTCACGGAAACGGAGACGCTGTTGTTGCCTGCGTCGGAACTGATGCCGCCGCCGACCGCCTCGATCTGGTCCGCAATCTGTTCCGACGTGCGGGCCTTCGTGCCTTTCAGCACGACCTTGGAGAAAAGTTTCGTGATGCCATTGTCCCCCGCAGTCTCTGCAAGAAGGCCCGCCTTGAAACAGGCGACCGCGGAAACGAGCGGGAGCCGCGGATCCTCGCGGACGAGCAGCCGGAGGTGATTTGGAAACTCGAACTTCTGAATCTCACCGGCAGAGACCGGCTTCTCCACTTGCCCGGCATTTTTCAAGCTACCCGGCGGATTCAACGAAACGACGCTGAGGTTTTTGTCATCAAAATAGGTGTTCAACACGCGCTTGATATCCTCCGGGGTCACGTTCTGGAGCGAGGCGAGGTAATCGTGGGAGAAATTGAGATTGCGCGTGATCAGCCAGTTTGACCCGAGGTCGGAGGCGATGCCGCGCATGGTGGTGAGCCCCTGGAGCTGGGTGCTCAATGCCAGTTTCTTAGCCTTCTCCACATCGGCGGCGCTCACACCGTTCTTCTTCAAATCCTCAATGATCTGCACGACCATATTCTCCGCCGCCTCGCGGTTGCCCGGGTCGAGAATGGCGTCGACTCCAAAAATTCCCGGGCTGTTTCCGGTATAGGAATAGGCGGACACCGAATGGGCCAGCCCCGCTTCCTCGCGGATTTTTTTGTAGAGGATGGAACTGCGGCCGGTGCCAAGGATATTTGAAAGCAGGTCCAGCGCGGGCATGTCGGGATGCGTAATCTCCGGGATGTGCCATGCGAGGCTGAGCCTGGTGAGTTCCGTGGGAAACTCGGTGTGGGATTCACGGCGGCCGAGCTGCGGCGGCTCGGCGGGGATATAAACCGGGGGCAGGCTTTTCCGGGGATAATCCACGAAGTAATTCAGCATCTGATCGTGGATTTTTTCCGCATCCACGTCGCCTACGACCACGAAGAACAAATTATTCGGCACGTAGCGGGCCTTGTAATACTCCATGACATCGTCGCGAGTGAGCTTGTTGTAAATCTCGATGTGACCGATCACCGGCAGGCGGTACGGATGCACGCTGAAGGCCGTTTCAAAAAGAGCCAGCCCGGCCATGCGGTCGGGATTATCGTACCCCATGGCAAACTCGCGGCGGATGACCTCCTGCTCCTTCTTGTACTCCTCGGGCGGGAGGGTGGAGTTCATCATCGCATCGGAAAGAATATCAATGGCGGATGAGACGCCCCTTGCGGGAATATCGATCCAGAAAACAGTGCGGTCGTAGGAGGTATAGGCGTTCACATAGCCGCCGGCGTTCTGGATTTTCTGTGCGATGTCGTTGGTCTGACGGGTAGCGGTGCCCTTGAAAAGCATATGCTCCAGGATATGCGACAGGCCTGCGCCGAGGTGTTTATCCTCGTCGATGCTGCCGGTCTGGCACCATGCCTGGACGCTGGCGACAGGGGCGCTGTGGTCCTCCTGAACGATGAGCGTGAGTCCGTCGGGCAACACCCATTTCTTCGCTGTAGTGGCAGGAAACTCCAGGCCGGATTTAGTGTTTGATGGAGCCGTGGGATTTTTTGAACAAGAAGAAATCAGCATGATAAGAAGGCTTGGCAGCCAGTAAGCGGCGCGCATTTGTTATTGAAGCTTTTCCGCAGGCTGGCCGTCCGATGTCTTTTCCTGCACGGGGGAAGGCTTGACGCACAAGAACGGCACCACGAAGGCTTCGCGGAAGTCGAATCCGTTTTTGAAGTCTTCCAGGGTGTCGCGGTCGCTCTTCCCGAAAATCTCCTTCTTGATGAGATTGAAAACTATATTGCCGATGTCTTCGCACCGCTGGATGCCCCAATAGGTGAAGACCGTGGGAACCATGGGGCCGAACTCCTTCAGCGCATACTGGCGGACGCCATCCAGGAGTTCCTGACCGCTGATGTGCCGCGAAGCCAGTTCCTCCTTGTTGCTTTTCTTGCGGAGTTTGATCGTAAAATCGAGGGCGTCCCGCACGAACGCGTAGGCCTCCCTGTCGTACCGGTCATCCGCTTCGATAATAGATTCGACGGCCTCATTAAATCCGAGTTTTTGCATATATAAATTCAACGTTCCGCCGCCACAGGCACAGGCGGGCATTCCCGCCGGGTGCGCCAGTGCCGCGTTGCAGAAGCGATCAAAAGGGAAGATAACACAATTATTACTAAAATTTGTTCACGCGCTGTCAAAGAGAACATTTTCCGGTATATTTCAGCAATCGCGAGATCGAAAAATATGCACGAACTGCCAAAGCGTCAACTTTTCTCCGCATGCCGGGGCGCATTGTCTGCCCTTGCGGGCGCCGTTTTTTTTGCCGTGCAGGCGGGGGCGGCGGATGCCGGAGGAAAATCCTCCCCCCTCAATGACGAAATAAATGCGGCACGCATCACCGAAACCGCGGTATTTGCCGGGAGTGGAAGCAGCGGGAATAGCGAACCGGCGCCGGAAGACCTCGAAAAACTGGCGCGCCTTTACAAACAAATCGTGGATCAAAATCCAAAAAGCGCGGAGGCATGGAATGCCGAGGCGGAATATCAGTGGCGGATCGAGAAGCACCCGGACGCCATGGTGGAATGGATGACCGCCGAAAAACTCGATCCCGAAAATGCCGCAGTCGCGGGCCATCTCGCCGCGTGCTACCTGGAACTGGGCCGCGCAAAGACGGCCACGGAATATTTCGAGCGGGCCGCAAAGCTCGGTCCGAAAAATGCGCTGTTCCAGTTCGATGCGGGAAATACGTCATTTCTCTTCCGTCATGAATTAACGAACAGCACGGACAATGAGCAGGCCGTGATATTGCGTTCGATGATTTATTTCCAGAAGGCGGCCCAGATCGAGCCGTTCAATATTGATTACGCCCAGGCATATGCGCAGGCTTTTTACTCGCTGCTGCCGCCGGATTGGAACACAGCCCTGCAAGCGTGGATCCATTATTTACAAATCACGGACCAAAAAGATTTTGCCTACTCGAATCTCGCGCGGGTGAATCTCAAGCTGGGAAACAAACAGGAAGCGCGGGAAAACCTGGCGAAAATAGAGAATGAAAAATTCGCCCCCCTGAAGAAACGTCTCCTGCTGGAAATTAATGCCCCCTAGTGTAAATCTGGTCGATGAAGCCAATTCCACACTGGTTTACACTGGCTGTTTATGGTGATTATGGTATTTTTATCAAAAAGAGGGTATTGACTATCCCGCGAGGAGTCGCTATTTTTTGTCTTCCGCGCTGTATAAGACTAATACGGGATGCGGGATATTTTGAATTTAAGAAAAAGGAGATTTCATGCCAGAAGTAATTGTTCGTAAAGGTGAGCCAATCGACCGCGCTTTGAAGCGGTTGAAAAATAAATTGGATGCGGAAGGTATCATGGACGAGGTTCGTCGCCTGCGCGCATTTGAAACGCCAAACCAAAAAGTGCGCCGTAAAGCAAAGGCGACTGCAAAGCGGATCAAGATGAAGTTCCGCTTCAATCATTCCTAAAAGAACCGGCTGCCTTAGCCAGGGTCTTTACTGATTTTTTAAAAAACGCCTGCGTTTAAAACCGCAGGCGTTTTTTTATTGCAAGCGGGCAGGCCTTTTAGAAACGCCAAGGCTTCAAGCACACTCGCACACGATGCGGAAGCCGACATCATTCGTCGAGTAGGCGGGCATGTTGAAATTGCGACCGGATGCACGCAGGGTGTTGGCGCGCGATTTCCAGCTCCCGCCACGGTAAACGCGCTTGGAGCCAATGGCAGGGCCGCGCGGACTGTGGCGTTGCTTTTCCTTGTAGGTGTCGAAGAAATCCAGACACCATTCCCAGACATTCCCGGCCATGTCCTCGATGCCGAAAGGGCTCGCGCCGCGCGGGTATGAGCCCACGGGTGAGGTCTCGGCAAAGCCGTCATTGATGGTGCCGTCCCTCCATGCAAAATTGGTGTTTGCATCCGCAAAGTTTGCCACGTCGCCGCGATCCAGATGCTCGCCCCACGGGTAGGTGCGCCCGTCGGCGCCACGCGCCGCGTATTCCCACTCCGCCTCGGTGGGGAGCCGGTACTTCTTTTTGTCACGGGCGCTGAGCCATTCGCAAAAGCTGATCGCATCAATGCTGCTTACATAGATGACAGGATGCCTGTCATTCGCCCAAGGCGCCCGCTTGGAAGAGTGTGCGGGGTCGAACTTCTCGTACTGCCAGTTCGTAACCGGGAAACGCGACATGTAAAAACAACCCTGGGTGACCTGCACCACCGGCCTTTCATTGGGGGCGGCATCGCGCGCATCGCTCCCGAGGCGAAAACTGCCCGTGGGCACAAAAAGCATCTCGATGCCGAGCTCGTTTGTGTAGTTCGGGTATTTGGCTTTCTCCTGCGCGCGGCTGAACGGAGAAATGGCCGTGGCAAAATCCTTGCCGGCAATCTGCTCGGCGATCTTTTGGGAATTTGCTTCCTTTTTTTTCGGGGGCTCCGGCCTTTTTGGAGGCATCGCCCTGTTGAGCACGGGTTTGCCGGGAATCGCGGCGCCGCGCTGTTGCGAAGGAACCGGGGTAAGGGGAATCCCTTCAATCTCCTCCAGGTATTCGTCGATCAAATCCTCCGCCTGGCCGCCCGTGAGCCCGAGGTTTTCACCCATGTTGCAAAGCGCGTCGCGCTGGTCGTCCGTCAAATCGCTATCGAGACCGCTAAGGCGCACCATGCGCCTGAATTCGCTTGCGGGATCATGCGAGCGATCAGGATGGTGGGCGATGGGAGCCGACGCGGCCTGAACCGGCGGCGGTGGCGGCGGTGCCTGCTCGACCTTGCGTTTGGCGCCACGTTTCTCAAGCTCCTGCTCGATGAGGTCTTTCATCTCGGCCTCCTGGAGCCCTGATGCCGAGCCGATATGGAAAAGGTTTGCCTCGTCCTCCTTGCTGAGGACTTTATCCGCAACCGAGAAGGAGAAATACTTAAGGAACTCCGCAACGGCGTTTTCCTTCATCCTGCCGCGCAGAAATTCGTCCAGATGCGCACGTGCCTGGGGATTCAGCAGTTCGGTGCGCGCCTCCACGAGATATTGCGTCGCTTCATCCAGGCCGGCACGGAGCAACTGGGCCACGGGATTGCTCGGCTGATTTTTAAGCGGCAGTTTTTTCTGCCACCACACGAGCAATTGACGGCAATGATCCTCTATCTGATGGTCGCTCGGATTCGAGTCAAACGACAGGCAGAGGCGCTCGTAGTAATTATCGGAGTTGTAATTTCTCCATCCATCCCATCTCGTGGGATTGTCTGGAATCGGGGACGGCAGCGTCATTTATACAAATAGCCATAATCGCGCACGATTAGACAACAATAACTTGCTGCGATAAATCGGCAGTGGCTGCAGCGATCTCACCCTCGGACAAGCCGGTGTTTCTCGCGATGGAAACCTTGTTTTGTTTTCCATAAGCATCCACGACCACCTCGAGCACCTGGTTTGCATCGTAGCGGTAAGTGAGTTCAACCGGCGATCCCTTGGGCAGGAATGGCGGCAATTCGATATCGCAGATCCCGAGCGGCGTGCATTCATTGGGCACGGTGCTTTCCCCCTCGACCACACGGACGATGGCATTTTTCATGTTCGCCTTTGCGGTGCCGAAGGAGTTTTTCATCTCCACGGGAATCGCGGTCATTTTCTTGATCATCGGGAAAACGTATTCCTCCACCTTCGCATCATCCCAGAGGACGACACCTAGCGTGTGGGTGGTGATGTTCGTCACCTGGATGAGCCCGCCATCCGCCGAAGAAAAATGCTCACGCACCTCAACAGGGAGGACCCGTTCCCCCAACTGGTCCTCTTCATTGAGCAGACCGAGGATGCCCTGGATCGAGGCGCCGATCGCCACCGCCTCATCCGGGCTCAAATCTTCCGCGATGGGAACGCCTGTCATCTGCTTGATCATCTCACGCACGGCGGGCATGCGGGTCATGCCGCCTGTGAGCAAAATATGATCCACCTGGGACCAGTTCATCTGCGCCTCCTGCAATACGATCTCGCAGATCGTCTTGCATTTCTCCACAAGGTGACGGCTGCGTTTTTCAAAATCCTCGCGGGTCAATTCGAGTTTTACGCTTTTCCCATTGAAGCTGTGGACAAGGGCCGTCCTGGAGCGGCTCGTGAGCTGGATCTTTGCCGTGAGCGCGCGATTGTAGAGATCCTGGTAACTTTGGAGATCGAGCAGCGGGTTTTCGCCATGAACCTTGTCGAACTCCTCCGCAAGCCAGTTGACGATGATGTCGTCCCAATCCTTGCCGCCGAGCCGGTGGTCGCCGTTGCTGGCGAGCATCCTGATGTGGTGATTCTCGATGCGCATGATCGTGACGTCGAACGTGCCGCCGCCAAGATCGAAAACAAAAACCGTCTGGTTGGAGTCGAGCTTGTCGAGACCGTAGGCAAGCGCGGCAGCCGTGGGCTCGTTGATGATCTGTAAAACATTGAAACCGGCCAACTGCCCTGCATGGAGTGTGGCGGTGCGCTCGGCATCGTTAAAGTACGCGGGGACGGTGATCACGGCATCGGTCACTTTCTGGCCGAGGTATTTTTCCGCGTCGTTCTTGAGCTTCTTGATGATGATCGCTGAAAGTTCCTCCGCGGAATAGACCTTGCCGTTGAACTCGCGGTGGAATTCCGACTTGCTTTTGCCCATTTCGCGCTTCACGAAATCGACAATTTTCTCGGGTTCGGCCACGGCATTCTGCTTTGCAAGCGTGCCGACGATGGCGTTGTGTCCGTCGAACAGGATCACCGAAGGGGTGATGCGTTCGCTTTCGCCGTTGGGGATGATCTGCGGTTTGCCGTAGGCGTCAATATGGGCGATTACGGAAAATGTGGTTCCAAGATCAACTCCGACAGCTTTGCGGGGGGAAGGTGCGTTTTGTGATGAGCTCATTGATTACGTCTGTCTGAAATTAAATTCCCGATATGCTTTATTTAGCATCACTCGTGCCTGACTGCACTTCAATTCCTTCTGTTGGCTCATTATTTAATGCGACTAAATAGCCCTCTTTCCACTTTTTAATGACCACTTCCTCGGGCCTGACGATCCTTTCGCGCCACATGAACCCCGGTTTCACGCTTCTAAGGATGTCCCCATCCTCCTTGTCGGAATCCGCCAGTGCCACGGAAACGGCACGCTGGGTCGTTTTGTTCAATTTACCGGTGGATGGCTCGAGTATCCTGACCTCCATACGGGCCATGATTTCGACAAGCGAATGCATCACATGATCAAGATTAGTGCCCGTGTTTTTGAGACGGCCGCAGAATGGGACCGGCACGCCGCCCGCTTCCTGGCTTGATTCCAGGCCCTTTTCAACCAATTCCATCTGCCTGTGAATCTCGGCGAGATCGTCGTATAAAGTGATCAAGTCCCGGACGAGGGGCTTTTGCATTACCTCAAGGATGAACCCGTCCTTGTAACCCTTCAATTCCTGGTGCAACGCATCAAAAAGCTGCTGATTGATTACATTTTTGTCATCAAATTTTTCCTGAATTTCTGACACGAAACGCGGCAGGATTTCATGGGTGGTGTTGGCTGCTTCCAGCCTTGCAAGCACCATGGTATTTTCGACAGTGGCCCGGCTCAGCGCTTCAAGACCCAGCACCAAGGGGCGGAGCATCTGTAAAAATGTAGGAGGAGGCTTTTGATTTCCTTTGTCCACGCTTAGCTTCTCAGCCTCTTCGGCGAGAACCTTCATCTGGTCCGCAAAATCAGCGGGTTGAATGGTGGGTTGGGACATAATGACCTACACAGAGAGCGAATTCCGCGCCACCTCTTGAAAAAAAATCAATTCCGAGAAGATTTCATCCATTTTTGGCCCAGTATTGCTGGATTGCGCGCGTCAACCCTTGAATGTCGTGGTGTTTTGCCTCCACATCGACGGCCAATCCCAGTTCGCGCATCGTTTTGGACGTTGCGGGCCCGATACTTGCCGTCTTCAGCCCCTGCGGAAAAGGCAGTTTCAATGCCATGAAATTTTCCGCTGTGGAGGAACTTGTAAAGGTGATCATATCCGCCCCTTCGGCCTTGAACCGCTCAATGCTCCCACCGGGATCGCCGCTCTCGGGCACGGTGCGGTAGGCGATGGCTTCGTCCACGATCGCCCCGAGAGCGCCCAGTTCCTTTGCCAATACTTCACGCGTAACCTCGGCCCGGACGATCAGTATTTTTTCGTTCTCGACCGATTCATATTTTTTAAATTCACGGATGATCGCCTCGGCGATGAATTCATCGGGTTGCAAGTCCACCTTCAGGTGAAAATCCTTCACGCGCCGGGCGGTGGCGGGGCCGATCGCCGCGATGCGCGCCCCACCGATCTCACGGGCATCGCTGTAAATTTTATAGAACATCCCGAAGAACGCATCCACCCCGTTCGGGCTGGTGAAGACGAGCCAGTCGTAAGTATGCGAATCCTGAACGAGCTGGCCAAACTCCAGTAATTCCCTCGGGGGCTCGATGCGAATGGTGGGCAATTCAAACACATCCGCTCCCACCGCGCGCAGGCCTGCGCTGAGGGCTCCCGTCTGTTTGCGCGTGCGTGTGACCACGATGCGTTTTCCAAAAAGCGGGCTCGTCTCGAACCAGTTCAGTTTTTTACGGATATTGACCACATCCCCCAGGATGGCGACTGCGGGCGGCTGGAAATCGGTCTCGGCAGCGACATGCGCGATGTTCCCGAGGTTGCCTGTGATCGTGCGCTGCCTGCCCGTGGTGGCCCACTGCACCAGGGCGACGGGCATTTTGGCATCAGCGCCATTCTCAATGAGGGCGGATGCGATTTTCCCGATTCGCTCGACTCCCATGAGCATCACTTTGGTCCCGGGCGATGCCGCGATCGCCTTGTAATCAAGGGCGCTTTCCGGCTTTGTGGGATCCTCATGCCCGGTGAATACGGTGAACTGCGAGGCATGATCACGGTGAGTAACCGGGATGCCTGCGTAGGCCGGGCCGGCAATCGCGGAACTGACCCCCGGCACGATCTCGAATGCGATTCCCGCATCCGCCAGCGCTTCCGCCTCCTCCCCTCCACGCCCGAATAAAAAGGGATCGCCCCCCTTGAGCCGGACGACGCATTTGCCGGATTTCGCTTTTTCCACCAGCAATGCATTGATCTCCAGCTGCGTGAGCGTGTGCACACCGGCCTTTTTTCCCGCGTAGATGATCTCCGCACCAGCTGGCGCCCACTTCAAAATCTCCGGATTGCAGAGGTAGTCATAAATCACGACTTCCGCGCGCTCCAGGCATTCGCGGGTTTTTAATGTGAGTAATCCGGGATCACCGGGGCCGGCTCCGGCGAGATAACAAACACCTTTTTTCTGGCTCATGGTTGGATATGGTTGAAAAGGTTCGAAGCGAGTTCCTCGGGCGCATCGGCAGGGCCCGACGCCGAGGCGGTGAGCGGCGGCTCGCCTTCCGCTCCGAAGATGATGGCTTGCATGAAAAGTTTCGCGCCCTCCAGCCTGGTTCCGACGCCCACCGGCAAATGGCAATCGCCATTCAGCAACCGCAGCAATTCCCGCTCGGCGCGGATGCAGCAGAGCGTGGGCCCGTGATTGATCGGCGCAAGCAACGCAGCCGTTACCTTATCAGACGAGCGGCATTCCAAGGCGATCGCCCCCTGCCCGATCGCGGGCAAAGTGGGCAGGATATCCATGTGAAGGCCCTCCCGGCTGAGTCCGAGCCGGTCCAGCCCCGCTTTTGCAAGGACGATGCCTTCCAAGGTGTTCGACAAACCGAGCTTGTTGATGCGTGTCGGCACGTTCCCCCGCATCTCCTCAATCACCAGATCAGGGCGCAACCAAAGCAACTGCCGGCGGCGGCGCACACTGCTGGTGGCGATGTGCGCGCCTTGCGGCAGCCCGGAAAAAGTCCGCGGCGTTTTTGTAATCAACACATCCGCGGTGTTCGCACGCTCAAGCACGGCCCGCACCTCCAGCCCCTCCGCGAGATGTCCCGGCAGATCTTTGCAGCTATGCACCGCGGCATCGATCGTCCCGTCCAGCAGGGCCTGCTCGATCTCTTTCGTAAAAAGTCCCTTCACACCTGCGCCGCTGAGACAGGCATCGGAAAAATCGGAGCGATGGTCGCCCGATGTTGTGATCTTTTTGACCTCGATCTTCAAATCCCGGTCCACGGCGAGCAACGCCTTCCTGACGAGTTCCACCTGCGCAAGCGCGAGTGCGCTCCCCCTTGTCCCAAGCAAGAAGGGCCGGTTCACGATTCCGGGATCCTGCAATGCGCGGGCTCCATCAAAGGTGGGATCGCCTCAGCCGGACGCGACCGTTCGTTTGTAAGCCAGCTTGAAAATTCATTCACGTGCCGCTCGATCATCTGCTCGCACACGGCGAGCTCCTTGCGCCGGATTTCCATCGACTGCTGTGCGATGGCCTGGAGGGAATCAATGTCGTAGAGATAGACGCCATCGAGATCATTCACCGCCGGCTCCACATCACGCGGAACCGCAAGGTCGATCACAAACAAAGGACGGCTTTTGCGCTGTTTCATAACCGGCCCGAGTTTCTCCCGGGTAAGCACGGGATGCGGTGCGGCGGTCGACCCTATGAGAATGTCGATATCGAGCAGCGGCTTCTCCCATTCGCCGAAATGGATCGCCTCGCCGCCCATCTCGCCGGCCAGTTTTGCCGCGCGTTCATATGAGCGGTTGGAAACGAAAAGGCTTTTCACACCGCGCGAAAGGAGTGTGCGCGCCGTGATCTCGCCCGTCTCGCCGGCGCCGAGGATCATGACTTTGCACGAGCCGAGGCGGCCAAAGATTTTTTCCGCAAGATCGACCGCCACTGAGCCCACCGACACCGGTCCGCGTGTAATATTCGTATTGGTGCGCACCTCCTTTGCCACGTTAAAGGAGCGCTGGAACAGCTTGTTCAGGTGCCGTGCCGTCCTCCCTCCCGATGAGGCTGCGGCGTAGGCTTTCTTCACCTGGCCGAGGATCTCCGTCTCCCCCAGCACCATCGATTCCAGACCGGACACCACGCGAAACAAATGCCGGATGCTGTGCGGTGAATCGTACTGATAGAAAATATGCGCGTTGTAATTGTGTTCCTGCGCCCGCCCGCCGAGAAACCGGCCCAGCGATTCGAAGCCCCTCCCGGAATCATCCGTGGCGGCATACAATTCCACACGGTTGCACGTTGAGATGATTACCGATTCGCTCACGCCATCCATCGCGCCAAGCCTGTCCGCAGCCGACTCCAGGTCGGAGTCCGCCACGGCGAACTTCTCGCGCAGCTCGACGCTGGCGGTGTGATGGCTGAGACCGAGACAGATGACGTTCATGCTTCTTAGAACCGGCCTCCCGCCGAAAGAAAAGTAAGCCCCCAAAGCGTCGTCAACGTCAAACTAAATGCCGCCACTGCCAGCACCGCCACACGGCGCGGACTCACTTTTTTCAATTTTTCCACCTGTAAAATCACCCCGTAAACCACCCACACCCCGACGCCCCAGACCACCTGGCGCACATCAAATCCAACCATGAAACCCGATATCAACCCTACCGTGAGCAGCGCAAAACCCGTCCATAGCAGCCGCTTTATCGCAACCGCGAGGTCCGCAATCGGCGGGAGGTAAAAGAAAATCGTGCGCAACTGGTGCGTCTTCAACTGCCGCTCCTGCGCCAGGTACATCGCTCCCGCCACCCCCGCAAGCGCAAATGCCCCGTACGCGATGATCGAGACGGCGGCGTGCAATTCCAGCCACGGTTTAGGATGCGATTTCAACGGGCTCGCGGTATCCGGCAGCGCGAGCAGTGCAAACACCTGCAGTAAAAACACCAGCGGCGACGTGAACACACCCATGAGCGACAACCGGTAGGACGAGCCGATGACCAGGTAGATCCCCACCACCGACCAGCTCAGGAAAATGAACACTTCAAACAGGTTCGTGAGCGGGCAGCGCCCCTGCGCATGGCCCCTTGAAAAAAGAAATCCCGTCTGAAAAAGAAACCCGAGCAGGATCGCCATGAAGTTAAAGCCCGACGTCCGGTAACTGCGTGCGCCAAGCGCGTACATCGTGTAAGCGAATCCGATCAAAAAACAAAATGTAGATGCAATCAGCAAAGCGCGATCCATAAGAGGGCCTGTAAAATAAATGGCAATCAGGGAATTTGCAACCATCCGCCTCGCGAGCCTGTTCCGCATTGAAAAATACCCTTTCGCCTTGCACCTTCCGGGAGCCATCCGTATCCTCCCGCCTCCATGGCTACCGATCATATCCAGAAACTCCACAAAGCTGTGCGCGACGTTCCCGATTTTCCAAAGCCGGGCATCCTTTTCAAGGATATCACCACTCTGCTTTCGGATGGGGAATTGTTCAAAAACACGATCGACATCTTCCTGGAGGCAAACGCCGGGCGCCACATCGACAAGATCGTGGGGATCGATGCCCGGGGCTTCATTTTCGGCGCAGCCGTGGCCTACCAGCTGGGCGTGGGATTCGTCCCTGTGCGCAAAAAAGGCAAGCTGCCCTACATCACCGAGTCGATGAGCTACACCCTGGAATATGGCGAAGCCGTGGTTGAGATGCATGTGGACGCCATCGGGAAAGGCGAAAAAGTTGTCCTTATCGACGACCTGCTCGCAACCGGCGGCACGGCGGCGGCTGCCGTGAAGCTGATCGAGAAGATCGGTGGCGAATTGATCGAAGCCCAGTTTCTTATCGAGTTGGAATTTCTGCACGGCAGGGAAAAGCTTGCCCCCTGCCCCATTAGGTCTTTCCTCAAATACTAGCGCTGCGCGGATATAATCCTGTCACGCCTCAAGATTTTTACACTCGTCACGCCCCGCTCCTGCGAATAAAAGAAATCATGAAACGTAACACATTACTCTCACTAGCGTTCACGGCAAGTCTCGTCTGCATGCCCCTGGCGATCCATGCACAGACTGTGGACCCAAACCTTAAGAAGGATGCCAAAAACGCCCAGCAGCATCCCGGCAAGCCGGTTCCCCAGGTCGTTCACACGCAGCAAATTCATACGCTGCCGCCGGGGACGGTTAACAACCAGTTCAACAATGGGAATACCCACACAACCCAGTTCCATAAAAACAACTTCAACGGAGTCAACCAACAAGCCGTCACGCAGCAAAATGTGCAGACTGGTAACACTCATGGCCACAGCCACAACGGTCCCGTGGTTCAAAACCAGGCCCAGTTCACCCCGCAAGGAACCCGTGGCAACCATTACGGCGGACAGTGGGTCGATGCCAGTGTACACTCCGACTGGGGCAATAGCGGTGAACACTACTGGCATCACCATCATTACCGGTGGTACGATGGCGGCTGGATAATCTTCAATCCAGGCTACGCAGGCGGCGGCTCAATTCCCTCCGCAGTGCAACAAAGCCTGAGCCAGCAGGGATACTACAACGGCCCCATCGATGGCGATATCGGCCCCGGCTCCAGTAACGCGATCGCAAATTACCAAAGCGACCACGGTTTGACTCCCACGGGACAAATTAATGATCCCCTGCTTCAATCGCTGGGATTGGAATAAAACCCACCCTCCACTCATATCGACGCTCCCATGAGCGTTACCTGAAAAGAGCGTGCTTCATCGCAAGCACGCTCTTTCTTTTATTATAACACTTGGCAGCTTTGCGAAAATTGCCCGGCTCCCGCAGCCAAAAAGCGCTTGATCGATCCATTTTTTGTCCATTTTTCACAGCGCTTCAAGTGCGCCAAATCATCCCGTTTCTTCAGATGTTGGCACTTAAATCCTGAAAATCGACAGATTCCATTGAGCCAAGGGCACGGTTTTAGCTCTTAATTCGGCAAATGCCGCTTTTTTCAAGACAAATCAAGGCTTGCCAGCAGCTCCGCGCATGGCTTTTCGCTGAGAATGGCTTTTATGCAAAGCTGATCTGCGCCGCAGTGGTGGGAGTGGTCGCCATTGTCGGGCTGACGGCGTTCATGATTTTTCTGGCGGTCCGCGAGCATAGTTACGATCAACTGCGCTCCCACACCCTGGATACCCTGCGCACGGCTAACAAGGTCGAAAACGACCTCGCAAATCTTGAGACGAGCCACCGCGGCTACCTCCTCACCGGGCAGCAACTCTACATAGAACCCTTCGAGCGCAGGACGGCCCTCATCGAAACGCGCCTCAACCAATTGATGGCGCTCGTTTACTCGGACCCCGAACAGAGAAAACGCGTGGGACAGGCGCAGGAATCCATCAACCAATGGTTGCAACAGGTCGCCGCACCGGAAATCCAGCAGCGCATGAATCTGAAACCCCAGGCTGTGATTTCCTCCACCGCACTGGGCAGATCCCTGATCGATAGTGTGCGAAAGACTCTGCAAAGCGTGCAGGACCAAGCCCAGGCAAAGCTGGATATGCAAACCGATGGCCACCAATCGAACATATCCTTCGAAGTCCTGATCTCCACTCCACGGCTCGAAGGTGTCGTCTCGGACATGGAAAAGGCCGGCTGGGGCTATCTCCTCACCGGTGAAAAGATTTTCCTGGATACATACAACCAGGAACTCGATCAATTTTACACTTACCATGGTCATCTCGCCATGCTTGAAGCCGGCAATAAATCCCAGTTGGCCACCCTCGCAAAAATCCGCGCGGGCCTCGAGCATTGGGAAATCCAGATCATGCAGCCGGAGCTTGCCGCCAAGCAGGAGGGCCGCGATGTTACCGCCCTCGTCATCCACGACCGCAGCACGGCCGCGATGGATGCCGTTCGCATGGCGATCGGCGAGTTCGAGCAGAATGAAACGGCAGTTTACGACAAGGTCGATTTCCAGACGCAGATCCAGCGAATCCTCAGGACGGGAAGTCTCGCCCTGCTTTGCGTTTTCGCCACGGTGTTTCTCATCGGGTCCAGCTGGTACAGCTTCCGGGCCTACAGGAAGCACCTGGGCAAGATCGAGTCCGCCGAGGCGCAGACACGCTCGATCATAGCCACTGTCGTGGATGGCCTCATCACGATGACGGAGCAGGGCATCATCCTTTCCGTGAACCCCGCCGCGGAAAAAATGTTCGGCTACAAAACCAGCGAGATGGTCGGACAAAGCATCACCAAGATCATCCCCCAGCGCCTTTTCGTGCATGACATGTCGAATCTCGGCCGCGGCACGATGATGGCCGTCGGCCAGCGGCAGAACTATTTCTCCTTCCCGATTGAAATGTCCCTCAGCGAAATGTCCGTGAATGGCCGCAGGAATTTCGTCGCGCTCATCCGCGATGTCACCGAGCGCAAGCGTTCCGAGGAGACCCTGCGCCACATCGGCATGGGTGTCTCGGCCGCGACCGGCAAGGAATTCGTCCGCTCCCTCGTGAAACAGCTCTCCAAGGCTTTGCAGAGCGATTTCGCATTCGTGGTGGAAACCGTGAAAAAAGGCGACGAGAGCGTCTGCTCCCTCATCATCGCCGAGCACGGCAACATCCGCAGCAAGATCAATTACAAGCTCGCCGCCACTCCCTTCGAGGAAGTCCTCAAAAAAGGCTACCGCGCCTATGCCGACGACGTCCGCGACCGCTTTCCGAATGATGAAGTGCTGCAGGAACTCGAGGTAAAAAGCTTCGTGGCGATGCCTCTCGTGGACCACAAGGGCCGCGCCGTGGGTGTCATGGGCGTGCTCGACCGCAAGCCCATGGAGAACATCGAAATCGCCGAGTCCACCCTCCAGATCTTCGCCGCCCGCGCCGCCGCGGAAATCGAGCGCCAGCGCTACGAGGACGACCTCGGCGCGGAAAAAGAGCGCCTCGCAGTCACTCTCCGTTCCATCGGCGACGGTTTCATCACCACCGACGTCGAGGGACGCGTGCTGATGTTGAACAACGTGGCGGAAAAACTCACCGGCTGGGAAGGCGACACCGCCATCGGCCAGGCGCTCATTGATGTGTTTAACATCTGCAACGAGCGCACACACAAGCCGGTCCGCAACGCCGTCGAGCGCATCATCGAGACAGGCTCCGCAGTCGGCATGGCAAACCACTCGCTCATCGTCTCGCGCGCCGGGACCGAGCGCCTCATCGAGACCAGCGCCTCCCCGATCCGCGACAAGATGAACAAAAAGATCGGTGTCGTGCTCGTCTTCCGCGACATCACCGAGAAAAGCCACGCCGAGGAGGAGCGCCGCAAGGCCGAGAAACTCGAGTCCCTCGGAATCGCCGCAGGCGGCATCGCGCATGATTTTAATAATCTCCTCACCGGCATCATCGGCAATCTCTCGCTGGCGCTGATCACCGCCGACCCCGGGGACGAAATCGTGGAACGCCTCAACACGGCGAAGAAAGCCTCGCTCCGCGCCCAGGAGCTCGCCCAGCAGCTCCTCACTTTCGCAAAGGGCGGCGCGCCGGTCAAGAAGACCTCGTCCATCGGCCAGCTCATCACCGATACCGTCAACTTCTCGGTCACCGCCACAAACGTGCAAAAAAATGTGATCATCTCGCCGAGCCTCTGGCCGGTGGATATCGATTCCGGGCAGATCAGCCAGGTGATCACCAATGTCACGGTAAATGCCGAGCAGGCGATGCCCGCAGGCGGCATGCTCCGCGTGCAATGCGAGAACTACAAACTGGAGAATGAGGATTCGAACATCCCGTCGCTTCTCCCCGGTCGCTATGTGAAAATCAGCATCCAGGACGAAGGCATCGGCATCCCTGCAGAGTACCTCAAGAAAATTTTTGATCCCTATTTCACCACGAAGCCCAAGGGCAGCGGCCTCGGCCTCGCCACCGCATACTCCATCATCAAGAACCACGACGGCATCATCACCGTGGACTCCAAGGCCGGCGCCGGCTCCGCATTTTGCATCTACCTCCCCGCCTCAGAGAAGGAAGTGGGGTACGACAAGGCAGCCGCCCTCGCCCCGAAATCGGGCAGCGGAAAAATCCTCGTCATGGACGACGAGGAGGTCATCTGCGAACTGGTCATCCACACCCTCACGCCGCTCGGCTACACCGTCACGGAATCGCGCGACGGCCTGGCATGTATACGCCTCTACGAGGAAGCCATGAAGGCCGGCAAACCTTTCGATGCCGTCATTATGGATCTCACCATCCCCGGCGGCATGGGCGGCAAGGAAGCTGTGAAACAGCTCATCCGGCTCGACCCCTCGGTCAAGGCCATCGTCTCCAGCGGTTACGCCACCGATCCCGTGATGAGCCGCCACCGCGAATACGGCTTCTGCGCCATGCTCGCCAAGCCCTACGAAATCGCCGACCTTGCCCGCATCGTCCACGAAGTCGTCGGCACAAAAAGCGACAGCCTCATCTTCCACGACTTCGTGGAAATGACGGCGTAGGCATTGATTGCGTATCAAACTCTTGATGGCAACGCCATCACAACAGCAGGAGCCGGGTTGGGCGAGGCACGAGCGACACCCCCGGGATCCAATAAGAAACGATCCGATCCTGAAAGGATCGCAGCAATCGTCTTTGCAACATCGCGCCTCCTCCCTGGGTGACACACTGATACGACAACCGCCGTGGAATCCCGCATAATTTCATTCACCTTCCAGCCTTCTTGCTGTATAACGGTGGATCATCGTGAGCACCGAGCCTTCTGTGGTAAAAAAATCCCGGCCTCTTTTCGTCCGCATTGCGATGTGGACACTGCCGTCGCTCCTTGTCGTGTTCATCGCCGTGCTTTTCTACGTCCGCTCGTCGCTCAACACCTATCTGAACAGCCCCGCCTTCCGCCAGTTGCTCGGCCGTCTCACTTCCCAGCAACTCAACGCCCGCTGCGATTACGAGCCGTTCCATTTCTCCTCCACGGTAATCAACGCCGACGCCTTCCACGCCCAGGGCACCGCAAAGGCCGCATTCTCTAATCTCGACCTTGAGAAAATCCGCACCACCATCAACCTCGGTGCCCTCTGGAACCGCGTCCTGCAAATCGAAGAGGTGAACGTCGCCCGCCTGCAAATCTCCCTCGGCCATACCGGCGCGCCCCCCGTTCCGGAAAGTGAGATCGGCGTCGTTCCCGACCAGGCGCCGAAACCCTCGTCCGGCCCCTCGCGCTTCGCATGGCTTTCCCCGAAGCTCGATTTAAGAAAAGTCGTCGTGCAGGATACGGACGTGATCTGGGGCGAAAAGACCCCGCAGGTCGGCTCCGTGAAAGGCTCCACGGTCACCGTCAAACCCGATGGGGACACCGCATGGAACATCGCCCTCCAGAGCGGCACCATCTCGCAGAAAGGCGGCCCGGACCTCATGCTCGACCATCTCAATCTCCGGTATGAAAGCCCCATCGTCACCATTTCCGACGGCCTCTTGAAATTCCCGCCGGGCGGCGACATTGAATTGGCCGGCAAGGTGAACACGGAAAAGAGCCTCGATGCGCAGATCAAGATCAACGGCATCCCGGTCAAGCCCTTCCTGCCGCCCGACACGCAATCGAAACTCAAGGGCGGCAGGGTCTTCGCCGATATCAAGGTCACCGGCCCGATGCCCGTGGAGACTCCCCCCGAGGTCTCCGGCTCCGGCAGGCTCGAGGGCGGCGACATCGAGGGCTTCCCCGCGCTCGACTTCATCGCAAAATTCACCCGCTCCCCCCAGTACCGCAAGATCAGGCTCGACAAGGCCTCCGCGGATTTCCTCTACTCCGGGAAGAAAGTCACCGTGTCAAACATTGTGATCGAATCCCGCGGCTTGGTCTTCGTCCAGGGCGGCTTCGTCATCAACAATTCAAACATCAACGGCACGTTCGAAATCGGCGTCCCTCACGACCTCGTGAAATGGCTGCCCGGCCTCGAGGCAAAAGTCTTCACCGTCTCACGCGCCAACTACCGCTGGACCACCATGCACGTCACCGGCCCGCTCAGTGCCCCCCGCGAAGACCTGAAAGCCCGCATCGAGCTTGCCCTCGCAATGTCCGCCGTGGACATGGTGGAAGGCGCCGCCAAGGTCATCCCCAAAGCCCCCGAAGTCCCCAAAAAACTGCTGGACGGCATCGTAAAACCGATCTTCAAATAAACGACACGGCCTTTTTCCGAATTCGGACTTGGGGCTTCGTCATTCTTTCGTCATTCGTCATTCGAGCTTCGCTTCGTCATTAAAAAACAAACAGCCCCACCGCCGCTCCAAACATCACCACCGTGGCAATCCCCACCACGATCCGTGAAAGCATCGAACTCGGCTGGCCCTGCATGATCTTTTTGTCCGACGCCACCATCAGGATGCCGACCATTAGGAACGGCGCGAGCACCCCGTTGACCACCGCAGTCCAAAAAAGCGCCTTCACCGGGTTCACACCCGCAAAATCCAGCCCGATACCTACCAGCGTGGACAAAATCACCACCCCGTAAAATGCGCGGGCATGCTTGAGTTTTTGATCGAGCCCCTGCTTCCAGTGGAATGTCTCGGCAAACGCATAGGCCGCCGATCCCGAGAGCGTCGGGATTGCCAGTAAACCGACCCCGATCAGCCCCGCCGTGTAAAGCAGGTAGGCCCCTCTTCCCGCCAGCGGCAGCAGCGCCTCGGCGGCCTGCTTCGAGGTTTCGATATTGGTGTTCCCGCTCTTGTGCAGCGTCAGCGCCGCAGTGAGGATGATGAAATACATCACGAAATTTGAAAAGAAGGTGCCGGTGCCCACGTCGAGCTTGCGGTTGACGATCTCTTTTCCCGTCGCCCCCTGCCGCTGCCTCAGCATCCTCCGCCCCTTCGCCTTGTCCTCCTCCACTTCCTCCGAGGCCTGCCAGTAAAATAAATACGGGCTGATCGTCGTCCCGAAAATAGCCACCAGCGTCGCCCATCCGTCATGCCCCTTCGGCCACGAGGGAATGAACGTCGCATGCGCCACTTCGCGCCAGTCCGGGCCGACCAGGAATGCCGTGATCACATAGGCAAAAAGCGTGAGTGCCAGCCATTTGAGGATGTGGGCGATCTGGTAATACCGGAACATCACGGTCGCAACCGCAATCGCCACGCCGAAAATTATCACACATAAACCCGAGTTGATACCCGTGAGCATCTCCGCCGCGTCCGCCATGCCGGAAAGGTCGGCCCCGATGTTGATGGTATTTGCGACCAGCAGCGCGATGGACGCGATGACAAGCATCCACATGGGAAATTTCTTGCGCAACGCCCCCGCGAGGCCCTCGCCCGTCACCATCCCGATCCGTGCGCACATGAACTGCACGCAGCCCATGAACGGCCATGTCAAAAACGCCGTCCAGAGCATCGCCGTCCCGAGCTGCGCCCCCGCCACCGTATAAGTTGCAACGCCCGAGGGATCATCATCCGCCGCGCCCGTGATGAGCCCCGGCCCAAGATTCGCAAAAAATGCGCGGACGATATTTCGCTTCGGTTGCTCGCTCACTTTTTTGTTAAAGACGAAAGCCACCCCTCTGGCAACAATTCGTTCTTAATACCCAAATAAGAATCGGGCACCGCTGCCCAATGGATTGCCCGGCAGAGCAAAAAATCAAAAACAGCCGCGGCAGTTTTCGTCATTCGAGCTACGTCATTTTCACGCCCCTTGGAGTCTTGGTGCCTTGGTGGTGAAAAAATCGCTTGTTTCGCGCTTCGCGTTTTATGTCTGAAAACACTTCAGCCCGGCTGGACAATCGAATGAATCCCCCCCGAAATCCCTTCAATATCGCGTCCAACCGGGCTTTTAAATAAGTAAGTGTTATTTCCCTTCGTCCCTCTATATCCCCTCCCTTCTTACTGATCGTTGAACCACTCCTCAGCACCTGCAATGCCACTCATCACAAATCCGTGATTCTACAGAGTAAAAAAAATAATTTCCGCCCAATATGAAGCTTGGCACGATTTAAGATGGTTAATTCAGGACATATTTAGAAAAAAAATGTCCTGATTTGATCAGAGACATGGATCAAACGATACAGCCACGGACCTCGATGAATATCTGCGCCGGTTCAGGCAGGAAACCCGGGCATTACCCGGTCTTTTTCACCCGGCGCTTTTTGATGAAAAGCAGCGTCATTCCACCCACCCCGAGCAGCGCCCAGGTGCCCGGCTCAGGAACCGCCACCACCATGAATTCCATGGTCTCCCCACCGTACACGGTGCCGGAGGCAAAATCAGCCTCGGGCACTGTTACCAGGCCCTCGTAGTCGATGGTCGCCCCGTTGAGCCCTGTATAAACAAAGTTTGCTCCGCTGATCGCTGACGGGTCGATGGTCGCATCCGTGAAAAATCCGCCATAAAATGTCTCGCCCTGCGTAAGGATCAGCCCCGTGAAATCGAGCGTGATCTTGTTCGCGGAAGTGAGGGAAAATGCAAAAGGCGTGGCCCCGGTGATATGCACCACGTCATTGCCGCTTGCGGCAGCGTTGGTGTAAGTGGGCGCGCCCGGCTGGCCGAACTGGAAACTAAAGGCCAAACCGCCGCTCGGATCCACCTGTGAAGTTGTCATGATCACCGGATCACCGGGCGCGACCGTGCCCGAACCCGAGATGGCGCCCACGGTCCCATAGCCCGCCAGGGAGCCGCCCGCCGAGACCGTCACCGCGGAAGCGAGGCTGCCGGTAACCGTGAGATTGCCGCCGGAAACGGTGGTAGTGCCGGTATAGGTATGGGTGCCCGTGATCGTAAGGGTGCCGCTGCCCGATTTTGTGAGCGTGGTGGCGCCTGCGATCTGTCCCGAACCGCTGAACGTGTAGGCCGTGGAATTATTATTAACCGTGATCGAGGCGGGCTCCACTGAACCCGATACAACCACAGTTCCATTCGATCCTGAATCGACGAATGCCACGGCGTCCAATCCGTAAAATTGAGCCGTCCCGGAATTCGTCGTATTGCTAAAGGCCGTTGAGTTGGCATCCCATACTGCTCCATTGGATCCGGACCAGACGAGATTCGCCGCGCTCCCGCTGACCGTCATGAGGACATCCCCCGGGATGGCGGTCGTGTTAAAGCTGATGATCTGCCGGGTGGCCGGACCGCCCCACGCCAGGTTCGCCGCGCTGCCAGCCGCGATGCCCGTGCCGGAAATCAAGGTATACGTACCGCTTGCCAGGGTGCCGGTGAGCAGGTTCACAGTGACCAATGTCGTCCCGCTCAACGAGATGCCGCCCGTGGCCGAGATTAAATCATTCACATGTGCCCCCGCAGTGGTGTTATTCGCCAGATCGTAAAGGATGTCTCCGCCATTCAGCCCGATATTCCCGTTGATCGTCAGCGTCCCTGCTGTGCCGCTCCCGGCAATGTTGATCGTGCCGCTGCCGGTGGATAGATTTCCAAACACGTCACTCGCAAAACCCGATGTGCGCCCCGCCTGCAACGTCTGGCCACTGGCCACCGCAAATGTCCCGCTGCTCAAGCCGGACACATCCAGCACTGCACCGGAAGTGACATTGATTAAAGGCGAGTGACTGATGCTTCCATTTCCACTCAAGGCAAGCGTCCCTTGCGATACGGTTGTTGTTCCCGTGTAAGTATTATTCCCCGTCAACGTAAGTGTGCCGCTTCCGATCTTGGTCAGATTCACCCTCGAGCCGATTGCGTACCCGGCTATCGTCGCGCCGCCGATCACTCCATCAAATGTCGAACTCGCATTGCTCCCTCCCACGGCAATATTCTGATTATTGGTTCCGCCGGAGCCGCCGCCGGGATTTCCCAAATATCCACCTCCGCTCAGCATTCCGAGCGTGCCGCTGCCCATGGCAATTCCGGAGCCTGCGCTTACATTTACATTTCTGCCGTTCGACAAAAGGCTTGTTCCTGAAAACACTGCGGCCGTATTGCCCGTTACCAGCACACTCCCACTCCACTGGTTCGCAGCGCCCGTTCCGGAAGACGTGGATATTGATGTCGCCCCTCCTCCTGAAAAAATCGCATTGCCGCTCCCGCTGAATGTCCCCCATATAATCAACGTGCCGCTCGTGGATGATTGGAATGTCGTATCGCGATTCAACGCAAAAGAAGAGTTGATGATCAACGGGTTACTGCTTGTTCCCGTCCGGCCAATGATCGCAGTCCCGCTCCCAAGGCTGCTCACGGTCAGGGCGCCTGAGTAAGTATTCAATTGGTTGCCGGTTCCGGATTGCACCAGCAAGGCCACATTGTTCGTCCCCGTGTTGCTATCCCCCAATGTTGTCATACCGGTCCCGAGACCGCTCGGATTGTTCAACTGGATTGTCCCGGAACTGATCACGGTTCCGCCGGTGTAGTTATTTGTGGTTGAGATCGCCAGCGTCCCGGTTCCGGTCTTCAGCAGGCCGGTCGCCCCGTTAATCTGCCCGGAACCCCCGAATGTGTAGGCCGTGGCTCCATTATTTACCGTCACCGATCCCGGTTGCAGTGAACCCGTCAACGTTACGGTCCCATTGCTCGACGTGTCATCAAAGGTGACATTATTTCCGTTAAAAAATTTGGCTGCCGTCCCGGAGCTATTCCAGTTTGCGGTCGTATTGGCGTCCCATGCATTGCCGCTGGTTCCAGTCCAGACCAGGTTGCTTCCCGCCGTCCCGCTGACTGTCATGGTGATCGTTCCGGGAGTTGTCGTGGTGTTAAAAGTAATGCTTTGGTTGGAGGCCGCACCGCCCCAAACAAGGTTCGACGCGTTGCCACTGGTGATGCCGCCCGTCCCCGAAATCAATGTATAGGTTCCGATGGCGAGCGTCCCGCTCAGCAGGTTTGGAGTGATGGTGGTTGTCCCGCTCAGTGAAAGGCTGCCGCCAATGGAAATCATATCGCTCGTCCCCGGCGTCGTGGTATTGGAAAAATCAAGGAGCAGACTGCCACCGGTCAGCGTGAGATTGCCACTCACTGTCAGCGTCCCCACCGTTCCGGTACCTGCAACATTCACCGTTCCGCCGCTCGCAAGGTTGCCCACCACATCATTCGCCGCGGAACCGGATGTGCGGCCTGCCTGCAGTGTCTGGCTGCTACCCAGTGAAAATGTTCCGCTGTTCAAACCCGACACATTAAGCACAGCCCCTTGCGTGATTGTGATCGGCAACAAACTGCTACCAATGCTTCCGTTTCCGCTCAATGCCAGCGTGCCCTGCGATACCGTCACGGAACCTCTGGATGTATCATTTCCCGTCATGGTGAACGTGCCGGAACCCGTCTTTGTCAGGTTCACCGTTCCGCTCATCACAACCCCATCAATCGTTGCTGCGCCAATCGCTCCACTGAACGTCGAACTCGCATTACTACCTCCCACTGCAATATTCGCGTTTCCGGTGGTTGCCCCCACGCTTCCGGCGTCGGTAAGCGTTCCTAGGGCGTAAGTGCCGCTTCCCCAGGTAAATGCGATCCCTGATCCCGCGGCCACGTCAATATTTCTATTGTTCGAAAACAGGTTGGTGGACGGTACGGAACCCGAGGCAATCACCAGCGAACTTCCGCTTACCGACACGTTCCCGTTCCAGGCGGAGGCTGCGGTGCCGGAGGTTGCGGATACTGACGTGACACCTCCTCCGGTAAATAACAGATTCCCGCTCCCGCTGAGCACTCCCGTCAGGGCAAGTGTCCCGCTCGAGGCGGACTGGAATATGGTGTTGCGGCTCAGTGCCATGGAGGAACTTATCGTGACCAGGGCGGCGCCCGCACCGGTGCGCCCGATGGTTGCAGTCCCGCTTCCAAGGCTGCTCACCACCAGGGAATTTGAAAGCGTCACCGCGCCAGTTCCTGATTGATTCACCAGCAATCCCACATTGTTTGTGCCGGTGTTAACGTCACCCAGCGTGGTGGTGCCCGTGCTTAACGCACTCCCATTGCCAATGGCGATTGTCCCGGCGCTGATGATCGTGCCGCCGGTGTAGCTGTTCGTATTCGAAATGGTCAGCGTGCCTGCTCCGGATTTCAACAGGCCGGTCTGGCCTCCGATCTGCCCCGTCCCGCTGAACGTATAGGCGGTGAAGTTATTGTTCACAATCAAGGAACCGGGCTGGAGCGAGCCGGAGATCGTTACATTGCCGTTCGACGACGTATCGTTGAAGGTGACATTGTCTCCCGCAAAAAATTTGTCCGCCGTGCCTGAATTATTCCAGTTCGTCGTGGTTTGGACGTCCCAATTATTCCCGTTGGTTCCCGTCCAGATGAGGTTTGCAGCCGCCCCGGCAACCGTCATGGTGATCGATCCCGGGGTCGTCGTGGTGTTAAATGTGACGCTCTGCCGGTTGAGCGTTCCGCCCCACACGAGGTTCGACGCGCTGCCACTGGTAATGCCGCCCGTCCCGGAAATTAATGTGTAGGTGCCGCTGGCCAGTGATCCCCCCAGCAGGTTGGGAGCGATGGTGGTTGTGCCGCTCAATGACAGGCTGCCCACGACCAGAATCTGATCGCTCGTCCCCGCGCTGGTGCTGGCAAAATCGTAAAGCAGCTTTCCGCCGCTGAGTGTGAGATTGCCATTTACAGATAAAGTGCCGGCGGTGCCGCTTCCCGCTATATTCATTGTGCCGCTGGTTGCAAGATTTCCCACAATGTCAAAGGCGGGCGCGGATGTGCGCCCCGCCGTCAAGGTCTGGCTGCTGCCAAGCGTAAATGTCCCGCTGCTCAACCCCGACACATTCAGCACCGCACCCGATGTAATTACGATCGATTTCGAATTTCCGATGCTTCCGGCGCCAGTCAACGCCAGGCTTCCAGCCGATATGGTTGTCGTTCCCGTGTAAGTGTTGTTTCCGGTCATCGTGAATGTGCCCGAGCCGGTCTTTGCAAGGTTCACCGCGGTGCCCAGAGTATTGCCGTCTATCGTTGTCCCGCCGATCACACCGTCAAATTCTGAACTCAAGGAACTGGTCCCGCCCACGGCGATATTGGCGCTTGCAGTACCGCTGGTTCCTACGTTTCCGGCGCCGCTCAGCGTTGCGAGTGTATAGGTTCCCGTTGTGCCGGCGAACCCGATTCCCGATCCCGCTGCCACACTCATATTCCTGTTGTTTGACATCGCGCTTAAATTCGAAACGGTTCCCGAGGCTATCACCACCGAACTTCCCGTCACTGACACGCTTCCAGTCCAACTGGCGGCTGATGTGCCGGATGTGGCGGTCACCGAGGTTACTCCACCCCCTGTGAAAATTGCATTGCCGCTGCCGCTGAACACCCCGGTCAAACTCAATGTCCCGCTTGAAGAGGATTGAAATGTAGTATTGCGGTTCAAAGCCATGGACGAGCTGATCGTCACCAACCCCGCGCCTGCTCCCGTGCGTCCGACGGTCGCAGTGGCGCTTCCCGAGCTGCTTACGATGACCGGACGCCCAAAGTTTAACGCGCCGGTGCCCGATTCATTCACGAGCAACGCCACATTATTCCCTCCCGTGTTGCCGTCGCCCAGCGTGATCGTCCCGCTGGTACTCAACGCATTTGTCGTGCTGACGGTGATTGTCCCGGCGCTGATCACCGTGCCGCCAGTATAGCTGTTCGTGTTCGAAATCGTCAGTGTGCCCATTCCGGATTTCAATAAGCTGGTGGCTCCCGAGATCTGGCCTGCCCCGCTGAAAGTGTACGCCGTGAGATTATTATTAATAGTCACCGAGCTCGGCTGGAGCGAGCCTGCAAGCGTCACACTCCCATTGGACGACGTATCGTCGAAAGTAACGCCATCCGTTTGGATGAACACATCAGGGGTGGAGGCATTCTGCCAGTTCGTTGTGGTGTTGATATCCCACAGGTTCCCGTTGGTTCCCGACCAGGTGATACTGGTTGCACGCAGGTTTGGAGGTAAACAGATCGCAACAAACAGCCAGAAAAGAAGCCTTCGCATAGGGGTGGCTCATCCTGACCATCCGCAAGGAAGTCTCAAGTTAATAATTTATCTAGTCACCACTCTCCGCCGCCAGCTTTTCCCAAAGCTCACGCTGCTTCGCCGTAAGTTCCTTGGGCAGAGTCACATCAATTACCACGTAAAGATCGCCGCGCGTCTTGTCCTCTTTCAGCAACCCCTGTTTCTTGAGCCGGAAACGCTGGCCATTCTGCGTCCCAGCCGGGATTTTCAAGCGCCCATGCCCGCCTCCCAGCGTCGGCACCGGTTTTTCGCTGCCAAGCACCGCTTCCCAGGGATCAAGCGCCAGCTCGTGGATCAGGTCGGAGCCTTCCACCTTGTATTCGGGGTGCTGCGCAAATTTCACCCGCAAAAACAAATCCCCCGCGCTCGCCCCCTTGCTTCCCGCCTCCCCTTGTCCGGCAAGCCTGATCCTCTGCCCTTCGCGGACCCCTGCAGGCACACGGATGTCGTAGGTTTCTGTCTTCGCGTTGCTCGAGCGGCGGAAGGAAATCTTCCGCTTCGAGCCCTGCAACGCTTCTTCCAGGGTCACCATGATGTCCGCCTCGACATCCTGTCCGCGCTGCGACCGCTGGGGAAAACCCTGCGCATCGCCAAAAGGATTCCCGCCTCCGCCGCCCCTGCCGGCAAAAAATTGCTCGAAAAAATCGCTGAACCCGGTCCCGCCGAAATGGAAGTCCTCGCCCTCCATGCCGCCGCCATATCCTCCTCCGCCCGCGCCGCGCCTCGGCGGAAACCCGCTGCCACCGCCGCGGCTGCCGCCATTCTCCCAGTCCGCCCCCAGCGTGTCGTATTTCTCGCGCTTCTCCTTGTCGCTCAGCACTTCGTAGGCTTCGTTGATCTCCTTGAACTTTTCCTCCGCGCGCTTCTTGTCCTTCGACACATCGGGATGGTGCTGCCGCGCCAGCTTGCGGAACGCCTTGCGGACCTCATCCGCCGTCGCTGTCTTGGGAACACCCAGGGTCTCGTAATAATCCTTGTACTGAACTGCCATGCTTTCCACTATAGCAAAGGACTCGAAACCTTGCTCGTCAAAAAGCTCCTCGACGCAAAATAGAGCGATTTTCCCGCCGAAACCGCGCTCAATATTCCAAACGAATCCACATCCCCATGGCAGGGTTATTCAGCCTTTGCCAACCCTTGCCAACCGTCAGCTATCCCGCATCCCTGCCATGACTGCATGGAAAGATTCGCATTAATGCCCCCGCTGTGAAATGATGTGACCTTGATCTCCACGCTCCGAAAACCCGTTTATCCAATCAGCCCCGGCCTCCGGGAATACCTGGTCCGCTACGAGCGTGAAGTCCATGTCCCGATCTCCTACTCCGACCTCCGCCATTTCCGCGAAAGCACCCCTGTCACCGACAAGAACGGCAAGGACACCCTCTGGCAGACCGTACTCTATTACTCCTTCGAGATGGAGCGCATCCACGAGGGCCTGAAGGAAATCTACAGCCTACTCAAGGCTGGTGGCGACCGCTCTGCGCTCAAGCATCTCTACGTGGACCGCATCGATTTTTGCAGCTTCGGAAACTCCGAGCCCTTCCGCATCCGCATCGTCAATTCCTACAACGACAACCAGGATTATTATTACATCAAGAACGCCGACGCCTCCCGCGTTTACGGCCTGGAACTCGAGCACCTCCTCTCGCCGAACCGCATGCACTACCTCACCTGCAAAAACACCATGGTCGAGGAACACGTGGCGGGCATCCCGGGCGATGTCTTCATCAGGGACTGGCTCGACAATCCGACCCTGAAGATCATCCGTCTCGCCAAGGAACTCGTGAAATTCAACGAGCGTTGTTTCATCCGGTTGCTGGGCGACATGCGTGCCTGCAATTTTGTCATGGATATGACTCCGGATGTCGAGGAGGTGCAGATCCGCATACGCCCCATGGATTTCGACCAGCAATCCTACCAGGGACGGAAAAATTTCTACCTGCCCCAGTTTTTCAAGGAGAACAAGGACCTGGTTCTTTATTGCGTGAAACACATCAACCCGACCACCGCCCTCCAGTACCAGCGCGAGGAACAGGCGCTCATCCTCCGGCGCATGAGTCTCATCACGGAACGTCTCCGCGCCCTCCTGAATGCGATGTCCGCGGAGCACCTTTCCTTTCCGGAAAAAATACGCCAGCTCCGCGAGGACCTCGCCGAGCATCATCACGATGCAAGCTTCCTCTCCTGCACCACCATGGGCGCCCTCGTCCGCAACAATCTCAACACCCTGAGCGAACGCCTGAGGCAGTGACGCCACGGATGCCGGCGTCAATCAATTCTGGCAACTTTCGGAAGCGCCCTCTATAAAACGGCCAATGAACAAGCCTTTCTCCAATCCTGAAATCCGAAAATTGAAGGCGCTCGCGCAACGCCTGGACCCCGTGCTGCGCATCGGCAGGGAAGGCATCGGCGACACTTTTCTCAAAAGTGTGGAGGACGCTTTGGAATTGCACGAATTGATCAAAATCAAATTCACGGCCCACAAGGAGGAGAAACGGGAACTCGCCGCTCAACTCGCTGAAAAGACATCCAGTTTTCTCGTGGCACAGGTCGGCCACGTAGCCGTGATATACCGTGCTCGGACCGACCCCGCAAAACGCAAAGTCGTGCTGTAGGAATCACATTTTCCAAAGCCGCTGGTATCGGGCCTGAACAGCAGCGGCTTTATATTTACTCAAACCCATTGACGCATTAAATCCACTTTGGCATATACAGATGGTTATCCCGCACCTGTTACAGATCCCCAAATTTCTTTTGATTAATACCTACCGATGAGCGTAAAGCTGGGACACTTCGAGTTGCACGACCAAATCGGCCAAGGCGGCATGGGCACTGTATTTCGCGCCTTCGACCCCTCGCTGAACCGGAATGTGGCAATCAAACTCCTCGATGAGGAACTTGCCCAGAACTCCAAGTTCGTGGAGGAGTTCATCCGGGAAGCGCAAAACGCCGCTGCAATCAGCCACCCGAACATTGTTCAGATTTATTTCGTCGGCGAGCATGAGAGTAACTATTACCTCGTCATGGAGCTGCTCACTGGCCGCTCCTTGAGCACCATCGTCGAGCAGGATGGTCCGCTGGCCGAGGTGCTGGCATTGAGGGTTGCGATTGAAATAGCGGAGGCGCTGAAAGCAGCTTACACCACGAACCAGATGATCCACGGCGACGTCAAGCCGCAGAACATCTTCGTTACCTACGACCACGGATCGAAGCTGCTGGATTTCGGCCTCGCAAAACTCGCGAATGTGGAGGTGACGGTGTCCGATGGCGTCTGGGGCTCCGCCTACTACGTCTCGCCGGAGCGCATCGGGCAAAAAGCGGAAGATTTCCGGAGCGATATTTACAGCCTCGGTGCCACGATATTCGAGGCGCTCGTAGGCCGTCCGCCTTTCGATGCCGAAACCGTCGAGGAACTTGCAAGCAAGCGTCTCTTGGAAAAACCACCGCTTCTCCGCACGATCAACCCAAATATCTCGAAGCGCACGGAAACCGTCATCAACAAGATGCTCGCCAAGAGCCCACTCCTGCGCCATCTCGACTACGACTCGCTCATCAGCGATCTGCGCAAGGCGGAAGCCGCCGCCTTGGGAGGATCTACTCCATCTTCAGATACGTCTCCACTGGGCCGCACCACAGGGCGTATCCCCGTAGTGGTGGCGCGCAAATCCCAGCTTCCGCTCATCATCACCATATGCACCACTCTGCTTCTAATAGGCGGAGCACTTGTTTATGTGCTGCAAATGAAAAACACGCCGGTGACACCTGTCGCCACACCTACACCGGCTCCTGATGGTTACGCTCTTGCTGCCGCCTCGGCTACCCCGTTGCCCAACACATTCGGAACGAAGATCGTCCTTTTCAAGTTCTCCAATTTCAACGCGAAGTCCGTATCGCTGGTCGGAAACTTCAACGAGTGGCGCCCGGAAGCGATGACCTTCGAAAGGGAGGGAGCTTCGGCCGGTTGGACCAAACAAAAGGAATTACCCAGGGGCGTGCCTCTCGAGTACCAATTTATTGTCGATGGCAAACCCGTGCCAGATCCTAATCTGCCCAATGAATCTGTGTCGGACGGTCATGGCTCTGAGAAAACGATGCTGATCGTCCCGAAGATGGATGAAATCACGCCCACACCCACACCCAAGCCTCGCCCCACTCCCAATCCTTACGCGACTCCGAAGTCCACTCCAAAGCCAAAACCTACAGTCTATAAGCCGCTTCCAACTCCTACCCCCACTCCGGTGCCTACTCCGACCCCCGACACTGTGGATATGACCGAACTCGCAGCTTCGCCCGCTGAGTGGCCAAAGACGGTATTATTGAAAGTCGCCACCATGTTTCCAATCATTATCGGGGGCAAGCCCTCGGGTGAAATCCAGGCCCCGGCTGGCGTGCCGGTTACGGTGGTAAAAGTGGAGTCCACTGAGGTCACTGTGGACTTCCAGGGCTCGACTCAAAAATTGCCTATAAGCTCGACCGACCTGATCGATCGCGTGAAAGCTGCACGCAGGCACTAGCATTCTGATCGGGGTGGCAAGCACCAAAAAGCGGTTTGCGATTGCTTTTCTTCCTGAAATTCGCTCCTAAGATAGGCCACATTGGAGCCCTCACCATCCGGAAACAGGACGGCTTCCGAATATCTAAGACAAATTAATCTCCATGCGCCGCATTTTCACCGCCCACACCCTTTGCTTCATCGCAGCCTGTTTGTTTCTCGCGGGCTGTTCCACCTACCAGTTTGTGACCCCCACGGCAAACTGGCAGACTCTCGTCGGCCAGCTTCTTTACTCGAGCCCGAAACGCACGATCATCGGGGAAACCGTCGTCACCCGAATGAACGACGATCAATTCCAGCTCGATTTCATGACGGGCCCCGGCCTCTCCATTTTGAAATTGCGAAAGGATGGCGCCCGCGGACGCGCCGAGGCCGCCTTCGCCCGTGTCTCATGGCAGGGCAATGCCGATCACCCTCCGGGCCCCCTGAAAAGCTGGCTCGCGCTGCATCAGATTTTTACTGCGATCGCCGCGCTGCACGGCCCCGCAACCCACGCGGAACTGCATTCGGAAAAGCAGGGGTTCTGGACGGCGACGGCTCAACTTGTGGATGGCAAACCCGTCGAGGTAAAAATCGAGTTTCCCGCCAGCAAAGAGCGGTTTTTCTTTCATTTCGGCCGTTAAAACTCTCCACTCCCCAGCATGAGTTTTGACAGCAGGATCGCATATTACGTCACCCATCGCCGACGTTCCGTTTACATGGCACTGCTCGTCGCGGTGCTCGCCTGTTTCGCCCTGCTTTTCTGCTGCCTTCGTCTCGATTCCGAGGTGCTGAATCTTCTTCCCGGCAGCTTCGATTCAGTCCAGGCGCTGAAAACCTACAACCGCGATTTCAGCCAGAACCGCGAGCTCACCTTCGCCGTTTACGATCCCGATCACTCCACCTCCATGGAGGATTTTACCCAGCATTTCAGCGACATGCTGAAAAAAGAACCATGGGTCCAGCGCGTCATGGACCGCTCCCCCATGGAAGATCCCAACGGCATGGATGAAGTCCAGACACTCGGGCTCCCTCTCCTCTTCAACCTCCCTCCTGCGGATTTCAATGACGCAATAAAACAGCTCGATCCCGCCACCATGCAGGCGCATCTTCACAAGCTCCGCGGCGAAATCGAGGCCGGCTCCATGAAGGCCGAGATGGAATTGAACTTCGACCCGCTCGGCATCGTTACGCGCGGGCTCAAGCCCCTGGCCGGCTCTTTCTCCGTCGAGCAATCGCAACCCTTGATCGCTTCCGATGGAACGCTGCACCTCGTCCTCGTCATCACCAACCAGAAAGGCCTCGGCCCGCCGGAATGTCAGGCGATGATGAAACAGGTCGCGGAATTTGAAAAACGCGTGCTCAACACATGGACGGACGGCAAAGCCCCGTCCATCCTCGTCACAGGCCGCACCCCGTACGTCGCGGAAATGTCGAAGGGCATGGAGCGCGACATCACCAGCACGCTGCTCGGTTCCGTCCTGCTCGTGGCAGGCGTCTTTTACTTTGGCTTCCGCCGTGTCCGTCCCCTCCTCGCCATCATGCACGTGCTTCTGCTCTGCTGCATCATCGCCGTGGCTGCGGGCGGCGTGATTTTTCACGCATTGAATGGCATCACCATTGGCTTCTGTTCTATTCTCGTCGGGCTCGGCGTGGATTTCGGCATGCTCATGTACGGCAGCTACCAGACGCAGCGCCACGCCGGTAAGGACCACGAGGCCGCCGTCGCCGGGGCAATCCGCCAACTGGGAACAGGCATCCTGTTCGGCTCGCTGACAACTGCCGCGGGTTTTCTCGCGCTGGTTCTCAGCGACTGCGCCGGCTTCTCCCAGCTCGGCGTGCTCATCGCCATCGGCATCCTCCTCGCGGGCTTTTTCATGATGACGGTTTTCTTCGTCTTCCTCGGCGCGAAACACTCTCCCCCAAAACACGACGAACTCTTCGACGTGGTCAAAAAATACGTCGGCTGGGTCTTCAAATCGCCGGCTCCATTCATGGTTTCCACGGGAGTCCTGCTGCTCGTCCTGAACATTCTCGCCTTCGCCCCCGTGGGCAAACTGGTTTTCCAGGCCGACCCTAAATCGCTCGAGCCCAAGGACAGCAAAGCCGGCTTCGCCCTGCGCACCATCTCCTCGAAAATGACCAGGGGCGGCGTCGAGCCCGTGATCGTGATCGTGGATGCAAAAAACGCCCAGGGGTTCCACGATCGCTGGGAGCTCCTGCAGGCCCGCTGGTCGGAAGCGCTCGCAAACGGCAAAATCAAAAGCATCGCGACACCCGCTCCCTTCGCCGTCTCCCCCGATCTCATTGCGGAAAATACGCGCGCATTGCTTGGGGTAAATATCCCGGCCGCGCGCGACGCCCTTTCAAAAATCATCGACCAGGAAGGGTTCAGCGCCGACTCCTTCAAGCATTCGTTTGACCTCCTCGACTCGCTCACGGCAATCGCACACGGCAATACCAAGGCCCTCGACTGGCGCAAAACCCTTCCCGAAAATTCCAGTTGGTGGTTTGTGCTCGACCGCTTCTTCGGCACCGAGCCAAACGTAGGCGTTGCCTACATCACGCCGAACCAGACCATCGCTTCCGAAGCCGCGAAGGAGGAACTCCTCACGACTCTCACCACACCGGGTGTCCCGCTCGAGAACATGCACATCTCCGGCTGGAGCTACACGCTGGCGAATCTCATCCCGTGGTCCAAGTGGAAGCTCATCGAGCTGAGCGTGGTGATGGTCGCCTTCAACATCATCCTGCTCATCTTCCTCTACCGGAAATTTTTCCCGCTGTTCATTCTCATGCTCAGCCTTTTCCTTTCCATCGGCGCCATGGTCGCCACGCTCAAGGGCTTTGCGATCCCGCTGAATTTGTTCAACGTCCTCGCCTTCCCCCTCGTGCTCGGCGTGGGTGTCGATTATGGCATCTACATCCTCCTCGCCGTGAGGCAGCCCGGCGACCGCGAGCTCGCATTCGCCACCATCCTGAAACCGGTGCTTCTCAGCGGCCTCACTGCCGTCTGCGGCTTCGGCTCCCTCGCCTTTGCGCGCAATCCCTCCCTGCGCGGGCTGGGCATCGTCTGCGCCATCGGCGTCGCATGGTGTCTTTTCTCGACGCTCTTTTTCATCCTGCCTGCCTATATTTGGAAGGGTGATAAGTGAGCCTGAGCCGCTTCTACGGCATCGGCACATTCCGCCTCGCCTACAGCCTGGCAAATACCCTGCCGAGAAGCGCCAGCCAGGCCATCGCCGGCTTCCTCGGCCGCGCGAGTTGCAATCTCAAAAAAAAATCGCGCGAAGCCCTGCGTGAAAACCTCCGCCTGGTCACCGGCGCAAGCGGCCGCGAACTCGACTACCTCTGCCGGGAGAACTTCGCGAACTTCATCAAGATGCTCGCCGATTACTTTTACTGCACCGGCGACCACGCCCGCCATGCGGATGGCCTCCTCGAGGAATGGCGCGGCTTCGAAAACCTCACCGCCGCCATCGCCCGCGGCAAGGGCGCGATCATCGTGACAGCACACCTCGGGAACTGGGAACTCGGCGGCATCCTCCTCGCGCTCAGGGGCATTCCCATGACGGTCGTCACCCTCGAGGAGCCCTCCACCGAGCTCTCCCGCTGGCGCGACGATTACCGCCGCAAGCTCGGCATCAAGACCATCACCGTCGGCTCGGAAAAATTCTCCTTTATCGACATGATCAAGACCCTCCAGAACAACGAGATTGTCGCCATGCTCGTGGACCGCCCCTACGCCGGCTCCGGCACCCCCGTCCGTTTTTTCGGGCACGACACCCTTTTTTCCACCGCCCCGGCCCTCCTTTGGCAGCATACCGATGCCACGGTCCTTCCCGCTTTCGTTTTACAAAACAAAAAAGGTCGCTACCTTTCGTTTGCCGACCCGGCCATACCGATGGAGCGGCACGATGATCGCAAAGAAGCCCTCGCGAAAAACACCCAGCTTGTCGCGACCGCTTTCGAGACGATCATTCGCGAACATCCCGAACAATGGTTTAACTATGTCCCAATTTGGAAATAAAATGAAAATCAGCCTCGCGCTCACGCTCCTGCTCATCTCCTCCCTCTTCGCCACCGCGGGCGAGATGAACCCCGCCGATTCCGCCGCGCTCCTCAAGCACCTGCAGGACTTGCGCGACAAGGAACCCGCCGCCCAGGCCGACTTCCGCGAGGAAAAAGCCACCCACCTCCTCACGAAGCCACTCGTCACCGAAGGCACCGTTTCATTCGAGGCCCCCGGCAAATTCCGCCGCGAGGTCAAGGGCGCCAATTCCAGCCTCACCGTGAGCGATGGCAAGACCATGTGGGTCTATTATTCAAACTTCAAGGAGGCCGAGCACTATTCCCTCGGCCAGCGCTCCTTCTTTGACGACGCCCTCGCCGCCCTCACAGCCGGCCTGAACTTCGAGCACATCGAGGAGTTTTATAACTTCCACGCCTTCAAGGAACCCACCGGCTACCAGTTCCAGCTCACCCCCAAGCACCCGAACCTCAAGCGCATCCTCGACCACCTCAACGTCTGGATGGATGAGGATTACAAAGTGCAGAAGACCGAGCTCTTCCAGCAAAAAGGCGACCACATCGTCACGAATTTTACAAACGTCCGCCACCTCACCGGCCTCCCCGCCGGCACATTCGAGTTCACCCCTCCCGCCGACGCCCATATTTCCTATCCCCTCGGCAAATAAATGTAATTTGGGGCTTGGATTTCTCCACGCCCCATGTAAATTACCGCCCCTCCAAATTGCCTCATAGTGTAACGGTTAGCACGAGAGATTCTGAATCTCTTTGTCTAGGTTCGAATCCTAGTGAGGCAACCATTCAACAAGCGGAAAAACACTCTGGAAACCGCATAAACACTAGCTCGCAGGGCGATTTCCAAATCTGTTCATTTTAACGCATAATACCCCATTGTAACGCGTTTTACCTTGAAAACATGTTACACCCGCGTTACGCTGGGGACTATGAAAAAGCCCGTTGTTGCCGAGACAGCACACCCCCGCTATTCATGGCGCGTTCAATACACGGATGCAGGGAAGCGCAAAAGCAGGTTTTTCAAAACCAAGATCGCGGCAAAGACTTTCGCTCAACAGCAGGAAGTAGAGATAATAAATCATGGTCGGGAACTTGCGGCCACCCCTCACGCGCTTCGTGCAGAGGCTATGCGTTGCACTCAACTTTTAGAACCGATTGGCGCGACGTTGACGGATGCCGTGCAATTCTATTTGAAGCACGCGAGACCAGCCGGGGGCCATCGGACCATTGATGCACTCGTCACCGAATTTCTTGAAGCCAAACGGAAGGCCGGACGGCGTGAAAATTACGTTTCTATCCAAAAGGTTGTTTTGGGAGGATTTGCGAAAAGCTTTTTGAAGCGCAACGTGCATGAATTTGACCGGGGAACAATCGAGCAATGGCTTTCGGAAAAGCCTTGGGCGCTCCGCACCCGCCGAAATGTGCAGCATGATTTGCAAAACCTTTTCCGCTTCGCCATGCAACGCGGGCATTGCGCATCGAATCCGGCAATGGAGCTTGAAGAGATCACACTCAACCCACCACCGCCCGGTATTGTGACCATTGCGGAGGCTGGGAGGCTGCTACAGGCTGCCGAAAGCTATAATGGGGGCCTGATGCTGCCCTACACCGCACTTGGCTTATTTGCCGGTCTGCGAACATCTGAACTTGAAAGGCTGGATTGGAAGGAAATTGACCTGAACGATAAAACGGTTGAGGTCACGGCGGAAAAGGCAAAGACACGGGCGCGCGGAATTGTGGAGCTTTCGGAAAATCTTGTCGAATGGCTGAAGCCATACGCAAAGCGCGCTGGGGCCATTACCCCGCAAAGCCCTGACTATCATTTCGGTGAAGTGCGAAAGCTGGCAGGGATAACTCAATGGCCTAAAAACGCAATGAGGCACAGTGCGGCTTCGTATCACCTCGCGCTGCACAAGAATGCCGCGCTTACAGCCAACCTGCTACGGCATGAAAACACCCGCACGCTTTTTGCCCATTACAGAGAGCTTGTTAAACCGAAAGATGCCGAGCTTTTTTGGAAGATCGCACCGAGTCCAGATGCGGAAGAGAAAATTATTGCAATAGCTCGCTAACGGCATTTTGTAGAAGCTACTACTCACGCACCGGGGGAATAACCAGTTTGCGGATAGCTCTTTGATCGTTCACCGATACATATCGGCAGACGCTTTGTGGCAGATAGCAATAGTATTTGACGCATTGCGGCACTATGTGCTTATATCCCTTTGTCATTGGGGATGATGTCTCCAGTGATCTAAGTGTGAGCATAGCTGAGCAATCAGCGGGCTTTCTTTAGCATATCCAATATATCCTCAACGAATATGCACGAAAGAAAACCATACTATGCAGGCTCAAACACAAGCACCCGTAGATATTCACGGACTGTCGGCAGCGATTCAACAGTCTGAGAGAAAAATCAGAACTTGGCGGCAAGCCGGGAAAATTCCATTCCTCAAGATCGGTCATCGCACCCATCTTTATGACGTTTCGAAAGTCCTCGCAGCTCTTCAGAAATTCGAAGTGCGCGAGGTGAAAAGCAGCAAGTAACGGCTGCGATATTTTCCGGCTATTGGATAAGTAGCGACTTTTGCC